>Ga0065715_10089245_pt1 | contig 11962 bp, 10 predicted proteins | sample MisBulReplicate1_FD_59102 | JGI IMG/M metagenome (GOLD analysis project Ga0065715, IMG submission 59102) | Miscanthus rhizosphere microbial communities from Kellogg Biological Station, MSU, sample Bulk Soil Replicate 1 : eDNA_1 v2 (version 2) | ecosystem: Host-associated > Plants > Roots >...
CGATCAATATGGCAGCGATGAATAATGGTATTGATGCGTTCCAGATCACCAATCGATTTTAATACCGGTGCGCATAAATCTACACTCGATGTTGAGGTTGGCAAATAACTTACAAATGAAAAACCAAAGGTAGATTTCTTTTTTTCCAATTCATCATACACGTTACGTGCGGCCTTACCTGAACCGACCAATAACGTATTAAAGTAAATTTTACCCGAAGAGATCTGTTCTCTCAAATAGGTAAATGAGATAATTTTTGAAATGGATGTAGCAACAAATTGTATGATAAAATAGGCTGCAAAGGTTTTATAATATTCCTGATACTCATTGATACCTTCATCATCCAATAGCAAGGTGAAGAAAATGATAACCACACCAATCAATGTGTGATTAAATCCTTTGAACAATTCTTTGATGCGTGTTTTACCAAACAGATCGGTGTATGAACCTGCTAGAATATTTAATCCAACCCAGAACAATCCGATTACGGCTGCATTCAATATCAATGCAATATGAAATGTCTCAGCTTCTTCATGCAGCAATTGTTTTCTATTATAAAAAAACAAGATCCATGCACACATCGAAGCTATAAAATCTAAAGAAGCAGGAATTAAACTATAATACGGTCGTTTCAATGTGTTTTAAAAATTAATTATTCACTATAAGAATCTATTTCTATGCTAAATTATTAAATCCGAAGAAGTAGAACTATTTTAGTATTCAAAATATTTACCGGTTAATGTATTTATAATGCCTGAAGATTCCTATTTACATAAAGGGTTACGAAGAAAACTGATTAAAATCCTAAGAGACAAGGGTATTAACGATGATGCCGTATTAGAGGCAATAAATCGGGTTCCAAGACATATCTTTTTAGATAATGCTTTTTTGGAACATGCATATCAGGATAAGGCTTTCCCGATTGGAGATGGACAAACAATTTCTCAACCCTATACTGTTGCATCTCAAACAAGTTTATTAAAACTTGAGCCGGGTATGAAAGTGCTGGAGATCGGAACAGGTTCAGGTTATCAATGCTCGGTTTTATTGGAAATGGGCGTCAATGTATTTACCATTGAGTATCATAAAAGCCTGTTTGAAAAATCAAAACAGATGCTGCAATCATTAGGCTATAAAGCTCAGTTCTTCTGCGGAGATGGCAGCGAGGGCCTAGCACGCTTTGGACCTTACGATCGTATACTTGCCACAGCAGGTGCGCCCTATGTGCCTCAAAAATTGGTGGAACAGTTAAAAGTAGGCGGCATTCTCGTTATTCCGGTGGGTGATCAAAAAACTCAAAAAATGCTCCGGATAACGAAAGTAAGTGAAAAGGAAATTACTCAGGAAGAATGCGGCGACTTCCGTTTTGTACCCCTTGTTGGTAAAGACGGATGGAATGCAAAAACAAATAAAATATGAATCCAACAGCAAGACATCCAAGTGAATCAAAGGTTATAAAATCTGAATTGGTTTTACCCAATGACACCAATACCTTAAATAATTTAATGGGTGGAAGACTCATGTATTTGATGGATGTGGTTGGTGCGATCTGCGCTTTAAGGCATTGTAGCAACGGTGTCGTTACAGCCTCTGTCGATAACGTGTCTTTTAAAGCCCCAATAGCGCTCGGAAATATTCTGACTCTGGAAGCCAAAATCACACGTGCCTTTCAAACATCTATGGAAGTACATATTGAAGTGTGGGCCGAAGATGTATTAAGCAGAGTGAAAACAAAAAGCAATGAAGCTTTTTTCACCTTTGTTGCTCTAAGTGCAGATAAAAAACCGTTGCCGATCCCAGAAGTGATACCTGAAACCGATCGAGAAAAAGAATTGTATGCCGGCGCTTTACGAAGAAGACAATTGCGTTTAATTCTTGCCGGACGTATGAAACCAGCTGAAGCAACGGAATTAAGAGCTCTTTTTGATAATCTCTAAAATTGCACAGGAACAAGTATTCAATATATGGAATACCCTGTAATTAACAATTGTTAAATTATATCCCCTACTGTTATTTTAGTATTAAGTTACTTATAATCAATTGCAATTAACTAATATTTGTTTATATTGAAACTCTTTATTAAAATTACATGTTCAAACACGTATTATTAAACCATTCTAACACATATGAAAATTAAAATCGTTTTTACTAGCGCAATTTTAGCTGCAGTTATGTTCGCTTGCGGCACTGACAAAAAAACAGAAACTGTTGCTGTTGACTCATTAGGTACTGAAGCTACATACACTGTAGATACTGCAGCTTCTAACGTTCTTTGGGAAGGACAAATGCTTAAAATGCACAAACACTTCGGTAACCTAACAATCTCTGAAGGTTCATTAACAGTAAAAGGTTTACAAGTTACTGGTGGTTCTTTCACTGCAAACATGAAATCAATCAATCCTACGGATAGCAATTTCACTAAAGATCATCCGAAAGCATATTTAATCGGTCACTTAAGCAACGCTGATTTCTTTGCTGTTGATTCATTCCCTAAAGCTACTTTCGTAATTAAAACCGTTTCTGGCAACTCAGCTACTGGTGATTTCACAGTACGTGGCAGAACTAACGAAGAAACCGTTACGGATATCGTTGTTGATACTATTGGTGGTGTTAAAGCTACTGGTAAATTAGTATTTAACCGTCAGAAATATGGTGTTGCATACAAAGCAGACATCACTAAAGACATGGTTCTTTCTGATGATATTAAATTAGAAATTACTCTAGTTGGTAAAAAATAATTTATATGAATTGTAATTCATAGTTTATTTTCAAAAGAAGTCCCGCCTCACAGCGGGACTTCTTTTTTTGTAGATACTTCATACGGATGCATTCGTTTTAAGTGAAGGAAGCTATTCTAATTCTATGCAGAAGCTAAGCTAATAAGACACAAAAAAAACGCCCAATAAATGAGCGTTTCCTTTTAAACTTTTATGTTATACTTTTTTGAAGAAAGGGCGAATTACATTTGAATAATCTCAAACTCTACTCTTCTATTTAATCTTCTATTTACTTCTGTATCATTTGGACTGATTGGCTTATCAGGCCCATATCCGATAACAGTAATTCGTTTCGGATCAATGCCCTTACTCACCAAATAATCTTTTACTTTATGAGCACGTTCTTTAGAAAGCTCCAGATTCAGATCTCTACTTCCCTGATTGTCTGTATGGCCCGATACTTCAATTGTTACATTGGGATTTTGAATCAGCGTCGCAACCAATCGATCCAATTCTTCATACGATTCAGGTAAAAGTTCTGCTTTACTTTGCACAAATAATACGTGCTTCAATACAATTTTATCTCCTTTTTTAACTTCAAAAACAGACTCGTCTTTTACCTCTTTAGGAGCGAGTTTCGTTTTTCCACTCGTATCAACAACAGCGGCGATAGGCGTTGTCACAGCAACGGTATCAACAGGAGGTTTTACATTTGTTTTAACTGTATCAACCTTAGCAACAACAGGTGGTACCGTAATGTTGGGTGGGATAAAAGGATATTTAGATTGAACAGCATAAATTTCACGGACTTCCTCTTCTGAAATAAATTTCTGCCATATATTAAAGTCATCCATTTTACCGGCAAAATAACTTGCCTGACCAGGAAAATCACAACCCACTATTAATGGTTGATTGTTTTGAACAAACGTTGTATTGATGTTTTCGCAAGCAATAAGACGACCATTTAAATAATATTTAGCAACATATCCGTTAAATGTGAATGCAAGCATGTTCCATTTGCCAGGTAGCAAGGTTACTCCGTTTTGGGTATATAAGCCCTTTGAGGCTCCTTCTTCACCTCCATCAAAATAAAAGCCTTTATCTGAAGCTCCAAAGCGAAATTGGAATTGTGTGTCGGTTTCGGTTTTACAAAAAATTGGAGAATAATTGCTTGAATTTAAAGATTCCCAATGAGGAGAGGGAACATATTTATCTACGTATAACCAAACTGTAAATGCGAAATTGCTGGTGGCTAAGTTCCTTTCATTATTGAATGGAATACGAACCAATCCATCAACACCATTAAAACTCAATGCTTTTCCTTCCCGTCCAAACCGATCCTTAGCAGCTATAACACCACCCTGCATTTGACCATGCAAGTGATTTGGACCAATATCATAGGCATTCCCATCAAAAGAATACGCATATACCCAACCAGCCGCAGTTTTCTGTCCTAGGGAATAATGACTCCCTATTAATGAAAAAACACTTGCTACTACAAGTGAATAAAATCTCATACGAACTATTGAATACTGCATTGACACAATAAAGATATAATTAAATTTCTAAAGATTGCTAGCACATGTTAGAAACTATCACAAAAAGAGTCATTTATTATCGATTTTTATTACGTATTTATACTTAGCTGTCAAATAAATAGTATTTAAAAATATTCTAATTTTATCTAAGTAATACCTAACTTGCCAAAAAAAATATGGCCGCCTGTACCTTCGAAATACCATTTACGCAAGAAGTAAATGAAATGATTCAAACAATTCAAAAATCTATTTTAAAAGTTGAAAATGCCACTTTTGAGGGAAATGATTCCTCAGGTTTTTTTTCTTTACCTACCCCATTGGGTCAAGTAAAGGGTACCTACAAAATCTCTAATTCTAGCGCCCAGTTTTCAATCGATGAAAAACCCATGCTGGTACCCTGCTCACTGATTGAATCCAAATTAAACGGATTTTTAAATCCTTCATAAGCTATTTTCAATTCTATGAATAAATTATTCGATATATAGAATTTAAAACTAGGCAAATTGAAAAAATAAGAGTTACAACTCTTCTTTTTTTAACAATTTATTACAATTTAAAACTTTTTTTATCATATAAAAGTATATATCCATACTAAAATTATTTTATTATACCCCGAAATGAAAAAAAATCTATTCTTAGTATTGATCTACTTTGTAGTGATTTCGTTCAATGCTTCTGCTCAGGTATGTCCCACAGATTTGCTCTCAGGACAAAATATTATTGTCAATGGAGATTTTTCCGAGGATTATACAGGCTGGGACTACACACATGACTCAGATGAAAATCCAAATACTGGGCCAGATGGTTACGTAAAATTCACCTCGGGCTTTTCAGTACCTGGGTATCTATTTGTTGGAACAGGCGCACAAATGCCTGCATTTAACAATGCCTTCTCGCAAACATTTAACGATCATAGCCCATCCGGAGACGATAAGTTTTTGATGATTGATGGGGTTTGTATTTTTGGTGTGAAAATATGGAAGCAAGATGTTCCGGTAAAACCAAATACAACTTATTACTTTTCGGTATGGGTCAATTCATTAAAAGACAATCCAAATTACTATGGGAAATTAAACTTTGACGTAAATGGTGTAAATATTGGAAACATTGATGCTCCGGCGTTAGGTGGCGCTAATCCATCATCTTCAGGATGGGTGCCATTTGAGGTCGCATGGCCTTCAGGCAGTAACCCGCCTCCTTTTGTAACAATCAGTATTGAAGGTCGACAATTAGTAGGTTGTGGCGGTACAAGCGGAGAATCCGATTTTGCTTTAGATGATATTTCTTTTATACCAGGCTGTCAATATGGTTCAGCAGGCCCACAACCTAATTTAGGTCCGGACAAAACATTGTGCGGTTTGGGCGTTGATGGTATGATTTTAAATGCAGGTGTACCTGTAAGTCCAACAACATCAATCCTATGGAGTGATGGTTCCACAGGTTATACACTTCCTATTACTACAGCTGGTACCTATTCTGTTTGCGTTAGTGATAATGGCTCATGTACAAAATCGGATGTGATTGTAATCTCTGATGTATTCTCAATAGATCTGGGCCCGGATAGAGAGCTTTGTGACCCAGCATCTGTAACACTTGATGCACACTTTACAGGTGTAGGCGTTACCTATAAATGGTTTAAAGACGGAATTGCAGCAGAAGGCATCAACACAAATAAGACCTATTTTGTAAACACGCCAGGCACGTATAAAGTTGAAGTGACTGACCCGATCTGCGGTTTACAAACAAGTGACGTAATCATTACAACAAAAGCACCGCAAGTAACCAACAAGGTATATTGCGATCCGGGTAACATTACATTAAATGTTACGCCTGCGAATAATGGAAAATATAAATGGTGGACAAGCCCAACAAGCACAGCACCTGCAGACATGGTACAAAAAGGTGGCGATTCATATACCTTTGCTGCAACACCTACAGCAGACTATACATTCTATGTTCAGGATACAGCATCATTTAGAATTCCTGTTGGTTTGCCATTAAATGACGGATCAACAAATAATGGGTTAACCAATCCTCAACCTAGAGGTATGCAAGGGGATACAGAATTGAAATTTGATGCATTAACAGCTATTACAATTGATTCTGTTTATATAGATCTAAAAGTATATTATTGTCCTTCTACTTTCAATGTTGGAGTACAAGTACTTGATGCATCAAGAAATGTAATTGGATCTGCTATATGGACAACACCCGTGAGTGGTTGCAGTCAACCAGGTGCTGTATATAAAATGCCCGTTAATATAACTGTACCAGCTGGTACAGGTTATATACTAAGATATATAGGTGATCTTGATCCTAGCACTGGCAATGGTCGTGGCAATAGCACTCCCATGTCTTGGTATGATGGTGGCATGACGTATCCTCAAACATATGGCGATGCTGTTAAATTTACTGGAAACTCAAACGCTACCTCCATGCCTGGTATGTACCGCTGGATCGTAACTGCAGGAACTGCCTGCGCACGTGTACCGGTACAAGCACTTTACAAATCATGCGTACCTCCTATTGCACCAATTGCTGATGCAGGTATAGATATCGAACTTTGTAATACACATACAACACAATTAAATGCTACACCGGTAGCTACAGATGAAAGAGGTGAATGGAGATTTGCAACCGGTAGCTTAGGCGCGGTAAATCCACAAACAAGCCCAACAGGTACCTTAACATTTACAGGTGATACGGTTTATGTTATCTGGACAGTAACAAACACAACAAGTGGCTTGTTTGACTCAGATACCGTAATGGTAACAACAACAATTGTTCCTGCACCAACAATCACAGCGCCGGCACAAACATGTCCAAGCACAGCAGGCATTGTATTTACAGCATCTCCGGATAATACTTCAACAGGTAGTACATACCAATGGGAAGTTGTAAGCGGTGATATCGCAATTGTTTCAGGTGACAATACCTATCAGTTAACAGCAGATGCTGGTGTGGTGGAAAGTGTTGTTAAAGTAACGGAAACGAAAAACGGATGTCCTGCATCTTCAACACATACGCTAAATATGGCACCACCAAACGATGTTGCAAATGCCGGATCGGATCAAACGATCTGTACTACATCTACAACACTAACAGGTAACATCCCTGTAAATGGTACTGGTGAATGGATAGCAATGACAAGTGATCCAAATCAAATCCTTACTCAAGTACCGCCAAATGCAGCAACGGTAAGTAATTTGTCTACAAACACCATATATCAATACATGTATGAGATAAAAGGTGCTTGCGGAAACCCATCACAAGCTGTTATACAAGTAACAGTCGGTGCCGGAAATTTCAAAATAACTTCTATATCCCAACCATTAGATACCGTTTGTGTTGGATCTGAGAGAGAATTACAAGCTTTTGTAAATACCGGACAAGGATCTGGATCTGGGTCTTACACATATGTATGGACTAAAAAAGGAACAACACAGTCAGTTGAAAAAACAGTTTCTACCTATACAATTACAACATCAGCAATAAGTGAAACCTACTATTTGTATGTGAAAGATAATATCCATTCAGGCTGTGTTACGGATCTGGACTCAGTAAAAATCGCATCTATTGATTTCCAAAAACTTTCCGTGCCAAACTTAATTACACCGAATGGAGATGGTTTAAATGATGTGCTTAAAATATCTGAAGTTGGGAATTTAAATAAACCGATGTTAGCAAAAGGTTCTACGCTTTCAATATACAACCGTTGGGGCAACGAAGTATTTAGTGCCGACAATTACAACAACGATTGGAACGCAATAAACACAAGTGACGGTATGTATTACTACTATTTGAAAGCCGGTTGTGGTGGCGAAGAACACAAGAGCTGGATTCAGATTTTAGGAAATGCACATTAATTAATTCTGAACAAAACACATAAAAAAAGATCCCGCTATTGGCGGGATCTTTTTTTATGTATACAGGATTCAGTCATTAAAAATAGCCTAGAAAAACTCAGAAATACAGCATAAAACCAACAACTTCTCCAATTAATACAATCGTTGAAAATATTTTTGTTTTTTTTTAAGTATTTGTTTTATATGTAATTAGAAACGACTTATTTGCATCCTATTAACGAATGTTAACAGTTCACAAATTAGTTTGACGCATGAAAAAGAACTTTTTTTTATTCGCACTGATACCAACCCTTATAGCTGCAATTGTTTTTCTTAGCTGCCGAAAAGGCGAAAAAGGCGACCCAGGTATTGCAGGAACAAGCTCTACCCTTGCCTATAAAAACGGATCAATAACAGGTTTGCTTGAAGGAGTAACAAACACAAACGATTCTGTCTTTGCCTTAAATTTAAATTACCAATATTACAAAGAGGCATCTGATAATTTTGTTAACCTAGTGCATAGTAGTAATGGTGATTACTATGAATACAGCATTACCAGATACGATGTAACAGGCAATTCCTATATCACATTTGATTTTTTATTGAGGTATAAAAATCCACCACCACCACCACAGTTTCGAACAACCGCTCTAGTACCTGAAATTTACTCCACTAACATTACCATTGTATCACAGAAGCAATTAAGTAACAACAAACAGTTTTATTTCGCTACTGTTGTAGATGCTGGCAATCCATTTGATGTGAGTGATGTATCTTTATATAACTATCTATCTAATGATTATTCTGGAATTGTGTATAATAACCTCACTGTAGATCCAAATACTGGAGCTTTAAGTTTTGATTATTCACTACAGATCGCTCCAAACAGAAACTCAACCGGAACAGTAGCAAGAATGACTGGTACCGTTAACGTAACACCTTATAACGTTGTATACAGAACAGGATCGGGAGAATAATCTATTCCTCTTTTTTGATAGTACATTAAAATAATTACAAAAAAATAGTTCAAAATTATACGCGCATGAACAAAAAGTATTTTTCACTCGGCTTGGTACTGGCAATTATATTTGCGAGTGCTTCATTAATTGGATGTAGAAAAGGCGAAAAAGGCGATCCAGGCCCTTCCAGCTCTGGAAATAACTTGGCAAAAGAAGGTTTTATTTCCGGAACAATGGAAGGTTATAAAAGTGATGATGTTACTTATTTTAACCTGCCATTCAAATACGAATACATTAAAAGCCCTTCAGATAATATTCTAACAATAGATTCAAACGGCGATAGGAATTACAGCATCACACGTTATGATTCAACTGGAAACTCCTTTATAAAATTTGAATTCTATATACAGACATACGCTGGTCAAAATGGCCCCGTTACTGCTGCTTATGGTGAATATGCCACCGTACAATCCTTTATAAAAGAAAGTAATACGGCAACATTTTATTTTGGCACGATGTCAACAGAAGGAGATCCATTCGTTGCTACTCCAGTTTCTATACAAAATGATTTCACTAACGTTACTGAATTGCTATTTACTAATGTAGTAGTCAATCCAACTACCGGCAAAGTAACTTTTGATTATAGTCTTAGCCTTATAGGAAACGATAACTCTACCGGAAATACCGTAACCCTTACTGGATCTCTATCTGTAAATCCGCCTACATTTGTTTATCGTACTACTACTGCAGAATAACATAATTATTACCCACAAATAAAAAATCAACGCCCATCAGCGTTGATTTTTTATTTGTATCAATTTGCAGAATTGAGTCGAATCCAACACCACATAGGTGTACTTCCTATTAATGTCGAGCAATACCAACGGTTCGCAAATCAATATTTTTTGCTGCGGCTGATATATAGAATACATTGTTTGTATCACACGTCCCCCGTTACCTGATTCATCCGCCAATTGATCATAAAAAAGAAGATGCGGATTATATTTTGTATGCACAATTGTATACTCCTCTCCTATATGCTTATTCATGATAAATTCTCCATACTCTTCTGACAACACACGTGGGAAGTTGCGGTTAAAGATCTGAATGTAAAAAAAACTATAAACCAACGTATAGAGAATAAAAACACCCCATGCGTTCTTCTTAAATACATATGCTGATAGATATTTAATGCCATAAGCGATTCCAGCACCAAGCATAATAGCAAGCAAGGGTAAAACAGGTGCATCGTACCACATCAGTTTCACTTTCGAAAAAGATAATAGTACAAGGAAACCTATAAGTAAGGTAAATATATAATACAAGAATGATCTATATATAATTCTTGTATCAAACAGCAGCATATACAACACAACAAAAAAGGCAAGCAGCCAATACTGAACCTGCTTAAAATACAACATCAACCAATAATACTTCCACTCCGGATGTATCTTGTGGACACCATCGTTGTATCTGCCAATCTCGTATTTCCAAACCGTATCTAAATAACCAGGATTAACATACTCTCTGCCCAGGTACCACAGAGCAAGAGCTGCTACAGACAAAAGTACGCTAACCCATAAAGTACGATTCGTAAATAAGGCCTTTTGCTTTTTATATAGGAATAAAAAGACCAAACAAAACGGAAGAAAAAACAGGATCATCCAACCTTTGGTAAGAATAGATGCTGTGGCAGCGACGCAGGCATATCGAATGTATTTATTTTTTTCTTTAGAATCTGTTGCAATCAAAAATAAATAAAAAGAGAAAATAAATGCTGTCGTGAAAAATATCAATGGCACATCATGGTCGCCCGTAAAGGCCATGTGCGGATAAACATAATAAGGAAACACCAACAACAAGGTTGACGCACACAAGGCCCATAAGGTATCCTTAAACGTCTTTTGTATAAATAGAAAAATCATCCAGATCAATGCCACAGCAGAGGCAATCGTTGGCAGCCTTAATGCCCACTCATTCCAGCCGATGGTTTTACCCAATACCGTTTGTAATGCAGAAAAAAGATATGGTTTTGTATTCCGAAGCTTTACGGATGGATCAAAGTCAATAAAAAAATTACCATGCTCGCCTAATTCATACGCTTGAATAAAATAATACCCCTCATCATAAATGAATAATTTATTGATATACGCCTGATAACAGATGGGTAAAGCAATGAGTATGGTTGCTGCAATGCTTAAAACGACCTTGGTAGACTTACTCATGTTTGATGTTTATACCAGATATCATTTTCCAGTCAATCTATATGAAGCCCTAAGATACTATTATTGTTTTAAATTAGAAGATGCTCCTATCTATCTCCTTTTTTTTCAAAACCGATCCTCGTATATTTCCTTCGAATTGATTGATACATCTATGCACACCTTCAAAGCTATTATCCAAAAATTTGAAAAGAATGGAGAAAAAACGGGTTGGAGTTTTATCTATATTCCTACTGACATTTCTGAAGCGATGGAACCTGGCAATAGAAAAGGGTTTCGGGTAAAAGGAACACTGGATAAATTTCCAATTGAAGGTGTATCACTTATTCCTGTAGGCGGCGGAGAATTTATCATACCCATCAACGCTGCCATGCGCAAAGGGACACATAAGGCCATGGGCGGCACCTTAACCGTTTGTATTGAAGTTGACCCAAAAGAATATGAATTGAATTCAGACTTTGTGTTATGCCTGGAAGACGAACCACGTGCCCTTGAATATTATAAAAGTCTGACCAAATCTCATCAAAACTATTTTTCTAAATGGATCGATTCAGCTAAAACAGAAACTACAAAATCAAAACGCATCACCCAAGCGATACAGGCATTGGGCATGGGATTGGGCTATTCGGAGATGATGCGGATGAATAAGAAAGAATAATTATCAATTATATAATCTTTTCT
>Ga0065715_10001660_pt1 | contig 11961 bp, 10 predicted proteins | sample MisBulReplicate1_FD_59102 | JGI IMG/M metagenome (GOLD analysis project Ga0065715, IMG submission 59102) | Miscanthus rhizosphere microbial communities from Kellogg Biological Station, MSU, sample Bulk Soil Replicate 1 : eDNA_1 v2 (version 2) | ecosystem: Host-associated > Plants > Roots >...
AATACATCTTCGATGAATTTCGCCAGGCAGACATGTCGAGCACGCGCAAATACGGCGGCACCGGTCTCGGCCTCGCCATCGTTAAAAAATTCATCAACTTGATGGGCGGAGAGATCGTCGTGGAAAGCGAAGTCGGCAAAGGCTCGAAGTTCATGATCACGCTACCGATGGAACTGAAACCACAGGCGGAAGGGAAGTCAGCATGAAACAGGACAACCCGACCGGTCCGACGCGCAGGGAATTCCTAAAGGCGGCATCGCTCTGCACAAGTTGGGCTCTGTTTAAATTACCTTCCGAATCGGCTGCTGCCGAGCCGGCGCTGGAGACGACCCGGTTAAAGTTAGTGCGCACGACAAGTATTTGTCAGGCACCCCAATACATCGGCGAGGAATTACTACGGAGCGAGGGATTTACCGATATACAATATATCGCCAAAGCATCGCCCGGTGAGATTGGCAAAGCATTAGCTTCTGGCGAGGCTGATATCAATTTGCATTTTGCCGGCCCTCTCGTCTTAGCATTGGACGCCGACGACCCGATTGTCATCCTGTCGGGAAATCATGTCGGCTGCTTCGAACTCTTCGGCACCGACAAGATTAGGGCGATCCGCGATTTAAAGGGCAAGACCGTCGCGGTGCCGGCGCTCGGCTCGCCACCGTATGTGTTTCTCTCGATCATGGCCGCCCATGTCGGTCTCGATCCGCGTAAAGACATCCATTGGATCACCCGCCCGCCGGCCGAGTCGATGCAAATGCTCGCCGAGTTGAAGATCGACGCTTACTTGGGTTTTCCGCCGGAACCACAAGAACTGCGCGCCAAGAAGATCGGTCATGTGTTGGTCAATAGCGTCGTCGACCGGCCGTGGTCCCAGTACTTCTGCTGCATGATCGCGGGCAATCGAGAATTTGTTCAGAAAAATCCAGTCGCAACCAAACGAGCCATGCGAGCGATTCTGAAAGCCGCCGATTTATGTTCGGTCAAACCAGACCAATCGGCGCAGCTCCTGGTCGACAAGGGATTTAAGACAACGAGGCAGTTCGCGCTTCAAATGATGAAGGAGATCCCTTACGGCAAATGGCGCGACTACGACCCGGAAGATACGCTGCGCTTTTACGCGCTGCGCCTGCACGAAGCCGGCATGATCAAACAGAGCCCGCAGAAAATTATCTCGCAGGGGACAGACTGGCGGTTTTTGCGGGAACTGAAGAAGGAATTGAAAGCGTAGATTCGTGAACCTGCTCGTGAATCGATTTTGTGATGAGCACGACAAGGAACGTTCGATGCTGAACAAACGAGACAACAGATGGACGCGTCGAGAGTTTTTAAGTGCGACTGCGCTCGCTGGCGCTGATGCTCTTTTCGGATTGCAATCTGATGCCTTTGCCGCGGAGCCGCCGCTGGAAACGATCAGGATTAGGCTCGCCCAAAGTACCAGCATATGCCAGGCGGCGCTATATATAGCCGGCGACTTGCTCCGCGCGGAAGGGTTCACTGACGTGTTGTATGTGAACGAGCCCGGAGACCGCCTATACAAGTCCCTCGCCCTAGGCGAGGTCGATGTCGGTGTAACCTTTGTCGCACCGTTTATTCTTGAGGTGGACGCGGGCAAGCCGGTCATTCTACTTGGTGGTGCGCACGCTGGATGCATGGAATTGTTCGCCAATGAGCGGGTGCGCTCCCTTAGAGAATTAAAGAGCAAAACTGTCGCGATCAGTGCTCTCGGATCTCCCGGTCACATCTTTCTCGTAAGCATGCTCACCTATGTCGGTTTGAATCCCCGCCAGGATGTCCGCTGGGTCACGCATCCTCTTTCCGAATCAGCACGACTTCTCGCGGAAGGCAGGATCGACGCATATATGATTGTCCCGCCAATTACTCAAGAGCTACGGGCAAAGAAAATCGGACATGTAGTAGTCAACACCACGTTGGATCGACCGTGGTCTCAGTATTTTTGTTGCATGATCGCCGCAAACCGCGATTTTGTAAAAAAGAACCCAGTAGCCACTAAACGGGCGATGCGCGCCATCCTAAAAGGCGATGCCATGTGCGCTCTTGAGCCCGAGTCATCGGCCAAATTCCTCGTGGACAAGGGCTTCACGCCACAATACGCGTACGCGGTCCAGATGATGAAGGAACTCCCATATGGGAAATGGCGAGAATACGATCCGGAGGATACGGTTCGCTTTTATTCCCTGCGCCTGAATGAAGCCGGAATGATCAAGAATACCCCCCAGAAAATTATCGCCCAAGGCACTGATTGGCGGTTTTTAAACCAATTGAAGAAGGAACTGAAAGCGTGAAGAAATTTCGTCTGTTAGATTTCCGATTTTGATGTGGGAGATAAACCGCAGGTAACCATGCAGCAGAAACTGCGCGCTCGTATTCTCCCGCTCTTAGTACTCATCGCGTCGCTCCCTCGCGCGGTGGATTTCGCGATGGCCGATACTCTGCCGAAGATCAAGTCTGCGCCAGAATTTACTCTGACCAAGCAGGACGGGAAGCGAGTCAACCTTAACGAATTGCGCGGCAAGGTGATCGCGATCACGTTTATATTCGCCAGTTGCGCGGATACTTGTCCGCTGCTGACGGCGAAAATGGTTGGCATCCAGAACAAGCTGGGCTCGGCCTTTGGTCCGGAAGTTAGATTTCTTTCGATCACCGTGGACCCGGAACACGACACGCCGGAGATCCTCGCGCGCTACGCGGAAGCATATAAAGCCAATTCCGTTGGCTGGGCGTTTCTCACGGGGACGCCGGCGGAGATCCGCGAAGTCGCCAAACGCTACGGCATCTATTACAAGAAAACGCGAGGCGGCGACGTCGATCATACTTTCCTGACATCGCTCGTAGATCAGCATGGAACTTTGCGCGTGCAGTACATGGGCGTCCGATTCGATCCAGACGAGATGCTTCGGGACATTCAGAACCTTATGGCGGAGGCAAAAGGTTTGTGAGCCGCGGGTTGATCGATTGGTTGCCCCGGCTGGTCGCACGCGTGCCGACAAAAGTGCACGCCAAGCTATTGGCGGCCTTTCTCACCATAGTGGTGCTGCTGATCGCGGTGGGCGCGGTTGGCCTCCGGGCGTTGAATGAATCTAACCGCCGCGCGGCCGAGTTGGTTGGTCTTCAGCGGAAAATCGCTGCGTATCGACAGCTCCAGCACGACACGACCGCACAGCTCTATAGCGTCGCCTCCGCGCTCCTGGTCCACGACGACCGCACGCTCGATGCGACTTTGCGTCAGCTCAATCAGTTCGGCTATGACCTCGACCGCCTCCAATTCGTCGCAAAAGATGAAGTCGAGCTGCTGGGTCAGGTGCGCACCGACTATGATCAGTTCATCCAGGTAGTCAGCCAAGCCATCGAGCTCATCCGCAAGGGCAAGATCGCCGAAGGAAACCAGCTGCAAATTGCCCAGGCCAATCCGTTGGCGGATCGACTTGAAAGAGTGATGAACCAACTGGTCAACCGCGCCGAAGCCGACATGGTGGCGAGTATCGAGGCAACCGATGCGGCCTACACGCACTCGCAACGGTTCGTGATCGGTTTTGCCGTGATTAGCATCACGTTGGCTCTTGTTCTCGGCTACGCCATTTCCTGGTCGATTGTTGGTCCCGTTCAGGAGATGGGCACGCGTTTTAAGCAACTCGCATCCGGCGATTTCTCCCAGCGTATCGAAATCTCCAATCGCGACGAGCTGGGCAATCTGGCCATCAACTTAAATCGCATGAGCCACGAACTTGCACAGCTGTATCAGGAAATAGAAGAAAAAAACGCACAGCTCACCAGTGCTAACAAGCACAAATCGGACTTTCTGGCTCGCGTGAGTCACGACCTGCGCACGCCGCTCAATTCGATTATCGGTTTTACCCGGATCGTGCTGCGCCGCATGGAAGGACAACTTCCCAGTCTGCAGAAAGAGAATTTGCAGAAAGTTCTGATCAGCTCGGAGCACTTGCTCAACCTTATTAACGAGCTTCTCGACCTCGCCAAAATCGATGCGGGCAAGATGGAAGTGGTCGCCGATACCTTCCGGGTCGAAGATGTGATCAACATGACTACTGCTACGATCGAGCCGCTCCTCAAAGATGGACGCGTGCAACTGGTCAAGGATATCGCCGCTAATCTTCCCTCAGTCAGAACCGACCGCGACAAGCTCAAGCAAGTCTTGTTCAATTTGCTGAGCAATGCGGCAAAGTTTACCGAGCAAGGTGAGATCCGCGTCTCGGCAGCGCGAGAGAACGGTATTTTAAAGCTGGCTGTCTCTGATACCGGCATCGGCATGAAGCCGGAATCCCTAGAGCATATCTTTGAAGAATTTCAGCAAGCCGAGAAAACCACCGCAAGCCAGTACGGCGGCACAGGTCTCGGTTTGGCGATCGTCAAGAAGTTTATTAATCTCATGGGCGGAGAGATCGTCGTGGCAAGCGAAGTCGGCAAAGGTTCGCAGTTCACGATCACGTTGCCGATGGAACTGAAACAATGAATTTTGGATTTTTGCGCCGGTTACGCGAGCGAACGATTATTCGGATTCGAATTGCCCCAGTATTCCCTCGCCCTATGGGAGAGGGTAAGGGTGAGGGTTCTGAACGTAATGCCAACTAATCCAGGTGTCGAAACACTAAGAAATCGAGCACGCCAACTTCGGCGAGAACAAACTGAAGCGGAGAAACGCCTTTGGGCGGGACTCCGGGCGCGCCAACTTCAAGGCTACAAGTTTCGACGCCAGTTCGTCATANGCTCTNTGATTGTCGACTTCTGTTGTTTCGAAAAACGTATCGTGNTTGAGCTCGATGGCGGACAACATGCCGAGCAAGAAGCAGCCGATCAAGTCCGTTCCTGGTTTTTATCTTCACGCGGCTATCGTGTCCTACGGTTTTGGAACAATGAGGTTCTAGAAAACTTCAATGGAGTACTGGAGAAGATTTTCCACGCCTTAGAAACTACAACGCTCAAAAACAAACCCTCACCCGTACCCTCTCCCTCAGGGCGAGGGAAAGGCGAATCATAAGGGTTAACTGTAGGTGGCAGCGATGGACAAAAAAAAGATTCTCGTCGTCGACGATACCGACTGGAACCGGGACTTGCTCGTGCAATTGCTCGAAGAGAACTACGCCGTATTAGAGGCGGTCGATGGAGAGCAGGGCGTCAAAGCCACAGAACAGCAAAAACCCGATCTGATCTTGATGGATTTGGGCATGCCGGTCATGGATGGATGGGAAGCGACGCGACGCATCAAAGCCAACAGCGCATTGAAGCACATCCCCATTATCGCCGTGACATCTCACGCGATGGTTGGCGATGAAATCGAAGCGCGCAAAGCTGGCTGCGACGATTACTTATCCAAGCCCATCGATGAAGAGCTCTTGCTCGAAAAAATTAAAAAGTATGTCGGATGACTCATGAGTAAGAAAATTCTCATCGTCGATGACGAGCCCTTTAATCTGGATTTGCTCGAGCAGGAGCTCGGCGAGTACGACTATGTGATCGAAAGGGCCGCCGATGGCATAGAGGCGCTGGAGAAAACCCAAAGCTTCGCACCAGACGTGATCCTGCTGGATTACATGATGCCGCGCATGAATGGGCTGGAGGTCGTCAAACAGCTCAGGGCGACGCCGGAACACCAGGGCATCCCGGTAATTCTGCTCACCGCCAAGGCCACGCAAGAAGACAAGGTAGCNGGGCTCGACGCCGGCGCCGATGATTACGTNACCAAGCCCTTCGANTCCTTCGAGCTTNTGGCCCGGGTGCGCGCCATGATGCGGCTCAAAGAGATGCACGACACGCTCGCCGANTGGAACCGCACGCTCGCCGAAACAGTTAGAAAGCAGGTCAGCGAGCTCGAGCGCATGGCGCGGCTCAAACGCTATCTCTCGCCGCAGATCGCCGAAACTATTCTCGGCCAAGATGACGAGTTGTTCAGAACTCACCGGCGTGAGATCACGATCGTTTTTCTCGACCTGCGCGGCTTTACCGCCTTTTCGGACAGCGCCGAGCCGGAAGAAGTGATGGAGTTTCTACGCCATTATCACGCCGAGATGGGCCAATTNGTTTTCAAGTTCGAGGGCACCCTCGAACGATTTATGGGCGACGGNATNGTGATTATTTTCAATGACCCGATTCCGTGCGAAGATCACGCACAGCATGCAACGCTNATGGCGCTCGAGATGCGCGACCGAGTGAAAGAGTTACGCGGTGCATGGTTGAAGAAAGGCTATAACTTGGATTTAGGCGTCGGCATAGCCGCGGGCTACGCGACTCTCGGCACGATGGGATTTGAAGGGCGCATGGATTACGGCACCGTCGGGAACTTACCCAATCTGGCAGCGCGTCTCTGCGCCGAAGCCAAGGGAGGTCAAATTCTCACGGATCAAAAAACCATGAGCCGCCTCGAACACGCATTTGAAGCCGAACCGATTGAACAACTCAGTCTCAAAGGCATCGCCCGCCCGGTTCTTGCCTACAACATCTTGAGCGCCCGCTGAGTCGTCGCATGACGGGCAAGTCCCAAACTGCCAAGAGCAACCGGGAGATTCGTCTTAAGTTCTGGGGCGTCCGCGGAAGTTATCCGACCGTGGATCAAGCGAGCTCCAAAGTGGGCGGCAATACCTCCTGCGTCGAGGTGCAAGTCGACGGACGGCGACTGATCTTCGACGCCGGTACCGGCATCATTCCCTTGGGCAAGGAGCTTTGTAATGGCGCCGCGTCGGTTCCGGCCGCTTATATCTTTCTCAGTCACACCCATATCGATCACGTCATGGGGCTCTGTTTTTTTGAGCCCTTGCTGACGGCTAAGGCGCGCACCTTCATTCTCGGACCCGGCGGTAGCTCTGGAGCGCTAACGCGAAGTCTACATCATTTGACTCACAGCGATCTTTTCCCTGTTTCGCTAGACGAGCTGAAAGGGAAAAAAGAAATTTTTTCTCTCGCCGGCGGTGAGATCATTCGTTTTGGCCTACCGGGCCACCGGCCCAAAATTAATCCAGCCCGGGCGGGCAACGGCGGTGAGAGCGAATTACGGATCGCGACGTATAAAAGCCCGGCGCACCCGCTAAATGGAGTGATGCTCTACCGGGTGTTCTATGACAACAAAAGCTTCGTGTATGCCACCGATATCGAGGAACAGGACGGCGGTTATCCAGAAATCGTCGAGTTTTCGCGCGGCGCGGATTTGCTGATTCACGACGGACAGTACCTTCCGGACGAATACTTCTCGCGCACCAAGCCGCGCAAAGGTTGGGGGCACAGCACCATCGATCTCGCGATCGAAGTGGCAAAAAAAGCCGGAGTCAAGCGACTCGCATTGTTTCACCACGAGCCCACCCACGATGACAAGACCATGGCAATGATCGAAGACCGCGCCAAACAGCTTTTCGAATCAAGCGTTGTCGCCCATGAGGGAATGGAAATTGTCTTACGATGATTCCGCACAGAGCGAGGGCGTGGACGCCCTATGACCGCTAGCATGACTGCTGGAAAAATTCGGATAGTTTGTTTCGCGAGCGGTTTGGCGCTTGTTCTGGCTGCTCCGATTCTAGGTCTGGCGCAGTCACCCATACGACTGGGCATCCTGGTCCAAGAGATGGAACGCTCTCAAGCACAGGCGATCAAAGGTCTCGGAGAAGAGCTCAAACGGCTCGGCTACCAGGAAAAAAAGAACCTGTTTTTTGAAACCCGTAACGCCAAAGGAAATCGCGCCGCTTTGCAACCCGCAGCCGGCGAGATTCTCAGCCGGCACGTCAACGCCATTTTCACGACGGGCACCAGCGCGACGCGCGCGGCAATCGCCTCGACCGGAGAAGTGCCCATCGTGTTCGTTCATCCGGACGATCCGGTCGCGGCCGGTTTAATCAAAAGCAGCGGCGAGCGCGCAAACAATCTCACAGGCGTGGCTGCGTATGCCCGCACCACGACAGAGAAGCGGGTCGAGCTCATCAAGGAAATCGTGCCCGGACTTCAAAAAATCCTGATCTTCTATGATGGCAATAATGCTTTTTCACGCGACAGCTTCGGCGTCGCCGAAACTGCGGCAAAAAAATTCGGCCTGGAGACGGCCGGTTACGCGATCAAGTCCAGCGACGAGTTGAAAACAACCGTGGCTAGTCTGCATCCAATGCCCGCTACGGCAATTTTTCAAATTCCCGACGAACTGTTCGAAAGTGAATCCGAGTTCCTTTTTGAGACCGCGCGCGCGCGAAAGTTTCCCACGATGTTCAACCAGGAATCTTGGGCTATTGGCGGGGCGCTCGCCGCCTACGGTCCCAACTACCTCGCCATGGGACAACAGGCTGCGCGCTTGATCGACAAGATTATGAAAGGTGAAAAGCCGGCGAGCCTCAACATCGAGCGAGCAGCCAAATTCGACCTCACCCTTAATTATCGCACCGCCCGGTTTCTCGATCTGAAGTTCTCTCCTGAAATTTTAAAAAAGGCCGCCAAAGTGATCCGGTAGCACGCCTCGATGGAAGGTCTTGCCGATACCATTCGCAGTGTTCTGATTTTCTCCGGGCTCTCGCGCGAAGACGTTGCCAAAGTGCTCGGTAAAATGGAGGAGATTTCATTCGAAACCGGCGCGACGATTTTTTCCCAGGGCGAGCAGGGTGACGCATTCTACCTGATTCAGTCGGGCGCCGTGCAAGTCCTGTTGGAAAGCGGCGGCGATAAATCAGAGGTGGTGGCAATTCTCGGGCCGCGCGATTGGTTTGGCGAAATGGCGCTGCTTACAGGTGAGCCGCGATCGGCGACGATTCGAGCGGTCAAATCGACGTCTCTGTGGCGGCTCCGGCGCGAAGATTGGGATGAGTTGATTGAGAAACACCCCACCTGGTTATTGCAATTAAGCGCCACGCTCAGCAAGCGGCTCTCCTACGTCGACCGCCAGTATTCCACCGGCCGCGAAGCCTTCAATTCTCTTGCGGAAGAATTTTACTCGGCGCGAAAGCCGGATGAGCAGGCATTCTTTCGGCAGGCTTCCCTAATTGGCGCCGCGGACAAACGCACGTGGAGCGAGATTTTTCAAAATAGCGAGCCGACGCATCTCATTATCGAGCTTGGCGATGGTCAGTTCCCGCTGATTCGCCGGCTGGAAAATGGCCAATACGAATTGCACAGTTTTTTCAGAGATTTTCTTAGGGAAAAACTGAATGCCGTCGAAGGCGAGGATGTGATTTTCCGGCTGCACGCGCGCTTTGCTGAGCGCTATGAAGCCCTCGGCGATCTGCGCGAAGCGATTCATCACCGCGTCGAAGCTCAGGACTGGTCCAATGCGATCCGGCTTTTGACTGCCGCCAGCGAACATCTCCTCAACGAAGCACCGCTCTTGATCAAGACCATTCTCGATAAGTTTCCGCCGGAACAGCTTTTGGCCGATCTCCGCTTGGTCAATTTGCGTGCGAGCGCTCTGATCCAGTTAGGCGACATGGCGGGGGCCTACCGTAGCTATCGCGACGTCTTGACCCAAAAGACGTCCGGCGCACTCGCTGTCGACGGCATCGCGGGTTATCGGCGCATGGCAGAAACGCTGGCCCAGCGCAATGACTACGGACAAGCCATCAATCAATTGCGTAGCGCGCTCAATGTCATCAGCCAAGAAAGCTCGGCTGGTTATCAAGAGCGCGTTCAGGAAATCAAGTTGCCTGGTTTTCCGCTGGCTTCCTTTCCTGCGGGAACAAAACCACAGTCCCATAGCGTGGTGAAACGGTGGAAGTCGCTATTTGGCTCGCCTTCGTTCACTAAGTGGTTCGGTGCAGTTTTTGGCCTTGCAGTAGGCGGTTATCTTTGGTTCGCGCAACCGGACATCGGCCTGGATGCCTCTGCCACTAAATTGTTGGGCTTGATTTGCTTCACGCTCATATTTTGGGTTTTTCGCGTGCTGCCCGACTATGGCGTGGCGCTTGTCTTCGCAATGGTGATCATCCTCACCAAGCTCCAATCGGCGGAAACCGTCATGGGTGGATTCGCCAGCACGACTTGGTTCATGACCCTCGGCGTCTTAGGATTGGGTGCCGCAATAACAGGCTCCGGACTGTTTTACCGTTTCTCCCTCCACCTGGTCCGCATGTTTCCGCTGAGCTATTACTGGCAGATTATTGCGACGGGAGTGATGGGCGTTGTCGTGATGGCATTGATCCCGCAGCAGACTGCGCGCACGGTGATCACCAGTCAGATGCTGGTGAACCTTTCCGAGAGCCTGGGTTACAAGACCCCTTCCAGGGCATCAACTGGATTGTTCGTCGCCAGTTTTCTTGGCCTTGGCCAACTGGGATTTCTATTCCTGACGGGCTCGACCACGAGCTTGATCGCCTGGGGCTTGCTGCCCAACGACGTACGCGCGCAGTTTACCTGGGGTTACTGGTTCATCGCCGCCTTGCCGCCGACCCTGGTTGTCATCGTGATCATTTTACTCTGCAGTATCATCCTTTACCGGCCGGAGTCGCAGCCCAAAATTTCGTACACGATGGTGCAGACTCAACTCAATGTTCTCGGACCGCTCTCATACAAAGAATGGATCAGCCAGGCCGTGCTTCTGTTCACGGTGGCAGGCTGGCTCACCGCGCCATATCACGGCATTGACGGCGCGTGGATTGCGATCATCGCGTTTGCCGTGTTGGTGAATACCGGCATCATCGATTGGAACATGCTGCGTAAGGGCATCGACTGGGAGCTTTTGATTCATATGGGTGTGACCCTAAGCATCCCAACGCTTTTGAAGCAGGCGAGGATCGACGTATGGCTCGTGGATGTGATGTCGCCGTTGATTGTACCGTTTATCGATAGCCCGGTGCGATTTTTCTTGGTCATCGTCCTGCTCACGTATCTTTTGAAATTGGTTTTTACCAGCTTTTTGGCAGTGGTGACGTTGAGCGTGGCACTGCTACCGTTGTCGATCGACGTCGGTATGAGCCCATGGATCATTGCCATGATCATTTTGATCGCGTCGGAAGTTTGGTTTTTTCCCTATCAGGTGGACTGGCATATGCTCGCTTACTCGACGACCGAGGGCAAAGGGTTCTCCTATCCGCTGATGTGCCGGATCAACATCTTTTACGCGCTCGCCTACATCGTTGCGCTGATCGTGGCCATCCCGTATTGGCGCTATCTGGGCCTGATCGGCTAAGACAAACTGGCCATCGTCTCGGATATTGGTGCACGTCGAGCTTAGTTTTTTAGCTCTACTTACTGAGGTTACACGTGCGTAGTTGCTCGCCAGGCGCGCAAATTCCTGCTCAAAGGCCGGCACTGGTTATCGACCTCATCAAATATCTGTTCGGCCGAAAAACATTTGTCTGAGCGCTGCCGGCTCAGCAACCTCGGAGCACGACTTAGCAGGAGCGGGAGGCGACTACTTCGTTTCCACTCTTCGCATCCAAAGTTTACATCACCGACATCGAGCCGATTCACGATCAGCCTCAAGGGTACAAACTGGTTAATGAAATTTAACACGAAACCTGTTGTAACCGTGGCATGACATGTGCTCTCCTGTGCGGCGGATTCCTAAGCCGTTCCGTTTTTAACCAGCGAGATGGTGCGCGGGGTTCTAATGCCACTCAATACGTATCAAATGCCGGCTATTGACAAGAGGCTACTAACTGTGAATAGCCTACGAACCCCATTTGGCTTCGAGCGGCGGTTTTCGATGGAACTAAGACGTGCAGCGGGGCTTATTTGAGGATTGTCTCTCAGCGATTCGATGCAGCGAGGCCGTGAGCAAAAATATTTCTGACACCAAAGATTAGTTGGTCAACAGCAGCGTGTATCGAAATTCTTCTTCGGTGACTGCAAACGTTTCTGGCGTTTGGGGGAATCGACTTCGCCAGAAACGGAGGAGGGAACTATGCGAATGCGAGAAGCACATGACTCCCCTACGTGATTTCCTCAAGAATTTTACGTACGGCCGGAATTTTTTCTCTTATTAGGAAGTCTTAAATGTCAGCCAGCTCTGTGTCGGGCACGCGAGCTTAA
>Ga0065715_10001814_pt1 | contig 11954 bp, 10 predicted proteins | sample MisBulReplicate1_FD_59102 | JGI IMG/M metagenome (GOLD analysis project Ga0065715, IMG submission 59102) | Miscanthus rhizosphere microbial communities from Kellogg Biological Station, MSU, sample Bulk Soil Replicate 1 : eDNA_1 v2 (version 2) | ecosystem: Host-associated > Plants > Roots >...
GAACCAGCTGTTCATCGCGCTCAGGTTGGGCAGCATGGCCCGTCGCGAGTGCGCAAGCAGCAGCGGCCAGCTTCCGGTGACGGCAAAGGTATCGAATACCTGGTCCACGTTATGGAAGTACCCGCAGTAGTAGTCTTCGGTATACACCTGGTCGAGATTGTTCTCGAACGACCGCGGCTGGTAAAAGAGCACAACCTCTCTCACCGCGCGATGCGTAGCGAGCGCCTCGCGCAGCAGGTAGTACTGCCCGGCAACGGAGATCGCCTGGTTGGTGGTCAGCGACCTCACGCCGTCGAGTTCGTAGTTGGAAGGGAACAGTTGGCGCGCAACGCTGTCCCCGAGGTACAGGGTGTGGATCTGCCCTTCGACCCGTTCCGCGACACGGAGAGCCTGGAAGACCTCTCGCCCGATGAGGCGATATCCCCACGAGTGTGCGTTGTAGCGCGCCAGTGCAACCTCGCTCAGCGCCAGCACCACGGCCAGACCGATGGCGAACCGTGCGCAGCCGACGACGAACCGTTTCGTTGCGGGGCTGCCAAACGACAGATAGCGGTGTTCCCTCGACATCTCAGAACTGGAAGTAGATGAACGACTGTCTGCCGAACACGCCTGTCAGCAATATCATCAGGACCATCGTGTAATACGCACTCCATCGCAGCCAGACCGGGCTCGCTGCGAGCGACGGCACGACCCGGCGTTCGCCACGAACCATCTGGGTCATGAACAGCAGCGTACAGAGGACGATGGACCAGGCCACCTCGCCGGTTGTGAGCAGCGACACGCCGCCACCGATGCTGGCCAGGACCGCGATCGGGTGCACCACCGTGTACCAGGCCCCGGCGGCGAGGCGTTGCACGATCAGGTTGGCGTCGGAAAGTGACCTGGCGCGGAAGAAGATCCAGGCAAACGACACGAGGTTGAACGTGACGACGGTCCGGAGCACGGTCAATCCCCAGCCGAGGCGATTCAGGTGCAACGCCGCGACCAACTGCTGCCGCAGCCGGCTCGTCACCACCGAACAGGCCAGATAGACGCCGTGCAGAGCTCCCCAGATGACGAACGTCCACGCCGCCCCGTGCCAAAGACCCGAGATCATGAACACGATGAGCAGATTGCGAACGTGTCTCCAGCGCGTCGTCCGGCTGCCCCCGAGCGGCACGTACAGGTAATCCTTGAACCAGGTGGACAACGAGATGTGCCAGCGGCGCCAGAAATCCCCGATCGACGTGGCAAAGTAGGGACGATCGAAGTTTTCCATGAGCGNGAAGCCCATGACNTTCGCGGCACCNAGCGCAATATCCGAGTAGCCCGAGAAGTCGCAGTAGATNTGCACCGCGTAGAGCCACGTAGCAAGCAGAAGGGTGCCGGCGGAATAGGCTGTGGGATCGCCGTAGACCCCGTTCACCACGATTGCGAGCCGATCGGCGATCACCAACTTCTTGAACAGCCCGGCCAGCATGCGGCTCAGGCCGGCAAAGACTCGATCCGCGTCGAACTGGTGGACTTCCCTGAACTGGTGAAGAAGGTTCTGCGGCCGTTCGATCGGTCCGGCGACCAACTGCGGGTAGAACAGCACGTAGAGGGCGTAGATGCCGAGATTCCGCTCGGCCGGCTGCGTTCCGCGGTACACCTCGATCGTGTAGCTCATGGCCTGAAACGTGTGAAACGACAGGCCGATCGGCAGCAGGAGTGCCAGGAGGGGCACCTGTATCTGCGGGTCGAATAGCAGGAACACATCGTTGACATTCGTGGCCAGGAAGTTCCAGTACTTGAACACCGCGAGCACGCCGACGTTGGCGAGTACGCTCAACGCCAGGTACCAGCCGCGGCGGCGGCCGGCGGCGTTCTCGATGAGGAGGCCGGCCACGTAGTCGACCAGGATCGTGAAACCGAGGATGAGGATATAGACGGGCACGAACGCCATGTAGAACCAGGCGCTCGCGCCGAGCAGGAGCGCCCAGCGGACCCTGTGCGGCAGCACGAAGTACAGCAGTGTGACGAAGGGGAAGAAAAGGGCGAACTCGAGCGAGTTGAAGAGCATACTTCGGCCCGGGCAAGGCGCTGACCCCCGGGCAACGCGCTGACCCGGGAGCTATCCACGATAACATCAAGCTCAGCCGACAGAAAAGAGCGAGGCGTGAAGTTGGGAAAGGCCTCGTGCAATTGGACGCAGGAACGGGAACCACGTGATGTTTCGACCGAGAGTGGCAGTCCTCGCGATTGCCATGCTGTCCGCGTTGTCGCCCATCTCGGGTCAGGGCAACGTCGAGAAACTGAAGNACCCTTCACAACTCAGCGAGCGCGCCCCAGACCAGTTCCGGGCNCGCTTCGACACNAGTCAGGGCGCGNTTGTCATCGCCGTCGAGCGAGAGTGGGCGCCACTGGCCGCCGANCGCTTTTACAACCTGGTAAAGAACGGCTTCTACAACGAGNCGCGTTTCTTCCGTGTCCTGAGCGGCTTCATGGCGCAGTTCGGCCTCCACGCAGATCCATCAGTGCAATCGGCGTGGACAACGGCAAACCTCGAAGACGAACCTGTGAGGAAGAGCAATACGAGAGGATTCGTCAGCTTCACGCGCGAGTCGAGCCCGCGCTCGCGCTACACGATGATCTTCATCAACTTCAAAGACAACAGCTATCTCGATGCAGACGGGTTCGCGCCATTCGGCGAAGTGGTGAGCGGGATGGATGTCGCGGACCGTTTGTACAGCGGATACGGCCGTCAGAACGTTCCGGACCAGCGGCGCATCGTTCGCGAAGGTAACGCCTACCTTCTTGCCGATTACCCGAAGCTGGACTTCGTGAAGACCGCCGCGATCGAAGCCGGCTCCTCGCCGCCGAACACGAACTGAGCTACTCGCTCGGCGGCGGCGAATCCGCTTCCGGCAGTCCGAGGACACCTCGCACGAACGACTCCTCTGGCAGCGCTCCCAGGATCTCGATCGATTCGTTGACGATCGTTTTGGGCACACCCGTCACACGGAACTTCCGTGAGAGATCCATGAACTCCGTTGCTTCGACGCAGGTCGCACGAATGTGCACGCTTTCGAGAGCCATCCGATGCGCGAGCGACACGGCTCGCGGACAATGCGGTCAAGTCGGCGTGACGAAGACCTGGATGTCGAGGGGTGTGGTCACGTTCGCAGCGATGAGCGCGCGACTGCCCGGCTCGAGCTGAGAATCGTTGGTGCCGGCGAGGATGACGGCCTCGATGAGCGACATGAACTCATAGCCAGCTGGCGCCCCAAGAAAGCGCATCCTCGTGTCGTTCTCACCAGACAGGAGCACGATCGCCGGGATGCGATCGACGCCGTACTGCGAGGCCCGATCCTTCTCGAGAATGAAATTGCTCTCCTCGACGCGAATGAGATCGTTGAGGCTGGCGAGCTCGTCGAGGACCTGGCGCGCGATCAACGCGCTCTCGGGCGCGCCAATCGTTTGCGTGAACAGCAGCAGCGTGACCGGCTGCTGAATCGTGGCAAGGTGCTCGCGGACGACGCGTCGATCTTGTTCGGACAGAAGACTCACGTGATCAGGTTTCCAGGACGAGGGACGTTTCAGAACTTGAACAAGTCGTCGAACGCTTTTCGCGCGTCGTTGTTGCGGGGCGTTGTGGTTTCGCGCTCGACGGTCGTTCGCGGCGAAAAAAACGTGCAGCCATTGCGGGCACTCTTGGGCGAGACCCGCTCCGAGACCGGTTGGGCACATTCGAATCGGCTGCCCGGGTCGAATGACACGCATTGCGCGCACGAGTGAAGCTCGGCACCGCACCTCGAACATCGATCGTTGAACCCGATGTCCTCCGGCGTCAGGTGCCCGCACTGGGCGCAGCGGACGACGTGCCGGAACCCGGGCATGTTGATGTTCTTCGGGCCGTCCTGAGAGATCCGGCGGGCTCCCGCGGGAGCACCTGGTTCCGGCGCGGGCCGCGGCCCGGCTGGGCGCGGTGCCCGGTCGCGGTTGTCGTCCTGGTAGCCTCGTTGGCGGTACTTCCTGTCACTCATTGAGTTGCGGCCGTCGCGCGGATTGTATACCGGGGCGGGCTGGAAGGTCGGTGCCTACCCGTGGATGTGAAAGACATTTGAGCATAGAATCGCGCGTCAGACACTAGGGGCGCCCGGGNCCCCTCGGGCGCTTGATCCTTTTTTCACAATTGTGGTACAANTCGGGACTGGCTCCTTCGGGACGCCGCCCGTAGTCANCCCATCAGCCAGATGCCGCAGATCTTCCATCGNAGCGCCAATACCATCTCCAAGCTCAGTCTCGCCGGCGCACTGATGCTGGCCGCAGGTCTCATCCTGCTGGCCATGCTGATTGGTCGCTCCTCGTATGTGACCCGCGCCAACGAGTACGTCGAGCAGCCGGTTCAATTCAGCCATATCCACCATGTACTCGATGACGGTATCGACTGCCGGTACTGCCACACGTCGGTGGAGACGTCCTCGTTCGCGGGCATTCCGCCGACGAAGACCTGTATGAACTGTCACTCGCAGATCTGGTCGAATGCGCCGATCCTCGAACCGGTGCGCGCCAGTTTCCGCGACGACCGGCCCCTGCGCTGGGTGCGCGTCCACGACCTGCCGGACTTCGTGTACTTCAATCACAGCATCCACGTGAAAAAGGGGATGGGATGCGAGACCTGCCACGGGCGCGTCGACCAGATGCCTCTCATGCAGCAGGTGCAATCGCTTCAGATGGAGTGGTGCCTCGACTGCCACCGCAACCCTGAGAAGTACGTGCGGCCACGCAGCGAGGTATTCACGATGAACTACCGCCCTGCCGTTCCGCAGTCGGTGCAGGGCCCGATGCTCGTGAAGGAGTACGGGATCAAGGGCAACACCAGCTGCTCCACGTGCCACCGGTAACCCGCACATGAACGATTCGAACGACATTCAGGCTCTTCGCGCGAAGCTCCACGGCACGAGAGGCCGCACCTATTGGCGCAGCCTCGAAGAAGTCGCTGGAACCCCTGAATTCAAGGAATTTCTGCATCGCGAGTTCCCGCAGAACGCGTCGGAATGGCTCGACCCGGTCGGCCGCCGCGGATTCCTGAAACTCATGGGCGCTTCGATGGCCCTGGCCGGCGTCAGCGCCTGCACCCGCCAGCCATCCGAAGACATCGTTCCCTACGTCAGGCAGCCCGAAGAGCTCATCCCGGGCAAGCCGCTCTTCTTCGCGACGGCGATGCCGTTCGCGGGCTCAGGAGTCGGACTTCTCGTCGAGAGCCACGAAGGTCGCCCGACGAAAATCGAAGGAAACCCGGACCACCCGTCCAGTCTGGGTGCGACCGATCTCTTCGCGCAGGCGGCCATTCTCGGCCTCTACGATCCCGACCGCTCGCAGGTGCTCACGCATCTCGGTGAAATCCGTCCGTTCGAGGCGTTTGTCGCCGCAATTCGTCAGGTACTCGCCGCGCAGGAGGGATCGCAAGGCGCCGGCATCCGGGTACTGAGCGAAACCGTTGCGTCGCCGACGCTTGGCGCCCAGATCGATGAGTTCATGGGCCGCTTCCCGAAGGCGAAGTGGGTTCAGTGGGAGCCCTTCGGGCGTCACAACGTCCGCGAAGGCAGCCGCCTCGCGTTCGGGGAATACGTTGACGCGAAGTACTCCGTCGACAAGGCGGATGTCATCCTCGCACTCGACGCCGATTTTCTGTGTACGGGCAATGGCGCGCTGACACACTCCCGCGCCTATGCGTCGCGGCGGAAGCTCGAAGGCGATCGCGCACAGCGCAATCGCCTCTACTCAGTCGAGAGTTCCCCGTCGAATACCGGCACGAAAGCCGACCACCGCCTGCTTCTCCGCGCGTCCGATATCGGTGCCTTCGCACGCGCAGTGGCCGCGCAAGTCGGAGTCGCTGGCGCTGCGGGTGCCTCGGCGCCCGATTCGGCTCAGGCCTGGATCGGTCCGCTCGTCAAGGATCTGCAGAATGCCCGCGGCCGAAGTCTGGTCATCGCCGGTGAAGGCCAGCCGCCGGCGGTTCATGCGCTTGCGCATGCGATGAACGAGGCCCTCGGCAATGTCGGCAGCACGGTCGTCTACACGCAGACGGTCGAGACGCATCCGACGAATCAGCGTGCCGGGCTCAACGAGCTTGTCGGCGAAATGAATGCCGGCACAGTGAGTCTGCTGCTGATCCTCGGCGGTAACCCGGTGTACACCGCACCCTCCGATGTGAAGTTCGCAGAGGCGCTGGACAAGGTTCCACTGCGCGTGAGTCTCAGTCAGTTCCATGACGAGACCGCGGCTCTCTGCCACTGGCACATCCCTGAGACGCATTTCCTCGAGATGTGGAGCGACGTACGCGGACACGACGGAACGACCTCGATCGTTCAGCCGTTGATCGCGCCGCTCTACAACGGACGTTCGATTCACGAAGTGGTGTCCACGCTCAGTGCCGCGGGCGTGAGGTCCGGCTACGACATCGTGCGCTCGCACTGGAGTGGCCAGAAGGGTGCGGCGCCGACAGCGCCAGAGTCGAGTNCGGCCACGCCTCCATCCGGAGCGCAGGTCACGCTCGCGCCGTTGCCAGGGAGNGCACCGCTCTCGCCGTTCGATCGNGATTGGCGACGATGGCTGCATGACGGAGTGATNCCGAACACCGCATTCCNGACCAAGACGGTGACGCTGCAGGGCGGCGCGGCCGGCGCAGCTCCGGCGGTAGTGCCGGCGGGCCTGGAAGTTGTGTTCCGTCCGGATCCGAGCGTGTACGACGGTCGCTTCGCCAACAACGGCTGGCTCCAGGAACTACCCAAGTGGCTGACGAAGCTGACGTGGGACAACGGGGCGCTGCTGGCTCCCGGCACCGCCGATCGGCTGAACCTCGTAAGCGGCGACGTCGTGGAAGTGAAGCAGGGATCGAACACGCTTCGCATTCCGGTGTGGATCGCGCCCGGGCACGCCGCTGACGTCATCACCATCCATCTCGGATATGGCCGCGAACGAGCGGGGCGAATCGGAACCGGGATCGGGTTCAGCATCAACTCACTGCGCAGCAGCGCAACCCCGGATTTCCTCAGCGGCGTTCAGGTCACGAAGACCGGCGAGAGTTACGAGCTCGTTTCGACGCAGGATCACTGGTCGCTCGAAGGCCGGAATCTCGTGCGCGTCGCGACCGCGGAGCAGTTCCAGCAGGATCCGAACTTTGCGGCGAAGCAGGAACATCAGCCGCTCGTCGGTATCACGATGTTCGAGCCGCGCAAGTACGAAGGCTACGCCTGGGGCATGGCGATCGATCAGAACGTCTGCACCGGTTGCAACAGCTGCGTCGTCGCCTGCCAGGCTGAGAACAACGTGCCGGTCGTCGGCAAGTCGCAGGTCGCGAACGGCCGCGAGATGCACTGGCTGCGGATCGATCGGTACTACAGCGGCGATCTCGAGAATCCGGACACGTATCACCAGCCGATGCCGTGTCAGCAGTGCGAGTCGGCGCCGTGCGAGGTCGTCTGTCCGGTTGCCGCGACGACGCATAGCGATGAAGGCCTGAACGACATGGTCTACAACCGCTGCGTCGGCACTCGGTACTGTTCGAACAACTGCCCGTACAAAGTCCGCCGCTTCAACTTCCTTCTCTACTCGGATTTTGATACGTCGAGCTTCAAGCTGGCACGTAATCCTGACGTCACCGTGCGCAGCCGCGGCGTGATGGAGAAGTGCACGTACTGTGTGCAGCGCATCAACCTCGCGCGCGTCACGTCCAAGCTCGAGGATCGGCAGATTCGCGATGGCGAAGTGCTGACGGCGTGTCAGTCGGCCTGCCCGACCGAAGCGATTGTGTTCGGCAACATCAACGATCCGCAGAGCGCGGTGTCGAAGGTGAAGGCGAGCTCGTTGAACTATCCGCTGCTCGGCGAGCTCAACACGCGGCCGCGGACGACATACGTCGCCATCGTGCGGAATCCCAACACCGAGCTGGAACCCACCCGGCCGCTCGGGGCGGAAGAGGAAGGACACTAGGGATGGACAAGTCGCACGCACCGGTTGCGCTGTCGGCGGAGACAAAGGCGCTCCTGAGTCGCACGCCAGCTGTCATCGAACCGGGGCACACCTTTGAGTCCGTCACCGAGACCATCGGTCACGTCGTCCTCTCGAAGCGCACGCCGATCGGCTGGTTCCTGGGGTTCTTCATCGCCTTCATCCTGCTGATGGTCCTGAACCTGACCATCGGCAACCTGCTGATCAAGGGGATCGGCATCTGGGGTAACAACATTCCCGTCGGCTGGGCGTTCGACATCATCAACTTCGTCTGGTGGATCGGTATCGGCCACGCCGGCACGCTGATCTCGGCGATTCTGCTGTTGTTCCGTCAGCAGTGGCGCACCTCGATCAACCGATTCGCCGAGGCGATGACGCTCTTCGCGGTCGCGTGCGCGGCGATGTTCCCGCTGCTCCACACCGGCCGTCCGTGGCTGGCTATCTACTGGCTGTTCCCATACCCGAACACGATGAGCCTCTGGCCGCAGTTCAGAAGCCCGCTGATCTGGGACGTGTTCGCGGTCTCGACTTACGGCACGGTCTCCGCGCTCTTCTGGTTCACTGGCCTGGTGCCTGACATGGCGACGCTCCGCGATCGCGCCAAGTCGCCCTTCGCGCGGCGTATCTACGGAATGCTGTCGCTGGGCTGGCGCGGCTCGGCCAAGCACTGGCAGCGGTACGAGACGGCCTACCTGCTGCTCGCTGGTATCTCGACGCCGCTCGTGCTCTCTGTTCACTCCGTCGTGAGCTTCGACTTCGCCGTGTCCGTGCTGCCTGGCTGGCACGCGACGATCTTCCCGCCCTACTTCGTCGCAGGCGCCATCTACTCCGGCTTCGCGATGGTGATGACGCTGGCGATTCCGCTGCGCAAGTTCTATCACCTCGAAGACTTCATCACGATGCGCCACATCCACAACATGACGAAGGTCATGCTGGTGACCGGGATGATCGTGGCGTACGGCTATGCCAACGAGGCGTTCTTCGCGTGGTACAGCTCGAACCCGTACGAAAGCTTCATGATGTACAACCGCATGATGGGACCGTATGCGGTCTTCTACTGGTCGCTCATCGCGATCAACGCGGTCATGATCCAGTTGTTCTGGTTCCGGAGCGTTCGCGACAACATCCCGCTGCTCTTCATCCTCTCGCTGTTCGTCAACGTCGGCATGTGGCTCGAACGCTTCATCATCATCGTGACGAGCCTGCATCGCGACTTCCTGCCCTCGTCGTGGGACATGTATGCGCCGACGCGGTGGGACTTCGGCATGTTCGCGGGCACGATCGGCTTGTTCCTGGCGCTCTTCTTCCTCTTCATCCGCTTCCTGCCGGCGATCGCCATCTTCGAGATGCGCACGATCGTTCCTGAAGCGAAGCTGAAGGCGGAACACCACGGGTGATGTGATGGCACACGCCGCCGAACCAACGCTCCACGGCCTGATGGCCGAATTTGAAGACGCGACGGCACTCGTCGACGCCGCTACGAAGGCGCGCCTCGCCGGCTATCGCAAGATGGACGCCTATTCGCCGATCCCGATTGAGGAGCTGAACGAGGCGCTCGATCTCAAGCGAACGCGGCTGCCGCTGCTCGTGCTGCTCGGCGGCATCTTCGGCGGGCTTGCCGGTTTCAGCCTCGAGTACTGGTCCTCGGTGATGGCCTACCCGATGAACATCGGCGATCGCCCGCTCAATAGCTGGCCGCAGTTCATCCCGGTGACGTTTGAGACGACGGTTCTCGGAGCGGCGCTCACGGCGTTTGTCGGCATGTGGGCGTTGAACAAGCTGCCGCAGCCGTATCACCCGGTTTTCAACGTCGACGCCTTCGGGCGCGCGTCGACCGATCGCTTCTTTCTCGTCATCGAGACGACGGATCCGCGATTCGAGCGTCATACGACGTGGAAGTTTCTCGAAGGGCTGCATCCCGTAGGAGTGTCCGAAGTTGCGCCGTAACCTGAACGACGTCAACTCCCAAGTCCCAACTCCCAACTCCCAAGGGAACACGTGGGGATCGTCGACGATTGGGAATTGGAAGTTGCGAATTGGGAGTTTGAGCGCGAGCAGCGCGGGCTTGCGAGTGTTGCTTGTCGTCGCGAGCAGCATCGCGCTCACGGCCTGCCGCCAGGACATGCACGACGCACCGCGCTACGAGCCGCTCGAGGCCAGCGCGTTCTTCGACAACGGTGGTTCGGCGCGCACGCTCGTTGCCAACACCGTTCCGCGCGGGTATCTGCGCGAGGACGAGTTCCTCTACACGGGCAGGGTGTCGGGGCAGTTCGCCAACATGTTCCCGATGGCCGTGACCGCTGACGTCATGGCGCGTGGTCAGGAGCGCTACAACGTGTTCTGCTCGCCCTGCCACGGGCGCACCGGCGTGGGCAACGGGATGATCGTTCAGCGCGGATTCCGGCAGCCGCCATCGTACGGTGAGCAGCGACTGCGCGACGCACCGGCGGGGTACTTCTTCGACGTCATGACGAACGGCTTCGGGGCAATGCAGGATTACGCGGCGCAGGTACCGGTCGCGGATCGGTGGGCGATCACCGCGTACATCCGGGCGCTGCAACTCAGCATGAACGCCACTGTCGCCGATGTGCCGGCTGACCGCCGTTCGGATCTCGATCGTCCCGCCCAGGAGAACCAGTGAACGTGGATACGACGTACTCGCCGCCGGTCGCCGACATCGATCGAGTCAGATCGAAGGCTCTGATTGCCGGCGTCATCGGTCTGGTCGGGTGTGGCATCGGACTGCTCGTCGACCGCGACCACTTCTTTCGCGCCTGGCTCGTCGCGTACATGCTGTTCCTGGGGATCGCCCTCGGCTCGCTGGCGCTGATGATGATTCAGCACCTCTCCGGCGGCGTCTGGGGTGTATTCCGCCGGATCTTCGAAGCCTCCAGCCGCACGTTACCGCTGCTGGCAGTCCTGTTCGTTCCGGTCCTTCTCGGTATCAGCACGCTCTATCCGTGGTCGCACCCGGATCACGTCGCGGCCGACGAGGTGCTGCGTCACAAGTCGGCGTACCTCAACACAACCTTCTTTGTCGTCCGCGCGGTGATCTACTTTGCGGGATGGTGGGGAATCGCGACGCTGCTGAACAAGTGGTCGCGTCTGCAGGACTCGGGTGACGTCGCCGTCAACACGCGCATCCAGCGCCTGAGCGGCGCCGGGCTTGTGTTTTACGCCTTGGCCGTCACGTTCGCAGGCATCGATTGGATCATGTCGCTCAACCCGCATTGGTACTCGACGATCTTCGGGTTCCTGATGATGGGTGGTCAAGGTCTCGCGGCGCTTGCGTTCACTGTCATCGTCTCGACGTTCCTCTTCAAGCGCGAGCCGATGTCGGGTCTGCTCAAACCGCATCACTTCCACGACCTCGGCAAGCTGATGTTCGCGTTCGTGATGCTGTGGGCGTACTTCAACTTTTCGCAGTACTTGCTGACGTTCGCGGCGAACCTGGTGGAAGAAATTCCCTACATGATCACGCGCACGAGCCACGGCTGGCAGTATCTGGCCGTCTTCCTCGTGCTGTTCCACTTCTTCTTGCCGTGGTTCCTGCTGCTGTCGCGCAATCTGAAGCGCACGCCGCATCGGCTCGTCATCATCGCGTTCTGGATCCTGTTCGTGCGCTTCGCGGACATCTTCATGCTCGTGTCGCCGGAGTTCGATGCGAGCGGTGAGAATCTGCACCTGCTGGCGGGCGAGCACGCGAGCCACTTTTTCGTGCACTGGCTCGACATCGCAGCGCCGCTCGCCATCGGCGGGCTCTGGTTGTGGATGTTCTTTGGCGAGCTGCGGCAGCGTCCGCTGCTGGCCGTTGGCGATCCCTACTTGCGTGAATCACTCGAAACCGCGGGAGGCGGCCACTGATGGCCCACGATCCTCACGCCGCTCACGCGTCGGCAGACGACGAGTATCTCAATCCAGCAGCGGGCTCCGGGCACGAGCACACCGACGCGAACGTGTCGATGATCGTGCAGTTCGCC
>Ga0065715_10089247_pt1 | contig 11943 bp, 13 predicted proteins | sample MisBulReplicate1_FD_59102 | JGI IMG/M metagenome (GOLD analysis project Ga0065715, IMG submission 59102) | Miscanthus rhizosphere microbial communities from Kellogg Biological Station, MSU, sample Bulk Soil Replicate 1 : eDNA_1 v2 (version 2) | ecosystem: Host-associated > Plants > Roots >...
GACAGTTGCCGGCAACAAGACATTAACCACGAAGACACCAAGACACCAACAAAAAAGAAATTTGTGTCTTCGTGCCTTTGTGTCGAAGCCTGTCATAGTTGAATTCAATAGCGATGTGATGGTCTGCCGATGTGTATGTGTGGACCAGTGGCAGTGCCCGGAATGGCCGAGCGAAACGCTGAATAAGGAATCCCGTTCTTTTGCAGAAAGTTCAACAACGTCTGTCCTTCCACACCATCAGGATGAAGCTGAATGTCCATGGCGTTGCGATGGTCCAGGCGCCACCGCTCGTGAATTGCTCCTTGTCCAAAGACGGCAATCGGCAGTTCTTTATGGAACGTGTCTGAGAAGAATCTCTGAATCTTCCAGGCCTCACCCAAGTTCCAACCTGGGCCTCCAGTAAAACGTGTGAAAGAGGACGTTCGCACCAGCCTTCGTCCCGCCAGACGAAGATCTTTTGCTATCTGCTCGTCGGCTGCTGTTTCAACTAACACGCCGGCGATTTGCTCGTCGGCGCTGTTCATCTGCCGGCGAGTTTCCGAGACCTTGTTTTTAGCGTCGGTTACTGCGCGCTCGTTCTCTTCTACCTGGGTCTTCGGGATTAGTCCTTCGGCAAGCAGTTTTTTTGACAAATCGAGCTTCGCTTCGGCTTTCGTGACGTTGCCTTCGTAGATGGCGAGGAGTTTCTCGAGGCTGGTTTTGTAATCCTTCGTAGCGTTGATGTATTCCTCGCGCAGCTTGGTGAGTTCAGTCTGCGGCGCAGAAGTGGGCTTTTTCTTTGTCTTTCGCTGTGCGAAGGCATCAACTGAAAGCGCGGTGATGACAATCACGATCAGCCACGCCATTCGGTTGCGCTTAAACATTTCGGAGACTTACTTAACCAGTGTGCCGGTGCGGGTCCAACGAGTATTGACAATGAAATCTGCCAGAACTCCCCAGCCAGTGGGCGGCGCGCTCTCGTCGTAGGACCAGTAGACAAACATCGCGCGACCAATCACGAGATCGCGAGGCACAGTGCCCCAGTAGCGACTGTCTTCGCTGTTGTTACGATTGTCGCCCATCACGAAGTAATTGTCCTCGGGCACCACCAGCTCATCCTTACCTTCGAATGCGTAGTAGTCCGGATCATCATCAGGCGCACCAGGCCTGTAATACACATCGTACAGTTCGCCCGGCTTGCGTGCTGGATTGTTGATGATCTCCAACGGATCTTTTCGATTATGATCCTTCGCCTCGATTTGATGTTCGGGAATTGCCTGACCGTTAACGACGACGGTGTTTCCCTGGATGCGAATGTGGTCACCCGGCAAACCAATCACTCGCTTTACATAATTCGTGAGGATGGGCCGGTTGTCAGGCCGGTCGTCGAGCTCCGGCCGGAAATGATTGCCAGGGTATTTGAAGACGATGATATCGCCGCGCCTGATCTCTCTCTGCGGCAGGATCGGCAGCGACTTCCCGGGCGCAAAGATGAACTTATTGACCAGCAGATGATCGCCAATCGTGATCGTGTTCTGCATCGAGCCGGTGGGCACCTTCACTGCCTGCACGATGAAGGTCATGCCAAACAACGCCATGATGACGGTCACAACCGCTGACTCGAAGTAGTCGCGCCAGACGCTCTTCGGCGGGCCCTGCTGTTTCACCGGCGGCAGCGTCTTCTTTTCGTGCCCGTTGCGATTGAAAAATCGCGAGAACGAAGAAGGCTTCGCCTCGGTCTCAGTGTCCGGCTCGTGAGTTATTGGCTTCTTAGTTGTTTGGTTACTGGCCATCAAAAAACATCCTAGATACGTTGCGTGCGGTGGTCAAGTTTACAAAGATTATGGTCGTTCCCCTAATTCCAGGATCTTCTCTGCGTAACCTCTGTGTTCCTCTGCGCCCTCTGCGGTGAACTGCCTCTGAATACGTTTACCGCAGAGGACCGCAGAGATCCGCAGAGGTGAAACCAGGCACCACAATGTCACCCTGTATCGCATATCGGATCATCCGAAGAATCCACCAGTTGTTCGGATTCATCCAGCGTCATTCCTTCGAGGGCCGCCCGCGCCGCAGCAGCTTCCGCGGCCTTGATTGAATGCCCTTCACCCTGGATGCTGCCACCGTCCCACGAAACCTGAACGTGGAATATACGTTGATGCGGCGGACCAAGGGTTTCGATTACTGCGTAACGCGGAGCAGGTCGCCTTTCAGCCTGGAGTCGCTCCTGGAGCATCGTCTTGTAATCAGCCTTTGCCGCCGCGAGAGGGTCCGCGCCTGCCAGCTCATCTCGCAGGGCATGACAGACAAAACGCGTTGCGGCTTCCAGACCGCCGTCCAAAAAGATCGCACCGGTGATCGCTTCAAACACGTCGGCAAGCAAAGCATTCTTTTGCCGGCCGCCACTCTTCTCTTCTCCACGTCCGAAGCGCAAAAACTCGCCGAGTTTCAATCCCTGAGAAGCATTGGCCAACGTCGGAGCACTCACGAGACGATGTTTCATACGCGACAGTTCACCCTCGGTGCCACCGGGATATGAGCTGCAAAGGTAGTTTGCCACCACTAAACCCAACACCGAGTCGCCCAGAAACTCCAGCGACTCGTTGTGAAGTTTGCGCGCTTGCCGTTCGTCTCCTGGCGCGACTTGCTCGTGAGCCCAGGAACGGTGGGTGATGGCGCGTTCGAGCAAAGCACGATCTTTGAAGTTGTACGCGAGAACCGTTTCGAGGAGGTCCAGATCAGGAGTCGTTTCGAGGTTTTTCAAAGCGCGCGGAATTATAGCAAAGAGAGGGGTGGCCACGGAGTGCCACCCCTTACGCTTCAACGATCATCGTTAACCATTAACGACGATTACGTGGTTTATCCGGCTTAGGTGCAGTCGGCTTGGTTCCCGCTGCGGGAGTAGTGCTCGGCTTGTTTGGTGTAGTCCCCGTTGCGGTAGGCGTCGTGGAACCATTACCGTTAGTTTGCGCCGCTCCCGTATTACCAACCGGAGTTGCGGCGGGCGTGGAAGAAGGTGGAAGCGACGTAAGTGGTTGCGGCTCGGGCGGCAATGGCTTCGACAGAATACCTGCGACCAACTGGCTCAATCCCGTGTCTGAATTGTTATTCCGATACTTGTACCACTGCATCAGGCTGTCATTCCAAAGAGTCTTCTGCGTGGCGTACGTAGAGGCGTTCTTCGGCAGGCTCGCCAGCGCAACCGCACGGGCGTATCCATCAATCATCCGATCGACGATTTGATTGATGTTGGCCAGGGCTAGTTTACTTTCAGGTGTCTCGTCTTTACCGGAGTACATGGTTTTGTACTCTTCAGACTGTTTGGCATAAGGGCCGGTTTCATACGCTCCGGCGATATAAGCGTAGGTAAACGGCGACTCCTTCAAAGGCGTTTCGAACTGCGCAGCCTTGATCAGGTTTTTGAGCGCGTTGCCCGGTTCCTTTTCCAGCGTCAGTGCGCCGATGGTAAAGTTCAAATAAGCGACAGCTACGTCTTTTCCTGCAAGTGGCTGCCAGTCTTCGATAGTTTTCCCTGCGTCGAGAGCCTGGAGCGCCTTCCTTGCATCGTCCAAAGCTTCAGCATTCAACGATGGGTTTTTGAGTGGTGCAACCAGGTAACCGTTAGCTCCCAAATGGACCAGCACGGTCAAATTATCTGGTTCGGCTGTCAGGATTTCTTTACCGAGCGCATAGGCTTCGGGATACTTCTTGTCAGTGTAAAGGAGCTTAATGAAGGTAATCTTCCTAGAGCCTTCTTCGTACGCTTTGGACCACTTCTTCAAGTAGTCAATAATTTTTTGCTGAGCTTCAGTGACCTCGCCGGCCGGGCAGGCCAGGTACTTCTTTGCGTCTTCGAAAGCCTTGGCTTGATCGTCTTTCCGGTTCTTAAGAAAAGACTGATACAAGGCGTCCTTGCCTTCAACTGAGCATGGATCTTGAGCAGCAGTACTAGCCGCTGGCGTCGTTTGCGGCTGTGTTGTTTGCGGTTGCGTCGGTTGCGGTTTGGTTTGCGCGATTAGATTTCCCGCTGCGCCGAACAGAGCGAGTATCGCGACTGTAATACAAATTCTAAAAAAGGTTATCTTTTTCATAAGTCGTTCCCAACCTCCAAAAATCATTCCAACAGTCGCGCCGAGGCTCAGCCATTTGCAGGTCGCCGCGGGAAACTTACGATGCGAGTTGTACGAAAACCGGTTGCCGATCTTCGCATTTAAGGGGAAAGCACACTGGGTGCCAAAAGAGTCCTGGGTCAAAAGAACGCCCGCAATCTTCCTGCAACTTTATTAAATGTGTCAAGGGGCCTTGCCTCAAAAGTGCATCAAGTCCGATGCGCAGCAGGAGTATCCGCCACAAAGAAGCACAAAAGGCACAAAAATCAGCGGAATCCTTTTGTGCTTTTGTGGCCGCAGACAAAAGATCAAAAAAATTGCGCCGAAGAGAAACTCCGGCGCAAATGATCCAAGGTGACTGTTTTTAATTGTCAGGGTTGAATGCGACGCGGTCGTTGTGCGCCTGGCGCAGGAGTGACCGGAGCTTGAACAGTGCTGGTCGATTTCGTCGCACTCTTCTGCGCGTCAACAGGTTTGTTTTCAAGCGGCATCAACACGCGCTTCACTGTGTTTTTTGGTTCAGGCGTTGGCGGTTTAGTTGTTGCCGGGGCGGTGTTGGCTGGTTTAGCTGTTGCTGTTGTGGTGTCGGTCGCTTCACCGTTTGTTGAGTCGGTAGTTCCTTCGCCATTCTCGGCTGCGGCTTCCTGGTCTGCTACTTCCTTCTCTTCGTCATCAAGAGTAGTGGCGACCTGGAGGTTAATCGCGGTACCGAACCGGTGATTCAGTTGGCGATAAATCTCACCGGCGACTGCTGCTGGGAGATGGCGCCGAGCGTCAGTCCCCTGCGTAATCACAACCACCGCGAGTCTTGGGTTCGCCAGCGGAGCATATGACGTAAACAGACCAACCCAGCCGCCGTCGCCGATACACGTTCCGGTCTTTCCGGCCACTGTTTGTGTTGGGTCATAAGCCCTGCGGCCTGAGCCATAGTTAACGGCACCCACCATTCCAGGTACCATGCGCTGCCAGACGTCCGTCGTGATCGGTAACTGGCGACGCACCTTCACAGCCATCTTGTTCTGTTCTTTGACACTGTGCGGGATCTGAGGAACGAGCAGCCTGCCACCGTTGGCCATCGCAGAAACTAACGTTCCGAGTTGCAGCGGTGTCACCTGGAAGCCGTCAGCATGTGAAAACATTCGCCGTTCGAAACTGTCGGTCTTTATCTCCGGCAACTTGCCGGCAAACTCAAACGGAACGTTGATTCCAGTCTTCTCGCCGAGACCAAGCTCGCGAGCATAGCTGACCATCTTTTCAGAACCGATTTTGCTGCCGACTTGTTGGAAGAACGGGTTATCAGAGTGCGCCAAGGCGGAGGTCAAATCGATCCTGTATCCGTCACCGACAGTATCAACGAGTGGAATTGCGTTCTCGGAAAGTCCGGCTACTCCAGTGACGAGTTTGATTGTGGAGCACGGCTTGAAACCGCGGCGTAGCGCCCATTCCTGGTTAACGATTGAGTAGACGCGACCAGTAAGTGGGTCCATCACCACAACCGTCCCAGCATGGTTTCCGAGTGCATTAACTGCAACGCGTCGAACTTCCGGATCCTCACCGGAGAGATCGTCCTTGGCGATGAACGACTGCACTTCATCGCGCATGGCCTTATCGATAGCAAGCTGTCGTGCGATTGCTGCCCGGCGCGCCGCTTCCGCTCGGCGGCGAGCTTCCAGAAGGGCTCGGCGATTTCGCGCTGAAAAGCGACGCATCTCTGCCGCGCGCTCGCGTTTAGTCAGAGGCCGGTGAAGCCTTCGCTCGAGAGCTTTCAGGGAAGCAGTTTGCTCGCGTGCGGCGGCTGCTCTTTCGCGACGAAGGTCACGAGCTGATAACCGGCCGCCGCGGCCGCCGCGTCGAGAACTTCTTGCGACCTGTCGCCCGCGGCGCGATGTCGAGCGATTTCTTGCAGAGGCTTTTGAAGCGCGGGCACTTCTACCCGAGGAGTGTTTCTTTCTCCCGAAGACCGTACCGGAAAAAGCCAGACAAAGAAGTATAAAAAGAATAAAGGCGAACCGCCGGAACTTAGGGGAATAGAAATCGAGAGTCATCAGGCCTCAGTACCTCTCTTTTAAGGATTACTCACTGACTCGTGAGTAGGTTCGAAATCTCCGGTTGCTCCTGCCGCAGCAACCTTCCTCAAATGAAAACCTCTTGCAGTTCTGAGCTTTCTCAAAAAACGCCTCTTTTCGTGCTTTGACAAACCTTCTGCTGCAACATTGAGGGCGGGAAGAGTTTCCCTAAACGGGCGGTCTCTTGGGGACATTGATTTGAGACCGTCGCAAATATAACATCAACAGCTAGTTGGGGGCAATGAAAAAGTAACCGATTATACATAATTCACTGGAACGGAATGTGCTGACAACCCTGGACTATTCCAGTTTGCAGGGTTTCGACCCGGAACCCTCTGCTGTTAGACCTGAAAATAGAGATAAACGTCGAAAGCGTTCATTTCTCCAGACGACAACGTCTGATGCTCATACGGCCCTCTTAGTTTTCGCATGAGACTTTACGCCCAGATACAAAGCTTCCGAGCCCGGCTGCTGCTGTTGCTGGCCTTGATGCTCGGTCTTACCCTCGGCATTCAGTACTATTTCAACCTCCGAACCGTCCGCGCCAACGCGCGCATGATCATCGAACAGGAACAAGCGATCATGACCGGCATCGGACTGGGCCTGGAGAGTATCCAGAGCGATCAATATCTCGACCAGATAATCGGAGGTCTTCAGGAACCTCTTCCCAACCAGAAAAATGTTCGCGTCAAAAACATTCTGGTGGTAGATGATGACGGTAACGTTCTCGACAGCATCATCCCGGAGTTCAATCCACGTGAACGCGAAGACCAAACCACACGTTATGTGAAGTTCAAAGACATCCAGCTCCTGCCGCTGAGAAGTGCTGTCCAGTTTACCAACCAGCACGAACAGCTTCCGGCCTGGATTCCGCCCTCGACCACGACTGACTTCGGTGAAGCCGGCGCTTTCTATTTTCCGGTGCAGACTGACAAAGGGCGGCGCTTCATCATCGTTGTACTTGATTCAGCCAACACGCTAAGAGACGTTTTGGAACGACAGGCGTCGCGTTCCGCGCGTTACACTCTCGCGGTGTTGTTTGTAACGACACTGGTCACCGGGTTCTTCGTCTGGCGCTTCACACGGCCCATCAAGGAGCTCTCGACCGCCGCGCGAAAAGTCGCAGGCGGCAACTTCGACGTTCAGGTGCCGGCGGATCGACTCGACGAGATGGGCACGCTCGCTTCCGCCTTCAACGAGATGACGGCGAAACTCGGTCGCGCTCGCGAGCTCGAAACTCAACTTCATCAAGCCGAGAAAGGCGCGGTCGTTGGACGTCTCGCTGCGGCGATCGCACACGAGATTCGCAACCCGCTCAACTACATTAATCTCACCCTCGATCATTTGAGATCTTCGTTCGCGCCGAACGATCCGAATAAAAGGGCAACCTTCGTACAACTTACCGATCAGTTGAAGACTGAAGTCGCGCGCATCAATCGTCATATTACCGACTTCCTGAAGTATTCGCGGCCGTCAAAACTCGATCTGCAAAAAGTGGACATTCGTGCCGAAGCGGAAGATGCACTGCGCCTTGTTGAAGCGAGAGCAGAAGAATGTGGGATCGATACTAAGATCATTCAGGACGGCACGCTGCCGCCGGTCCTCGTGGATCGCGAATCACTGCGCTCAGTTTTCACTAACCTCGTCATTAACGCTGTCGAAGCAATCAACAGTGACGGAGGTAACATCTCGATCAAGTTATCGAACGCAGAGCCGAACTCTGTTAAGGTTGAAATCACCGACAGTGGATGCGGTATTGCGGCCCAGGACATCTCGAAAGTCTTCGAACCTTATTTTTCGACGAAGGACACGGGCACTGGCCTCGGCCTGGCGATTGTCAAAAAGGCGGTGGACGATCACGGCGGTACGATCAGCGTTGCGTCAAAAGAAGGTAGTGGTACAACGTTCACGATAATCCTGCCGGCTAAAGAGAAATAGATATGCCACGAAAAAACATTTTGGTTGTAGACGACGAGAAGTCGCAGAGAGAAATTCTTGAGTTGATCCTGGCTGATGAAGGTTACGACGTCACGACAGCAGCCTCGGGTGAAGCAGCGCTCAAGTTTGCCAAGGATCGCAGATTCGATCTGGCCTTGACCGATTTGAAGATGACGGGCATGGACGGCATTGAGCTGCTCCAGCATCTTCTCGCCTATGACTCTTCCATCATCGTAATACTGCTCACTGCTCACGGATCGATCGAGTCGGCCAAAGAAGCCCTGCGGCGCGGCGCCTTCGACTACCTGGAAAAACCTTATGACAAAGCCGCGCTACTGGAAACGATCAATCGCGCACTCGATCGTCTCGACGCTATCGACATCGAGATCATCTCTGCGTCTCCGAAGATGGAATCAGTGAAGAAGATGATCTTGAAAGTGGCGCGCTCAAATTCGACGGTGTTGATTCGCGGCGAGTCGGGCACCGGCAAGGAGTTGATTGCGAGAGCGGTCCACAATCAATCACCGCGTTCGGAAGAGATGTTTCAGGCGGTTAACTGCGCCGCGATAAACGAGAACCTGCTCGAGTCGGAACTGTTTGGGCACGAGAAGGGTTCATTCACAGGCGCTCATGCCGAGAAGAAGGGTCTGTTTGAGATCGCCGATCGCGGGACGTTGTTTCTCGATGAGATTGCCGAGCTCGATGTTGGCATTCAGGCGAAGCTTCTGCGCGCGTTGCAGGAACGAAAGATCCGGCGCGTTGGTGGAACTCACGAGATCAATGTTGACGTTAGGGTGATTGCCGCCACTAATCGCGACTTGCGTGCGATGGTTGCTGATGGGCGTTTCCGCGACGATCTCTATTACCGCATCAATGTGTTGTCTATCGACGTGCCACCGTTGCGTGAGAGACGTGAGGACATCCCGGTTTTGATCGACTACTTCCTTAAGAAACACACCAAGGGCACGTCGCATCTGGTCAGTGGTCTAACTCCGGAGACGAAGAAGTTGATGAACGACTACAGTTGGCCCGGGAATGTCAGGCAACTAGAGTCGGCGATCGAGCGCGCGATTCTTTTAAGTGAAGGCGATCTGATTACGTTGGAGGACTTGCCGACGGAGGTGCGGCAGGAAGTTGGTCCAGCCGCGGAGGGGGCATTCAAGCTTCCGGCTGAAGGAATCAATTTCGAGGACGTCGAGCGCAACCTGATCACGCAGGCGATGGAGCAGACGGACTACAACATCACAAAAGCCGCAAAGCTGCTCGGGCTCACATTCCGCACGCTTCAGTATCGTCTGGAAAAGTTTGGGATCAAGAAGCCTGACGACGGAAGGGACGGCGAGGACGGCGAGTAGCTTCGCAAGGCGCGGACAGAGTCGCACGGCTTTCTCCAACTAACTTAAACAGTTTTGTTTATCAGTATGCTATTGTCCTATGAGAGGTATAAGTGACATGCACCAAATAAATGTTGAAGAAGCAAAATCAACTCTACCCGACCTGATAGATGCGGCGATAAATGGCGAGGAAATAGTCATAGCTAAAGACGATCAGCACATTGTCAAGCTGGTACCGATTTCGCGGGCAAAGCCTCACCCGCAGTTTGGTAGCGCCAAAGGGCTGATTTCGATATCCGATGACTTTAATGAACCGTTGGAGGATTTTGCGGAATACATGTGATGCAACTGCTGCTCGATACTCATACTTTCCTCTGGTTCATCATGGGTAACCCAACTCTCAGCGCCCCTGCCCGTGCTTTGATTGAAGACGTACTAAACGAAAAATTCCTAAGCGTGGTTAGTCTGTGGGAGATTGCGATTAAGTTGAGTATCGGGAAGCTTAGTTTATCTGAGCCGTTTGATAAATTAATTCCACAACAACTCAGCTTGAATGGCTTTGAGTTATTAAATATAGAAATAGATCACGCAGCGATGGTGGCGACACTACCGTTTCATCACCGTGATCCTTTTGATCGTCTCCTGATTGCACAAGCGTTAGTTGAGAAAATGGCAATTGTGAGTACTGATACAGCTTTCGACGCCTATCCCATCACTCGTCTATAGTCCTCACGAGCCGTTGACGATCTCACGAAAAGCCGTTTTACAGGATTTACATGATTGTCAGGATTAACATGTAAATCATGTCAATCCTGTAATCTGTAAAGAATAGCCTCGAACTAGCATCCGGAATGTTGATGTTCTTTGTTCGTTTTGTGATTGTGATGCTTCCCGTCCTGGTGTTTGTGGTGTTGCCGTCAGGTCTCGTACTTCGCTACCTTATGCGCCGGGCCAGGAGGGTGCGTTTGGCGCAAGCGCTCGCGACCCCGGCTCCGGAGTGAGTTCGTATGCAAAATAATATTCGAGTAATGATCGGACTGCTTCTTTTATGTTTCGCAATGTCGTGTTCAAAATCTGCGACGAACGACACTGCTTCAACGGCCAATGAGACGCCGCCGATCGCTTCGGTCAACGTTGTCAAAGCGACGCCGCAGGAACTCACTCTCACGCGCGGCGAATCCGGCGATGCATTGGTATTACTGAAAATCGCAGACGGCTATCACGTGAACGCCAATCCGCCGAGCTACTCATACCTGAAAGCCACGGAACTCGAACTTCAGTCCGCTGCCGGAATCACAGTCGAATTCATTACTTACCCGGACGCTCTCACGAAGAAATTTCAGTTCGCCGAAAAGCCCCTGGCTGTTTACGAAGGAGAGACGATGCTGAAGGCCACGCTCAAGGCAGATAAGACTGCGCCGGCGGGCATACACAACCTTTCGGCGAAATTGCGCGTCCAGGCATGTGATGACAAGGTTTGTTATGCGCCGAGCGCACTCGATTTGACGGTTCCGGTGAACATCAAGTGAAGACGTTTTGGATAATTATCTCCGCCGCATGCGGCGCAATCGCCCTGTTCTTTGCTTTCCAGCAGGATTATGAAAAGGTTTTTGTCGCAGGTGCTGTGGGAGCTGTTTGCTGGTTTCTGAATTATCGACAGCAGATACGCGAGTCGCTGGCGGCGCACGAACAGCCAGAAGATGAGGAGTCTGATGAAGAAGTACGTTCTTAATATCGCTGTTTTAGTTTTAGTCTGTCTCTCGTTTCCCGCGTTCGCAGGAGCATCAGATCAATCGGATGTTCGCGCGACCGTACAAAGTGTTTTCGAGCAATTAAAGGCCCACGACTACCACTCTCTTTACGATCTCCTGCCCGGCTCTTCGCGCAGCCGCATGTCGCGCGATCGTTTCGTAAGCGCGCTCGAGCGCGCGCAGGACTTTTATCAACTCGACCGGATAGACATCGGCGCTACAAAAGTGATGGGTAATCTCGCAGTGGTCGATACTGTGCTTTACGGGCGAGTAGTCAATCCGATTCAGGCCGAAGGAAAAATCGTGGTCCAACAGTATCTGCTGCGTGAAGACGGGAAGTGGCGCGTGGCCACTGGCGATCAAGCAACGGTGCGAAGATTCCTGGCGGCCAATCCCGGGTTTAGCAAGAGCTTCAAGATCAGTCAGCCGCGGATCTACATCAGGCAGAACGATAAATGGATCGAGTTCAACCCACCGCGCGGCAACAAGCGATAAGTCATTTACAGGATTTACATCTTAATCCTGAAAAATCATGTCAATCCTGTAATCAACTTAACAACAACAGATCGTCAAAAGACAGTTGGGCATCGTCAACAGCTTCGGTGTACTCACCGTGACGAATGCGATTGCGCGGTACTTCGAGGGCTTCACGCACGGCATCGAGGTGAAAGCGGATTATGCGCGGCGTTAGCCTGACTGAAGGTATGCGACGTTTCCGAGCGAGACGCCGCACGGTCGATTCACTGACTTGCAGATACGCGGCGAGCTG
>Ga0065715_10000728_pt1 | contig 11928 bp, 10 predicted proteins | sample MisBulReplicate1_FD_59102 | JGI IMG/M metagenome (GOLD analysis project Ga0065715, IMG submission 59102) | Miscanthus rhizosphere microbial communities from Kellogg Biological Station, MSU, sample Bulk Soil Replicate 1 : eDNA_1 v2 (version 2) | ecosystem: Host-associated > Plants > Roots >...
CTCGCTGGTCTCCGCCCTCTCCGGCGTGATTGTCACGGCAGGAGCCGGGGCCACGCTGCCCGGCGCGGCAGACGCGACCACTGCGTTCACGGGCTGGAGGGATGCGTTTTGACCACCTGCCGGGAAGCGGTGATCGCCGCGCTGCACAAGATCAACGTTGTGGATCAAGAAGACCCCGCGACCGGCCCGCAGACGGACAGCGGCGTCGCGGCGCTTGGCCGGCTGCTGCGCTCGTGGAGTAACCGCAAGATCGCGATCTTCCAGACGGCGAGCCTCGAGGTCACGCTGACCACGGCAGGCGAATACGTCCTGACGCCGCCCCCGGCGCGCATCCACAGCGTCCGACTGCGCCGGAGCGGGACCGACACGCCTATCCGCGAGATGTCGCGGCAGGAATGGGACGACATCTCCGTCAAGACGAGCACAGGCATTCCCAACGGCTGGTATCTCGACCGGCAGGCGGCTTCGGCGACGCTCCATGTCTGGCCCCGGCTTGCCGTCGCAGCGGGTCAGACGCTCCAGATCACCTATGAGCGCGCTTTCCCCACGCTCGACCAGCATGACGACCTTCCGGTGCTGCCGGAGTGGGAGGACGCGGTGGTCTACAACCTCGCCGATCGCCTCTCCGACGACTACGAAATCAGCAATTCGCGCGTGACGGAGCGCGCCGCCATTCTCCTGGCCGAGGCGCTGGCAGCCGATCGCGAAGGCTCGGTCTTCTTCGGCGACGATTACGGCTATGACGGCTGGGGCTTCCCGTGCCGAGGCTGATCTTCGCCGCCCAGAGCGCGCGCAACGACGCGGTTCACTCGCTCACCGGCGAGCGCCTGGTCAACATGCACGCTGTCCCCGCCCCAGAGGGCGCACGGGCGGCGCTCTTGCTGCGGAACGTGCTGGGCACGCGGGATTTCGCGACGCTCCAGGGGCCCTTCCTGCGGGCGCTGGCGACCTGCGGCGATCAGCTTTACGCGGCGTCGCGCGGCGTCCTGGCCCGGGTCAACGAGGCCGGAACGGTGTCCACGCTGGGCAGCATCGCGGACGATCCGGACACCTCCATCGTCGGGGCCGGCGGCGATCGTGCCGCGGTCTGCGCCGGCGGGGCCTATTACCTGTGGGACGGGTCGAGCCTGACGCAGGTCGGCGGCGGCCGGCTGACGAACATCGGGAGCGTGGCCTATCTCGGCGGCTACGTCTTCATGACGCAGGCGTTCGGCCGCGAGGTCGAATGGACCAGCGGCAGCGGCGGTCCCGGATCCCGGAACGCGCTCTACTTCTCCGAGGCTGCGGCCAGCGGCGACAATATCGTCAGGGCGATGAAGGTCGGCCCCTACATTTGGGTGCTGAAAGAGCAGTCAATCGAGAAGTGGCAGCTTACCGGCGTCGGCGGAACGGGCGCTTTTGCCCCAATCCCCGGGGCGGTCGAAGAGCGCGGCTTGCTGAGCTTCAATCTGGCCTGCCCGATCCCGAATGGCGTCTTTTTCATCGGCAACGACAAGTGTGCTTATGTCGGCGGCGGGGGTGCGGCGCAGGCGGTCAGTACGCCGCCGGTCGATGAGGCTCTCAAGAACAACGAGCCGACGCATTGCTTCTACTATGAGGACCGAGGGCATCGCTATGCCGTGATCCGGTTCGCCGATCGCCCGGCATGGTGCTTGGACTTCGCGATGAACCGCTGGCACGAGCGCGCGGAAGGCGTCTCCCTCGAAGCCTGGGACGCGATGTCCTCGGCTTCCTGCTACGGCCAGTGGCAGATCGGCGGCCGGCTTGGGCGCGTGTGGCGGCTGGGTCAGGCCCCGGTGGACGCTTCCGGCCCGATGCGGCGTCTCGCGGTCTCTCGGACGCTGGAGCCGGGCGGGAGCTTCACCGTCGCCAAATTCGAGCTGTTCGGCAACTTCGGCCATCAGTTCATCGAAGAGGATGCCCCGGCCTATCTGCTGGACGAGTTCGGCTTCCCGCTGCGGGACAGCAACGGCTACCCGATCCACGCCGAGAGCCCGGAGCCGGTGACGAGGTGGCGGCGCTCGCCCAATGCGTGGCTGCGCTTCTCAAAGGATGGCGGGAACACCTGGGGCGCGCCCAAGCTGCGGAGCTTCGGCAAGCTTGGGGCCTACTCGACAACCCTCTCCGTCAAAGGGATGGGGCAGTTCAAGCGCATGATGACTGCGGAGATCAGCATGACCGATCCCGTCGAAATGCCGCTGTTCGCAGAGGCCGAAATCACATGAGCCGCCTCGCAGCGGTGCAGCGGCTCGCTGAGGCCGGCGGCGCTCCTTCGCTGGAGGCCCGCGCGGCCTTCGCGTCGATCCCCGACATTCTCGTTCTCTACGCCCCCGGCGACCTGCCGGAAGTGCGCGACATCAAGACTTTCTACGCCCTCCACGACGTGGCTGGGCTCGAGCGGCTGTGGCTGGGCCCGGCCTTGATCTGGCAACGGTAGGAGGCCCGACATGTGGGGTGCAGTGCTCGGCGGCGTCGCTTCCGGATTGATCGGGTCGAGCGGCGCGAAATCGGCTGCGAAAGAGCAGACGTACATCGCCAAGAAGCAGATCAAGACCGCCAAGAAGATGCGGGCGTGGCAGGACGAGCTGCAGCAGGGCCTTTACGAGGGCCAGAGCAAGGACATCCTCGGGGCGCGCGACGCCGGCATCGGGTCGGCCTGGGACAATCTCACCGACCAGAAGGGCTATGCCTGGGACTTGCGCAAGGCGGGGCTCGGCGACGCGCGCGAGGCATTTAGCCGAAACTCGGCGCTCAACCGCAACGCGCTCGACCGGACCACGGGCATCTACGCCGACGCGCGGGATCGGTCTGTCTCCGGTGTCTACCGCGCCGGTCAGCAAAGCATCGGCGACCTGCGCGAAGGCGGCTGGGGCGCGATCCGCGGCCTCAACGACGCGCGGGATCGTGGCATCGGCGATGTGACCCGCGCGAGCGATCGGGCGATCAACACCCTAGAGGGCGCTCGGGACGCCTCCGTCCGGGGCTTCCAGCCCGCGATGAACATGGGCAACAACGCCCTCGCGGCCTATTCCTCCAACCTCGGTCTCGGCAAGGCCCCGAAGGGGTACGACGGGCTCGGCTTCACTCCGGGCGACGAGTTCCTGCTGGGCGAGGGCGTCGAGAACATCCACGGCTCGGCGGCCGGGTCCGGCACGCTCAACAGCGGGGCCACGCTGGAGGCGCTGGAGCGGTTCCGCAGCGGCCTCGCGGCGACCCGGCGCGACCAGTCGCAGTCGGAACTGTTCAGCCTGGGGCAACTCGGCCAGAACGCCGCCGGGAACATCGCGAACGTCCGCATGGGCGCGGGCAACAACATCGCCGCCGAGCAGTCTGGCCTTGGCCGGGATGTCGCGGGGTTGCGCACGTCGGCGGCGACGCAGACCGGCAGTCTTCGCTATGGCATGGGGCAGGATGTCGCGCAGGTCCGGCAGGGCACGGCGGGGAACGTCGCGAACATCCGCACTGGCGCGGCGGGGGAGTTGGCGGGCGCACAGGGGGCCTATGCAGCGGCGCAAGCGGGCCTGAACGACCAAAGGTTTGCCCGGAACACGGCGCTGGACGCCGGCTATTACGGGGCCCTCAGCGGCACGCGGAACGACTACACCAACGCCCTCAGCGGGTTCCGGCAGCAGTACGTCGGCGACATGGGCACGGCCCGAACGAACCGGGCGAACCTGAGCGCCGAAGGCTCGGCGCAGTATGGGAACAACGCTCTCACGGCGATGGCGAACCAGGGCGACGCGGCCGCGGCCGGCGCTGTCGGCTCGGCGAACGCCTGGCAGAACGCGCTCAACACCGGGCTTGGCATCTGGGGCTACAACCAAGCCCAGCAGCAGCCGCAGCAGCCGTTCGCGACGAGCCCTTACAACCCCGCCAACGGCCCGCTCGGGCGCGCGCAGGGCATGGCGGCCGGGAACAGCAACCCGCTCTCCGGCGTCACCAACTGGCTCGGCGGGCTGTTCGGGCGGGCGGCGTAAGTCATGGACTGGCCAAACGGTCAGGAGCGCACGGCTTGGCTGGGGCGGCAGGACGAGAAGCTGCGCAATGCGCTGGCCTACTATCTCGGGCCGGCGGCTGAGCCTGTGAACGCGCTTGCAGGGGCGGCCAGCGCAATGTCTCCGGGGGCGGATATGATGGACATGGCGCAGGCGTCTGGCGACATGATGCAAGGGGGCAGCTTCCGCAATGTGCTCGCAGGCGGTCTTGGGCTCGGGGCCGCAACCCTTGGCATGGCGATCCCCGGCACGGCGCGGGGCATCACCGATGCGGCCGACGAGGTAGTGACAGGCATCCGGGCCTATCACGGCTCGCCGCATGATTTCGACCGCTTCGACATGAGCAAGATCGGAACCGGCGAGGGCGCGCAGGCATACGGGCACGGGCTCTATTTCGCGGAGAACGAGGGGGTTGCGAAATCATATCGGGAGGCTCTGGGCGGCCGAGCGGCGGACAGAAGCGAAGACAGCGGCACGCTTGCGGGGCGCGCGTTTTCGGATCTTGCTCCAGAGGAACGGCACGCGCTGCGAATGGCGAGAGACTGGGGCGACCCCGCCAAAGCGGCGAGCGCCGCTGAACGCCAAGGGCTCCCAGGCCGCGCGGAAATCCTAAGAAGGATGGCATCTGGCGATCTCCCTTACAAAATCAACCAGGGCCATATGTACGAGGCCCGCATCAACGCCAATCCTGACGACTTCCTCGACTATGACGCGCCGCTAGAGGGGCAAGGCGAAAAAGCCCGACAGTTGCTCGGCAATAAACTGAAATCGTACCTCGGCGGGGCTTACGAGCGGCAAATCGGCAACTACTCCCGCAAACCAGCCGGAGAAATCCTGAGCGAGGTCGATAGGGATCAAGTCAGGCTCGCGCAGGAAATGCAGAGTGCGGGCATCCCCGGCATCCGCTACCTCGATGGGGACAGCCGGGGCGCTGGCGAAGGCTCCCGCAACTACGTCGTTTTCGATGACAAGCTGGTCGAGATCGCCCGTAAATACGGGCTGCTCGGCGCGCTCGGCCTTGGCGGGGCCAACGCGCTTGCCGGCCAAGGCGAGGAGCCTGGAACATGACGCTCGCGGCGGTCGATCTCGCGGCAAGGCAAGTCGGGCTCAGCGAGAGCGACAAGGCCAAGCTCGGCGACTTCCTGTCCAATGGCGGGCAGAACCTCGACCCGGCCACGACGGCGTGGTGCGCGGCCTTCGTCAACTCGGCGCTGAACCAGTCCGGCGTCGAGGGGACGAACAGCCTCTCCGCGCGCAGCTATCTCGACTGGGGCCAGCCGGTCGAGCAGCCGCAGCGGGGTGACGTGGCGGTCTTCTCCCGGGGCGACCCGAACGGCTGGCAAGGCCACGTCGGCTTCTACGACGGCGTGAACGCTGACGGGACCTACCGCATCATCGGCGGGAACCAAGGCGACAAGGTGAGCATCGCTAACTACTCGTCCGACAACCTGCTCGGCTTCCGCCGGGCGGAGGGCGGGCAGCAGAACGCCCTCGCCGGTGCGGCGCAGGGCCAGCCGATGCCGCAGCAGCCCCAGCAGAACGCCCTCGCGCCGATGCAATTGCCGCAGGCCCCGATGCTCGACCCCGCCGCGTTCATGAACCGTAGGAGCTTCGTCTGATGCGCATGAATGCCCTGATCCCGCTCGGCATCGAGTACGCCGATCCGATGCGCGCCATCGCGACCGGGGCCCGGGCGCGCGAGATGGTGGACGCCAACCAGACCCGCAACGCTTTGGCCGCCGCCTATGCCCAGCACGGGGCAGGGGCGATGCAGGGCGACACGAACGCGCTCGCCGGGATCGCGCAATACGACCCTGCGGTTGCGCAGCAGCTCTACACCGGCGTGCAGGACAACCGCCGGGCGGACGCGGGGCTCGACCTGCGCCGGCAGGACACGCAGAGCGCCATCGGGGCCCGAGCGGCTGGTGCCGCCGAGGACGCGACGCGGACGCGCAACGATACCGCGCGCCTCCGACTGCTGGAGCAGGAGACCGCCGCCGCCATGGCCAAGGCATCCCGCGAGGAGAAGCTGGCCGCCATCACGACGGTCGGCACGTTTCTGCCCGAGTTCGAGGCGGCGAAAACCCCCGAGGAATGGGACGGGATCGCGAGATTTTCGGGGCAGGAAGACCTTGTCGGCAAGTTCGGCGAGCGGGACGTGGCGCTTGCCATGGGTCGCGGCGCGCTGCGCGGGGCGTCGGAGGAAACGTCCACGCTGAGCCCGGGCGAGCAGCTCGTGGGCAACAGGACGGGCCGCGTGATCGCTGCCGGCGCGCCGAAGCCGGTCGAGTCGACCGAAGCCTTTCAGACGCTGGAAGCGCGCGCCCGTGCCGCCCGACTTGTGCCGGGAACCCCCGAGTACAGCGACTTCATGCTGAACGGCGGCGTGCAGCGGACGCAGGACATGGGGCCGACCTTCCGTCCGGCGACGCCGCAGGAGTCGCAGCAGTACGGCGCGCCGGGCGGGCAGGTCGATGAAGCGACTGGCCGCTTCTACCCGTCCGAGAGCAAGGACACGACCACCGAGGGCGAGCGCAAGGCTGCGGGCTATCTCGGGCGCATGGTCGCCGCCGAGGATACCATCGGCGCGAAGCCGGAAGAGGCGCAGACCATCAACCGCTGGCAGGGCTTCGGGGAATGGCTCGGGCTCCCAGACGAGTGGATTATGAGCGGAGACGAGAGCGTCGTTCGCCAGAAGCAGGTCGATTGGGTTCGATCCAAGCTGCGCTTCGAGAGCGGCGCGGTGATCGGCGACGATGAGGCTCTGGCCGAAGCGGCGACCTACTTCCCCCGCGCAGGAGACAGCCCTGAGCGCATCGCGGCCAAGAAGGGGTCGCGCCAGGAGGCGATCGAGCAACTGCGCCTCTCCGCCGGCCGCGCGGCCCCGCAGGCAGGCGCGCCCGGCCCCGCCGCTCCCCCTCCGCCAGTCAGCCGCGTGGACCTCAAGACGCTGCCCACGACGTTCCTCGCGCAACTCGGCCGGACGCCTCCCGGGTCGCGCGTGCGGGGGCCGGACGGGACTATCTATGTCTGGGATGGCAAGGACTTGTCGGCGGAGCCCTAAGGGCTCTCGCTGTCTAGCGCCCCGAATTTGGTCCCGCCGATCCACTTGAGCACAGCCTGAGCGCCGCGGGTCATGAGCAGGAACTGCGCGACCCGGGCGAAAGCCCAAATGCCGCCGGCATTCCACAGCAGCGCCTCGGGCGGGCTGGGGGTCAGGGCCCACGCGACCATCAGAAACAGAATAGCGACCACCCCCACCCAAACGACGGCGCGGGGTAGCCACAGATGAAGGGGAAGCTGCATGGCAGACGGTTGGGTCATACTGCCCCCCACAGTACAGGAAGGGCCGAAGCCGGTCAATTTCCCCGCTATCGACAGGGCCAGAGGGCCGGGGGGTGCGGCAAAAATGATCGAAGGCCGCCAGAAGTTCGGCGGCTATGGCTTCGCGGACGAGACTGTCGGCCCTCTCACTGACGAAATCGGGGCCGGCGTCAATGCCTTGGCCGACGCGGCGCGCAGCGGTTTCAGCGTGCCGATTGGCGACCTCTACGCCGATCACGCCGCCATCATCCGCGCCGACCGCGAGGCCTACCGAGCCGAGCACCCCACGGCCGCCGCCACAGCCAACGTCATCGGCGGCCTGTCCATGCTGCCGGCCAAGGGCGCGGCGGCTGCACAAGGCCTGTGGGAGACCGTCAAGACGGGGGCCAAGGTCGGGGCCGGGCTCGGGGCGGCGACGGGCGCGGCTGAGGGAGAAGGGGCCACAGGGCGCATCGAGAGCGCGGCTTGGGGGGCCGCCACAGGCGCGGTTCTAGGCAGCGCCGTCCCCGTGCTGGTCAACGTCGGGCAGCGGGTGGCGGGGGCCATGAAGCGCATCTACGGCCTCAAGGGGGCTGGGGCCGAACGCCGCGCCAACGAGATGCTGGTCGAGGCCTTGAAGCGCGACGGGATCGACCCGGCCACGCTTGGCGCGGCTAACGCATCCGGCAAGCCCCTGACCATCGCCGATCTCGGCCCGAACACCCGCCAGCTTGTCGGGTCGGCGTCCCGGCAGGGCGGCGAGGGCCGCAAGATGCTGGAGGAGTTTCTGGAGAACCGAACGCTCGGGCAGTTCGGCCGGATCACTGACGACCTGGCGACCGGCACGGGCATGCGCGGCGAGGACTTCGCGGCCACGACTGGCAGCGTCCTCCAGCAGCGCGGGGCCGCCGCCAAGGCGGGCTACCCGGCCGCCTACGCCAAGCAGGCCCCCGTCCTGAGCGAAGGGGCATACTCCATCCTCTCCACCCCTGACGGCCGTCGTGCGGTCTCCACGGCGACCCGCATGATGGCGAACAAGCGGGCCCCCGCCGTGGACGAGAGCGGGGCCTACACGGTCGAGATGCTGGACCAGATCCAGCGCGCCATGCGGGACAGCGCGAGCAAGGCCAGCGGAGCGCGCGCCGGCGAGATGTCGGGCAACCTGACGGAGCTGCGGAACCAGTTCCTGACCGAGCTTCCGGCGGACCTTCGCGGCGTCATGGCCGACTACCGCTCCCAGAGCGAACTTCTGGACGCGCTCAAGGCGGGCCGCGACTTCTTCAAGGGCGACGCCGAGGCGCTGGCCTCCTCCGTGCAGCAGATGTCGCCGGCCGAGCGCGGCATGTTCCGACTTGGGGCGGTACGGGAGCTTCGGGGCCGGGTCGGGTCCAAGCTGGACAGCGGCGACGCCTCGGGCATGTTCCAGAACCCCGCCATGCGCGAGCGGCTGGCCGCGATCTTCCCCGACGACGTGACCTTCCAGCGGTTCGTGGACAGCACGGCGACAGAGCGGGCCATGCAGGAGACCCGCAACGCCATCCTCAAGAACTCGGCCACGGCGCAACGGCTGGTGGATGACGCCGAGTTCAACGGCGGCGCGCTCGGCGAGTTTGCGATGGACATGGCGACCAGCGGCGGCGGCGGGGTTGGCGTGGCCCGGGCCGTGACCAATGCGGCGCTCAAAGGCAAGGACCGCTTCCTCGCCGGCGTGAACGAGCAGGTCGCGGGCAGCATCGCCCGCACCGCCACGAACCCGAACCTCGGGCAGGTTTCCACGCAGCTTGGCGGCCCGGGCGTCCCGGCGCTGCCCTACCCGGTTGCGCCCTTCGCGCTGCCTGCCGCCCGCGGTGCGACCGTCGGCCTGAGCGCCGGCGGCGACCAGCGCCAAGCCACCGGCTGGACCATCCTGCCGCCCCGCTAAACCCCTCAAAATCGCGAGCCCCTGCATGCCAAACCGCGTCTTCGTGCCGCAGGTCGTGAGCGCCGTTGCGCCCAACGACGAGCTTTACATCTTCGTCAACAACACGACGACGCAGCGCACCGTCTACACGGCGGACGGCGTGACCGTGCTTCCCCAGCCGCTCCTCGCCTATGACGACCTGACGTTTGACGACTTCTACATCCTCGACAACACGGCCTGCACGCTGCTGCTGCAGAGCCAGGACGGCACGGTTCGGCCCGGCTTTCCCATGAACGATGTCTACCCGTCCAGCGTGGCGGGGTCGTCGGCGGCTTCGGTGGCTTTCGACCCGATCGAGCTTGTCGCCGAGACGAACGTTCAGGACGCGATCGAGGTCATCGCCGAGCTTGCGACCGGCCAGCCCGCGGCGGCGCTGCGGTCGGTCATCCCGTGGCGCACCGGCGGGACCGGGAACGCCTTCACCATCACCCCCGACCCGCCCCTGACGGCCTACGGCGAGACGGGCTTCTTCCTGATCTCGCCGGATCGGTCTGCGTCCACCGGCGCGGTGACGCTCAACGTCTCGGGCCTCGGGACGCGCGAACTTCGGGCGCGGGACAGCGAGGGCGCGGTGCGGGACCTGTTCCCCGGCGAGGTCCGGGCCAACCGCACGCTCGGCGTCAGCTACGACGGCGTCCGCTTCTACATCGAATTCGGTCAGTGGCCGATCCGGATCACCTCCGGGAACGACACGATCATCCGCCACAGCGACGGCACGATGGCCTTGCGGAAGATCGTCGAGCTGAACCTCGCGACCACCGCTTTTCAGGACTTCGCCTTTCCGACCGGCGCGACGTTCCTCGGCGACAGCATCACGGCGAGCCTGAGTTGCAACGGCAACCCGACCACGCCCGACACCGACACGAGCGGCTTCCTCGACGCCCTCGGCGGTCTCGCCCTCATCGCGCACCAGGCCCCCTCCCCGCGATGGCGGGTGTCGGTGCGCGACACGACAGCTTCGACGCTCCCAATGTGCCTCCGGGCCGAAGGAAGGTGGTACTGATGTCCCGCATCTCGAACATGCCCCCGGCGACTGCCGCGGATGTCCAGGCGTCTGACGCCACCTACCTCCTCGACGCCAACGGCGCGCGCAAGGACAAGAAGCTGACGATCGGCGTCCTGGCCGAGGTTATCAGCGAGAGCCTGGTCGTCCCCCCGTCCGGCATTGCGCCCGGCGACGCGACCGAGGGCCAGGCGCTGATCTTCACGGACGGCGAGTGGGCTCCAGGCACGATCCCCAGCGGTGGCGGGGGTGGCGGGAGCGGCGATGTCGCGGGGCCGGCGAGCGCGGGGAACGCACATATCGCCGTGTTCAGCGGGACTACCGGCAAGGCGCTGGCCGATGGCAGTTACACCGTCGCGACCCTGCCCGTCAGCACCCCGACGCAGGCGGCTTTGGACGCGCTGGCCGCCGCGCTCGACGCAGACCTCTCGGCCGTCGAGGCAAATGTGGCGGCGAACGCCGCGGCGGCCGCGACGGCGCAGGCGACTGCATCCGCGGCATCCGCGACGGCGACCAGCGCTGCAGCGGCTGCTACTGCCGCCCAGACGACGGCGGACGGCAAGGCCCCGCTGGTCCACGTCCACACCGTCGCGGACATCACGGCCCTCGAAGATCGCCTCGCCGAGATGGAGGCGCAGATCGACATCCTGACGAACAGCGGCACGTTTGGGACGTTCCTCGACCCGATGTGGTCGATCGCGACCGGCCCGACGCCAGGGACCGTTGTTGTCTCCATCAGCAGCTTCCCGAACTCAACCCGTGAAGTGCTCAGCATCGGCTATCGGATCGGGGGGCTCGCGTATTCGGTCCCGGTCGCGACGCCCTTCACGATCCAGACGGACGCCCCCGGCGAGGTCGCCTCCGTCGAGCTTCGCGTCCAGGCGAACAGCGCGGTCGGTGGGGAGTGGTCCACGCCCAAGACCGCTACCGCCGGCGCGGCTGTGGCGCCTTCCGTCTTCGCGGATGCAGACTGGGACCTGACCGGCGGCTCCGGCACCGCGCAGGCGACGGTCACGATCCTATCGCTGCCGTATGACGGTGGCGCAACGATCACCGGGGTCGAGATCCAGTATAACAGCACCGGCTCGTGGGTTTCGATCGGCGGGGCCGCCATCGGGACATACAACGTGGCGGCGACCGGCGTCTCCGGTTCGGCGACCGGGCGGCTGCGCGCGGTGAACTCGGTCGGGAACAGCGCAGCTTCCCCGACCAAGGCAGTCACGATCCCCGGCGGCGACACCGCGCCCGCCCAATTAGGGGCAAACGATTGGTCCATCGGCGTAGGCACGCTCCCCGGGGCCTACGCCTTGAACGTCATCGCCGCGCCGGGCAACGGCGGGTCGGCGATCACGAAGTATCAGTTCACGACCGACGCCGGAGCCAACTGGACCGACCTGGCGGACGACGCCGCCCTCGGCACGCGCCAGCTCACCGGCTACGCGAGCGGGGCCGTCAACTATTTCCGCGTCCGGGCTGTCAATGCCATCGGCGAAGGCCCCATGACTGGCCCGAACCCCAAGCAGGCCACTGCCCGCACCGGCTCGGCGCTCGTCGGCGGCGTCGAGACCGAGGCCAGCGGCAACCGCGTCCACACGCTCGACGCCAGCGGCGACGTGGTCATCCACGGCGCGGCGATGGCGATCTCCTGGGAGTTCAACGGCGGCGGC
>Ga0065715_10000580_pt1 | contig 11926 bp, 15 predicted proteins | sample MisBulReplicate1_FD_59102 | JGI IMG/M metagenome (GOLD analysis project Ga0065715, IMG submission 59102) | Miscanthus rhizosphere microbial communities from Kellogg Biological Station, MSU, sample Bulk Soil Replicate 1 : eDNA_1 v2 (version 2) | ecosystem: Host-associated > Plants > Roots >...
CACGATTCGTGTTTCGCATAGCAAGGGAATAGTTGAAAACCAGAATAGTGAAAAGCGCGACCAGATAATTGCCGATTTCCGATTGCCAATTGCGAATTTAAACTGGACCTCTGAAGAATCGGCAATTGGCAATTGGAAATCGGCAATTATCCTTCGCACCTAAACACTAAATCTAGCCAAAGATCCGGTTCCAGAACGACGAACCCTTCGAGATCTCCTCGATAGCGTCCGCGAGTTCGCGATCCTGTCGTGTTTCCACAGCGATGTCGGCCATTGAGATCATGCCCGTAAGATAGCCGTTGTCGTTACACACCGGAATACGACGTACCTGTTTGTCTCCCATTTTCCGAATTACATCGACAACACGATCGTTCGGTTTAGCGGTGTGAATATCGACCGACATGATGTCTTCGGCCCGAACGCTCGCACAATCTTTGTTATCGGCGACAGCGCGGACGACTATGTCGCGGTCAGTGATTAAGCCAATTAGTTTGCCGCGTGAGTAATTGCGACCTTCATATTTTCGTTCCGTAGTTTCTGTTCTGCCGTTACCAGCCTGCGTGTCATATTCGACCACCGGAATCACGCCCGTGTCTTCCTGTTTCATCATCAGCGCGACTTCCGGAAGCGTCGTGTCGCGTGTGGCGACAGCCAGATCGCGAGTCATGATGTCGCGGCAGCGAAGCCGAGAACGTTCCGGCGCGTAGTGCTCTCTCTCTCGAGCGGTCGAAAAATCGCGCCCTTCGTAGAGTGAACTACGCTGCTGCCAGTCATCACGAAGACGTTCGCCGCGATTTTCGGCATAACGGGGTTCGTCCGATTCGTAATTTGCGCGTTCACCAAAGCGGCCACGATTATATTGGTTATATTCAGGCCGGCGCTCCGTATCGAATTGACGACGCGGGCGATACTGCTGCTCGTCGTAGGAGCCGAAGTTTTCTCTTCTCAGGCGGTCCTCACGCGCGTAGTAGTCCCTCTCGTCATCCATATCATTTCTATATCTCGCCATTGCTTCCCTCCTTACCAGGAACCTTTGTTCTATAGGGGGCTCAGGGGGTTACATTTCGACCTCCGCGATAAGTTGCACTCGCGAAGTGATGTCCAAAGATCCAACCTCAATCGGAGTTGCTACTCCTGCTACTGCTGACTTCATCCCGAATTCCGCCTGATACGGCACGGGCGGTCGTTGTTGAAATCCCTCTTCCTGGACTTCGATAATACGCACCACTCGTCCACCCAACGCCTGTGCGATTACTTGAGCTTTGCTGACTGCTACACGCGTTGCTTCACTCAACGCCCGATCGCGAGCGGGACGATCCTGGCGCAACGTAAATGCGATGCCTGAAACTTCGTTCGATCCCGCTTGCGCTGCCGCGTCGATGATCGTGCCGACTTTGTTTAGATCGCTCGTCGTAACAGTGACGCTGTTGCGCGCTTCGTAGCCCGTAATCGTGGGCGGCTGATTTTCTTTGTAGACGCGCTGCGGTTGCAGATTGTAGCCACTCGTCTTCACCTCCGCGCCGCTGCCTGCCGCAGCTTTCAGAGCGCGCACGACGGCATCCGTTTTAGTTGCGTTTTGTTGTTGCGCGTCGAGTGCATTTCGGGCTTGTGTGACGACGGAGATCGTCAGGATTGCCGTGTCTGGCTGCGCTTGAACGATGGAATCGCCGACAACATTTACACGCGTAACGCGTCGATTATCGCCACCACCCGCGGTCGCTGCCTGTTGCTCGACTGCTTTCAGCGACTTGGCTTCGAACGGAGTGCCTTCCATGAATGTAGTCATCACCTCTTTGGTTTCGCCAACCGCCTCGACGTTTGACGACTCTTTAAACCACGAATTGTTTTGAAAGTCTTTTGCGTTAAGGAGCAGGTATTTACTGTCGCGGTTGACGATCAGCCAGCCGCCTGCTTCGGCGGTTTTCTGAAGTTTTCCGCGAACGGTGATTTCTTTTGCGCAGGTGAAAGTGGCGGCACTGAGAACAAGTGCCAGCATCGCGGGGATAAAAAATAGTCGTTTCATAGTCTCTCCTCTTCTGGTCCTAGAATCTCACAGCCGAGGGAGAGTTGAAACCGGCAGTAAAGATAGAGAACGCGTGAGAGACGAAAACTTGCTGGCAAGTTGTGCTTGTGGTTGCGCACGTCGTGTTTTGTTACCATCCATCCGATGCAATCATTCGATACTAAGACAGACCTGCCCCCTGGTGCGTGCACCAGTTTTGAGTTGCCCGACGGCAACGAGGTGGCTGTGTACAATGTGGGTGGCGAATTCTATGCCACCGATAATTTTTGTCCGCACCGCGGCGCGCGGCTTACGGAAGGCGTACTGTGCGGGTACATTGTTGAGTGTGGATTACACGGGTGGCAGTTTGATGTGCGGACTGGGGAGTGTTTGACTGTACCGGAGAAAATTAAGACCTATCGAGTTGATTTAACCACGGATGACACGGATCAAAAATCCGGATTTGAGATCCGTGTCATCTGTGGCTAAAACTATCCGTCGTTTCCAATAGCCTCAACCGGACAACACGTCAGCGCCTCCTCGCAAAGCGCACGCTCCTCATCATTCTCCGGCTGCTTGTAGACAAACGAGTAGTTCTTCTCGTCGCAACGCCTGAAATTGTCAGGCGCCGTGTCGCGGCAAACGTCGCAGTCAATGCACGACGAATCCACGTAATACGATCCTGCAATATTCTCTTTTACTCTATCGTTTTTTTCAGGCACGACTAATTCGACGGTCAGGGATGCGTCATGTCTTCCGGGATCACGAGCTTGTCAAACTGTTCCTCGGTTAGATAACCGAGCTCCGCGGCCGATTGGCGCAAACTGATGTTCTTCTTGTGAGCATTCTTCGCGACCTGGGCTGCTTTGTCGTAACCGATATGAGGATTCAACGCGGTCACGAGCATCAGGGAGTGTTTTAAGTGCTTATCGATCTGTTCCCGATTGATCTGAATTCCCGAGATACAAAACTCTACAAAACTGTGAATCGCATCATGCAGCAAACGCACGGAGTGTAGAAAATTGTGAATCATCACCGGCTTGTAAACATTCAACTCAAAATTACCTTGTGAACCTCCGAAGCTCGTCGCGAGATCGTTGCCAAACACCTGCACGGCGACCATCGTCAGCGCTTCGCTCTGCGTCGGATTTACTTTGCCGGGCATGATCGACGAGCCGGGCTCGTTCTCCGGCAGCACGAGTTCACCAAGACCAGAACGAGGTCCGGAAGCGAGCCAGCGAACGTCGTTCGCGATCTTCATCAACGACGCGGCAAGCGTCTTCAGAGTACCGCTGGCGAAGACGAGCTCGTCGTGTGCGGATAGCGCGGCAAACTTGTTTTTGTGCGAAGTGAACGGCAGTCCTGTCAGTTCCGCGATCTTCTTTGCGGCGCGTTCACCAAATTCCGGATGTGAATTGAGTCCGGTGCCCACGGCCGTGCCGCCGATCGCGAGATCGAGCACTCCGGGCATGGCAGCTTTTAGGCGTTCCACATCGCGTTCGACGAGGCTGGCCCAACCGCCCATTTCCTGATCGACAGTCAAGGGAGTGGCATCCTGAAGGTGTGTTCTACCAATCTTGACGACACCCGCAAACTCTTTCGCTTTCGCATCAATCGCATCATGCAGTTCCTGAACACGCGGAACCAGTTTGTTCAACTGTTCGGCGGCGGCGATGTACATCGCGGTCGGGAACGTGTCATTTGACGACTGCGACATGTTGACGTCGTCGTTCGGATGGATCGGGTCCTTACTTCCCATGACGCCGCCGGCGATCTCAATCGCGCGGTTCGAGATCACTTCGTTGGCGTTCATGTTGGTTTGAGTTCCACTGCCGGTCTGCCAGACGCGCAGCGGGAAGTGTTCGTCCAGACGTCCCTCAATTACTTCGTCACAAGCCTGCACGATCAAACTGGCCTTGTCGTGCGACAACTTCCCCAACTCTTCATTCACGAGCGCGGCCGCCTTCTTGAGAATGCCGAGCGCGCGAATCATCTCGCGCGGCATCCTGTCGAAGCCGATATCGAAATGATGAAGCGAGCGCTGCGTCTGAGCCCCCCAATAGCGGTCATTGGGGACTTCGATTGCACCCATCGAGTCGGTTTCTATTCTGGTTTTCGTGGATTGTTCAGGGGATTGTTGAGCCATCGTCGAAGTGATCTTGCCACAAAAAGGCACAAAAAGCACAAAAGGAAAAGCTTGACAACTAAACAGCCCAGTTTCTACTCTGGGTGCTGGCCTTCCTCAGCCCGGAAGCTCACCTGAAACACTCGTAGTTCAACGAACATGATTTGGGAAAACACAAAACTCCTCCTCGGCCTACTTTATCGTCCCGTGTCGTCGATGGGCAGGATTGTGGATGAGGGGCACTGGCTTTATGCGGCGGTGGTCGTGGCCGGAGTGTCGATGATGTTCCACGCGACGGTGACGTCCGTGATCTATCACAATGTCGAGGCAGTTTATCGTGAACTACCGCCCGAACCCGTTGCGACATCGGATCCCTGGGAGGAGGACGACGAACCTGTCGCGCGCCCGCACTTCGTCTATGACCGGCATCCGTTACCGCTCGTCGGGGATCGTGGCTGGTGGCTCGTCTCGTTCGCGCCGCCCGGCTTTTTTACCACCGTGCTCGGCATGGCGATCTTGTACATTCCGTGTTTGATCCTGCTCGTCGCGATGTCAGGCGTGAATGCGAGCTTCAGTGTGCTCCTGCGCCGTGACTATGGACCACTACTTACCTGCGGACTCATGGCATGGGCGGCGGCTCACATCCCGTTTACTCTCGCCGGATTTGCGCTCGAGCCTTTGGGACTTAGTGCGAAGACTGCGCTTGGGCTCTGGGCCACAAGCGCGATCTGTTTTGGACTACTGATGGCGCTCGGACTGCGAATGCTCTTCGGCGTCAACTACGCGAAGAGTCTGGTCCTGGTGGCAGTCGCGGCACTTTCGTTTTCTGTGCAGGCAAAACTGTTTGCGACAGTGTCGCCATTCCTGTTCTCGCCGTTTCTGCTGTTCTACGCCTTCATGATGTTTCGTGGCGGCATCGGCGATATCGGCAACTCTCTGCGCCAGCGCCAGAACTTTCGCCGCTCAATGGAAATCGCCACAATCAATCCACGCGACGCCGGCGCGCATTATCAACTCGGGTTGATCTACCAGTATCGACGCCAGTACGGCGAGGCAATCTCACGTTTCGAAAAAGCGGTCGAGATCGCGCACGACGAAACGGATGCACACTTCCAACTCGGACGCATCGCACGCGAACAAGGCCGGTTGCAGGACGCGATCAATCATTTCAGCGCCGTGCTCGAACAGGATGAAAAACACTCGCAGAGTGAAATCTGGCGTGAGGTCGGCGCCACTTACCTGGCGGCGTCGATGTTTACGGAAGCTCAGGAAGCGTTAACGAAGTTTATCGATCGACGACCTTACGATCCGGAAGGTCTCTATCACTACGGCAAGACACTCGAACAGCTCGGCCATCCGGAAGAAGCGCAGGAAATGTTTGCTCGCTGTGTTGAGGCGGTAAAGACGATGCCCTCGTATCGTTATCGAGAGCATCGCAAGTGGGAACAGCTTAGCCACAAAAAAGCACAAGAAGCACAAAAGTGATTAAAGAATAGAGGCGTCTAATTCAATATGAATCGGACGCCTCTATTTGTTAAGCAGTTCTTTTGTGCTTTTTGTGCCTTTTTGTGGCTAGTCCTTATTTTAGTGGCCTAAGGCGTCGCCAACGTCTTCGATTGCCTCTCCAACTTTCCTTCGGGCCTTGCCGAAGCCTTCCTGAACTTTTCCACCTGCATGTTCCGCGCCACCCTCAGCCTCGAGCTCGTCGTCGTCAATGGCGCGTCCGATAGTTTCTTTCGTTTTGCCTTTCGCTTGATCCCATTTGCCTTCAACTTCGTCTCTATTCGGTAAACCCATTTCTTAACCTCCCTGTTGTTTTGTGATCGTTACTCTGTGCGAACGTGCTCGCCTCCGAGCTCGGTCAGCAGATCGTCGATGCGATCCACTTCTTCATCGGTTTGTGCTTCCACACCAATCAAGATTCCACCGCCCTTCAGTCCAGCTTCGTAGACCTTGGCGCGATATTCTGGGATGCCCGCGCCGATCAGGGCGCCGATCAATCCGCCTGTTGCTCCACCTGCACCCGCGCCTGCCAGCGCAGCCGCAATTGGACCAGCAATCACGAGATTGATGCCGGGAAGAAAAAGCGTAGTTCCCACCGCCGCGATCGCCGCGAGCACCGCGCCAACTGCTCCACCAACTGCACCACCGATTCCCAATCCATCAGCCGCATGCGAGCGTGTTTGCAGCGCAAATTCTTTTGAACGCGTCGCATCTGACATGAGCACGCTAATATCGTCTCGACTGAAACCGCGCTTCAGCAGCGCGTCAACGGCGGATTCGGCGGCTATCTTGCTCTTAAATAGTCCTGTTACTAATTTTGCCTTGGCTGCCATACAATCCTCCCAACAAACAGTTCTGTTAAATTGTCACGTCGGCAACAGGTGTGCCATCTACAGATTCCGCAGATTTTCGTGTCATGTGTGTAATCGGTGGATTGCTTTCGTACGGTGAACATCCTTCAAATTAGTTCAGCATCGTCCTTCGGCGGCGGCGAGCGATACGTTGTTGATCTCACGAATGCGCTGGTTGCGCGAGGTCACGATGTTTACGTAGCGGTGCGGCCGGGATCGCCGTTGCCGGGGCGGTTGCAGTTGTCACCTGAAAAGATCGTTACGCTGCCGTTGCGAAACGCTCTCGACGTGCAGACCGCACGAGAGTTGGAAAAGTTTGTGCGACGAAAAGCGATTGACGTGGTTCATGCGCACATGGCCCGTGATTACTCGCTTGCTTCCTACGCCGCACGTCGTAACCGGCAAACTAAATTCATCGCAACGCGACATGTTTTGTTCAAGTTGAATCGACTTCATCGTCACACGCTTGCGCGCGCGACGCGTGTGATTGCGGTCTCGGAAGCTGTTGCGAGGGAACTTCGAGCGACTCAGATCGTTAGTAACGATCGGATTGCGGTGATTCATAATGGCATCGATGTCGAGCGCTACAGCAAAACGTGTGTTGGATTGGATCGTGAGTCTTTTCTTCGAAGCCTTCAGTTGCGGGTGGATGATCCTTTGGTAGGAAGTATCGGCGAGTTAAGAACTCTCAAGCGACACGACGACTTCATTCGTGCAGCAGCTCTGGTACTCAAAGAATTTCCTGAAACTCAGTTTGTACTCGCGGGTGTTGGCGAGATACGCGAACAGCTCGAGAAGCTCGTTGCGGAACTGGGCTTAGCAGATCGTTTTCATTTTCTCGGCTGGCTCGATGACGCAGAAAAGCTGTTATGTGCGATGGACGTGTTTGTTTCCGCCTCAGAAACGGAATCATTTGGCCTCGCGATCGTCGAAGCGATGGCGGCCGGCACTGCCGTCGTAGCGACCGCCACTGAAGGAGCAAAAGAAGTAATCGACGATCAGCAAACCGGGCTGCTGGTCCCAATCGGCGACGTAAAACGCCTGGCCCAATCCGTGATCGATCTGCTTCAAGATCCCGAGAAGCGACGACGCCTGGCCACCCAATCCGCTCAATCCGCGGCCCAAAAGTTTTCCCTAACTCGAATGGTTGACGCCATCGAGTCGATCTATCTTCGCCGCGAGGATGAAATCACTCTCCGTTAGCCCGTCGATCTTGTGTGTCCAGATCGTGATCTCCGCCTGTCCCCAGCCAAAACAGATATCCGGATGATGTCCCTGCTCTTCCGCAAGTTCTCCGACGCGATTTACAAAAGTTTGTGCCTCACGGAAGTCTGAGAAACGATAGCCCTTCTTCAGGTGATGGTTATTCACAACTTCCCAACCATCGAGCTCGGGCAGAAGTTTTGCAATCTCCTCCGCCTCCAGTGGTGGTACACCGCCACGGCACGGCACACATTCCTTAGCTGATAATCCACTCATAAATTCTCCAGCGCCTTTTTCAGAATTGCTATTTGTCCCGCGTGATAGAGATCGTGTTGCACGCCGCCATGGAGAGTCACATACACACTCGAGAACGGCGTGTTTGCATTCGTGATGATCGGCTCGTTCAAGCGCGACTCATCGATGCGCGCGATCGCATCGAGTAGCTCACGATGTGTATCGAGCAACCGTTGTTTTGTACTCTCCCATGCCGCGTCACTCGTGTCGTTGATTGGTTGCCAATCCTCCTCGTCGGTGAGTTGAGCCGGGTCGCCATTGAGACGTCGTAGACAGGCGCGCTCCCACGCTTCGATGTGCATCGTCAACTGCCAGATGGAGTGAGCGCCGGGAATCGGATGCGCTGCGGCTTGAATGGCAGTCACTCCATTCAGTAACGCCAGCACTGATGGTCCATGCCACGCTTCTCCATCGAAAGCGCGACGAAATTGATCTCGAATGCGCTCGAGTTCAGTGATCATATTAATTTCTCCAAAGCCTATCCACAGATTACACAGATTCTCTAAATCAAATCTGCGTAATCTGTGGATACAGTTTCCGTCGTTTGCTGTGATAGGCTACGTCGCATCAGTCATAATCTCAACTGTGCGAAGTGACGACCAAAAAGTTTCTGCGTTGAAGCAGGTAGCGATCTACTGCGACGGCTCGAGTCTCGGCAATGGACAGGATGCGAGCCGTGCCGCTGCGGTGGCGTTGCTGGGCTACAAGGGAATCTGGCGTGCCGTTGGCGAGTATTTAGGCAAAGCGACAAATCAGCAGGCTGAAATTGCGGCGGCGGCGGTCGGGCTCGAATCGTTGAAACAGCCTTGCCAGGTCAGTGTCTTTACTGATTCACGATATGTTGTCGAGACGATGAATGGGCGCTTCCGGCGCAAGGCCAACTTACCCTGGTGGCAACGACTCGATCGCGCCGCTTCGGCTCACAAAGTCCATTGGGAATGGACTCGTGGACATGCGGGCCACCTGCTGCAGGAAGCTGCCGACAACGCCGCGCGCCGGATTGCGGCTGCCGGCCAGGCCGACGAGACGATTCTGCGCGACGCAGTAGACCAGGTAGGCAGCGTTGAAGCCGCAGATCTGCGCTGATATAATCCGCTCTCCCCTTTTCAACAAATGAAAAGAAACCAAGCCCTGCTCCTTTTCTGTCTCCTCATTGCGGCTGTCCCCGCGACTCGCGCACAAGATCCACAGCGTGGCTGGCAATGGCAAAACCCGCTGCCACAGGGAAATTCAATCAATTCGATCAGGTTTTCCCCGGACAAAAAACGCGGCTGGGCGGTCGGGTCGAATGGCGTTGTCCTGACGACGAATAACGGAGGATTCGAGTGGGAAGAGCAGGTGAGCTCTGCCAACATAACGCTATACAGTTTGTACGTTAAAGATCGTTCGCGAGTGGTGGTAACGGGTGCACGTGGCGTCGTCTTAACCACTAACAATGCCGGTGAAAAATGGGTGCTGCGGTCGAGCGGCGTCCGCGATCATCTCTTTGCCGTTACCTTCGCGCCCAAAAATCCGTTACTCGGTTGGGCAGTCGGCAGCTTCGGATCGATCATCGCGACTACTGACGGCGGCAAGACCTGGAAACAACAGTCGAGCCAAACTACGGCCCATCTTTTTGCGGTCGCCTTCCTGGACGCAAAAACCGGCATTGCCACGGGCTCGCGCGGAACCCTGCTCGTTACTAAAAACGGCGGCGCCGACTGGAAGCAGATCAAGAAACTAACTGAATTTCCACTTACCGGCGTCACCTTCACTACCGATAAGAAAGCCACTGCCGTCGGTTATCGCGGCACGATTCTGCAAACTGAAGACGGCGGTGACACATGGTTCAGTAAAGATAGTCTGATTACAACTGACCTTCACGCCGTTTGCTTCACTGACGAGATGCACGGCTGGGCCGCAGGCGAAAGTGGTGTGGTCTTAACAACGGGCGATGGCGGAAATATCTGGTTGCCGGTGAACGTACGCACCGGACCAAGTCTCGCAACGCTCTACTTCTCGGATGAGTCGGTCGGCTGGGCTGCCGGTGCAAATGGTCTCGTCGTACGAACCGACGACGGCGGACTGTCGTGGCAAAGACTCACCGAAGGCGGCCGTGACGATCTCGCAAACATTTTCTTTATCGACAACTCACACGGTTGGGCCGTCGGCGAGCGAGGCAAGATTCTCTTCACGAGTAACGGCGGTAAGAGTTGGACCGTGCGTCCTTCGGGATCCACTACTTCATTGAATGCGATCACTTTCGCGACTGAGAAGTCGGGATGGGTAGCCGGCGACAAAGGCACAATTCTGCACTCGGTCAACGCTGGCGTTACGTGGGAACGTGTTCCCGCTCCGGCGACTGAAGATCTGTTTGGCGTTTCATTTGTTTCGCCAACGGAAGGATGGGTCGTGGGCGCCCGCGGCGCCGTCTGGCACACAAAAGACGAAGGCCTGAGCTGGCAGTTTCAACAAACGAATTCGCTCAACTGGCTCGAGGACGTCAAGTTTGTCGATCCTTTGCATGGTGTGGTGGTGGGATCAGGCGGCGCGATCCTGCGCACTGAAGACGGCGGCGAAAACTGGAAGCGTGTCGATCGCAACCTCAAGGAGTGGTTGTACGCGCTGGCATTTGCCGATGCGCAGCGTGGTTACATCGTCGGCGCAAAGGGAATCGTCCTGCGAACGGATGACGGCGGCATAACGTGGAAAGATCTCGAAACCGGTGTGAATGGAACTCTCTTTGGAGTAGCGCTCGCCAGCAGGAACGATGTGCTGGTTGTAGGTGAACAGGGAAACATCATTCACAGCAAAGACGCGGGCCAGACGTGGGAAGTGCAACCGACGATTACGAGCACTTCGTTGTTCGCGATTGCGTATCGAGGTGGCACAAACATCTGGGTTGCGGGACGAGGTGGCGCGATCTTGCGGCGTGTCGATCCGATCGCTACGGTTAGTATTCCGGTTGGAAAGCTACCACCGGTTTTGAGAGGTGGACCACCGAAGTTGGATGGTGGTGAGACGCCGGTCGATCTTGAAGATATTCCGAAAGCGGTTCGTCCGAAGAAACCGGAAAGACCGCGGTAAAACAGTTAGACAGGATTTCAGGATTAACATGATTCAAATCTTGTCAATCCTGAAATCCTGTCTAACTAACTCTTGTTCGTCAAACCCGAACCGGATGCTCTTTCGCGTATGAGTAAGCGCAGTACGCGGCGACGATGTGGCAAATCCAGCCGAGCGTTCCACCGGTTCCCAGCCAGAATCCCGGCGTAAAAATCAGCCAGAGAATTCCCGCCAGAATTCGCCCGTTATAGAGCTGCCCAACGCCGGGAATAATCAAACTCAGAATGCCTGCCAGGACTGGGTCGCGCATCGTATTCTTGCTACCTCCACAAGTGGAACCTCATACGACAGCCGCGCGCGTTTTGTTCGTTCACCGGTCACCGTCACGCCAAATCCCGGAAATCTCGCCACGAAACGTCTTCAGCATCTGCTGCACATTCGGATTGCTCTCAACCTCTTCCCGCAGTCGCTGCTTTTCAAGACGCGCTTCATTCTCGCGACCCATGGGCTCACCTTCAGCGGTCGGATCCTTCACGACGATCCTAACGCCCATTTCCCTTCCGGTGACCTCGCGACATGCCTCACGTATGAACTTGTTGTTGTCGGGCCGGGAAAGCGTTTCGCGGAAGTGACGTGCCTCGGGCGCGAATTCGATACAGAGTTCCTCGTCTTCAAACACCGTTGCCTGTGCCGCTTCGAGTGCCGTAACCAGCAACATCTTTCGCTGCTTCTCCAACACTGCCTTGACGCGATCAATCGTCGAGAGCTCGACAGGTGACGCGGTACTTTCGAGCTTCTCTTCAACGGGCCTTTCGAGCGCCGGCGACACTGCCGTCGCCATGAACGACGAACTCGCCGAGCGTGAGCTCGCCGGCGGTCGCTCCGGACTGGACTTACTCGGCG
>Ga0065715_10002545_pt1 | contig 11922 bp, 10 predicted proteins | sample MisBulReplicate1_FD_59102 | JGI IMG/M metagenome (GOLD analysis project Ga0065715, IMG submission 59102) | Miscanthus rhizosphere microbial communities from Kellogg Biological Station, MSU, sample Bulk Soil Replicate 1 : eDNA_1 v2 (version 2) | ecosystem: Host-associated > Plants > Roots >...
AACACTAAGTTCGCTTGATCCTAAATACCATCCTTCTTTATACCATGATGGAGCTGTTTGGCCACTTGTTACAGGATGGGCAGCCATTAGCGAAATCATGTCTTCAAGAACTGAAAAAGCCGTGCAATATCTCTCTTCCATGGCAGATCGCATTCTTTCTGAAAATGGCATGTTTGCTGAAACGTACCGTGGGGATAGGCCGGAACCGTTCAATTCTTGCATACTTCAAGCCTGGTCCGTGGGAATGTATGTATATGCTTTTCGTGAGCTAATGGTAGGGAGCAAAATGAACATGATTGACAATACCGTGGAGATAAATCCTCAAATTCCGGAATCACTTAGATCTAGCTCGATGCAAATAACTTTTGAGCAATACTTCCATACTCAAAATGGCAAAAAGAAAATTAAGGTAAGAATTCAGCCTGACAGACAAAGGATAGTGGTAAATCGAATTGAAGGCTCTGGGACCATGCCAGATTTTTTGAGTGGTTCCTATTCCGTTAGCACGGAGTAGCGACGTACTATCTGAAAACTAACCCGATTTATCATAGTAGATTCTCTTATCCGCTCACTTATACCTTAGATCATGATTGATTCACGAAAGTGAGACTCGAAGATAGTAACGACGATTAATTGAGGTTTTCACAATTTCCCTCTGAGCTTAATCTCCGAGTTGTCGTATTATTAGATGAGATTACTAACATCCCCCTACATTAACAATTACAGATGATTGCTGGATCTTGACTGATTCAGATATCAAATTTTAATGGTTCTGGATAGTCGAGATGTCTATCTGGCTTATTACCCATCTCGTGACATACATTCGGTAGTTTGAACAAAAGATTTTAACTAAATTAGCCTTAATTAGTAAAAGTTAACAATTTTACTATGCAAACAAAATGTTTAAAGAGATCCATGTTCTATATGTTGCTAGGTAAAGAAAAAATTTAGCCCGTTGGGGCTTTTTCATCATATAATCTATGTTGATGCATATTACTATATTTAATTAAGTATACGAATCAAAGTTAGCATACGAGTTCAATATTCATAAGCAATGCTATGAAGAATGAAGAGTACAATGACAATCACCATAGAATGCAATTGATGGACAGAATTCGCTTTTTGTAGTGCCAATAAACGATTAGCATGATTTAAATTGATTCATTCATTCCAATTTTATGGTATTATGAAGCAAGAGGAATCCTGAAATTGATGATAACAATCGGGGTGAATATATTAAATTGATATCAATCGACGAAGAAACAATTTTTTCTGTAATAGCAACAAAAAAACCTCGTTCAGTCGCTCTATCTGGTCCTGATGCTCTCATGCACAAGATTCAGAAATCTGCTGAGAAAATCGCAGAATTATATCACATACCTGCTTACATAATTGGTGATAATTCTTGGGGTTCGTGTGACCTAAATACTCACGCAGCTGAAGTAGTTGGTGCCGACATTTTGTTCAATATCGGTCATACGATTTCTATGAAATCATTTGGTGATAAAGTCATGATGATTGATGCTTACGATGATATAAGTTTTGAAAATATTGCCACTAAATGTGCCTTAGAGCTAAAGAGACAGAACATTCACAACATTTCTCTAGTTACAAGTAGTCAACATCTCTGTGCCATTGATCGAGTTAAAGAAATTTTCGAAGAACAGGGCTATAATGTAGTAATTGGAAGAGGGAAAGGGCAGCTAAATGAAGCCCAAGTATTTGGATGTGAATTCTATCCGGCTTACGACGTGCAAAAAAGTGTTGATGCGTACATTTTTCTTGGTCAGAGTGTATTCCATTCAGCAGGAATTGCAATAGCGACACAAAAACCAACGTTCATGCTTGATCCCTACTTTGAAGAGTTTTCTGACGTTAGCGATATTGCTAGTAAACTTCAGAAAAAAGCAATATTATCTGTCTACAAGTCGCTAGACTCGAGTTCTATTGGTATCATTATCGGAATAAAAGAAGGACAATTTGCCCATCTCAAAGCGCTAAATCTTAAAAAAACTTTTGAAAATTTAGGTAAGTCTGTCCAGCTTATTGTCATGAATGAAATAACTGATGAACGAATTAGAATATTCACTGGAATTGACGTTTTTGTACAAGTAGCATGTCCTCGAATTAGTACAGATAACCATTTTCATAAACCTATGTTATCTGTTCCTCAAGCACTATCTCTAATAAAGCTATTAAAGAAGGAACCCGTAGAAAATTTCATGCAGATAACTCATTGGCTCTGATATTTTTTTGTGAACTGGTTATGCTGTTTGTTATATGCTACATACATCTTTTAAGTGGACTGTATATTTAGTTTAAATCTTATGCGGTAGCAGACTACCGGTACCACTTTAAATGCAATGCCCAATCTCTAACCTTACAAGATCAAACACGTAGACGTGCTAGCATGGATACGCCGCCTTAGGGTTGCTCCCTCCCGGACCTCACCCATTTCGACGATTCACAGTCATGGCTTCACCTTCGTGTAGCATGCTGTTCACATCCATCCGACACGGCGTGATATCATATCCGCAAGGTAAGTAGGAACTTTCCATCCAAAGATTTACCCAGCAGTTACTGATCCCAGCATAAAGCCGATTTCTGATATGGGGTACGGCTAACACCCCGACCCTCCCTGCTACCGCGTAATATTATGTACTTACTTGCTATATTTGCATATCACCATTATAACAGAACACCATGCCATAAACAAGAATAAGGAGTTATTTGTCAGAGTCTAAATTATTCGAAAGCATTGCCATAGTCTTACATACAGAGCAGAAGGTACTGGTCGAATTTCTTTGACAGACTATGCACTGCACAGATTTTTTGGTAGTATTTCGATTCTTTAATCCCTCTGAAATTTTGAGGACAGAATTGTACATACTGTACTTTACTCCCGGATGCGATATTTCAAGTCTATTGAGGAAAAGTCTTATGTCACTTCTTATGCTTTCGTTCATATACGGACATTCCTCCGATTGAAAAGGAATATTTCTTTGTAAGGCATAAAATATGATCTCTTGTTCATAAAGGCCTAAAAATGGTTTGATTTTTTTTATACCCGATGACCCATATTCTACGGGCTCAGGATATGTCCATCCTATTCTTTCAACATCTCCAGAGAACATATTGATGAAAAAAGTCTGGATATGATCATCTAGATTGTGCCCGGTGGCAATAACGTCGGCGCCACACGATTCAGATAGTACGTCCAGAGCACGTCGTCTGAATGTACCGCACATCGAACAAGAGGAGGTTTTTTCTGATTTTCTTAGCTTCATTGCTTCGTCCATCCCCGTTCCAAATAGTTCTTTATAGCTCATTGTTCTGTTCTCCACCTCCAATTCTGAGCAAAACTCCTTGACAATTCTAAGAGATTCATCACGATACCCATCAATACCTTCGTCCACCGTTACGGCTATCAATTTACCCAATTCATTTAATTTGAATATGTGGCTTAAGATGTATAGAAGAGTAAGACTGTCTTTGCCCCCCGATACTGCAATAGCAACTTTCTCTCCGTATTTGACCATCGAGAACTTAGCTATTGTCTTTTTAACTTTGTGTTCGATAGATCGCAGGAAACAGGATTTGCATAAAGTCTCTCCAGAATAATATCNCTTGTAAATGGCATCATTCTTATTGCATTTATTACATANTTNTAAAGNCAATGATTTCATATTAATCGTGATTATTAGCTACATTAATACCTAATTTATACACATTATTTTGAAAAAACTAGAATTCGTTTATAATCTCTTTCCAAAAGCATTTAAACCACATAGATCTCATTACTTTTACTCGATTTGCATTTTAACCGGGATCTTTTAGACGACATTAATCTTAAGATTATTTATATGCTAAGTAAGGATTCTTCTATGCCCTTTGTTGAAGTAGCCAAACAGATCGGCATTTCCGACGCGACAGTGCATATCCGAGTAAGGAGACTGATCGCAGATGGTTTGATCAAAAAATTTACCATATCTGTAGATAACAATATGCTCGGCTATGACCATCTTGCATTTATGGGCATAAACATTGAGCCTGGTTTTGCAGACGAAGTTACAGAAGGTTTACTAAAGATCGATGAAGTATTAGAGATACATGAAATGCATGGAAGATTTGATCTTATATTGAAGATTCGAGCGAAGGATTTAGATCAAATGCGAGAAATAGTAGTAAATAAAATCCGTAAATTGCCCAGGATCTTAGAAACTGAATTAATGACTGTTCTTAAGACAAGAAAAGAAGATCAACTAGTGTCACTTAAAAAAGAAGTACATGATATACCTGGCACCCAGTTTGAAGCGTAGCATAGAATAAGTTATACCAGCGAGTCTATTGTTTTTGCTTGTCCTTCTTGGATGATTGCCACCAATCAAGGTAGTCGTCGTGCTTTCTTCTATCATCAGAATTGGTATTTTGATGTGTCTTGTCCCTCAGTTCATCAATTTTTTCCCTTGACGCATAAAGACCACAACTCCTACAAATAAAATTCTTCGTCGAAATATCAAATTTTAGTTCTCCACCGCATTCAGGACAGAAGCTAGTCAATATTGTATTACAGCAAATTTCCTAATAAAAAGTAATACGTATATTGTAGTCTAGGAGCTTCAACAACCGTAATTTTTATGTGTCTACTTACGAGAATATTCTCATAATACATCACAGCTTCCCATCCTTCATCAGCTTTCCTAACTTTGGATTTTGCTGTCCTTGCAATGAGACATAATCAGAAAGAGCTTTTACCATTGGACCCATCTTGTACACGCTAGGCATTACATCAACAGTTATCCCATTCCGATTTAATGATTCGGTAGTAGATGGGCCTACTGAGGTGACTATTACTCTTTGATTCAAAGAAGACAACAACGATTCTCTGTAATTATATATATCTGCAATCTTCATCAGTTCAAATACCGACGGCGGACTTGTAAAAGTGATTACATCAATAAGACCGCCGGCTGCGTCGTCAATGAGCTTTAAAATAGTTTCGATTTTCGGCTTGATGTATTTGTATCCCATCTGTTTCAAGATGGCATCTGCCGATTCATCAAGCGATAACGAGTAGGAATACGACGATAGCTCCAAAACATTAGATCCCTCAGATTCTAATTCCATTTTGAAACGTCTGCTACTGGCTCCATGCCATATAATAGCAATTTTTTTGTCTTTCATATCTCTTCCTTTAAGCAATTTCAGTATTCCCCTTTCAGTATTTTCGTCTGGAAAAAGATCGGTATAGATTCCAAAACTACGGAGTACGTGAGATGGCTTATCGCTCCTTGAGACGACAGTAGAGCCACGAATGACTGAGATAAGTTCTTTTTTCACTCCCAACTTTGAAGCAATTCTAAAAAAATAATGCACACTTGGACCAGTCATGAAGACGAAATAGTCAATCTTTTCTCTAAGTACAGTATTAACAAAAAAATCAACTTCATTTGAAATTGGTTGAGCATCCGCAATACCTATTGTGGGAACGATATAAGGAATTCCACCGAATGTCTTTATCAGGTGTGCAAGTTCAATTGCTCTTCGGCTACTGGTAATTGCTACAGTTAGGTTAGCCAATGACACGTTACTGAATTCTCCGGAAGGCAAATAATTTGAAAATGGAAATTATGGAAATTAGGGGGTTTTTGATCAAGATACGAAATAATGAGACATAAACCGTGCTTAGGCATTATAATACTATGAATAAACATACTATTAGATTAACCACTAGTTTTCTGTATTAATATCATTTACTTGGCTTCGATAATGATTCCACAGCAGTCGGTGTGTGGACTTTTCTCTTCATTCCACCAACTAGATCGGGTAGTCCGTTCGCCCGTCAAATGCCACACACCAATTTTCGGTTAATGCAGTAATCACTTAAACTTTATTGATCTTCAAGGAACCATTGTTTGCGTCTAATATCGCTTCAGAGTTATCTGATAGTCCCTGTAGTTGATCCCCTTTAATGGTTTGGGCTAACGGTATGTCTGCTATAGCACATCCTGATGCAGTAGTGATATCCACCTTAATAGTACATATGATTCCTGACGGTGCAACACCATATGATTTCAGAGCAAATATGGAATATGCACCTACACTACTCCCAATTGCATTTGGAAAAATCAAAATACTATTCTTCAGAGAGATTCCCATTAAATCATGTGAAGGATCAGATACCACACCAGTATGCGCATCAACTGACGACAAAAAATTGAGCGGGTACTTTGTGTAAACGATCCTTCCCGTGCCTACCCCTCCGACAATTTTTTTACACTTGACATACTCTATCAAATTATTTCAGATGCTCTTTCAGAATGGTTTTCAAATCTTTTAGACACACTGGGATGCGATTAAACTTGTTAAAGTAATAAGATCCCTTAGTACTGTTTGTGATTATACCATCATATTCATCACTGGTAATTAGAGGAGTGAGACATGTGCAGGCATCACAAATTAAATTTCCTCCAGCATTCTCGATCTGCTGAGCTATGCCCAACTTGAAGGCTTCGTTAAAAATGGCACGGGGACAAAAGATCATGCAAGGTTTTGAGAATTTCTTTCCAACTACACTCTTTGATATTAATTCTAACTCGTTTATGCCTAGTTGAGGACTCCCGAGTGCAATAAGGTCCCCGTTATCTGTCGTGTTCAACTCATCTCTAACAGTGTCCTTTTCCTTTTTTCCAAACCCAATTTTTTCACTGTTAGTTTCTTCTTGGGTGAACATTCCACAAGAGCCGGCAGTTCCAAGTGCAGCAGATAAAGATTTAGCCTTCATTATGTTCAGGTCTTTCCCATGACAGCCTAGAGATACACAACTATTGCTTATCGCGTTACCTGCGAAGTAACCAAGCAAGCCATAATCCAATTCATTTGAGAGAGGCGTGTCAACTCCAACCTGAGCTGTTGGTCGCCGCAGCTCCTCATTATGAAGTTCTGAGTATGGCGCTTTTCCAGTAATGGCACTAGCCAATGCACTGAGGGCACTTTCCTTATTTGTTAGTAATCCGTACATAGAGTTGGCCATAATGGCAGCGCTGCTTTCTGCAAAGCTCACATGGGTGCCTTTTCTTGGCATATCGAAGATTTCATATGGGACGCAGGAAAATGATGGGAGAATTCCCATCTTCATATACGATTTCACAATACTTGTTTGCTTATTTTGAAACTCGTCCGAAATTATTGATTTCTTGTGTTTGTCGTAGCCCATTGGATTTAGCGTAGTTTGTACCGAAACTCTGGCATCTTTGCTAAACTCCGTCAGAAATTTAAGCCCCGCATCCCCTATCGTATTGTAATTAACTCCTGAAATGTGAGCCCATTTTATGCTCACTAATTTTTCAGCTTCCGTCGCTTCTCCAATTGCCAGCAATATCCTATATGCAACTGAAAGCGAAGAGCCAAATTCTCCATCAAGTGCCTTCTCATCTTGTTTAGAAAGGTGCACTACACATATTTGTAGCAGGACTTATTTATTACAATAGCAGATCTCCAAAGTCGGTTTTTTTCTGGTTCGTGTATATAACCTTGACTTTGCATTACCTGTTCAGAACTCAGATCAAGCCCGCAGAAGATGCGTCCACAAAGAAATGGAATAAATAGAGTATTTGAAGAGTATGCTTATGGAATGTGCTGTATACGATACCTATGTTACAAAAAAAGACGGGAAGACAATGCATTTTGATGTGATAGTTGAAGCATCTTCTCCACACGAAAAGGCCATAAAGTATGGAAAGGAATTTCTGAATACTGTGGGGCAGGGAGCACAGAAAATGACTCAGGAAGAGTGCCAATTCTGTCATATCCAGGAGGCACCAGCCATGGTGGAGAGCGGGATTAAAGAAAAGGGATACTTTATTCAAAAGATGGAAGGTTGTCCATAACCAAAACTAAATTTTTTTCTTTCTGTTTTTACATTAAATATCAAGAATTAATACAATTCTAAGGATCGTTATCTAATTTTAGTTATAAGTTCTTTGTGTACTTGTGAAAAAATATTTACGAAATAAATTATTAGGTGAGTCAAATAAAATTTTTAATGCCTGATGCAAAGGAGAATTTTAGTCGTTGACGATGAAGCCAAGACAACTGATGAGATAAGGGCAGGGTTAGAAAATTCGGGTTATTTAGCTGACATTTATAACGACCCTGAAACAGTATTGTCCAATTTCAAATCAGGAATTTATGATCTCTTGGTTCTAGACGTAGGACTACCACATATGGATGGATTTGCGCTATATGAAAAAATAAGAGATCTCGATGGCAAAGTAAAGGTATGTTTTATGTCTGATTCTAATGCGCACGACGAGGAATTCCTTACACTGTTTCCAATATGGAATGCTCGGGATTTTTTTCATAAACCAGTAATGATTAGGGATTTGATCGAATATATTAAAGAGACAGAAGTATAGAATCCAATGCGAATTTCGGTGATTATTTCTGCTCCGTAATTCTTGAAATTAACTAAATTTGAGCTTATTGCCTTAGGCATTCTGTGATGCATGTCTAGTCCTAACTGCGACATCATTACTAATGACTTCTGATATCAATTGTCTGAAACGCTTTGTATGGAATTTCTTCAATTGCTCTCAGCATCAGGAATAGTTNTGGTAATTGTTCAATCAATTTGGGATCTGATAAACTTACACGACCGTNAAATTGGAAAACTGTTTTTGGGGTGATCAAGAAATAACAAACATTCAAAGAGGTAAACGNGCAAATGTGATAGGGGAGTTATTATTCAGAATTCGGCGGCAGNGTTACGTGTGTATGTCATCGTAAACACCGATTCAAGAATTGAGATTCTACTAGAAACAAGCCTAAATCTTAGCATGAAAGACTGTCCCCCCAACTTATGGTGACCTCTGTTCCTATTGGTTGATAGATTTATTTCACGAATTAGAAGTCTTTTTGTGTAAGTTTATTGTATTGATCTGCAACAAAATCTTAAATAAATATGGAAAAGTCAGTTTGTCCTTTCTATTTATTGTTTTATTGAATTCAAGAAAGGATCGACATTGTTAACATATTCCCAAATGTTCATTGGTCCAATGTACAAGAAATGCATTCTTATTTTTCTCTAACTTTGACCTTGATCGTAAAGTAAAATATATCATGAATTTCCATCCGAAATTATCGCATCTTGAACATTCGACCAAATAGGACGAATCATATTTGTATGCTTCGCCTACAACGCAATTTGATGCAACTTTAAGCTCAAAATACCATTTCAACCAAGTGAGAGAAAATGGTAAAGGAAGTGAATGTTCGTAGAGGCGATAATGCCAAATAGGAGATATATCAGCAAGTGAAAGTCTCTCTCTCGTGTTCTGCATAGCTCTATTTTTTTTCATTTATTTCTAATATTCATCCATGATATTAGTAGTTTACTGGAATTCTTATATTTTCTCAGGCAATATACAATAATTCACGATAAATTGATCTTGACTTCCTTAAACCAGTAGAAATCAACATAATTACTAATAAATTCCTTTAACCAACATAGGATTATAGATTTCATCCTTATTCTTATTTTCTCCGTTTAGGATAATGCGGCCTCATTTTAAAGGAATACTTAAAGAAAGTGACCTGTGTTAAGGATGGGCAACTACAAATAGGACTAATCGCAAAAATCTCAATTCGAGAGATTCTCTTTGTCGTAAAGATAACAAGATACCCAGTGTTTTTCTTCAACTTCTTTTTGTCGAGGTTCAACCTTACAGATATCCATTGAATAGAGGCACTGGTTATAGAACTTACATCCCTTCGCAGGTATATCATTATTTTCCGACTTGATGGGTATGATTCGTTCCGCGGACAGATTGGATAGGTCAAACTCTGATACAGCTTGAATTAGAGCTTGCGTATACGGATGAAGGGGCTTTGATAAAATTCCTTCCGCTGGTCCCATTTCGACTATTTTTCCAGCGTACATTACGGCTATTTCATCTCCGATATATCTAGAAGTAGCCAAGTCGTGAGTTATATAGAGATAAGTTATTTCGCGCTCAATGCTTAGTTTTTTCATAAGGTGCAGTATTTCAGATCTAATTGAAACATCTAGCATTGATACAGGCTCATCTGCAATAATCAACTCCGGCAAGAGAACCAAAGCCCTGGCTAGAGCTACTCGCTGTCGTTGGCCTCCTGATAACATGTAAGGATATTTCGCAGATGTTTCAATAACGGGATCCAAGAAAACATCAGCCAATGTTTTTAACACAATTTCGATCCGTTCTTTATTTGAGTAATGTTTAAAAAATATATCCAAAGGTTCTTTTACAATGTCCAAAATTGTCATCAGGGGATTAAGGGAGGTGTACGGATCTTGATGAATCATTTGTACTTTCTTTCTGAAATTTTTTAGCTCCTTCTCTGACTTATTGGTAATGTCATTTCCATCAAATACGATCGAGCCTGAGTCAGGTTCTAGTGCCCTTAGCATTAATCGAGCCAATGTAGTTTTACCCGAGCCTGATTCACCCACCAGAACAAGCACTTTTCCTCTGCGGAAGGTAAGTGTCACATCATCTACCGCTTTCCTATATTGTTTCCGTGCCAAGCCTAATGAAGAGAGAATTCCACCCGATATCACAAAATACTTTTTCAGGCGGTGAATCTCCATAATGCTTGTCAAGGGGTAACATCTGTCACATTCACATAATTGGAATATAAACAGTATCCCCCTTCCTATCTACAATTGGAGATTATTTAGTAACTTACGAAGGATTTCAATCCAAGAGGCATTATTTCATGGTGTCTAATTATGTTCCTTCCGTAGTTATATGTTCCCCATATCCTATCGATAATGGATCCACATATCCATTATCCATAACGATCTTGCCCCTAACTATCGTCATTATGGGCCAACCACGTAACTTCCAGCCATCATAAATGGTATAATCCGAATAAGATTGTAACAAATCGGGTGTCACAATTTGCTCCTTTTCCATATCGACTATCGTCAAATCTGCATCTGAACCACATTTAATTGTCCCCTTCCTGGGATACATTCCAAATATTCTTGCGGTGTTGTAGCTGCACACTTCGGATACTCGTTCAAGTGTAATCCTGTTCTTGTTTACCCCTTCGCTTAACATTACAGGTAACATTGTTGCAAGGCCGGGAAATCCTGCTAGGGATTTCCATAAATCATGATCCACTACTTTCGAGTTCAGTTTATTTGCAACATGATCAGTTCCTATAGTATCAATTAAACCATTTTTTATTGCTCTCCATAATATTAGTACATCCGCCTTTGATCTAATTGGAGGTACAACTTTGCCAATTATTTTGTCATATTCTGTAGTATGAGTCAAATAATGTGGACACGTCTCAGTCCAAATCGTTAAGTTCCTATACCTTTTCCTACTTTTTACAATTGATTGTAAGGCATCTGAGGAACCTATATGAACGAAGTATAATTTAGCTCCGCATTTCATGGCCATCTTTGTTATTTTATAGATTGATTTTGCTTCCGACGATGTGGGTCTTGAGTTCGACCAAATTTCTAATAATTTTAATCTACCAGTCACGCTTAACTTGCTCAACTCCTTCATCCGCCTTGAACATTCAACATGATCTTCCGCATGCACTAAAAGTACTGAACCCAATTGAGATCCTTTTTTTACAATTTCAAAAACATTACCATCGGTCATATTGACTTCTATTTCATCCAGATTTGATCTGCCAGGTTCGAGATCAGCAAGAATTCGATTGAAATCAGAACCAAGATTCATGTAGATCTTAAAGGAATTGATCCCTAGGCTAGTAAGGAATGGCATTTCATGGACCTGTGCTTGATCCATTATGGATGCATGGATCCGATAATCCACTATGTGGGATCTCCTACTAACTTCAAGGTGCTTCAGTATGCTTCTATACGTACCGTGTAACCTTAACATACGAATCATAGTA
>Ga0065715_10002122_pt1 | contig 11891 bp, 8 predicted proteins | sample MisBulReplicate1_FD_59102 | JGI IMG/M metagenome (GOLD analysis project Ga0065715, IMG submission 59102) | Miscanthus rhizosphere microbial communities from Kellogg Biological Station, MSU, sample Bulk Soil Replicate 1 : eDNA_1 v2 (version 2) | ecosystem: Host-associated > Plants > Roots >...
ATGAAGATGAAAAATGCGACGACCCCAACCGTAAATACCAGGTCCCCAGGAACCCTTGCCCAAACGAGTGCCTGCATGACCGGACCGTGGATGACTTCCGCGCTGCGTGCGTAAGCGTAATCCCGCGTGAAGCTCTGATAGGTTTGGTAGAGGCCCTGCGGGAAGAGCGAGAGGAACACCATCATCCCGAGGCCGATATTGAGGCACCAGAACGACGTCCTGAGCAAACGCTCGCTCCAGCGCGACGGATCCGAAAGGCCACGCATGCAGAACAACGTCAGCCCAATTCCGAGCATGCCATAGACGCCGAACAACGCGGCGTGTGCATGCGTTGCGGTCGTGTTGAGCCCCTGCATGTAATAAAGCGCGAGTGGAGGATTAATGAAAAAGCCAAACAATCCCGCACCAATCATATTCCAGACGAGGACACTGGCAAAGAATGCGAACGGCCATTTGTAGACGCCCTGCCAATCATGCTGATGTTCCACTTTGGACCGATTATATGCTTCGAATCCGACCACCATCAGCGGGACTACCTCGAGCGCCGAGAAGACGGCGCCGAGCGCGATCACCGACGTCGGTGTGCCGCTGAAATACATGTGATGGAACGTGCCAAGTACGCCCCCGCCAAGAAAGATGATCGTGGCGAGCAGGACGGAAGTTGCCGCCACCGATACGCGCACCAAGCCCATCTTGACGAAGAGCGCCGAAACGATCGCAGTAGCGAAGACTTCGAATATGCCTTCGACCCACAGGTGCACGACCCACCAGCGCCAGTATTCCATGATCGAGATATGGGTGTGCTGGCCATAAAAGAGGCCGGCCCCGAACAGCAGCCCGATGGAGATGGTCGAAACGACCACCAGAAAGACGAGCGATCGCCCGCCTTTCTCGCGAAGTGCCGGCCACAATCCGCGGATGACCAGCCCGGTCCACAATAGCAGCCCGATGAACAGATAGATTTGCCAAAAACGGCCCAGGTCGAGATATTCATATCCCTGGTGGCCGAACCAGAAATTCAACGTACCAGCCGCAATGTGACGGTTCACTGCCAGCCATTCGCCCAAGAACGACCCCACGACGATGACCAGCAGGCTGAAGAACAGGAAGTTTACGCCCAGCCGCTGGAATTTCGGCTCTCGTCCGCCCAGCAGCGGTGCGACGTAAAGCCCCGTGGCTAGCCAGGCAGTGGCGATCCACAGCACGGCCAGCTGAGTGTGCCATGTGCGCGTGATGACATAAGGGAAGTATTCGGCCATCGGCAGGCCGTAGAGGCCTTGGCCTTCCACGGCATAATGCGCAGTGACAATGCCCAACATTACCTGGCCAAGGAACAGCGCCGCGACGAGGTAGAAATATTTGGCGGTCGCCCGCATCGACGGCGTGATAGTCGACCCACCAAGCACATCGACCGCGGCGAAGCCCTCGACCGGCTCAATATCTCGCCGCCACACGTCGAACTCTCGGGCATAATACCAGACCAATGCTCCAACGCCCGCAAGCAGCACGAAAATGGAGATGAACGTCCACAGGAACATCGATGCCGCGGGAGTATTTCCGACGAGCGGCTCGTGCGGCCAGTTGCTGGTGTAACTGATGGAATCGCCAGGCCTTTGGGCGGCGGTAGCCCAGGCAGTCCAAAACACGAACGCCCCCAGCGATCTTGCGTCGTCCGGGGACAGTTTGGCCTTTTGCGGCATTGCATAAAGCTCGCGGAGCTCCTGCGCAGTTGGCGTGCGATTGGCGAAAAGGTCGGTGTAATGCACCGCGGTAGTTGCAATGGCGGCCGCGCGCTGGTCGCTGACAACGATATCCCCGGTCTGCGCATTATATCCATTGGTTCGCATATCGCGCTTGAGCAGGTATCCGACGCGAGCTTGCTCGGGTTCCGCGAGCGTCTCGTATGAGCCGCCCGAGCTGCTTTCGGCGATGTCCTCGCGCAATGCTAGCGCCTCGCGATGCAGCCAGTCAGCGCTCCAGTCAGGCGCGACGTAGCCGCCATGGCCCCAGATCGAACCCTGCTGCATTCCTCCTGTCGACTGCCACACGCTTTGGCCGCGCAGGATATCCGCGCCAGTGTAAATGACCCGCCCCGACGCGGTCCGCACGTCATGAGGCATGGGCGGCTTGGCGTGATAGATCTGGGCACCGAAAAACAGCAACGTGCCGAACATGATCACCATGCTTGCGGCAAAGATGACCCACAGACGCCGGATAGAAAACTCGGAGGAATAATCGGACATGTCAGGTTTCCCGGCTCGCGGGATTTCTGCCAAGCGGTCGCTCGCACAGGGGCCGCGGCCCCGCTAAACTGGGACCATGCTCCCGTTGAGGCGGATTAACAACAGTCACAGTAGAACACGGACAACGACGAAGTCAGCAGGGGGAGAATCAATGTCCGCTTTCCAGCCCTTCCGACCGCAACCGACCCCTTGGAAATGTTAGCCAATCTTCCAATTGGGGCTGCAACGGCTGTCATTTGCACCCCACCAATTGAACCGATAGCGTTGGACAATGAAGCCAAAGCTGCTCACCACCATTCAGGATTATTCTTCTAAGCTTTTCGTGGCCGACGCGCTGGCCGGCATCACCGTCGCGATGGTCGCGCTCCCCTTGAGCATCGCCATCGCTGTCGCCTCGGGGGCTCAACCGGCGGCGGGGTTAGTTACAGCGATTATTGGTGGACTACTGATTTCCGCACTGGGCGGAAGCCGGGTCCAAATCGGGGGACCAACCGGCGCATTTATTGTCGTTGTCTATGGCGTGATCGAGCAATTCGGNTTCGACGGCCTGTTGCTCGCTACACTGATGGCCGGCGTGATATTGGTCGTTGCTGCACTGGCTCGGGCCGGAAAGCTGATCGCGCTCATCCCGGAAGCAGTGATCGAAGGCTTCACGATCGGAATTGCGCTGATAATTGCTATCAGCCAGCTCAAGGATCTGTTCGGCTTATCCGTCGCGAAACTGCCTGCCGATTTCGTAGAGACAGTGCCCGCCTTGTGGAACGCACGGCATTCGGCAAATGTCTTGGCCGCCGCAATCGGCCTCGCCTCAATTGTCGGGATCGCCCTGTTGCGCCGCCGGGCGGGTTCGATCGTGGTCATTGCACTGGCGTCGGCCTCGGTCGCACTATTCGCGTTACCTGTCGAGACGATCCATTCTCGATTTGGCGACCTTCCAAACGGGCTTCCGTATCCCTCACTGCCGCCGATAAGTGTTGCGCGGGTTAGCGAACTACTGCCCTCAGCCCTGGTGATCGCCTTCCTGGCGGGAGTTGAATCCCTGCTCTCTGCGATTGTTGCGGATCGGATGGTCGGCGGGGCTCATCGATCCAACGCCGAATTGCTTGCCCAGGGTGCCGCCAACATCGCCTCACCGCTGTTTGGCGGCCTGCCTGCAACCGGCGCCATCGCCCGCACCGCGGCCAATGTGCGGGCCGGCGGGCGCACTCCAGTTGCAGGCATGGTCCACGCGATCGCGATCCTGATCTTCGTTGTCGCGGCTGCTCCGCTGGCTGGCTATCTCACGATGCCCGCGCTGGCTGCGCTATTGGTCGTAACTGCATGGTCAATGAGTGAGCCGCACCGCTGGCGCGAGCATCTCCGTGCGCGTCCCGCAGACCGGTTCCTGCTGCTCCTCACCATGACGCTGACCGTTGTCAGCGGCCTTACCGTGGCAATCGCGGTTGGAACGGGTGTGGGCCTGGCGCAACGCCTCATCCGGCGCGATGTTGAGCCCGCTGAGTGGACACCCCCCGATCGATAGATCGGCGGATCTGCGTTCGGTTTTCGACCGAGAAGCTAATGTCCGCTTTCCACCCATTGCGGTCATTGGGCGTATCTCTAAGCTGAGATCATTGCACCTATCTCGAAGACGCTAATGGAGGGCTGCATGCGTCGAACCATCCTCATTCTTGGCGCAATTCTAGTTGCGTCCTGTCGAAGAGCCGAAAGCGACGGTTACCACCGCCCGCCCGCATCCTATTTCGACAATGGCGCCCATGCCGACGCATGGACCGGAGGGGCGCGAAGGCTTACTATCTCCACGCCAAAGGGCCCCCACCAGGTTTGGATCAAGCGCGTTGGCAACAATCCGAAACTCAAGCTGCTCCTGCTTACTGGCGGCCCGGGTCTCTCCCACGCCTATCTAGAGGTTATGGACAGCTTCCTGCCTGCCGAAGGCGTGGAGTATTATCACTACGACCAGCTGGAAACCGGTGACAGCGACCGACCGAACGATCCCGACCTCTGGACACTTCCCCGCTACGTCGATGAGGTCGACCAGGTGCGGAAAGCGATTGGCGGAACGAAGGAAAATTTTTGCCTGCTCGGACACAGCTGGGGCGGTATATTGGCGATGGAATATGCGCTGGCTCATCAGGACCAGATGAAATGCCTGGTCATCTCCAACATGATGGCGTCGATCCCGGCCTACAACGCTTACGCGACGAGGGTCCTCGAGCCGCAGATGAACCAGGCGGCGCTAAAGCAGATCCTGGCCATTGAGGCGTCTGGAAAAACCGAGAAGCCGGAGTACATGACCTTGCTGATGCCCAATTGGTACGAACAACACATCTTACGTCGGCCCGCCGATCAATGGCCGGAACCGGTCATCCGCGCCGGATCGAACATGAATCGACAATTCTACGTCACGATGCAGGGACCGAGCGAGATGGGCGCACGTGGTCGGCTTGTTAATTGGGATCGTTTCGCCGAGCTCAAGCGCATCCAGGTGCCGACGCTCGTTATCTCAGGCAAATACGACACTATGGACCCGGCCTACATGGCGCAAATGGCCAAGCAGCTTCCGCATGGCGAACTGGCCGCAACCAATGGCGGGCACATGGCAATGTACGACGACCAGCCAAACTATTTTGCCAAGCTGACGGCGTTCCTAAGGAAGTTGCTCTAGACTTCGACTGACTATCAGCGAGGCAGCCGACATTTCAAGGTCAGGATGACTCTCCATCTTGGGAATGTCGCTCATGTAGGTCTGATGGCCGGAATGGGGGGAAAGCGGACACTAGTGAAAACTGCTCGAGACTGGGAGCTTTACTAAAACAGGCAATGATTTAGGCTCAGTCTTCGCCCAGACAGGGGAGGGCGAATAATGCGCCAATCGAAGTTGTTCACGTTAGCGGCATTCTGTGGTGCAGCCGTCTGGCCCATGATCGCGACTGCACAGGACAATGCCGACAGGCCTCAGGGTCATGGTCACGCACATACACTGCCGGCGAACGGCAATTTCGGCGAGCTGACTTTTCCGAATAGTGGCAATCTGGCAGCGCAGGCTCCGTTCCTTCGTGGCGTGAAGCTCCTTCACAACTTCCAATATGAGGAAGCGACCGAAGCATTCCAGCAGGCGCAGAAGGCGGATCCTAACTTCGCGCTCGCCTACTGGGGCGAGGCGATGTCCCACAACTATACCCTTTGGGCAGAGCAGCACACCAACCAGGCTCGGGCCATCCTCGCGAAACTGGCAGCGACACCCGAAGCAAGGGCAGCAAAGACCAAAAGCCCGCGCGAGAAGGCTTGGCTCGCCGCCGTAGAGACTCTCTACGGGCCGGGCTCGAAATATGAGCGTGACGAAGCCTATGCGGACCGCATGGATGTGCTCTTCCAGGCATATCCGGATGACCTCGAAGCACGCGTTTTCGATGCGCTGGCGACGATGGGCCGCTCACATGGGACGCGTGACGTTGCGAACTACATGAAGGCCGCGGCTATGTTGGAGGAGGTCTTCCCGACCCACACCCGTCATCCGGGCGTCGTTCATTATCTGATCCACGCCTACGACGATCCGGCCCATGCACCGCTCGGACTTCGTGCCGCGCGCCTTTACGACAGGGTTGCTCCGGACTCCGCGCACGCACAGCACATGACGTCTCACATCTTCCTTGCAATGGGCCGTTGGCCCGAAACGGAAGCGGCCAATGCCCACGCGTTGGCCGTGATGGATGAGTCGATGGCGGCGCATCACATGCCGCCGGTAGCGTGCGGTCACGGCAACATTTGGCTAGTCTATGCGCGACTGCAGGAAGGAAAGGATGTCAGTCAGCGGATGGACGCCTGCCTGGCTGACGCACTGCTGCGGCAAAAAGAAATCAAGGACCTCCCGATTGTCGGGCATCCGGAAGGTGACACGGCAAGCTGGGCCGACATGGCCGTTCGTACAGGAATTGAGACGGGCAAATGGCCGGCCAAGTGGATGGATCTGCCGCCCGGCAAGTTCATTTATGCGCGCTTCATCCAGGATTACGGGCGGGTCCTTGCAAGCCGCCACGATGCCACAGCGGCGCAGTCCGCTTTGGATTCCATGAGGACTGATCGGGAAATCCTTGCCGCCAATTTCAAGAAAGAGTTTCCCGACGACGACACATATCTCCCTTGGGTCGATCGCGCCCTCGCGCAGGCGGAAGCGATCGTTGCCTTGGCAAATGGACGCACGGATGAGGGAATTGCACTGTTGCGCAAGGCTGCTGAAGCCGAAGCGGCGCTGCCGCCGCCGTTCGGGCCCCCCGCACTTCAGAAACCCAGCTACGAGCTTCTCGGGGACGAGTTGCGAGCGCTTGGGCGCAAACAGGAGGCAGCGGCGGCCTATCGGAGTGCACTTGCTGCAGCACCGAACCGCAGGCTATCTGTTCTTGGCCTGAAAGCAGCGACAGCGCCCTGAGCGTTCAATTGTAATGACCTCAATGGGTGGAAAGCGGCCATAGGCTAACACGATAATTTTTCGCTGGTTCGGGAATAAACTGTCCGCAGGCCGAGTCACTGGCATCGACACTTTGAAACGAAGGTCGATGCTATGTCGGGTATTGAAGANGACCGCCGNGATTTTCTGAAATGTATGGCGTGGGCGGGAACGGGCGCNCTGTTCGCGTTCAGCGGGGGAGTCGGCAGCTCNATGGGTCTCGACCAGGCCCTAGCCGCGCCTCTTCGCCGCACGGCCGCCAAGCCCTTCACGTTCGTCCAGCTGAGCGACAGCCATATCGGCTTCAACAAGCCGCCCAATGCCGACGCCCGCGCAACATTCCGCGAGGCGATCGCGAAGGTAAAGGCGCTTTCGGTCCAGCCTGATTTCATCATTCACACTGGGGACGTCTCACAGTTATCGCGCGACGAGGAGTTCGACGATGCCGAACAGATGTTGAAGGCGGCGGGTCTTCCCGTGTTTTTCGTCCCCGGCGAGCATGACATGCTCGACCCCGATGGCGGCAAGGCCTTCCTCAATCGCTTCGGTAAGGGATCGAAGGGCGCGGGCTGGTATAGTTTCGACCATAATGGCGTCCACTTCGTCGCGATGGTCAATGTTGCCGACCTGAAGCCCGGTGGCATGGGAAATCTCGGCGCCGAGCAACTCAAATGGCTGAAGGCCGATCTGGCAGGTCATTCGTCGTCGACACCAATCGTTGTCTTCGCGCACATTCCGCTGTGGACGGTCTACGCCGAATGGGGCTGGGGCACGGATGACGCAGAACAGGCTCTGAAGCTGCTCGCTCGCTTCGGATCGGTCACCGTCCTTAACGGACACATTCATCAGATCACCCAAAAGGTCGAAGGTCGCATTGCCTTCCACACGGCCCGCTCGACTGCATTTCCGCAACCGGCTCCCGGCACGGCGCCGTCGCCAGGGCCGCTGAGGGTCCCGGCCGATCAGCTTCACGAAATGCTCGGGATCACCGACGCGATCTTCGTGCGCGGCCACGACCGGATTGCGCTGATCGACTCCACCCTCGCTGCTTAACGCAAAGGATATTCGATGACCCGCCCATTCCGGATACTCTCGTTTCAAGCCGCGGTGCTCGCCGCCGCAGGCCTGATGATGTCCACGGTTTCAGTGATGACCAGGGCGGTTCCCGCGCCCGCTTCTGCCGCCGTGCAAATCGGCAATTTCACGTTCAAGAACCCGGTCGTTACGGTGAAGCTGGGCACGACGGTCACGTGGACCAACGGAGACGACATCCCTCACACGATCGTGTCAAAGGATGGAGTGTTCAGGTCGAAGGTCCTCGATACCGGCGACCGTTTCACTTTCACTTTCGCCAAGGTCGGTCAATTCGGCTATTTCTGTTCCCTGCACCCGCACATGACGGGCACCATCGTCGTCAAAGCGTGAGGCAAGGGAACTGGTCGTGAGACCGTGAAGATGCACAGCCCCCTGTTCTTCAGAGCACGCTCCCGGACAAGCGACGGTTCGGCGCCGGATGTCCTCCGACCCGACGCCGACCACGCAGACAGATTTAGGCGGCTCATTCTGCCGCACCTGGACGGGGCCTATAATCTCGCATGTTATCTGACGCGAGACCCGGTGCTCAGCCAGGATGTCGTGCAGGATTCGTTCCTGCGCGCCTTCCGTGCCTTCGCCCAGTTCCGCGGCGGATCGGCGCGGGCATGGCTGTTCACGATCGTCCGCAATTGCTGCCGGACGGCGCAATCTGGTCAAAGCGGTATGCTCAGCCTCGTCATCCACGAGAGCAGCTTGGGCGACGACGTAGCGGCAGCGCTCAACGAGCAGGCTGACCCGTCACCCACGCCTGAGGAGGAAGTCATTCGCAAGACCGAGATCAACCGGTTGCGCGTAGCAATCGAGGCAATGCCGGAGCCGTTTCGCGAAGCTATTGTCCTGCGTGACCTCGAGGATTTGTCTTATGCGGAGATTGCCGAAGTTACAGGGGTTCCGATCGGAACGGTCATGTCGCGCCTGTCGCGGGGACGGTCCATCCTTGCCAAAGAGCTTTTGCCGCCCGCACGGGACGGAGGCGAAGCATTAAGGAGCATGAAGTAATGCCCGCCTGTACTGATCAGCAACTGCTGCTGGGCGGCCTAATCGATGGTGAACTCGATGCCGCCAATACGGCGCTGGTCGAGGCTCATGTCGCACGGTGCGAGAGTTGCCGCGAAGAGCTCGAACGGATGCAGGCGGTTCGCATTCTGCTCCGTACCGACGGAGTTCGCCAGTCGGCGCCGGACGCGTTGAAGCAGCGCATTGCGGATGCGGCCGAGCTCTCGCCGAAGAGCAGCGATCGACACATCCTTCCGGGATGGCTTGCTTCGGGCCTTGCAGTAGCGCTGGCGGCTTCGCTGGCGATGGTGCTATTCGTACCGGTGTCCGATCAGTCGGGGATCGACCAGCAGCTCGTTTCCAGCCATGTCCGTTCGCTACAGCCGGGTCACTTGACGGACGTGCAGACGACGAACCAGCACATTGTAAAGCCCTGGTTCAACGGCAAAATCGATTTCGCTCCGCCTGTCCCGGAACTCGCGAACCAAGGATTTCCGCTTGCGGGCGGCCGGCTCGATTCCATTGATGGACGGACGGTTGCCGCGATCGTCTATCATCGCAGACTCCACACGGTGAACCTGTTCGTCTGGCCGTCGAAGCCCGCGAGCGAGCGAGCCTCGGTCGAAGACGGCTTTGAACTGGTCGAATGGAGCGATGGCGGCCTGAGGTTTGCGGCCGTGTCTGACATTCCCCCACAGGAATTGCAGCAATTCGAGCGAGCCTTCCGAGCGCAAGTCGCCGCAAGCCAGCGTTAAGCACTGAACGAAAGGCCAATGTCCGCAATGGGTGGACAGCGGACATTAGGAGTCGCTCAATTTTGAACAGTAGTCGTATGGGCGTTTGCGCGATCGCCTAGTGCACCATTGCTGTTGTACGAGCCAATATCGCCGATTTGCATGAGGTCATTCGGGAGCCCGCGCAAAAGTCCGGCCAGAGCCCCGTCGCCATCCAGAATTGGGCAAGGCCATAGCGTTTGGCCAAGTCGAAGAACCTCGGATCGCGACGCATGGACTCGGTTTGTGGCATGAATAAATAGTCGATTATGCCCGTCGTGGGATAACCAGGCTGCACGACGTTTGCGAAGCGGAAGGCGGTATCGGTATCACCGGCAGCCGCGCTCCACAGAATGACGAAGGGAGCCAGAGAGGCATCAGTTGGCAGCCTTGCGCCGATCCGGTGCACCCTTTCGCGATCTGCAGCATTGCCAGTTGCGATGAACGACTCGGCACTGTTGCGAAGCTCCTCCAGTTCGCGATTGTCGGCTGGCGAGTCCAATTTCTTCGCTTCTCGAACTTGGCGGGCATCCATCAAACACCAGCGCAGCGCCCATTTGCTGGCATCGTCGGCGGGTGAATTGGCCAGGCGCCGCTTGAGCTCGGCAATTGGGTTGGCGGTCTGGCCTGCGGCGCAGGCCATGCGGGCACCAAACGGCTTCCAATCAATTTGCAAGTCAGCGGCGGCTGCCCGCTGACCGTAAATCGCGGCCTCTCGCATACGTCCGGTCTCCGTAAGCAGCATTGCCAGGAATCCGTTACTATGGGGCCATCTCGGATCCACCGACACGGCCTTGCGGAGCAAGGCTTCGCGACGCGCCCAATCCGTGGGCCGCAGCAGCATTTCCTGAGCGACATAAGCGTCAGCCGCATTTGGATCGAGCTTCAATGTCTGGCGGGCAATGCGGGCGGATTCGGCCCGGATAGGTGCTGCTTGTTCGGCCGGAAGCAGCGGAGCAAGATACGCAGCGAACTTGGCAAAGTCCGACTGGGCTGGCACGAATGTCGGCGCCTTGGCGATAATCAGGCGCAGGTCGTCGAATAGCTCGAAAGTCGATTTCAAGTCCGTCGCGTCGTCATGGTTGACGAACAGGTCGCAGGCACGAAGGTATCGTGACAGGAGCCCGGTGTCTGTCAGCCCACCCGGACCCAGGCCCCGATATGCACAACTAGTGACGCCCGCGATGCTTTGCGACACGGATGAAGTGAACATGGCAATATCGCCGGGCGTCCCGCTTGCCTCGAAGCTCCAAAGGCTTTCGTGGCGAACAAGATCATCGAAATGCAGTCGGGCATGCAGCGTGTCGCCCGAGCGTTCGACAGTTCCGCTGATCGTATAACCGATGCCAAGGGACGATAGTCTTGAATCGGATCCGCCTGTCAATTGCTGGCTGTCGAGCCTACTGACAGTCGGAATGTGGCCGTCATTAAGTGCCGTTGCGATTTGATCGGTGAGACTATCGGCCACTGAGGCGTCAGCATCCAATCCCTTGATCGGCAAGACAGCCACGCGAGACCGGGGTTCCGACGTGGCGAGGCGCGTCCAGGCCCATCCCGCGAGCAGAATGGCCAGAGCCGCCAACAGTCCTCCGCCGGTGATCAGGCCGCGCCGGTCCCAACCACCCCTTCCGGCATGATTGACCGACGGACGTTGCGCACCGACCATGATCGCTCGCACTGTCCTCAATACCGCACGAAGACGCAGGTCGGACCGGTCGCCGCTCCAACCTCTGAGCGAAATAGCCTGTATTTCTCCGAAGCCTAGCGGCGGCTCGACCTGGTCGATTCGGACCGGGAGATAAATGTGCCGGCGTTGCGCGCGCGACGCTTCATCCCGAACGAAATCACCGTGCTCGCCCACCGATCGTTTGCTCCACACGACGATAACGCATTTGGCCTTTTCAAGCTGACGTTGGATCGTGTCTCGCCATTCCTCGCCGCCGCTGATGTGCACGTCCCACCAAACCGACAGGCCGTCAGCCTCGATTGCCTCAACCAGCGGCGCAACCCGCTTGCGATCCTCCGCCTTGTAAGAGACGAATACGTCGGCCATGCGGGCGACCCTCCATCAGCCAACTTACCTTAATTTCTTATTCGGTGAAGCCTCGCTGACCTTAACTCGCTAGCTCGGCAGACCGCCCGTTAGTGTCCGCAATGGGTGGAAAGCGGTCATTAGCTGCGTCGGCGGCACGCAGGGATTTCCCGTCATGAATGCGCCAGCACTCGCGCAGTATTCCAACCCGTGGCAACGCAGAAATCTGTGCTCTCAAGCCAGCATCGACTGCTGGGCGAAGATACCCGCCATCGCGCCTTGCCATGAAGCCGTGGTGACCGAGG
>Ga0065715_10002192_pt1 | contig 11888 bp, 16 predicted proteins | sample MisBulReplicate1_FD_59102 | JGI IMG/M metagenome (GOLD analysis project Ga0065715, IMG submission 59102) | Miscanthus rhizosphere microbial communities from Kellogg Biological Station, MSU, sample Bulk Soil Replicate 1 : eDNA_1 v2 (version 2) | ecosystem: Host-associated > Plants > Roots >...
ACAAACCCCTTACAAAAGATACTGTGCTATATTCTAGTTCAGATAACACATTCAACTATGAAAGAGTAAGAAAGTACCTTAAATGAATAGAAGCTTTACATCACCAAGAGTAAGACCCATTGTTACAGTAGTTAAAAGCCGTCCTGAGATTGGGGTAGTGATTACACCTCCACGAAAAGCAGAAGATGAGTTCTATTGGAACCCTTCCATTACAAGGCACAAGGGCGAGCTGTACGTCAGTTTACGAGGCTATACGGTAGAAAGTACCATTTGGGGACATTGGCGCAGTACACTGGCCGTAGGGAAGCTTAGAGACGATATATTAGTAGACTTGAAGGTGCTTATTCCTGAGTCACCTGGAGAGGTTGAGTCAAACCGCCTCGAAGATGTGCGTATATGGTCAGACGGTAAGAAACTGTGGGCTATAGGTAATCACTTATCGAATCCAAAGGGCAGGATAAATCAGGAGCAGGCAGAGGCGAGTATTGATTATGAGAACGGCACGTATAAAATAACCAGTAAGTTTGGCAATCCCGTAGGAAAGCCCGAGAAGAACTGGTCGCCTATTGATGGTATGCCCCACACCTATTTATATGCTATTGGTGCAATTACAAAAGATGGCTGGGTTAAAGCGGTAGATAAAAAGATAGATGTCATTGAACCAGTACATAATGGTACACCGCTTATAAAAACAAAGTACGGATATATTGGCGTATTCCACCAGCGCACTCACCTTGCTAATGCAGTACGACGATATGGGAATATATTTGTAAAGTTCGATGAAGACCTCAGACCAATAGAGCAATCAGACTGGTTTATATTTGGTGATGAGGGACACCAAGAGGTGCAGTTTATATCAGGTGCAGTCCTTTTAGATGAAGATACTCTTGGTATCACCGTAGGGATTGACCGTATACTCGCACGAACACCCGCAGACTATAAAGGTTTACTATACAAAGTAAAGCTAGATGATATAGATTTTAGGGAATTTGATTATAATAATTTAACTATTCAAAGAGGTAGGTTAGCATGAAAGCATTTATAACAGGCTGGACAGGCCAGGATTCTACTCACTTAACAAAGCTATTACTAGAAAAAGGATATACAGTTATTGGGTTAATCCGTAGAGTGTCTACCGAGCCACCGTTCCGTATGCGTAAAGGATATGATTTTACGGAAGCTATTAACTCAGGACAACTTATCCTTGAAACTGGTGACCTTTTAGACCCTTCAAGCCTAAGAAGGATTATCAAACAGCACCAACCAGCCGAAATATATAACCTTGGAGCGCAGAGCCATGTAGGATTAAGCTTTAAACAGCCAGAGCTTACAACTCAGATTGATTACATAGGGGTTATGAATCTTATATCAGCTTTAGAATGTTGCCACGATGGTACGTGGAAGATGTATCAGGCTTCAACCAGTGAGATGTATGGCGCTAAAGAAAAAGGTTCTATCCTTAACGAGAAGAGTGAGCTAAACCCCAATTCACCGTATGCGATTGCTAAGACAGCCTCTCACTATTACTGTAGGAGCAAACGAAGCCAAGGGCTATTCATATCTACTGGTATTCTATTTAACCATGAGGGAGAATTAAGAGGTGCTGATTTTGTCACTATGAAGATTGCAAACGGGGTGAACAGTTGGATTGAAGACCCTGAGAATATTCTCGAACTTGGTAATATGAACTCTGTCAGAGATTGGGGTTATGCAGGTGATTTTGTAGAGGGTATGCAGTTAATATTACAACAAGATGAACCAGATGAGTTTGTGATTGCTACAGGAGAGATTCATACAGTACGAGAGTTTGTTGAAGCGGCCTTTAAAGCTAAGAACCTTAGTATCAAATGGGAGGGTGAAGCAGAGAATGAAAAGGGTTATGTGAATGGCAAATTAGCAGTACAGGTAAACCCTGAGTTCTACCGTCCTAATGAAGTAGGGTATCTTTTAGGAGATGCAAGTAAGATTAAGTCTATTGGTTGGGAACGCAAGACCAGCTTTGATGAGTTAGTTGAACTAATGGTAAACAGATAACACTATACAAAATATAGTAGGTGTATAATAAGAACATGAATACCGACAGAAAGCAGACGGACGATAAAGGACGATTTGTACCTGGTAATACTGTTGCCAAAGATAAAGGTGTAGACTTTGGTAATATGCCTGAGAATAGACATAACGGAGCGTGGAAGAAAGAAGATACCCCACGTTTCAAGCTAGAACAGATGATGAAGTTATCCGCTAATGATTTACAAACTGTTATAGATGATGAAGATGCTCCTCTATTTGAGCATAAACTTGCTCAGGCTATTCAAGATGGTAACTGGCGAGAGATTGATTCTATGATTAACCAGGTGTACGGTAAACCTAAAGAGAGCGTAGACGTTACCACACAAGGTGAGAGTATTAACCCTTATGCAGCTCTTACTACTGAAGAACTTCGCAAATTGGCTGGTAAATAGTCTAGTATTACGATGTTTAACCTGCTATAATATCGAATATGAGCAAGATACAACTTTATTGTCGATGCGAACACTGCAAAGAATACTTCGAGATAGGTGGTAGAGCTAGCAAGATTAGGCTCTATTGCAAGCGTAGTTGTAGAGATGCAGCTTATTATTTAAGAAAGCAGGAGTCATAGCATTATGTTAGAAGATGGAAAAGAAGTAGAAATATTAGTGGACGGCGAAAAGCTAGTCGTATATCATAATCCAACTTATGAACTTGTAATGGCTGAAAAATGGGAAGATGTAAAAATTATTATTCACCCAAGACTTAATAATAAGGGTGAAGCTATTAGTATAGGTGACGACATTACTGTTTGAGAACTATAATGAAAATAGTAATTCAAAGCAGTAACGACCCACTACTAAATGCAGACATCGCTCTTGCCTCTTACGAGAACCTTGATACCTATAGGCTCTACACAAAGTTTGCAATGGGTAAATATAGAACAACTGTTATTGACTTGAAAGTATTGAAGATTATTCTATTATGATACCTCCCGAAGTTAAACAAGCCGCTAAGATAGAACTAGCTCGAAAGGAGAAGCTATGAGTAAAGTAAATATATCTATACACAATGATATTAAAGTGGTTGAATTAGACACTGATAAACAATATGCAATTATATTTCCTGACTACACAACGATGGAAGATTTTCAGTCAGTCTCTAATAAAATAAAAGAAATAGGAGTAGAGAAGTTTATATCGGTTCATAAGGCTTCGGATACAAAGTTCAAGCAGATTGAAGTTGAATGATACCCGAAGAAGTTAAGCAAGAAGCTAAGATAGAGAGACATATATGTTAGAAGATTTAGTTGCATATCCAGATTTGGAAGTTAAAGGTGACAACCTATTGGCAACAATGCGAGCTGACCTACTTCTAGAGAGACTCATTGACAGGACAAACGAATGGTCAGAGCCACCAGTATTTTTTAAGGTAAATAATGATACCCGAACAAGTTAAGCACCAAGCAAGGTTAGAGTTAGCTCGAAGAGACTTTTGGTCATTCGAGCAGCTTTTATATCCCGAACTGTTTACCGATGAACGNAAGCTACTNAAAGAGATGGCTGAAACCCTACAGGCTTTTAAAGAAGACGACAGCAAGCATTATCTTATTATGTCAGTACCTCCAGGACATTACAAAAGCTTCACAGGTAAGAACTTCGCCATGTGGCTTATGGGATTAGACCCGACAACTCGTATTATGGGAGTAGCCAACTCTGGCGACCTTGCGAGTATGTTCTCTACACAAATACGTGACACTATCTTAGGCGTGAACGTAGGCAAGGAGGGTATCCCCTATCCTGAGATATTCCCCAATACTAAAATTAAGTATGGGTTTGCTACTAAAAGTAAATGGGAACTAGAAGGAAGCTCTGAACCTTCGTATCGCTCTATCACTCCAGGCTCTTCTGTGACTGGTTCACGTTCTGACTGGTTCCTGATTGACGACATCATTAGAAACTATCTTCAATCCCTTAACGCTCTAGAATTACAAAAGCATTTTGACTTCTTTAAAAATACCCTGTTCTCCCGTACAGATGGCAACAATTATAAGTTTGTGATTATCATGCAACGTTGGGCAACCAATGACCTTGCAGGAGAGATTATAAAGCTCTATGGCGATGATGTAGTGATGATTAACTACGAGATAGAAGACAAAGAAGGGAATATGCTTGAGCCTTCGATTATGAGCCGTGAGAAGTTCCTAGAAGTTAAGAAGACACTCGACCCTAATGTGCTAAAGGCTAACTACTATCAGCAACCTGTAGACATTGAGGGACGTTTGTATGATGGATTTAATGAGTGGGTAAAGCTTCCTGAAACTCCAAGACGATACAATACAACCGACGTTGCAGACCAAGGAACTGACTACCTTTGTTCTATTAACTGGTTCGATGTAAAAACGGAAGATGAAGTAAAAGTGTATATCACGGATATTTATTACTCGAATGAAAAAGCCGAGATGACCGAGCCTAAAGTTGCTAAGATGATTACCGCAGACAACGTAACTGAAGCAGAGTTTGAATCCAATAATGGCGGTAAGGGGTACGCTAGGAACGTAGAGAGGGAGCTACACACACTAGGGAACTTTAGCACAGTGGTTAAGTGGACACCGCAGAACAGCAACAAGGAAGCCCGCATATTAGCCTCTAGTGCATGGAACTCTCGCAATATCCTCATGCCTCCCAACTGGACGAGTAAATACCCTGACTTTGCGAGTGAGGTTCTTGGGTATATCGCAGGAGGGAAGAACGCACATGATGATGGCGTTGATGTACTTGCAACAATTTACGAGCGTTCGGCAAACTTTAAACCAGTTACCTATAGTACAGTGTACTAATTCCATTACCCGTATAATCATTAGTAGAACATTCTAAGCGGAACTAACAATGAACCCATTTAACCTATTCAAGAGCAGAAAAGCTCAAAAGGTGAAGAACGAAACAAATTTTATTGGCCGTACCTCTATTGGGTTAAGTAACCCTGGCAAGTATATGGGTCTTGATTTGTATTCTGATACTTACTCATCAGCCTACCCAAGCATCAAGGCAATTTCTAATGAGTACATGACAGTCCTCCCGAAGGCGATTGATAAGAACGGCAAACCAGTAAAAAGCAATATCCTTGATGCGTTCTTCCACCCTAACCAATTGGACAGTATAGTATCGTTTAACGAGAAGATTGCTGTATCGACTCTTGTGCTTCCTAAGACGTATATCCTTGTATGGCGAAAAGAAGGAAATGAAGCGAAACCAGGCGGAGACTTTGGTTTCAAAGGAAAGAACATTGCAGGGTTCACTTTCTTAGAGAATCCAGGCATCTCTCGTCGTGACGGTAAGACTTGGTACAACATGGGGTCTCAGTGGTTCACTGAAGACGATGTCATGGTGCTTTCTGGCGGTGTTGACCCTCACAACCTGTATGGTGGCTACTCTCCAACGCAAGCGGCTTGTAGGTGGATTACTCTTGACGACTATATTGCAGACTTCCAAAAAGGATTCTTTGAGAACAACGCAATTCCTGCGGGTATGTTTAAGATTACCGCTTCAACTCCTGAAGAGTTTGAAGATATTGTTAAGAACCTCAAGAATCGACATAAGGGAGCGGGAAATAACAACAATGTAACCTATTCTCATGCTCCTGTAGACCCTACAACTGGTAAAGCGGCTGAGGCCAAGATTGAATGGATTCCTTTCCAACAATCTAACAAGGACATTGACTTTAAGAGTCTCTTTGAACAGGCTAACCACCGTATTGACCAAGCATACGGAGTGCCTGCTATTGTTAAGGGAATTGACGATGCGGCTACCTATGCTAATGCTCAGGTAGCAGAGGCAGGATTCTCTAAGCGTGCAGTCCTTCCCCTACTTACAAGGAACTACTCACAGATTAACCACGAACTTAACCGTATTACTGGTGGTACTGGTATCGCCCTTACGTTTGACTATGAAATCCCTGCGGTTGCCGATGCTGAAAAAGTAATTGCTGAAACAGATACCCTTTATGCAACGCTTATCAAGACAATGACCGCTGAAGATGTTGGTTATAGCCTTGATACTATCGTAGACGCTTTCGACCTTCCCCAGCGTTTTAAACTGCTTAAAAAAGATACCACTACAGCTACGATTGATAACGACAAACCAGAGGTAGATGAGGGCGACGAAGTAAACGGCTCACCTGACCCTGAAAAGATTGACGGGGTTACTCCTTTAAACAATGAACTCCACTGTTCAAAGTGTGACCGATTTCTCGGGACGACTAATCAATCTACCTACGAGGGAAAGCTGAAATGCTCTAACAGTAAGTGCAAAGCTCTTGAAACACCAACCATAAAAGAGGAAGCGAAAAGCACAGACCCAAAAGCCCAACTAACACCGCTTGATGAAGAACTGTACCAGACCGATTTAGAGGTTGTTACACGTGATTTTATGCGCAAAGAGGTTGATAGGGCTATTGAAGCAGTAGATGGCACTCAGAACGCCTCACAAGAAGAATTAGACGACTTTGTAGACGAGGCTATGCGTACTATCGTGGCTGTTCTCGTTGCAAGTGGTACATTGCAATACTCCGAAGGTGTTGCCCTACTTATCTCCGAAGGTTTAAGCGCAGAGGGTACGAGTTTCTTTGTACTAAATGGCGACCAGATAGACAGGTATAGGAAGTATCTCCGCAATGTTGGAAGTTCTTATTCTGATGATACTCGTAAGTCTATCCAAACAGTCCTCGAATATGCAGATGCAAACGGCCTTACCGCCCAAGAGCTAAAAGCAAACCTTCGTAACATTATGAACACCGACGAATACAGGGTTACTCGCCTTGCAAGAAGTGAAATTAACCGCTCTGAACAAATGGGTAATGTCTATAGTATGGAGCAGATAGGTGATGAAGCGGGTGTGACTTTCAACAAAGTGTGGACAGTCAACAACCCAGACGCTTGTAGCGGGTGTCGTGCCTTAGACGGAAAAGTAGTTGCAACCAGTGGTACTTTCCTCAAACTAGGCGGAAGCATTACAGGCGATGATGGCAAGGTATATAAAAATGACTTTGTGAGAATGGACGTATGCCAGTTGCACCCTAATGACACATGTTACATGGTTTGGCAAGTAGTCTCTTAGGTACGAATGTCATTATTAGTAAAATAGTAATAGAACAAATCACTAAGCTCATCAAGGGCGAGGCGTTCGAGAAAGGTACATTAAAATATGTCAAAGCAATCATTCTATCGCTTCCTTAAAAACGAAGCAGGAGAATCTGAGCTTTACTTAGAAGGTGTAATAGCAAGCGAAAGCTGGTACGACGATGAAGTCAGTCCCAAGCAGTTTCGTGAAGAGTTAGCTAAGCACTCTGGCCCTATCACAGTAAGGATTAACAGTCCTGGCGGTGATGTATTCGCTGGTATGCAAATCTACAATATGCTAAAAGACCGAAGCGGTGACGTTACTGTTATCGTGGACGCATTAGCCGCTTCAGCCGCTTCATTTATCGCTATGGCTGGTGACAAAATCATTATGAACACTGGTTCACAGATGATGATTCACAAAGCCTCGACGATTGTATGGGGTAACGAAGACGAAATGCTCGAAGTAATAGAAATGTTACGAAAAACTGATGATAACCTCGTATCAATTTATGTCGCTCGCACAGGTAAATCCGCTGAAGAGATTAAAGACTTACTAGCGAAAGAAACCTGGTTCAACGCAGAAGAAGCTGTTGAAATGGGATTCGCCGATGAGGCTATTCCAGGAAAAACAAAGTTTTCCGACGCTGTGAAGAACGCCCTAAGTTTTACTCAGGAAGTACAGGACGCAGAAATGCAACCTGTCGCAAGCTTGAAGGCTCGACTTAAAAAGCCCGAAGCTAAAGTAGAGGAGGAAGATGCTCCCGATACTACCGAAACAGTTGAGGAGGTTGTTCAACCAACCGCTGAAACTACAACCACTGTCGAAGAGACAAACGAAACAGAAGAAGTGACTGAAACTCCTGTAGCGGAAATAAAGAAACCAGTCGAAAAGGAAATTAAAGCAATGAGCGAAACAATCGCACAAACACAGGTACTAGAGCCTAAAGCACAAGCTCCAGTAAATGCCCCTGTAGTAAACGCTAAAGAATGGTTCAAGACCAAAGACGCTGTAGAAGCGTTCACAATGGCTCTTGCCAACAACCCAGGTAAATCATTTAACGATGTAGAAGTACAAGATGCATATAAGCAAGCACAGGTTACAGCGGGTATTACTGACCCTTCTATCTTCACGCTTCCTGAGCCTGTCATTACTTCAATCGAAGACGCTGTCAAATCTGGTGAAATCTACTCACGTATGAACCACTCTGGTCTTGATGTATTCAAGCTAGTTTGGGACGACACAGACGCAGACGTAGACACAAGTCGTGCTGGTGGATTCGTTCCTTCAGTGTCACGTACCAAAGACCAACAAGTCCTTGACTTTGAAGACCGTGTTATTCGTGCGCAATACATCTACAAGTACCTCGTACTAGGTAAAGAAACTATCCGTGAGAACCGTTCAACTGGCGCTCTCGTTCGTTTCGTACTTAACGAGCTTCCTGTCCGTATTATCCGTGAACTTGAACGTGCTTCAATCATTGGTGACGGCCGTGTCGGTGGCAACAAGCGCAAGATTACAAGCTTCGTAGCTGTTAAAGCAGACACAGACGCAGAAAACGCCTTTGGTAGCACCTACACACGTACTACTGAGCAAAGTCTTGCTGAGGCTGTTCGTCGTGCGGCTACTCTTATCGAAGCAGATGGTGAAGTTGTCCTAATCGCTAAAAAGGGTTTTGCAGTTGATGCACAATTCGAGCGTGATAGCCAAGGCGACCTTCTATTCCCTATTGGTACAAGCGCAACCGCTGTTCTTGGTGTTTCAACCATCATCGAACCTACATGGTTTACTGATGACACAGACCCAGACAACGACGCTTACCTCGTAGTTCTTTCTAAGTACCTCACCGTTGGTGACAACTCAATCGAAGCATTCACAAACTTCAAGCTTGAGACCAACGAAAATGAGTTCCTACAAGAAATCTACAAGGGTGGCGCACTCTCAGCTGTTAAGTCAGCAGTCGCAATCTCAGCATCAACAGAAAGCTAATCGGAAAGGATATAGACAATGGACAATTATTCCGAAGAAGCTCAACAGTTCCTAGAGGAATTATTGTGCCTTGATGTATCCGTACAGAGCGAAGAAGCTGTAGCCGTAGCCCACACTTTTACACCACGAGAGGGTTATAGAACCGTATTCACAGGGATATTTACCGACGTATCAAGCGTTACGGTAGATGGGAAAGCAGTAACCTATTACCCTGCGTTCTTTGGAAAAAGAAACGGAGACTTCTATAACTCAATCGTGCTTGAAGAGGCTACTTGCGAAGATGTTGTAGTAACCGCCACTTGGGGATTTACAGAACTCCCAGCCGATTTAGCAAAGTTACTTACTAATGCGGATACAGTAGTATCTCAAAGTTATGTAACAAAAGACGTAAAAAGCAAAAGAGTTGAAGACTTCCAAGTTACCTATGGAGACTTATCAGATGATGAGGTGTTTACTAAACAAAACGCCGTAACGATTGCTAAGTATTCACTATGTAACGTAGGGAACATTCAACACGGAGAGACCTGTTATCATGGACGTTTTTGCTCTGTTTGTTAGTCAGCCCTATACTTTCCTCACGATTAGTCGTGGGACTGTAGAAGGCGACGTAATAACTGCCCAAACTGAAGCGACTGGCGTGTTTAAACTCCGTACAGGCTTCACAAAGGGCGATACTGCTGAAACTAGTACAAGTGACGCATCGTTGCACGTACGACCCTCAGAGAGCTTTATAAGTGCCAATAACGGCAATTTAGTAGGGCATGGTATCGTAGCAGAAGGAAAAAGCTATGAAGTAGTAGGGCAAACAGGCGGAAAGAACTTTGATACTGGAGTTCTGGAGCATATTACCCTTACACTTCAGCTTGCGGAGTTCAATGATGACAGTTCGAGCTAGTTTCAATAGAACGTGGCAGGGAAAGCAAGAGAAGTCTATCGAGGTCGGATTGCTAGAAATGGTGACTGATATTGATACAAAAGCTAAGATTCTTGCCCCAAAACAGACGAGAGCCTTAGTGAATAGCGGAAGAATAACGAAAGTTATGGGAGGATATGCAGTATCTTTTGGTGATGATAAAGTCCCCTATGCTAGACGAAGGCACTATGAAAACAACAAGAACCCTCAGACCATAGGCTACCTTGCAAAAGCTGGCGATGGTGTCATACGAGGAAACATAAGCAAGTACTTTAGGAATATATAATGATAACGCTAAGCATTTTAAAAGCACTTGAGAATGACGACTTTGGTACGATAGACACTGATTTATTTATCGAAGAAGTGCCACTAGACAACAAGGGAGTTCCTAAACAGGGGCTTTGGATTGTTACTAGGGGTTCATCAGTCTCTAGGGTAAACACAGAGATACAGGCGTTTGACATATATTCACGGTACAACAACAAGTTGACAGGACATACCAAACTAGCTGAGTTGCTACAATGGTTACAGGAAGGGTACAGCGGTGTGTGTACCTTGCCATCAGTCCCGCCATACACAGCACAAGAATATAAAAATGTTAGAATTTACCCTACTAGTGGTATCGAGACAGTTGGAACAGACGAGAACGGTAAAGTAGTACGAGTAATATCTGGCGAAGTTTACTTTAACAAGGAGAATAACTAATGGCATACTTATCAGGTAAAGCCTCAGTCACTTTGTACTACGAAGGCGGAGATAGCGTTGTTATCGACCCTCAATACATCGGAGAAGACGGCGTTACCGTTACCATGACCACAGGAACACGTGCAATTACCTCTCAAAACGGTACTACCACTGTTCCAAGCGGAACAATCGACGAAGCGACATTCAGCTTCCCTCTTTTGCTTCCTAATATGAATTTCTTGGGAAGCGTATTCCCAGAAAACTACACACCTTCAGTTGACCGCCCTAACGTGGCTGGACAAACTGTTGTAGGTGGAGAAGGCTGTCAAGGCCAAGTAAGCGCAATTGCTGTAATCCACTTTATCTGTGATGAAAATTCAGATAACGATATTTACATTCCCGAAGCGCTTATTAACCCAGACCTCAGTACTGTGATTAACTCAACCGATGGAGTTTCTGTAATGGTTATGGGCTATGCTCAGCCTTCAGATGAGCTTAACGGCGGAGTTGCACGATACGGAACTGGTGACCTTACAGAGCCAACACTATTTGACGCTGACACTGGAACTTACGAACCAATCGCTAGCTAATATAGAGAAACAGATGAAGCCCCGCACAGGGGCTTTTCTGTTTTGGTACAATAGATACAGATAACAAGGAGACTAAATGTCCGATATTAAGCAGATTAATACTAAGAAATATACCACCGAGGGCAAAGTGCAAGTTGATGGAATGATTTGGAGCGTTCGCCTTCCTGGTGGTGGCAAAGAACTTGAGATGTCTAAGGCTCAACGAAGGGTTAAATTCCTTGAGAAGAAAGTTGAATCTGGCGACTACACAGAAGAAGACCTAGATAAGCTTGACCAATACGAGGATTATTTCATAGACTTCTTTAAAAGTATCTTCCGTGATAACACTGAAGACAATTCAGAGGTTTCAAAATGGATAGATGAGACGCCTCAAGCAGTTATTCTTATGGCCTTTGAAGATATTAAGGAACGAGCTAACTCGTAATGGTTAAAACACTCGATAATATATTACCTAAAGAGTTTGTTGATAAGAAGAAACAAGAACTTAACAATGGCAAAAGATATATTGTCGAACCAGAAGATATTATTGAAGCAGAGTTTTTGATGAAGTTTGGTTGGTCTGCATATTGGGACTTACACCCAGAG
>Ga0065715_10089252_pt1 | contig 11880 bp, 24 predicted proteins | sample MisBulReplicate1_FD_59102 | JGI IMG/M metagenome (GOLD analysis project Ga0065715, IMG submission 59102) | Miscanthus rhizosphere microbial communities from Kellogg Biological Station, MSU, sample Bulk Soil Replicate 1 : eDNA_1 v2 (version 2) | ecosystem: Host-associated > Plants > Roots >...
GCCTAAATAGGCCGTTGACATTTCTCTCTCTGTACGATGACCTTCTAATGTGCTCTCGCTTAGAAGAAGGCCATGTGTAAATATTACGCCTTTATTTCCTGTATTGCAAGTTTTCTGACATGATATGTTTTTATATCAAATCAAGAAAGTGATAACTGGAAGGAATAGCTCAAGATCGTCTCACAAGATAATCCAATACATCAACAATATTCTCAATAATTTCCCTATCACTAAAATACTTCAACTGCCACTTGATATCCTCCACAGCTCTTGTCATATTTAGTTTCTCCTCAGCCTTATACCTCTCCACAAGAATCTTCTTACAAGACATTATTCCCTCACCAGTTTCTTTTTGGAGTAGGCGCACATCTTCTGCTGTGATTTGTTTCATTTACTATTCTCTCCTATACCTATCAATCTCTCACCTAATTGAATTCTTGTGTACACCTTATCCCTATCGAGTCCAACCAATTCAGAAATTTCACTGATAGTCAAACCTTGTTGTCTTAAGTTATAGCATCTGATAGCCAATGCTTGACTACGCTTATTAGCCCCTGAACCTGACATTATTCTTTAACCTTTATCCAACCACCACCAAAAACTATACTATAGTGGGCCAAATCAAGTTCATGTGTCATTGCATATCGATGTTTACCATTACTCTCAATGAAGCATTCTGGAAACATCTCTTGTACTAAGCTGGTCCACTCTTCCAAAGTACCCTCAAACTTAACAGTTTTCATCACTCCTCTCCCTTCCATTCCACATCAAACACAGGACAAACATCAGACAACTTCCTGACATACGTATCATAATCCATAAAATTCCCTACCAAGAAGAATATTCCTTGACTATTCATGACAAGCATCTCTCCCTCTTTTAGCTTAAGCTTCTGTCCCGTAGATGTGTCGATTATTTTGAATTTCTTTTTCATTTAGTACACGCCTGTATTCGTAGCCAATTCCCAAACATCACTATCAACATGACTCTTCTCAGCGATCTTATCAAGACTGGACATCAATTTCTGTTTATCCTCAGACAATACTTTCAAACAGTATTCAAGGTTGCTTACGTCACCTTCTGCTGCACTCTCAAAGGCTAGACACAAGTCAATCAGAAGGTTAGCATCAACGTAGAGCATTTTCTGTTTACCACCTTTCCCTTGATCAAGCCTAGCAAAAGCTTGCTTCTTAAACGATTCTGCGATATGTAGTGCTGGAAACATTTCTTCTCTCCTCATTGGTTGATGTGCCAATATTACATCCATCACCAACCCCTGTCAACCCTTCTTTCGAAAAACCTTCTGACAGAGTGTAGATAAATCTACCAAACAAATTTGCCCAAGGAGATTTCCCCTGAACTGGTGCCTTGAAGAATATTTTTAAATCCACCCTTGACAGGTGCTGAGGTGAGGGGTAGTATTGATGTATCTTAAACGTAATGAGGAAACGGGCATGAAAAATGAAATCACAACAACGCATCAAAATGATATCAAGTGGGATATTGACGGTATGACGCTCACCCAAGCCATTGCACAGTTTCAAGAGTGGTTGGACGACTACGGACCAGAAGCTAAAATTGACCTTTATAAAGAGTACTACGATAACTACGAACACGATATCCGCATCATCACTACACGGGAGGAAAGTGATCAGGAAGCCCAAGCTCGTATTGACAAGGCACAGAAAGAGTTTCTTGACAAACAGAAACGTCAAGAGCAAGCTGACCTCAAAGCCTATGAAGAGCTGCGTAAGAAGCTTGGAAAGGATTGACCCCTCACAAACAATGTGACAAGATGCTGTGACTGAAGGGCTTAGAATATAAGCAAATAAATTTGAATGAATTATTAATGTAATGCTATGCAGCGAAAGCTATTCGAAGAATGGCGGCTGTGGGAGAGATGGGATGAAATACGATATTATTGGTGGTGGATATGATCAAGAAGACGAATACCAAGAATCCTACACGATTGGTAAGCTTCTGGAAGAGCTTGAAAACTCTACAGCAAACAGTGTTCGACTGATCGGTACAGATTACACGCTAGGTAGTCTCATGTCTTGGCGTGGTAGTTACGATATTCCAGCGTTTGATTATGAGGTTGGCTACAAGACTCCTCAACAATTGGCTGCTGAGATTCGTGATGATTTGAGGGATATCCACACAGGCTATAAAGGTGGAGATTATAAATATAGTGAGCAAGACACTTTCTATATTTCTGCCTACGGTAGTGCTGGTGAGCACCAAGTGGTTGCCGTGAAGACTGAGCAGAGTATTCTTTACCTTTGCACCAAGATTGTTCCATATTGATGAACATATGCAGCAACTAAGTGAGATGGAAAATAAATTGAATGGGTGGGAGGAATAAATGAAAAAGTTTCTAGTAACAAATGGTCGTTCCGGTAATTGTAATGGCTTTACTGACACATTTGATTCATTGGATGTTGCACAAGCATTCGCTAAAGGTATCTCTACAAAACCTTGGCAGCAAGGGTTGCCTGTCTATGTATTCGAGTTGAAAGGTCAAGCCGTATATAATCCTGAAGGTGACTGGAAGGAGATTGAGTGATGTTTACAGCTAAGGATCTACAGGAACAAATTAAGAAATCTAACGAGTGTCCAGCTATTGATTTCTGGATTGAAAACACTTTGGTGAACAAGTTTAAAGCCAATCCAAATAATGTTACAATCTCAAGTGAAGTGTTGAGGGTCAATAATTGGACGCGGACAGGGTTCATTCAAGCTATGAGTGAACGTGGATTTGGTGTACGATATCACTCTGATCAACGAGACGGGGATTATTATTCGATCACTTATCCACCACAGGAGCGTTAAATGAGTACAATCGATATCTCTCTAGGCTTTCGTCATATCTCGCCGCAAGAGCTAAGAAACTACGCCAACTTGGGCTTAATCGTGGCAGGTAATGTGGACTTGACGGAGTTCTGTAGTAAGCTGCTGGAAGATATGGTAGACTCTGAAACATACCAATCAGAAGTGGGTAAGGCCGTTGAAGAAGCTGAAGAATCTTCCGATAAATTGGAGAATCTTCGTGAGATGGTGAGAGAAGCTGTTGCTATTCTTGAAGCAATTTGATTAATATTCTTTGCAGGGTGTTGGAGGGGAGAAGAGCGTGAGTAAACAAGAGCGACCAGACGGAGAGTTGTTGTATCATGCTGCCTGTATTGGAGATGATTGCTCATCCTCTGATGGGATGGCGGTATACCAGAAAGAAATTGACGGAGAGAAAGTCAATGATGCATTCTGTTTTGTGTGTACAAATTATTTCAATCATTCTCAGCTAGAAGAAGTGGGAATTAAAATTAAAGAGGGGAAAAGTAAATTGACAGAGGTTGTAGATTTTTCGAGTATTGAAGCGATTCCTTTCCGTGGCTGGAAAGAGCGCGGTATTGGTCAGCCTGTATCAACTAAATATGGCGTACATACAGAGGTAGAAAATGGGTTTGATGTAATAGCTCGATACTACCCATCCACATCTGATGGTAAGGTCGTAGGGTTTAAGAAACGTTTGAATCCAAAGGACTTTGTTGGTATCGGTAGTACGAAGGCAACGAATGAGCTGTTTGGTCAGTCTGTCTTTGAAGCTGGGCAGAAGTATCTTGTAATTACAACAGGAGAAGAAGACGCCTTGGCATTTGCCCAAGCACTTTACTCCAAGAAAGATGGTGTAGAATACTGGACACCGTGTGTTAGCGTAACTTGTGGTGATGGTAGTATTATCAAACAATTCAAGGCTAACTTTGAATATATCAACAGTTTTTCTAAGGTCATTCTATCGTTCGATCAAGATGAATCTGCACAGAAGTATGTAGAAGAAGCAGCACGCCTCCTTACTCCGGGTAAGGCATTCATTGCAAAGCTTCCACAGGGCGTTAAAGATGCGTCTGACATGGTTAAAACTGGTCGTTCAGCAGAACTTAAACAACTCTTCTGGAAAGCTACACCATTCAGCCGCGTGGACGTACTGCACTTGAGTCAAATGTGGGATGATTTTGAGAGTGAGGACAATAATGTAAAAATCCCATTCCCAGCATCGTGGGCACATTTGAATGAGATGATGAATGGTGGTATGGAAAAAGGTGAGATTACAATCATTGGTGCTTTGACATCTATTGGTAAAAGTTCGATTGTAAATAACGTTGTTTATTCCTTGATTGAGAACACCACGTTTAAAGTTGGTGCCATGTATCTGGAAGGTACAAAGCGTGAGGTTGTTCGTGATCTGTTGTCACTTGATGCCGGTATGAACTTGCGGACAGTCAATCGTGAGAACGTAGATATTGAAGCTTTGAAGAATCGTTTTTTTGAGAACCTTGCAAAGAAAGATCAATTTGTTTATGTTGACCATCAGGGTAGTATCTCAACTGCTGAGATTTTTGATAAACTTAATTATCTGGCAAAGGCTGAAAACTGTGATGTAATTGTTATCGATCCAGTTCAAGCCGGTGTGAACAGTAGTGATAACGGTGCAATCATTGAGTTCATGGATACCTTGTTGAAGTTTGCAAAGGAGACAGATACTTGTGTGGTGGCAATCTCACACATGCGTAAGCCTTCTGAAGAGAATCCACACGCTGTAACCGAATACCAATTAATGGGTTCCAGTTCTTTAAATCAAATTGCATTCAATACAATTTTGATTAGCCGGGATAAGATGAATCCTTGCCCAATTAAAAAGTCAGCCACTAAGCTGCAATTGGTCAAATGTCGTCGGACTGGGAATACTGGAGACGCGGGATGGTTGCGTTATGATGGAGCTACAACACATATGTTTGCAACATCCGACCCATATGTGGAAGAGTTTCTTGACGAACCACCTTCTGTAGAAGCATTGGAAGTACCTGCACATATGGTTGACTTTTGAATCAAGGAGGCGTAGAATCCTCCATTCAATTTAGGAGATTTTACATTGGAAAAGAAATTCTTTGAGGGGGATTGGGTTTTTGACATTGAAACCTTCCCAAACACCTTTACTTTCGCAGCAGTATATTCGAACGGTAAAGGTATGCGAGCATTTGAAATTAGTGATCGTAAAAATGAAGTAGAAGAACTACTTGAATTCTTTCGCAAGGTGAAATCTGCTGGTCATCGTTTTGTAGGATTCAACAACAATAATTTTGACTATCCGGTTATTCACCACATTTTACAGAAAGCTCGTAAGGTTCATGGTGCTGACAAGAAACTGAAAGTTACAGCTAAAGAGCTTTATGATGTTGCAATGAAGCTTATCAACTCAAGTAAAGAGAATAAGTTTGGTTCAGCAATCAAAGAAAAAGATGTGGTGATACCACAGGTTGATTTGTTCAAGATTCATCACTTTGATAACAAAGCTCGCTCAACCTCGTTGAAGATGCTTGAGTACAACATGCGTTCTACCAATATTGAGGATCTTCCTTATCCTGTCGGTACAGTGCTTGATGATGCTCAGAAAGACGTACTCATTAAATACAACAAACATGACGTTAGTGAAACTCTGAAGTTCTATTGGTATTCTTATGAGAATCTAAAGCTTCGTGCTGATCTGACGGAACAGTTTGGGTTTGATTGCACCAATTTTAATGATACCAAGATTGGTAAAGAGTTGTTTATCCGTACACTGGAGAAGGAAGCTCCGGGGAGTTGTTACAGGAAAACTGAGTTTGGCAAGGAAGCACGTCAAACCAAACGTGACAAGATTGTAATTAAGGATTGCTTGTTTCCTTATATCAAGTTTGATCGTCCAGAGTTTCAAGCTGTGCACAAATGGTTTCAAGATCAAATCATCACTGAGACTAAAGGTGTATTCAGTGATTTGATGGAGCATCAGCTTGGAGATGTTGCTAAGTACGCTGAAATGGTCGTAAAGAAAAAGAAGCTATCTGATCCCGTAGATAAAAAGAACAAACGATACGTTCCATCTGAAGAAGTTATTGCTGAGAAGCGTAAAGAACAGCCAATGGGTTGGATTGAGGAGAAAGAACTTAAATCACCAAAGGGTGCTAAGAGCTATTATTGGTGCTGGAATGTTGCCGAAACTTTGAACGTTATGATTAATGGATTTCGTTATGACTATGGAGTTGGCGGTATTCATGGTGCAACACAAGGCACTATCCGTAGCACTGAGAAGCGAAAGATTCGAACTCTTGATGTTGCCAGCTATTACCCAAACATGGCGATTGCGAATCAGATTTACCCAGAGCATTTGGGTAAGACTTTCTGTAAGGTGTACTCTGATCTTTATGAGCAACGTAAGGCAACACCGAAAGGATCAGCAGCTAACGCAGCACTGAAGTTGGCACTCAATGGTGTGTATGGTGATAGCAACAACGAGTTCAGTCCGTTGCTTGATCCAGCCTATACAATGGCTATTACAATTGGTGGACAGCTTTCTTTGTGTATGCTTATGGAAAAGCTGATTGATCATTGTGATGCTCGTATTATCATGTGTAACACTGATGGTTTTGAATATATCATTGATGTTGATAAATTTGATGAGGCTGACAAGTGGGTAAAATGGTGGGAGGATCTGACAAAGCTTCAAATGGAAGGTGACTCTTATAACCAAATGTTTATCCGGGACGTAAATAATTATATAAGCGTAACCGAGTCAGGTAAGGTAAAGCTGAAAGGAGCCTATGAGTTTATGGATTTTGATAAGCTTGGCTGGCACAAGAACCATTCAGCGATGGTAATTCCAATGGCTGTGAAAGCTCATCTGCTTGATGGTATTGACTTTGAAGAGTTTATTCGTCTACATGAGAATAAGTTTGACTTTATGTTGCGCACGAAAGTGCCACGCAGTAGTAGCTTGGTTATTGTTGAGGATGGCGAGGACATTCCGCAGCAGAATATTTGTCGCTATTACCCGGCAAAAGAAGGGGGTAAATTGATTAAAATCATGCCACCTTTGGTAGAGGGTGGTGAGTATCGTAGACTCGGTATTGATACAGATTGGAACGTTAAAACATGCAACAACATTAATGACTTCTCATGGGGAGTTGACTATAAATATTACATTGATCAGGCAGCTAAACTAATTGAAGCGGTGTCGGAGGATGTAACAGATAAACAAGGTAAGAATTGTGAAAGAAGTGTGGAAACCGATTCAGATTGATTTGGTACAAGACAGATACGCAATTAGCACTCATGGACGAGTGTTTGACCTACAACAAAAGAAATATTTGAGCTGGTCAGATAATGGTGCAGGGTATAAAATTGTAGGGCTTCAGCGGAAAGATAAAAGTAATGTTGCAATTCGTTATGTTCATCGTTTGATTGCTATTGCATTCCTTGAGAATCCTGATAAACTACCTCAAGTTGGACACAAGGATCATACACGAGCTAACAATTTTGTTGATAATTTATACTGGACTACACAGAAGCAAAACACGGCAGATGGCATTGAGGCTGGGCGGATTAATGCAAATCGTCCTAAGACTAACCGTAAGGTAACACCTGCTCAGATTTGTGAAATTGCTTTGCTTTCACATCAAGGAAAAGGTGTACATGAGATTGCAATTATGCTAGACTTCCCACGTACAACGATTTCTAGTGTGTTCAATGGGCGTAGTAGTTGGGAGCTATTTGAGTTTGTAAGAAAAGAAATTGAAAATACCGCTGTACAAACCCAATAAATCGCGTATAATTGATGGTACAAATTAATTGTAAAGGAGAGAAAGCAATGTGGACAAGATTTATGGACATGTGTTCAGGCGGTGGGACAAAGACTGATTACGAATACATCTACATTGAAGCTGATGAAGATCGTGCAGTAGAAATGTTTGAGCAGATGTTTGAGCAAAGTCCTTACGAAACAGCTTGCGAATGCTGCGGTCCTAACTTCTCGATCAGTTCTGAAAACACCCTAGAAGGTCTGACAGAATATGATCGTGGCTATTGTAAAATCGGTATTGAGGATTACGTGAAACAAGATGGTGTTTTGATTGTTTATGAGGAGGATTTCAAATGACAGTAATAATTGATCGTGAATTGAGAGGTGGCACTCAAGTAGTTCACCGCTTTGAGAATAATTTTTGGCGCAAGTGTTGTACGTCATAACTATTCGTATGGTAGTGGAGATGGTTTGTTTGAGTTGGCTGTACTGATATTTGCAGATGAGACAAATGATTATGAGTTGACTTATGACACTGAAATCACTGATGGTGTGCTTGGTCATCTGACGCAAGATGATGTAGAGTCACTGCTCAAGCGTATTGAGAAGATTGGCAGCAAAGAAACAAACTATTCTATTATCAAGCTCCAAGAAGCATTGGAAACTACATACAAACGAATCTCCAATTCGGAAGAAGAGCGAGATAACTTGGAACAACAGATTGTAGATAACAAAGCTTATCGTGAAGAGTGTTATAAATGCGCTAAAGATCTTGAACAAACTATTTCCAAGTTGAAAGGAGAAACAAAATGAGCAACTACACCTACGCAGTAATCGAGAAAGCAACTGGTCTGACTCTTGAAGCAACCACTACACGCGAAGCTGCACGAGAAATCAAGCGTGAGTTTGAAAGTTACAATTCTGGCAATCAATTTCAGATTGTACAGTTTGTTAAGTCTAAAGTAGTACGCTAGTATGGGCAGCATCCGTATAACAGAAACATCCCAAGTTGGTGAAGTGTATTCTACTGTAGAATATGAATTCAGTGATGCATCTGACTTCTTTGCTTGGGATGAAATCAAGCGTGAAACTATCAACAACGCTGTTAAGAACTTTGTAGGTGGTCTGTATGGTGAGAATCCTCTTGAAGATCAGCCAGCAGATAACGTGACAGAGATTAAAGTTGCTAAGAAGGCTAAAGAGCCAACTAAACACTAAAAGAATTTACGGAAACGTAGATATACCCTCACAATAATGTGAACAAAACTATACACACCTAAATAGAGAAAATTAAATATGACTACTTCTGTAATTGTAAAGCAACTTCCTAAGTCTGGTACTCTGGAAACTTTTAACGTCTATATCTTGAACACGCCTGTGTTCTACGCATCGGTACATGATGTTCGTACCAAATACCAATCGACAGATAAGGAGTTTAGTCTTCAATCCTTTGTAAGTGAAGAGACTAAGGATAAATTGATTGACGAAGTGATGTTGAACAAGAGCTTTGCTGAAGTTGGTGTGACCAAGACTAGTAAAGCGCCCCGGCGCATCAAATTTCCTCTGTCTTCGCAGGTTGAGGAAGGGAAAGTAAACTATGATGTTGTCAAAGGTATGCATGGTTTCACTGTTGCCAAACCTGAGTTTTCAAAGAAAGGCAATAAAATGACTGTCAATGTCATTGATAAAGACGGTAATACCTTCACTGATAACATCGGTAACGGGAGCATCTGTACGCTCAAGCTGTTTGGTTATAAAAACGTAGAAGGTCAACTCACTGTCACCATTGATACTGTTCAAGTGATTGAGCACGTAGTCTACGAGGGTAAAGGTTCGTCTGATTCGGTAGATGATGATGTTTTGGGTGTTAGTTATAAGGTGAAGAAGGTTGAGGCTAAGCCTGATGAAAAAGAAGAGGAGCAAGAAGCTCCAACTCCAGCAGCTAAGCCAAAACCCAAGGCTACTCCACAGCCAGCACAGGACTTTGACAGCTTCGATGACGATATTCCCTTCTAAATCAAGCACTTAGCAATATACAAGGCACAGAGATTGTGCCACTTATTTAAGGAGAGATTTATGCCAATTGTACTTAATACAACAACCAGTAAAGTAGTTGACCTGTCTCAAGCAGTAAATTTGATTGAGAACGAAGCAAAACAAAGCGTTATGAATTTGTTGAAACGCTTTGACTTTGAAACTACAAATGAAAAATATAAGACTAAGCACTATCCTTTGAGCTACACTTGTGATGGTAGCCCTGAAGAAATTGCAACAGCACTTGAACGTATCTCTTCAGCTTGCTGGCGAACGCTGTTGGGTCAACTTCAGGTTATCGGTATGACTGCACGCACACCGTTACCACTCAAAGCTTATGCTTATAGTGAAGGACCAAAGCCTAGAAAATTAAATGTGAAACTTGGCAAGATTTATATGTGTTCGCCTAATCGCTTCTCGCATGTTAACAAAGATGTCGAAGAAGTTAAACTGTTTGCTTTTGGCTATCAGTTTGATGATGAATATGAAGTGACCGGTGAAATTAACTTTGGTATTGAAATTTATTAATTAGGAGATATAAACATGACTGTAGAAGCTCGTAGCACAGAAGCACAAACATTGAGCAAACTCTATGCAGCACTTGATTCAGCTATTGCTAAAGAGCAGGCTGATTTGATTAATGTATTGAGTTCTGCAATTCAACGACTGACACGATAAGGAGATTCTGTGAAATCTGCACTAGATACACTCAAAACCACTTTGGCTAACAACACGTTTTACATGAAAGGTGAAGTTACCGCGCTCACCGACCTAGAAGAACAAGTAGTCGAAAAGAAGGCTGTAATTACAGCTTATGAAAATTCTATTGAAGACATTAAGAAAGCAATTAAAATTATGGAGGCTGTACAATGAAAGAACGTCAAAATCTGTTCAACCGAGCATATCAATTGAACCAAGAAATTCTTGTTCTAAAAGAGGATTTGTCCGAACTTAAGTCAGAGTTCAGCTATCATGAGGAATATTGCAGCGATGGGTTTGATAAGAAAGAAGTAGCAGACATTATTAAAGCCGCTGCTGCCAAAGCTAAACAAGATAACCTTGCCGAGAAGGTTGAAGAGCTGAATAAGCTGCAACAGATTCAAGAAGCTTATAGCTAATTAAAGAAACAAAATAGGGGCTTCGTGCCCCTTACTTGTATAAGGAGTAAGGAATGAGCCTCGTTGTAATCGATGGAGATTTGATTTCATACAAAGCTTCAGCAGCAAGTGAAACACGTACTATCTTAGTTACAAACAATCAGCACGGCTCTCAGAAAGAGTTTGCTAACCGGACAGAGTTCAAAGCTTGGTTGAAAGAGTCTGAGAAGAATATTGAAGATTATTCAATTAAGGATGTACAAACTCCAGAACCTTTGGAAAGCTGTTTACACACCGTTAAAATGATGCTACAAGGTATTCACGAAGCATCAGGTTGTGATGAAATGAAAGTGGTAGTTCAAGGAGAAGGTAATTTCCGTGATAATCTGCTACTCCCAACTAAATATAAATCAAACCGCACAGACACACAGAAGCCTATTCATTTGTCCGAGGCAAGAGGCTATTTGTTGGGGAAATATAAGGCTGAAAAAGCGAATGGCTGGGAATCTGATGACGTACTAGCCTCTTACGCTTACGAGGGTTTTACTACCAAAAAACGTATTGTACAAGCCACGATTGATAAGGACGCGAACCAGTGTGCTGGTTGGTTATTCAATTGGGATAAGATGCAGAAGGCTCAATTCATTTCAGGATTGGGTAACTTTGATAAAGAAGGTAAAGGGTTTGGTCGTAAGTTTCTTTACTATCAAATTGTTGTCGGTGATCCTTCTGACTGCTATAAGCCTACAGAACTTGTAAAAGCTAAGTATGGTTCAGCGTCAGCATTCAAAGACTTTGGTGAATTTACTACTGACAAAGAATGTTGGCAGAAGATGAAAGAACTTTATCAGACATGGTATCCTGAAGAGTTTGTATACACAGCTTGGAATGGTGAAGAGGTAAAAGGTAGCTGGTTACAGATGATGCAACTTTACGCTGACTGTGCGCATATGAAACGGTTTGTTGGTGATAGGTTGGATGTAAGTATTACTCTTGATAAGATGGGGTTGCTATGAAGGAGCCTTGGGGCTTGGGAACCCCATGGAAAAACTCAGTAGCTTTCTTTACTTACCTTCGTGGATGTCTTCGCAAGGCGTGGTCAACTAATCCAATCAAGCATAATTTGATTAAAAAGAAACG
>Ga0065715_10001269_pt1 | contig 11872 bp, 6 predicted proteins | sample MisBulReplicate1_FD_59102 | JGI IMG/M metagenome (GOLD analysis project Ga0065715, IMG submission 59102) | Miscanthus rhizosphere microbial communities from Kellogg Biological Station, MSU, sample Bulk Soil Replicate 1 : eDNA_1 v2 (version 2) | ecosystem: Host-associated > Plants > Roots >...
GTGGGCTGACACGGCTCACAGTCTGCCCCGGTGGGACGAACGACACAATGGAGTGCAAAGTTGGAAGTGCGAAGTGCAAAGTTGGAAGTGCGAAGTGCAAAGTGATGCGAAGTGCAAAGTGATGCGAAGTGCAAGTGAGGAGTCAGCGTTTCTTCAATTCCTCCAGCTCCTCGAGCGTCCTCGGCCAGTCCTTGCCGAGCAGCCGCGACAGGCTCCGGTCGGCGAGCAACCGGCCTTCCGTCTGGCAGGTCGGACAGTAATTGCATTCGTTGTTCGCGTAGACGATGTGCTGGACGGGGCCGCCGCAGCGGGGACACGGCTTGCCGAACCGGCCGTGCACGGCCATCTCCTCGCGAAAGGCCGTGACCTTGTCGGGGAACCCGTCGCCGACTTCGTGTTGCAGGCGCTCGATCCAGAACGTCAGCACGTCCTGCACGGCACGGAGCAGCCGGTCCAGTTCCTCGTCGGACAGGTTTGTCGTCAACTGGAGCGGCGACAGCCGGGCGGCGTGGAGGATCTCGTCCGAGTAGGCGTTGCCGATGCCGCTGAAGACTCTGGGGTCGGTCAACGCGCGCTTCAACGTGCGGCGCTCGCCGGCGAGTCGTGTGGCAAATGCTTCCTTCGACGCGCCGAGCACTTCGAGTCCGCCGGGGTCGTGGTCGTCGAGCGCCTGCTCGCCCGCCACTACGTGAAGCGAGGCGCGTTTCTTCGATCCGGCCTCGGTCAGGATCAACGTGCCGTCCGAAAAATCGAACGCGGCAAGGCTCATGCGGCCCGTGAGCGCCGCGCCGGCGGCCTGCCAGCGCAGCCGCCCCGCGATCATCAGGTGCAGCACCAGGAAGCGTGGCCCGTCGAACTCGAACACGATCCGCTTGCCGATGCGTCGCAATCGGCGGACGACCGCGCCGTGCAGCGACGTCAATGGCGGATCCACCGTCCGCACGAGGAACGGGCTCGCAAGTCTCACGCGCTCCAACGGTCGTCCGACCACGCGCGCCTCGAGTGCGTGCAGATAGAGCGCGATGTCCGGCAGCTCGGGCATAGGTACTGGGGACAGTCCCCAACGAGCTCTCCGATTGGGGACTGTCCCCAACTACCCTGCAGTGTTCTGTTTTGGAGCACGAGCGTCAACCACGGTTGTCAGCTGTGACAGACTCCCAGCCATGAAGCTCATCGCGATCGCCTGCCTGATGATGACGGCAACAGCGGGCGTCCTGGGGCAACCCGGCGATTCGAAGCTGGTGTCAACAATCGCCGCCGCCGTGGACGCCGACCACGACGCCGCGCTCGCGCTGCTGGAACGCGTGGTCAACATCAACAGCGGCACGATGAACCTCGCGGGCGTGCGGCAGGTCGGCGACGTCTTCAGTGCGCAGCTGCGCACGCTGGGCTTCACCACGCGCTGGATCGACGGCGCGCCGTTCAATCGCGCCGGCCACCTGGTGGCCGAGCGCGCCCGCCAGGGGCCGCGCGTGCTGCTCATCGGCCACCTCGACACCGTGTTCGAAGCCGACAGCCCGTTTCAACGCTTCGAGCGCCTGACACCGACGACCGCGCGCGGGCCCGGCGTCATCGACATGAAAGGCGGTGACGTCATCATCGTCTCGGCGCTGAAGGCGCTCGCCCGCGCTGGCGTGCTCGACCGTCTCTCGGTCACCGTCGTCATGACCGGCGACGAAGAGGACCCCGGCGAGCCGCTCGATCTCGCGCGCAAGGCGCTCCGCGATGCGGCTTCGGCCGCGGCGGTCGCGATGGGGTTCGAAGATGGCGCCGGAGATCCGCGCCTCGCGATCGTCTCTCGACGCGGCTTCACGGGCTGGACGCTGAAGGTGACGGGGCAGCCCGCGCACTCGTCACAGGTCTTTACCGAGAAGGTCGGGGCGGGAGCGATCTACGAAGCATCGCGCGTCCTGAAGGAGATGTACGACCGCCTCTCGACCGAGGCGCTGCTCAGCGTGAACCCCGGCGTGCTGCTCGGGGGAACCACGGTCGATCTCGACGGGCCGCATTCGAAAGGCACTGCCTTCGGCAAGACCAACGTGGTCGCCGGCACGGCCGTGGCCATGGGCGACATCCGGGCCTACACGCGCGATCAGCTCGAGAAGACGAAGGCGACGATGCGAAGCATCGCGACGACGTCCCTCGCGCACACGAGCGCGGAGCTCATCTTCGACGACAGCTATCCGCCCATGGCGCCGACCGACGGCAACCGGCGGCTGCTGGCGATGTACGACCAGGCGAGCCGCGACCTCGGCCTGGGGCCGGTGGCGCCGACGGACCCGCGCGCGGCTGGCGCCGCTGACGTGGCGTTCGTCGCGGACGTGGTGCCTCAGGTGATTGACGGCGTCGGGCTGATGGGCCGCGCGGACCACACGCCGGAGGAGACCGCGGACCTGGACACGCTGGCGTCGCAGACCAGGCGGGCCGCGCTGCTGCTCGCGCGGCTTGCCGCGCAGGACTGAGCCGCGCGGGACTGAAGTCGCACGGGACAAGGTTGCGCCGGACTAATGACGCGCAGGACTGAAGTCCTGCGCCACATGTGTCCGGGGCCCCTGTGGAGCAGAACTTTAGTTCTGCTCGGCGGGTAGTTCTGCTCGCCGGGTACAATAGCGAGCGGAGGGTTCGATGAGACTTGGCATCAGGGCGCGCGCGCTTGCGGCGGCAATGACAGTCGCGCTCGCGGCCGCGGGCGCCATCGCCATCGCGAAGTCGAAGGTAGACGCGAAGCGCAGCCCGAACGTGGACTTCTCGCCCATCAAGACCTACATCTGGCTGCCCAGTCCGCCGCTGACGCTGCAGGCGGCGCCCGGCACGATGCGCGATCCCAAGCTCATTCAGGCAGAAGTCGAACCGTGGATCATCGGCACGGCCGATCGCGAGCTGGCCGCTCACGGATGGAAGCGCGTCACGGCACCCCCGGCCGACGTCCAGATCATCTACTACCTCTCGCACGGCACGGGCTTCAACGCGTCGAACATCGGCGACTACTACCAGGCCGTCACCGGCTACGCGCTCGTCGTCCCGCCGTACCTCGCGCCGACGCAGTCGGTCGTCGTCTACGAGGAAGGCACGATCGTCATCGACATCGTGCAGGACCGCAACGCCATCTGGCGCGGCACCGCGACGACGACGATCAATCGCGAGCTGAACGACGCAAAGCGGAAGCAGTCGGTCGAGGACCTGGTGAGAAAACTGATCGACAGGGTCCCGAAGAAGTGAGTACCGGGCGCGGACGCTGGCGCGTCCTGATTGCCGGCGCCGGCTACATCGCCGACTACCACCTCGCCATTCTCCGCGAGCTGCCGGACGTCGAGGTGGCAGGCGCGTGCGACCCCCATCCCGAACGGCTCGCCGCTCTCGCCGAGCGCTGGAGCATCCCGCAGACCGCGGCTTCCGTGGAGGCGCTCATCGCGGCCGTTCCCGCCGAGGTGATCCACGTGCTCACGCCGCCGGCCACGCATGCCGCCGTCATCCGGCAATCGCTCGAGGCCCGACTCAGCGTGCTTGCGGAAAAGCCGCTGGTGCTGAGCATGGCGGAATGCGAGCAGCTGCTGGCTCTGGCGACCGAGCGGGGCGTCCGGCTCGAGGTGAATCACAACGCCACGTGCCATCCGATGTTCGAGCGGCTGAAGGCGGACATTGCCGCCCGCCGCCTCGGCGCGGTCCAGCACGTCGTGGCCGTCCAGAATGTGCCGCTTGGCCAGCTCATGGCAGGCCAGCACGGCCACTGGATGTTCCGCGAGCCGCGGAACGTGCTGTTCGAGCAGGGCCCGCACCCGCTGTCGCAAATCTGCGAGCTCGTCGGCGGCGTCGAGCAGGCCGAGACCCTGGTGACCGATCCGCGCACGCTCAGGACGGGCGCAACCTTCTACGACAACTGGCAGATCTCGCTCAAGTGCCAGCGCGGCACGGCACAGATGTACCTCGCCTTCGCGGGATCGTTTCCACACTGGCAGCTCCACGTCGTCGGACAGGACGGTGCTGCGCGGCTCGATCTGCTCGGCAACAGCTACGTGCTCGACCGGGCGACGGCGTCAGTGCCGCCCGTCGACCTCCTGCGACGAGGCGTGCGCCAGGGATGGGATCAGATTCGCGACGCGGCGGCACAGATGACGCGCTACGTCGGCGCGACGCTCAAGCTGACCGGCCGCCGGGATCACTACTACCTCGGGATGAAGGGCGGCATCAGCCGGTTCTACACGCGCCTGCGGGGGCACGATCCGTTCACGGCCGGGGCCGGTCGCGAGGTGATTGCCGGATTGGAGCTGGCATCCGCGACCGTGCCCGCGGGCGCGCGCGCCGGCGCGGCTCCGGTGATCAGGCGGCCGGAGCCCGATGAACGGCCCGACGTCCTCATCCTCGGCGCCACCGGTTTCATCGGCCCGCATCTCGCGCTCGCCGCGGCGGCACGAGGCCTGTCGGTCCGCGTGATGGCGCGCACCCCGGAATCGCTCCTTCCTGCCGTCCGCGAGGCCGTGATATCCGTCGCCGAGGGGGACGTCCGCGACGCCGCCGCCGTTCGGGCCGCGGTGCGCGGGTGCCGCAACGTGATTCACCTGGTGGCGAGCGCGCCGGAAGGGTGGGCGGAGTACCAGCGGCTCTACCTCGACGGCACGCGCAACGTCGCCGAGGCCTGCCTGGAGGCCGGCGTCGAGCAGTTGCAGTTCGCCAGTTCGATCGCGGCCCTGTATCTTGGCGACCCCAAGGCGGTGGTCACCAACGCGACGCCGCCCGAGCCTCGACCCGATGACCGCGTCGACTACGCGAAGGCCAAGGTCCTCTGCGAACGCCTGCTCCTCGATCTGCACCGCACGCGCAACCTTCCCGTCGTGATCTTCAGGCCGGGGATCGTGGTGGGCGCTGGCGGGCCGCCGGAACATCTCGGCGTGGGCTATTGGCCCGCGCCCACGCGATGCATCTCGTGGGGCCGCCACCCGTATGCCCTGCCGTTCGTCCTCGTGGACGACGTCGCCTCGGCGATGGTGGCCGCGATCGGCCGGCGCGACCTGGTCGGCCGCGCGTTCAATCTCGTCGGGGACGTGACGCCGAGCGCGGCGGAGTACGTGGCTGCCGTTCGTGAGGCCACCGGCCGCGACGTGCAGCTCGTGCGCCGCTCCGTCCCGGGCTGGTGGGCGCTCGAGCACTTCGCGTGGACGGTGAAGAAGATCGGCCGCCGTCAGAACAACGTGGCCATGAGCTGGCGCGAGCTGACTTACCGGACCGGCGCGACCCGGATCGACTGCACGGACACGAAGACCACGTTGCAGTGGACGCCCGAAGCCAACCGCGACGCCTTCTTCCGGCGCGGAGTTCACGACGCGATCGCGGCACGCCGATGAGCGCGCCGCACNTGGTGCACGTGTTTCCCGCCTTCTCGACCGGAGGGCCGGAGGTCCGGACNTGCACGCTGATCAACGCGCTCGGCGACGAGTTCCGCCACACGGTCATCAGCTTGAATGGTGACACGACGGGCACATCCCGGCTCGCGAGGCCCGAACGGATCAGGCAGGTCGCGCCCGACGTCGCTCTCGGACCGACCAGCCTGCTGGCGTTCGGCCGCCAGGTTCGCCACCTCGCTCCCGACCTGCTGATCACCTACGGGTGGGGAGGCACCGACGCGCTGTTCGCCGCCCTCCTTCAACGAATCAAGCCGACCTTGCACATCGAGGACGGCTTCCTGCCCGACGAGGCGCAGGGCCAGAAGCCCGCGCGCCTTGTGGCTCGCAGCCTGGCGTTCCGCGTTGCGCATTCGCTCATCGTCCCATCTCGCACGCTCGAGCGGATCGCGACGAGCACGTGGCGTCTTCCCGCGGCCTCGGTCCGCTTCATTCCCAACGGCATCGATCTCGCGCGCTTCGCGCCCGCGACGGCGGAGACTCGCGCGAAGTCGCGCGGCGCCCTCGGCATTCCCCTGACATCCACCGTGGTCGGCACCGTCGCCATGCTGAGGCCCGACAAGAACCACGCGCGGATGCTCCGCGCGTTCTCCACCGCGGCGGCGGGGCTGGACGCCAGGATCGTCCTCGTCGGCGCCGGCGATTGCCGGCCGGACCTCGAAGCGCTCGCACAGTCGCTCGGTTGTGCCGACCGCGTCGTCTTCACGGGGGCCATCACCGATCCCGCGGCGTGCTATCAGGCGTTCGACGTGTTCGCGCTGTCGTCGGACACCGAGCAGATGCCGTTGTCGGTGCTCGAGGCCATGGCCACCGGGCTGCCGGTCATGAGCACCGACGTCGGCGACGTCCGCGACATGCTTGGCGATGAGGCCGCCGGGGTCATCGCGCCGCTCGACGCTGATGACGCCTATGCCGACATCATGCGGGCGCTGCTCACGAACCCCGAGCTGCGCCGGTCGGCCGGCGCGGGCAATCGCCGCCGCGTGGTCGAGCAGTTCGGCCAGGACGTGATGGTCGGGCGCTACCGGGACATCTTCCAGGAAGCGCTGCGCGGCTAAGATAAGTGCGCGTCCATGTGCGGCATCTGCGGCGTTGCCTCGCTCGAAGGCCCGATCGATCCGGCGGTCGGCGCGTCGGTCCGCGCGATGGCCAGGGCGATCTATCACCGCGGACCGGACAGCGACGGCTTCCGGGACTCTGAAACGGCCGTTCTCGGCTTCCGGCGGCTCGCCATCATCGATCGCGCCGGCGGGGACCAGCCGATCGGCAACGAAGACGGCACGTGCTGGATCGTCTTCAACGGCGAAATCTACAACCACCACGAGCTGCGCGCGGAGCTGGTCGCGCAAGGCCATCGGTTCAGGACGCGCGCGGACACCGAGACAATCCTGCACGGATGGGAACAGCACGGACCGGCGGTCGTCGACCGGCTCGACGGGATGTTCGCGTTCGCGATTCACGACGAGCGCACGCGCACCACGTTCGTCGCTCGCGATCGCGTCGGGAAGAAGCCGCTCTACTACGCTGTCTTCGGCGGCATCCTCCACTTCGCGAGCGAGCTGCCCGCGCTTCGGCACAGCCCGCGATGGGACGGCACGCTCGACCTCTCCGCGCTCGAGGGCTATCTCTCGCTCGGCTACTTCCTGTCGCCCGATTCGATCGTTCGCGCGGTCCGCAAGCTGCCGCCCGGCCACTGGCTGCGGCTCCAGGACGGCCGCATCGAGATACAGCGCTACTGGGACGTCACCGAGTTCGACACCGACACGCGCGACGACGCCGCGCTGGTGGACGCGATCGACAGCGAGCTGGGCCGGGCCGTCCGCGCGCGGCTCGAAAGCGAGGTGCCGCTCGGCGCGTTCCTTTCCGGCGGGATCGACTCGGGCCTCATCGTCTCGTACATGGCCGAGGCGCTCGGCGACCGGCTTGTCACGGCATCCGTTGGATTCGATCAGGCTGCGCACAACGAGCTGGACGCCGCGCGTCTGACGGCAACGCACTGCCACGCGCGGCACTACGAAGAAACCATCCAGCCGCGCCTGGACGAGGTGCTCACGGCGGCGACGACCGGATCCGGAGAGCCGCTGGCCGACTCCTCGACGATTCCGACGTGGTACGTGTCGAGGTCCGCGCGCGCGCACGTCACCGTGGCGCTCAGCGGCGACGGCGGCGACGAGACGTTTGCCGGATACGACTTCCGATACGTGCCGCACGTGATCGAGGAACGCGCGCGTCGCCTGGCGCTCGGCGCGCCAGGCCGCAGGCTGGCAGGCTGGCTCGGCGACGCGTGGCCACGATCGCCCCGGCTGCCGCGTCCTCTGCGGCTCGGGTCACTGCTTCGCAACATGGCGCGCGATCCGGCGTCGGCCTATTACATGGATCTCTGTTTCCTCAAACCCGACAAGGCCCGACGGCTGCTCGGCCGTCCGGCGATCGAGGATCCGTCGCTGAGCCCCGTCTACGCGGCCGTCACCGACGCCTATCGGCGCTGCACGTCGCAGCACGCGCTCACGCGCGCGCAGTACGCGGACCTGCACGTCTACATGCCGAACGATCCGCTCGTGAAGGTCGATCGCATGAGCATGGCGCACAGCCTCGAGGTCCGGTGTCCACTGCTCGATCGGCGCGTCGTCGAGATGGCGTTCCGCATTCCGGCGCCGAAGCGGCAGCGCGGGACGACGGGCAAGTGGCTGTTGCGGAAACTGGCGGAGCGGCGATTGCCCGCGGAATTGAGCCGGCTGCCGAAGCGCGGGTTCACGGCGCCGGTGGCCGAATGGCTGCGCGGCGTCGGCGCGTCCTGCTTCCGCGACGAAGTCCTCGCCGCGGACTCGCGGGTCAACGGCCTGCTCGATCCGTCAGTGGTGCGCGTCTGGTTCGACGAGCATCATGCGGGCCAGGCGAATCACAGCTACGGGTTGTGGGCGGTCTGGGTCCTGGAGCGCTGGCTTCGACTGTGAACTTCTACCTCATCAGGGAGCCTTTTATCTCCCGCTGAGGTGCCTGTTCAGGCTTACCCCCTGATTTCCGCTGGAAACGGCTCGATCAGGTGTGCAAGACTTTTGCTTCGCTCCCCGTAGACCGACCCTTACCGAGCTCCCCTCTCAGTCTTCCGACGCGTCCATAGCACCGGAAAGCCAGCGAAGGGAGCCAGTCTGCCAATGATGCACCTCCGCATGTTGCGCTCGCTCTCTCGCGGTGTCTGGACCTCCCTGGCACTGCTCGTCATTGCACTTGCAGTTGGTGTGCAGTTCTTCTGGACGAGGACCTCCGCGCTGAACGCGCCGGTCGCCGTCTGGACGCAACACAACGACAACCAGCGTACCGGCGCGAACCTGAACGAAACGCAGTTGACGACGAGCACCGTCACCGGTGCGCAGTTCGGGAAGCTGTTCTCCTACGTGCTCGACGCGGACGTCTACGCGCAACCGCTCGTGATCCCCAACGTGGCAATCGCCGGCAAGGGGACGCACAACGTCGTCTACGTGGTGACGATGAACAACTCGGTGTACGCGTTGGATGCGGACGACAACAAGGGCAACAACGGCGCGCCGCTGTGGTCCGTGAACTTGAACAACCCGGCCAACGGGGTAATCCCGGTGCCGGCGGGCGATCTCGAAGCCGGGGGCAACATTCGAAACCCCGGTCCGGTCGGCGCAATGGGAACGCCGGTCATCGACCAAGCGACGTCGACGATGTACTTCGTCGCCCGGACGAGAGAGTCAAACGTCTACGTGCAGAAGCTGCACGCCCTGGACATCAGGAGCGGGGCCGAGAAGTTCGGTGGGCCAGTCACGATCCAGGCCAGCGTGCCGGGGACGAACACGTACGACTCGGTCGGCGGCGTGGTGACGTTCAATACCAGGCGTCAGAACCAGCGTGCCGCGCTGGCGCTCGGGAGCGGGCTCGTCTACGTCATGTGGGCGTCGATTGAAGACCGTGATCCCTATCACGCCTGGATCATGGCCTACGACGCGTCGACGCTCAACCAGATCGCGGTCTGGTGCTCGACGCCCAACGGTTCTCGGGCGGGCATCTGGATGTCGGGCCAGGGCGCCGCGATCGACGAGGTCGGAAGCCTCTACGCCATCACGGGCAACGGGACGTTCACGGCGGATACCGGCGGCAAGGACTACGGCGAGGCGCTGGTCAAGCTCTCGCCGATGCTGGGGACCGTCCTCGACTGGTTCGCTCCCAACAACTGGTCGTTCCTGAACGGCGGTGATCTCGACTTCGGCTCGGCGGGCGCGCTGCTGATTCCCGATACGAACCTCGTCCTCGGTGGCGGAAAGTTTGGCCGGTTCTATTTGCTGGACAGGAGCAATCTCGGCCACGTGCAGCCGGCTGACACGCAGATCGTCCAGAGCTTCCAGGTGACCAACGGCGGGCACATCCACGGCAGCCCTGTCTACTGGAACGGTCCCGGCGGCCCCCTGGTCTACGTGATGGGCGAAGAGGATTTCCTGAAGGGCTTCCGCTTCAACGGGGCGCAGTTCGATCCGACGCCCGCCACCATGACCACGTTCCCGGCGTCCCAGGGCATGCCCGGCGGCTTCCTCAGTGTGTCGGCCAATGGGTCCACCGCCGGCTCGGGAATCGTGTGGGTGAACATGCCGTCGGCCGCGGACGCGGAATTCCAGGTCGTGCCAGGAATACTGCGCGCTTTCAACGCGTCGGACCTTTCGCAGGAGCTGTGGAACAGCAATCAGAACGCCGCAAAAGATTCCGTCGGGAATTTCGCGAAGTACGTCGCGCCGACGGTGGCCAACGGCCGCGTCTATCTCCCGACGTTCTCGGCGAAGCTGAACGTCTACGGCCTGCTCAACTCCTATACACCTCCATCGGGCGGGTTACTGACAGCGACGAGCGTGCAGTCATCGGCGACCGCGGATCTGACGGCCGTCGGCACCTCGGATTGGGCGCGATGGCCGGGATACCAGCGAAAGGCGTCGGGCGCGAGCCAGATCAGTGACGTCACGGTTGCAGGCGGGACGCCGGCAACCTATGCGACCGATGCCAGGACGCTGACCTGGTCGGATGGAATCACCCCGGTCTCCGGGTCGACGCAATCAGGTATCCAGATACCGAGCATCGGGTCCGGGTTCACGCTGTCGGCGCCGGCGGACACGACGGCGCGAACGTTGACGCTGTACGTCGGCGGCGCGAACTCGACCGGCCGGCTCACCGCGCGCCTGTCGGATGGCTCAGCGCAGAGTCTCTTCGGCAGCGAAATCCAGTCCGCCGGTGCCTACGACGTCGTGCAGACCATTTCCTACCGCGCCAACAGCGCCGGGCAGCGGCTGTACGTGCAGTGGACGCAAGTGGCGGGCGCAGGGAATGTGACCCTGCAGGCCGCTGCGCTCGCAGGCGGCGTGGCGTCGCCGCCTGCGGTGCCGACCAACGTGAACGCCAGCGACGGCACGTCGCCGACCAGTGTCACCATCACCTGGACAGCGGTCAGCGGCGCCGTGAACTACACCGTCTATCGCTCCACGAGCGCAGGCACGCAGGGGAGCGCGATCGGGTCGCCCACGACCAACACGTTTACTGACACGACCGCCACGCCAGGGCTCGTCTACTACTACCGCGTGACCGCGACCGGCGTCGGCGGCACGAGTGCGCCCTCGAGCAACGACAGCGGCTTTGCGGCGCTTGCCGCGCCGGGCGTGCCGACCAATGTCGCCGCCAGCGATGGGACGTCGTCAGTCAGCGTCAACGTCACGTGGACCGCCGTCAGCGGTGCCGCCAGCTACACCGTCTACCGCTCCACCACTGCGGGCACGCAGGGCAGTGCTATCGGCTCGCCCACCACGGCGGCCTTCAGTGACATAACCGCCACGCCGGGCACGACCTACTACTACGGCGTCACCGCTACCAATACGGGCGGCACGAGCGCGCTGTCCGCGCAGGACAGCGGCTACATGGCGACGGGCGGCACTGGCGGCGGGCTGGCCGGCGCGGTGCTGGCGGCCACCTCGCCGGTGAATCTCACCACCGTCGGCGCCTCCGACTGGGCACACTGGACGTCGCCCAGCGGTTTTGTTCACAAGAGCAACGGTGGCGGGCAAATCTCCACCTACACCTCGATTGGGAGTTCCTCGATCCTCGCGTATGGGAACGACCCTCGCACTGTCACCTGGACCGACGGTGCTCCTACGGCCAGTGGATCGTCCACGCAGGGCATCTTCCGGGCGGGCATTGGCACCGGCTTCGAGGTGACCGCGCCGGCCGACGACACCGTGCGTATCCTGACCGTCTATGTCGGAGGCTGGAACTCGACCGGCCAACTGACGGCCACGCTGTCGGATGGGTCCGCGCCCGCGTATGTGAGCCCGCTGCTCAACGGCGGCGCCCAATACAACGGGACCTACCAACTCACCTATCGGGCGGCAGGCGCCGGCCGTACGCTCACTATCCAGTGGAAGCAGACCGCGGGCGCCGGCAACGTCACCCTGCAGGCGGCCGCGCTGGCCAGCGGCGGG
>Ga0065715_10000424_pt1 | contig 11858 bp, 9 predicted proteins | sample MisBulReplicate1_FD_59102 | JGI IMG/M metagenome (GOLD analysis project Ga0065715, IMG submission 59102) | Miscanthus rhizosphere microbial communities from Kellogg Biological Station, MSU, sample Bulk Soil Replicate 1 : eDNA_1 v2 (version 2) | ecosystem: Host-associated > Plants > Roots >...
CGCATCCACCATCGCGCCGATTGCGATCGCGATCCCGCCGAGCGACATGATGTTGGAAGTCAGGTTCAGGTAGTACATTAAAATGAAAGAGATGATGATGGCGACGGGCAGGGTAATGATAACCACAAGCGCGCTCGGAATATGGAAGAGAAAAACGATGATGACTACGCTTACAATCAGACCTTCTTCGATCAGTTTTTCTTTGAGAGTGGCGATCGAACGCAGGATAAGGTCGGAGCGATCGTAAGTAGTAACGATCCTTATCCCCTTCGGGAGAGACGGCTCAATCTCCTTAATTTTCTGTTTGACTCGATCGATCAGATTCAGCGCATTCTCGCCGTGGCGCATCACGACAATGCCGCTAACGACTTCACCTTGGCCGTTCAGTTCCGCTATCCCTCGCCGCATGTCAGGTCCCAGCGTTACCGAGCCGATGTCCCGGATGAGCACCGGTGTGCCACGGTCCCCGCCCACGGCAATCGCTTCGATGTCCTTGACGGATCTGATGTAACCTCGGCCGCGGATCATATATTCGGCGCCGCTCAATTCTATCGAACGGCCACCGACCTCGTTGTTGCCCATGCGAACGGCATCGACCACGGTCTTCGGCGAGAGGCGATAAGCGGCTAAGCGGTTGGGATCAATATTGACTTGATACTGGCGCACAAAACCGCCGAGGCTCGCAACTTCAGCGACTCCTTCCACGCTCGCGATCTGATAGCGAAGATACCAGTCTTGCAGGCTACGCAATTGTGCCAGATCATATTTGCCGGTCTGGTCGATTAACGCATATTGAAATACCCAGCCCACGCCGGAGGCATCCGGTCCCAATGCGGGCGCAACGCCCTTCGGCAACCTGCCACTCACTTGATTGAGATACTCGAGGACTCGGCTTCTCGCCCAGTAAATGTCAGTGCCGTCTTCAAAAATGATGTAAACATAAGAGAAGCCGAAGTCAGAAAAGCCCCTGACGAATTTCACCTTAGGGGCGGAGATCATCGTCGTGACGATCGGGTACGTAACCTGATCTTCGATGATGGTAGGGTTTCGTCCCATCCATGGCGTATAGACGATGACCTGGACGTCTGACAGATCCGGCACTGCATCCAGAGGGGTATTTTTTAGCGCCCAGACTCCCATGGCACTCAAGACAATCACCATGAGAAAAATGAGGAATCTATTCCGAGCGCTGCCTTCGATAATTCTTTCGATCATTCACTTACTCGCTTCCGGCATTCGCTGAACTATGGCAGCGCCGATCTGATTCGGTGTCGATACCCCCCCTCAACTCTTTATTTGGCCGTGATCGTAAACTTTTCGTGCACCGCTTTTTGACCCGGACGTTGAACTGAAACAGTAATGTCCCATGTTCCCGCCATGGCGAAATTAACTGGGGCTTCATAAATTCCGTCCTTCGTGTGCTTTGAGTTTGCTTTTGCCGGAGCCATGCCGGGCATGTTCATTACCGCTAGCAAGCTCACTGTCGCGTCGGGTACCGGATTTCCTTTTGCATCGCGGATTCTCACTCGAAGGACATTTTCACCCACTTGCGACTTGGACGGCTGAGTCTCAAGAGAGAGGACCAGATCACCTACTTTCTTCTCCGTCGTCTGTGCCGCAGCCGTTTGCATGTTGCCCATGTCCATCCCCGGCATCCCCGCCATGGCGCCCATCGCCTCCTTCAATCGGCTTTCCGAATCTAAGAGAAAACTCGCGCTCGCGACGATTCGCTCTCCGGGCGAAAGTCCCGCGAGAACTTCGTAGTAGCCGTCATACTTCTTGCCGATTTTCACCTCGGCAGGCTCGAATCGACCCTCTCCTTTATCGAGGAACACGACCTTTCTGAGACCCGAGTCCAAAACCGCTTCATCCGGCACAGCGAGCTTCCGACCGGCATCAATGTTTATCTCTGCGTTCGCATACATCTCCGGCTTCAAGATAAAGTCGCGGTTCGGAAACTCCAATCGCACTTTCGCTGTTCGAGTTTTTTCGTCGAGAACCGGAGAGATCCACGCAACTCTGCCGACGAAATCTCGTCCCGGATAGGAAGCCACAGTGATCGTCGCCTTTTGTCCAACGCGTACTTGCGCGAGCTCATACTCGTAAATATCCGCATTGACCCACACGGTGGATAAGTCGCCTATGGTGTAAAGTTCTTTGTCCGGCATCACGCGCATCCCCTGAACAGCTTCCTTTTTCAGGACGAAGCCGCCGAGTGGCGAATAAAAAGTTAGGTTTCGTTTTGGCTTCCCGGTTTTTTCCAAATCACGAATCTGCTCCTCGGAGATATCCCAAAGGCTGAGGCGGCGGTGCGCCGATTCCAAAAGCGAGTCGGATCCGGCGCTAATCTCTTTAATGGAACTCGATCCGAGCGTTTGTTTAGCCTTGAGCGCGAGAAGATATTCCTCCTGCGTTGCGACCAAGTCCGGGCTGTAGAGAGTAAACAGAGGCTGTCCCTTGCGCACCAGAGTCCCGGTGTAATTGACCAGGAGTTCTTCAATCCAACCTTCGACTTTGCTGAAGACCTGAGCGAGCCGCGTCTCGTCGTACGTGACAATGCCCACCGTCCGAATTTTTTGAACCATTGGCCGGATCTCGGCAGTTGCCGTTCGTATGCCAATCAATTGTTGTCTTTCCGGACTTACGTTCACTCCGGCCGAACCCATGTCGTGGCCAGCCATCGATTGACTGCCACCGGCCGTTTCGCCTGCCGAATGGTCAGATGCGGCAGAATCGCGATTGGCTTTTGGATCGCTCTGCCCTCGCCAGTAGCCGACCGCAAATACTCCGGCTAACACAATCAGAGCTCCAATCATCTTGAGAATCTTCATATTCGATCTCCCCAGATAGAGGGTCACTCGCGTCCTAAGCTCATTGCAATTCCTTGCCAACCGCTCGTTCGAGATCGGCCAGGTTTTGCATCAAGTTTGCTATCGCTTTGTAGTATCCCATGCGGGTTTCGCGCAGCGCTCGTTGCGCTTCGAGCAGGTTCACGAACTCCACTCGGCCAGTTTGATACGCAGCCAAAGCGGATCTGAAGGAAAGCTCGGCTTGGGACAATAGCCCCTCACGATAGAGCTGCAGCGATCGCTTTGCCGCTTCCACTTTTGTCTCGGCTTGCGCGACTTCCTTCACCGTGACGTTTCTGATGGCCTCACGATTAGATCTCGCCGCGCGAACCTCCGCGAGACTTTCTTCGACCTCGTAGGCACGTTTACCGGCGGTCCAGGGAGAGAAGGGAATAGTGATATTGACCATTGCTCCATAGCGGTCTTTTTTCATCTCCGTCGGCATCCGCATATAGTCCCACCCAACCATAAAATCAGGATATTTCCGGTTCCGGTCCGCTAACTCGTACATTCCTTCGGCGCGTTCGATTCCCTCCTCGGCAGCCCGCAACTCCGGCCGGCTCGCCAGCGCGAGATCATCGAGACCGGAAACGGTCACTGCCGCAGTGTTGGCCTCGATATCTGTGGGGATTTGAATCGGCGTTCGCGGCGGCTGATACATCGCCGTATTCAGCTTGATGGTCGCGACACTTGTTTCTTCCTCCGCGAGGATCAACTGGTTCAGGACGTCACTTTGCTCGAGCTGAGCTTTGAATACATCCTGTTGCGTTACTCTGCCGACCCGGTAGCGTGCTTCCGTGGCATCAATGACGGTATGCAAAATCTCCAGCTGTTCACGCAGTATTTCCACCGATCGACTCGCCATGAAAAGTTCAGCGTAGGCCATTTTGACCATCGAAATGATCTCGCGCTCTTTGGCGCGAAGCTCCTGTTCTGCCATTTTCGCGTCTCGCTGGGCGATTTTTTCTTTAAGGCCGAGCTTCCCAAAAAAAGGCAACGTTTGGCGAATACCGATCGAGTTCCAGTCCGACTGGTTAAGGTTGGTCGGGTTCGATAAGGGTACTCCGTTCAATTGAAAGGCGATCTGTGGGTCTTCCAGATACGGAGCTTGCTTTGCCTTCGCTTCCGTAGCGCGGAACCGGTGTTGGAGCTGCTGAATTTCGGGGTTTTTCTCAAGCGCCACCTTAACTGCTTCGGTTAGCGTCAAAGGCGGCGGCAAATCGCTAGCGAAGACATTTGCAGCTGCTGAAATGACGATTGCGGCGTAAAAAGGCACCAGCCGAACTGAGCAAACACTATTCATTTTTCCTCCGACATAAGACCCACACACAATAACCGAAGTGGCACGAAATGGATCTAAAGCTAAACGGAGGCGAGTCGGTCTTAAAAGGCAGTGTGACTGCACTTTAATCCGAACCGCCGCGCCAAGCGGCGAAAAGTTGAGCCTTGATTTTATCTAGATGCGAAGCTTGATGGAGGGTGAAACCTTCTGCGAGCTTAAATTGGGAGCATGCTGCGGTGATAACCTAAGCGGCGGCACTACCGCGGCGACAAAACCAAGACTTGGTAGTACGCCGGATTGCACAGCCGTTTCCACCGACGCAGTCGTCTTTTGGGATGGCAAATACTCGTTAGCCAGTCGACAGCTTTGATGAGGGGATTTCTCATGGCTATTATGGTCGCACGGCTGCTGGGCATCCTCATCAGCAGCAAATTGTTGGTTCTTGCTTGGAGACGCAAAAACGAAACGGTCCGGACATAGGAGACACGCAAAGTAAAAAAGGAAGAGAATAAATAGAAAGATTTTGTAACGGTCGCCCATCTCGAATCTCGATCCGATACTAGAGCCGCAATTTACTGCTGTCAACGCGGAAACGAAAGACCAAAGCGGATCTCGTTCTCGCAGCAAAACTTTCAATAGCTCAGCTGTGGTTCTCAAGAACCTTGTGGACTCATCCACATTCCGGCCTGGTCAGCAAATGATGTACCAAAAGAGACAACGTCAGCTTCAAACCGATTTATTGACGGGATTCCGACAGGTCGTGATTTCGAGATTACTCGTTTTCCTCATGTTGCGAATGCCACGCTTTATTTTTCTCGTTTGTAGTAAGTCATCCCCCCGCAAAGGGAGCTAGCGCTGCGTGAGCGCCACCGGAAACTTCGGTGCGAATTTATAGAATCTTCGGATCATCATCCGGCGAGATCTTTTCTCCTCGCCTCGAACTCCTCTTTGTTGATTTCGCCTCGCGCGTACCTTTGACGTAGAATTTCGAGTGCCGAATCCGGCGGCCTTTCTCTGCCTTTGCCAAGGAGCCAGCGAATCCCAACAATAAGACCGACAATAAATATCACCCAAAAAAGAAACATCATTGCCATCATCCCGATGCCCCAACCCCACCACCACATGGGATGCATCTCCCAGCGCCACTCATAAAAACGCCCCTGAGCCAGCAAAGGACTGATCTTTTCAAGCGCGTCCAAGACTGCCATCCAGATTTGGTTTTGCATGGTCGCCTCCGTTGGGTTTTATCTCGGTTTCTATACATAGAAATCAACCACCACAGGCTCCTATTGCATAGAAAACTAAGCATAACTCTGTGGCGGATGGAAATGCGTCCCGATTTCCAGCCGTAAAACCTTCTCGACATATCGACGCTGTGCGTCGAAAATGCAAAAGAACAGAGCCAAAGTACTGAGCTAAAGCGAGCGACGGACAGGAGAGGTGTTTCTATCGATCTTCGCCTTTTTCCCCAACCATCGGTTGGGATTAAGGCATGTCACCAAAACACATCTTCGCGGCGGAACAATAAAGGAGGCCATGCTTAGCTTATTGGCTGCTGACGAATGACTCGTATCGATCATCCATCTGACCGCTCCGTATCGGGCCCTGAAGTGCTCAAGTCGGTCGCGATTTCGGCGAACTGCTCGAGGGCGGCTTCGAGATCCTCTACGATTTCGGCGGCGATGATGTCGGGGGCCGGGAGATTGGCGGAGTCTTCGAGTGATTCGTCTTTGAGCCAGAAGATGTCGAGGTTGACCTTGTCGCGTTTGATAAGGTCCTCGTAGGCAAAGCACTTGATGCGTTCACTCTCGGTGCGCTGATGGCGGTTTTCGGCGTGATAGCAGGCGACGAAGTCGTCGAGATCGGAGCGCTTCAATTGGTTTTCTTTCAGCGTGAAGTGCTTGTTGGTCCTCAGATCGTAGATCCATAGCGTTTTCGTCCACTGCTTTTCCTGTGCCGGCTTGCGGTCGAAGAAAAGTACGTTAGCCTTCACGCCCTGCGCGTAGAAGATGCCGGTGGGTAAGCGCAGCAACGTGTGCACGTCCGCCTGCTTGAGCAGCTCGCGGCGAACCGTTTCGCCTGCACCGCCTTCAAACAGCACGTTATCCGGCACGACGATAGCGGCGCGCCCATGTTGCTTGAGGATCGTGAAGACGTGCTGGAGGAAGTTTAGCTGCTTGTTGCTCGTTGTCGCCCAAAAGTCGTCGCGGTGAATTGTTAAACTTTCTTTCTCCGCCTCGCCCTTTTCGTTCACAATCGTCACGCTGCTCTTTTTCCCGAAAGGCGGGTTTGTCATGACCATCTCATAGTTCTTACCGCCCTGGCTGCCGAGCGCGTCGCGAACTTCGATCGGAACGTCAGTCGTCCCATCCGCGCTGATGCCGTGCAGCAGCATGTTCATGCAGCAGAGCCGTGCGACGCCATCCACCAATTCGACGCCAAATAGTGTGCCACTCGCCAGCTTTTTCTTTTGCTCACGATCGAGCTGATAGTGCTTCGGGTCAGAAATGTAGTTGTACGCCGCCAGAAGAAACCCGCCGGTGCCGCATGCCGGATCGCAGATGGTCATCTTCGGCTCGGGCCGCATCACATCGACAATCGCCGCAATCAACGGTCGCGGCGTAAAATACTGTCCCGCGCCGCCTTTCACGTCTTCGGCGTTTTTCTGCAGCAGCCCTTCGTAAGCGTCGCCCTTTACGTCCGCCGAGAGCGACGACCACTGCTCTTTATCGATCAGATCGACGATCAACCGCCTGAGCTTTGCCGGATCCTGGATTTTGTTCTGCGCTTTGCGAAAGATGACACCGAGCATGCCCTTTTCCTTGCCGAGCGTCTCCAGCAGATGGCGATAATGAATTTCCAACTCGTCGCCGTCCTTGGCGAGCAAGCTGGCCCAGTCGAAGCCTTTGGGAATGGGAGACCGTTTGTTGAACGGCGCCCGGCTCTGCTCATCCGCCATTTTGAGAAAAAGCAGAAACGTCAACTGCTCCACGTAGTCGCCGTACGACAGTCCGTCGTCGCGGAGGATATTGCAATAGTTCCAGAGTTTCTGGACCAGTTGGTGGGATTGCTCGGCCATGCGGAAAATACGACGGGTAAGGCTTACAGCAGCGCGCTAAACGGGGTCGTGCCGCACCTCCGTGATTTACGGATTGGCGGCTAGATCGCGGACGTGGGCGATTTCCCGGGGTTTGCTCGGACGAACCTGATTGGCCAGCAAGGTCACAATCGCAACGGTTTCTCCATCGAGTGTAGTGAATTCAACCTCATAACCTTTCCCTTCGTTGTGTACGAGCACGACGGTACCGATATCACCTTTCGTCAGGCCGTGCTCGGGCAGGTCACAGGTCAAGATTACATCTTCGAGTTCTTCAATCATGGCCTTTTCCTTCTCAAAGGATGAGCAGTGATAAATCTTGGTGCATCTCCTTCATTGTCGATGAACCAAGCGGCGCGAATATTTAATGACCGGCCGTCCGGAGCCTGCAAGAGCCCGTCAATAACGTATCGGGTTCCAAAACTTGTCCTCTGTTCGAGGGCGATTTCGTTGTCCATCGCGTGTTGCCTAAGAGCCCTGTCGAGATCTTCCCATCGTTCGGCAGAAAAACCAAACTCCATGAAAAAAGCGGCTTTGCTCTTCCCTGCGCGATGAGTTGTAGATAACAAATATCTAACGATTTTAGTTTCACCGACTTTTGCATTCTCGACTCCTGGAAGCTTCATTCCAGACCTATCGATTTCTTGCTACTGCCGATTCCACGACATCTCGCGGCGCACCTCAGCAATGTCCTACGGCGAAATCTCCACGCCCAAATCGGCCCACAACCCTTTCAAGCTGTGCCGGCGAACTTTTTCACCAGCTTTCTTTTCTAAGGTCTCGACAAAATCGAGAACCTCTTTTTGCGTGTCCGCGGGCAGTTTAGGGAGTTTTTCCAATACTGATTTTTCAATGCTCATGATCGCCTCCAGTCAATCTCATCCAAAGCCGCAAGCCGTTCCTCGATCGTTTCGTCGCCCGGCCATTTGTTCCACACTTCTTTCAGCCAGCCGGGACTCACCGAAATCGCGCCGGACTCAAAGTCTTCGAGAGAGAATGCCGGGGTCACTTGCTCACGCCCGTATCAACCTTGCATGGGTGATTTCGCGTTTTAGCACCGGGCGCACCTGCGAAGCGGTCAGAGTCGCCACACCTACGGTCTCCCCGTTCAGAGTTAGAAACTCCACCTCGAAGGCCTCACCCTTCCTATGCACGTGAACAACGGTCCCGACATCGCCGGCTTTTAGACCTTGTTCCGGGACGGATTTTTTTAACACTACGCGATCGTGTTCTTTGATCATCGTCACTCCTAGATCGGATATGCAGTTATTAGTCGAGGCGATCTCGACCGCTTGGCAAGAATCCACACGGTTCGAATCCTCGGCCGGCGCCCATCCGGTGTATCCAACAACCCGTCCACACTATATCGCGTACCATATTTCGATTCCACGAAAGAACCCACTTCGCCGTTCGATCCATGTTTCTTCAACGCTCGTGCGAGGATTTGCCATTGGTTTGGACGGAATCTAAATGCTGTGAAGTATCTCGCTTTGCTCGCCCCATCCGGATGCGACGACGACAGCAAATAATTGACGATCTTCCTCCTGTCGACGCGTGCTTTAGACGCATACGGCAGCTTCATTGAGATTTACCGAAATGCGCCATCACGTTATGCTCGTCATTAANCGTAGTTTTGTTAGCGATGCTGTTCGTAGTGCCCNGGCGGTTCAGCGGCAAGAGGAAGACTTTCATCNTTGACTGAAGGTTCCTCTTTCTTCGTCCGCAGCAGTGTCCCTTCAAATGCTCGCTGCAAAATCGATTGCCGGAGACGAATGGCGCGCTGGAGGTTGGCGTTGACGACCACTTCCAGTTCATCGACGACGCTCAAGCGGCGCTCCACTTCGGCGACGATGCGTTGTTGTTCGCGTATTGGTGGAAGGGCAATCGAAATCTTCCGAATACGGTCTTGCCCAATATTGCGCATTGATTCTTGGTTTCCAGTTGAGAGCCGTTGAATCTCCGCACGACCGTATTCGGAACGAAGCCAGTACAAAATCCATTGGGGTGTTACTGCATCCGTAAATCTGAATCGAAGAATTTTATCACTCAGCATGAGCTTTAGAGTGATTCTAGACGCAATCACGCAGGCGCCGACCAAATCGATCGTATTAGCTCGACTAAACAGAAAATCGCCGGGCTTAATGAAATATCGTTCATCGACGCGGGATTTATCGAGACACGTTTTGGTCTCTTTTTCGTCAAATGTTCCCCACGTCACAGCACTGACCTTTACGACGCCGACTTCCCGGGAAAGCGGTGGACGCTCCTCACATTTGAAACTCTTTCCGGCCTCGATTTTCGTCAGGACGCTCCCCAGCGTGGTTCTCGTCCAACGCTCCACTTCGTTTGGGACGAGTTTGCCTTCGCAGGCGGCTTTAAGGACGGCGGCGCGGTAGCGTTTCAGGTTAGCCTGCACGCGCCGCAAGCCCGCGACTCCCGCTACTAGCCGTGTGAATTGCTTCTCGATTTCTGCGACGATATTGAGCTGTTCTTCAAGAGGGGCGACCGGTAGCAGAATGTCCGATAGATCTCCTTTATTGAATCCGTTCTGAGCCGAACGGGAAATCATGTGGATGGGTGTCTGAAAAAAAGGAGTTTGCAATAAATAGAAAAGATATCGGTTGTAGAAAATCTTTTTGTCGTAAATTATCTTCGCCAGTGCGACGTTGTAAGCGCCAGCTTTGCCGGTGACGATTCTTCCGAGCGACGCTCCGTAGCGAGCGATCAGAACATCGTCCTCGGTGCATCTCTTCGATATTGCATCATCACGGACAAAGGTCGGGACGCTCCGTTCACCGAAATCTCTTATCTGAAGAAGCTGCACGTAACCTTCTTTAGGCTCATAGAGAAACTGAGACTTTGGCGGTTGGCTACCACCTTGAACGTCTAAAATCTTCTCGAATCTTTCATAGCGCCAGGATGGTGGCAGTGTCGGGAGATTGACCGGATAGCGACTACGGTTTTCACCGGCCTCGTCTCTATTTGCTTGGGTTTCCGCTGTAATGTTTCCGCTCACGCTGCTAACACCTCATTAAGCTCATCGAGCAGCTTCGGAAGATCGTCGCCGAAGAGCTGATGGGCTTTCCCCAAGCCGCCGCGCTGGCTGAAGGGCGCGTAGTTGAAATCGTTGGGCTCGATACTGATCGCGGTAGCGATGTGGTCGCGGATGAGTTCAAGCCAGGCGCGCTGCTCAGGAGTGAAAACGATATCTTTGGCGATGTTTCTTTCGATCCATTCGATGAAGCGCTGATTGACGGTCTGGGCGAACGGCTGAAGAGTTTGTTCGCGTTCGAGGGCGAATCGGACAAGGGCGACGAGGTCGGCGAAGCGGCCGGCTTGGGAGCGGCCTTTCACTTTCTTCGGCACGACGGCGGCAAAGGCGTCCCAAAGGTTGTCTTCGGTCCAGGCGGCGTGTTCTTCGCGGAGCTTTTTCTCCAGCTCTTTGAGCATCGGTTCGCTGAGCCGGTGGCGGTACGGCCGGCTGTAAAGAAGCTGGAGCGCGGTGATTTCGGCTTTGTGCTTTTCGATGTAGTCCCGGAATGACTTTGTGACCTGCTCGGCGTTTTGCGTCGTTTGCTCGGAGGCTCCGGCGAAGAGGACGCGGTCTCGGGTGATCACGTCGATCACCTGCTCGCTGGTTTGCTGAACTTTAATCAAGAGCTGGCGAAGCGCAGGATTGGTCGCGAGCGGCGCGACGGCTTCCTGCATGAGCTTGGCTTGAGAGGCTTGCAAGTCTTTCTCCGTTGGCTGGAAATACTGATCCTTGCCTTCCTTCGCTTTGGCTTCGATGTTGTCTGGATTGGTCGATGCGAGCAGCGTCTGGGCGATTTCGCAAAGTGTCTTCCCTTTTGCGGTTTGTCTCACTTCATTTTCAAGCGCATCGTCAAAGCATTTTTCCAATCGCACCAGGCGGCCGGCGAGGCTTTCAATCGCTTCCGGCTCGCGGTTACCGAGAGCGATGGCATCGAGCAGCTTGTCAAAGGTTACCGAGCGTTTTTTCTCCAGCGGGCGGGAGTCGGTCAGGTCCTGCTCGCAGACGCCGACGGCATCGATGATAACGAACCGATTCTTGCGCTTGATGCCGGGATTGACCTGCTCCATCTCAGTTTCGGAGATCACGCGGACGCCGCGCCCTTTCATCTGCTCGAAGAAACCGCGGGATTTGACCGAGCGCATGAAAAAGACAATCTCCAAAGGCTTTACATCCGTGCCGGTGGCGATCATATCGACCGTGACGGCGATACGCGGGTTGTAGCCGTTGCGAAAGGCCTGAAGAATCTGGTCGGGAGAGAGATTGGCGACCTTTTTCCAGACAATCTCCTCCGTCTCTTTACCATCGGGCCCGATTTTCTTTTCGACATCGCGCACGAATCCCGTGCGATACGTGATCTTCTGGCAAAAGTCATTGCCTTTGTCGAAGACCTCGCGGCAGATGCGCACGATGTCCTCGGCGTGATCATCGTCTTTGGCGAAGATTAGCGTTTTCGGCACCTGATCGCGGCCGGGAAAGATCTCGGTAAAAAGCTTGTCCCGAAAGGTCTCAAGCACCGTTCGGATCTGATCCTCGGCGACTACGTCGCGGTCGAGCTGATTGGAGGTGTATTGAAAGTCTTCGTCGAGCTGTTCCCAG
>Ga0065715_10000855_pt1 | contig 11839 bp, 13 predicted proteins | sample MisBulReplicate1_FD_59102 | JGI IMG/M metagenome (GOLD analysis project Ga0065715, IMG submission 59102) | Miscanthus rhizosphere microbial communities from Kellogg Biological Station, MSU, sample Bulk Soil Replicate 1 : eDNA_1 v2 (version 2) | ecosystem: Host-associated > Plants > Roots >...
CACCGCAGGTCCTCGCGGCTCACGCAAAGGAGCTCGGAGCCGATCCGCACATCTGGCATTTCGTGACCGGCGATCGCGAGGCGATCGATGGTTTCGCCACCCGGTTCGGTGTGTCGGTCGTACGCGACGGGACGAGTGCGGAAGGCGTGACGCACAATCTGCGCACCGCGGTGATTGGATCGGACGGGACACTTCAGACCGTCCTCAGCGGAAATGAGTGGACCCCTGCGGAATTGATGAACGCAGTGAGACACGCGCATTGAGCGCCCCGCCGGCGCCCCCGATTGGAGCGGTGCCGCCGCCATTATCGGCGTTTACCGCGCGCGAACGCCGGCTCGTTCGCCTCCTCCGAACCCCGCTCCAGGTCCAGCGATTCTTGAACGCGCTTCCCTACAACACAGAACCGCCGCCGAAGGGAGCCACCCAGCGCACGTTTCGCGGCGTCATCAATCATCATTGCGCGCATTGCCTCGAAGCCGCGCTGACCGCAGCGGTGATCCTCGAGCAGCACGGATGGCCGCCGCTCGTCATGTCGTTTGAATCCATCGACGAACTGGATCACGTCATCTTCGTGTACCGGCGGAACGGACGGTGGGGATCGATCGGGCGCTCGCGCGACCCGGGACTGCACGGACGAAAACCTGTCTTCGCGACGCCGCGCGCGTTAGCCCTGAGCTACGTCGATGCCTACGTGGATTTCAGCGGCCGGATCACCGCGTACGGCATCGCCGATCTGCGCGATGTCGGCAACTACGACTGGCGACTGTCTTCGGGAAACGTCTGGAAGGTCGAACGCATGCTGCTGGAACTACCGCACCGCCGGCTGCACACGTCCGACGCACGGATCGATCGCTTGCGGAAGCGGTATCGAGAGTACCGCGCGCGCTACGGCCGAAAACCGGTTTACTACAAACGGATGGAGCGGTGGACGGAACTGCCTCTTGAGTTCACGGAGGCGACGAAGGCAACGGAGATCACAACGAAGAAACGGAGCTAACGAAGGCGTTCGCTTCGTTTCTTCGTTGCGATCTCCGTTATCTCCGTCGCCTCCTAATCAAGATCAAAGTCTCTCGTCGGCTTCGTGATCGGCTCGGTGTTCGCCTGGCGCAAGGCTTCCTCGAACCGCTTCGACAATGCGTCGCCGCGCGTTCGCTCCGCGGCGACCGATTGCTGAAAGAGATCCTCGCGGCGCCGGGCCTGTTCTTCCACCAGCCGCTCGGCGTTGCTCAACTCCGGCATTTCACCGCTCGGCGGCTCCACGTGCCGCACGATTCGCCGGAGATTCACATCGATCACGAGCGTCGCGCGACAGCACGGACAGGTCGCTTCGAATTCCGATTTGAGAGCCATTGCTAGTCCTTCCAATGCCAGAGCCAGCGGAGGGGGTCTCCTCCGTTGCCTGTTATCGACGCCGCTTATCCAGCTCGAGCTGCACCGGCGCGCCGTTGGCGTCGGTCGCCGTGACCTCGACCCTGAAGACGATCTGACGCGAGACATCGTAATGCTGACCGAACGCGGTTTGAAACTGACTCAGCGGTGCGGCCATTCGACTCCCCGCCGCCAGCGTCGGCGCGCCGCCGCGAAAGTGATCGTTGACCGTGACGACGACGTTGCGCCAGTCGCGCGACGTCTGGTTCTGAATCGTGACGACGCGGTCTGCGATCTCGATGGGTCCGGGCCGCGGTCTACAGCCGGCGAGGATCACTCCGAGGAGCAGAAGCCCGCAACACAGGCGCCGTACCATCGGATTATGATATCTCCATGCGTCCCGACGACCGGTCGACGGCTCCGCTGCCTGCTGGTTTGGGGACACCGCGCTGATGTTCTGGCTGTCGATTGCGGGCGCGGTCTTTCTCAGCTGGCTGATCCTGGTCTTCCTGTTCACGCCGGGGATCAACTACCACTTATCCGAGCGCACGTCGATTCACGAGCGGGACTTCCTCTACACGCTCCAGTCGACGTGTCAGGCCGCACTCCACCACGGAAATGGAGTGACGGTATTCACCAATGGTGCGGCGTTCTATCCCGCCATGCTGAGTGCCATCGGGCAAGCCACGCGCTCCATCAACATGGAGCTGTACATCTTCCAGCCCGGCAAGATTGCGGATCAGTTCGTCGCCGAGCTCTCGGCCAAAGCGCGCGCTGGTGTAACCGTCACGATCGTGGTCGATGCAATCGGCAGCTTGTCGCTGTGGGGACGGCCGGTGCGTCGACTGCGGCGCGCTGGCTGCCGGATTCAATCGTATCAACGGCTGCGATGGTACTCGCTCGCGCGGTTGAACAACCGGACGCACCGCGAGTTGCTGATCATCGACGGTAAGGTCGCGTTCGCCGGTGGGGCGGGCATTGCCGACTGGTGGGTCTATCCGTCGTTCAAGCGAATGCGCTGGCACAAACCCTGGCGCGACACGATGGTCCGCATCGAAGGTCCGGTGGTCGCCGCCTTGCAAGGAGTTGCGGCCGAGAACTGGCTCGAATGCTGCGGCGAAATCCTGGCCGGACAAAAATACTTCCCGAGCCTGACACAGGCGGGAGACACCACGGCATTTGTGGTCAAGAGTTCTCCCTCCGATCGCGCGACGGCTTCGCGCGTGACGTTTCAGACACTGATGGAAGGCTCCGACCATTCGATCCACATCAACACTCCGTATTTCCTGCCCGACCGATCACTTCGGCGCGCGGTGATGGAGACCGCGAGACGGGGAGTGAAGATCACGGTGATCGTTCCCGGCCGCAAGACGGATCAGCGATGGGTGCGCCTGGCCAGCCGGCGCATGTGGGGGCAGTTGCTTGAAGCAGGCGTTCGAATCTTCGAATATCGAACCACGATGACTCACGCCAAGGTGTTGATCGTCGACGAACTCTGGTGCGTGCTGGGAACGACCAATATCGATAACCGATCGTTCGAACACAACGACGAGGTCAACGTGGCGATGCGCGATCGGGCGCTGGCCACCCGGCTGCTCGAGGATTACCTGCGCGACATCGGCGACAGTGAGGAGATGACGCTCGAGCGCTGGAGGCGGCGGCCCGTCTGGGAAAAGATCGTCGGGCCTTTCGTCTGGATTCTGGAGCGCCAGCAGTGAGCGACAGCAAACCGGGACGCCACCATGTCGACCTCAGAATCGCCACCTACAACATCCATCGCTGTCGCGGAATGGATCGCCGGACGATGCCGCTGCGCGTCGCCGAAGTCATCAGGGAAATGAATGCCGATGTCGTGGCGCTCCAGGAGGTCATCGGCGCCGGGCCGAACGGGGCTGGACAGGCGGAGGAGATCGGTGCCGCGCTCGGCATGGGCTGGGTGATGGCGTCGGTCCGGCATCTCCGAAGTCATTTGTTCGGCAACGTGGTGTTGAGCCGCTTCCCGATCGTGCATCACAGTCAGTACGATCTGTCGTGGCGCACGTGCGAGCCGCGCGCCTGCCAGCGCGCGGATCTGGATCTCCAGGGGCATCCACTCCACATCTACAACGTGCACCTCGGCACCGCGGTCCTCGAGCGGCGGTACCAGGCGACCCGGCTGGCCGGCTTCGTCCACGACAAGCGCATCGAAGGCACGAAGATCATTCTCGGCGACTTCAACGAATGGTTGCGCGGGCTGGCCACAAACACCTTGAGCTCGTTATTCAAGAGCATCGATATCTACGAACATCTGAAGCGGCGACGTACTTACCCGGGGATCTTTCCCGTGCTGCACCTCGATCACATTTATTACGAAGGACACGTCGAAATCCGTGGCCTGGAGCTCATTCGGTCCCGCAAAGCCCTGATGGCGTCCGATCATGTGCCGCTGGTTGCCAATTTGCGAATTGGCCTGTAACCGAGCTTCTGCCTTCCCCTCTTTTCCCTTTTCCCTTTTCCCTTTTCCCTTGTCCCTTGTCCCTTGTCCCTTGTCCCTTGTCCCTTTTCCCTTGTGAAGGAACAAACCTCCCACCCCGTCCGTATTGACACTACGATACCAAAGTGATATCACTTTGGTATCTAACGGCGTCCATGTTCTTCCGTGTTAATCCGTGGCGTCTGTGGCGAGGAGGTCGCACACCATGATTCGCGAACGCGAAAACCCGGCGATTCCGGGACTACCAGTCCTCATCGGCGGCGTCGTGCTCATCGGCGGGAGCATCTACCAGATTATTCAGGGCGCACGGGAACCGTCAGCCGCGATGATCCTCGGGTGGAGTCTCGTGCTGATCGGATCCGTCCTGCTGCTGACGGGTCTGTTCGTCGTGAATCCGAACGAAGGAAAGGTGCTCCAGTTCTTCGGCGATTACGCCGGCACCGTGAAGCGCCCGGGCCTCAGGTGGGCGAACCCGCTGTACACGAAGAAGCGAATCTCGCAGCGTATTCGCAACTTCGAGAGCGCACGCCTGAAGGTGAACGACAACGAAGGCAACCCGATCGAGATCGCGGCGGTCGCGGTGTGGCGGGTCGTCGACACCGCAGAAGCCGTCTTCGAAGTGGACGACTACAACAACTACGTAAAGGTGCAGACCGAAGCGGCGCTGCGAAACCTGGCAACCAGCTATACCTACGATTCCCACGACGACGTGCAGATCTCGTTACGGGGACACACGACGGTAGTCGCCGACCACCTCAAAAAGGAAATCCAGGACCGGCTCGCACGCGCCGGCGTCGAGGTGATGGAAGCGCGAATCAGCCATCTGGCCTACGCGCCGGAGATCGCCCACGCGATGCTGCAGCGTCAGCAGGCCGGGGCCATCATTGCCGCGCGGCAGCGGATTGTCGAAGGCGCAGTCGGCATGGTGGAAATGGCACTCGACATGCTGTCGCGTCGCGACATCGTCACGCTCGACAACGAGCGGAAGGCGGCGATGGTCAGTAATCTGCTGGTCGTGCTCTGCGGCGACAAATCGACGCAGCCGATCGTCAACACCGGTACGATTTACCAGTGACGCCGTGGCCGAGCGGAAACCGTTCCTGCTGCGAATCGACCGCGAGGTACTCGACGCCGTTCAGCGCTGGGCAGACGACGACCTGCGCAGCCTGAACGGCCAAATCGAGTTTTTGCTGCGGCGTGCGTTGAAGGAAGGTGGGCGGGAACTGAAAGCGACGAAGACCGAGAAGAAGGAAAAGAGCTAGGACTCCTCGTACTCGGTCTCTTCCGGCGGCAGCAACCGCGTCGACGGCCGGAGCGCCTCGCGGTGATCGAAGAGCGGGAGATCGCGAACGTGCTGCGTGAGCGGACAGCCCGGACCCTTCTGGTCGAGGACGACGGTCACAGGACTTCCTTCCACGCCTTCACGAAATCCGATGCGGCAACCGCACGCGAGCCGCGCGTGCGTGAACCCTTTCAACATCCTGTCGTGATCATACTACAGGAGGGCCTTGATCTCCTGATCGATCCGCTCTTTGGTCACCGGTCCGAAATGCCGCCGGCTGATCGTGCCGTCGCGGCCGATGAAGAACGTGATAGGGACTCCCACGATCGGCCCATAGGCATCGTCGAACTTGTCGTCCCACAGCAGCAGTGGATAGTTCATGTTCTTCTTCGGCGCGTAGGCACGGAGCGTTTCGGCCGGATCATCGAGCGAGATCCCGAGCACGACCACACCCTGGTCCTTGTACTTCGAGGACGCTTCGACCAGCTCCGGGATTTCAAGCTCACACGGGCCGCACCAGGTCGCCCACACATTGAGCAGGATCACTTTGCCCTTGTAGTCGGCAAGGCGGACGTCCGCACCGTTCATGTCTTTGAAGACCAGATCAAGGTTCGCGGTGCCTTCGGATTTTTTCGGCGCCTCGGAGGTGGCCGGTGACGACGCTCTCGATTCGAGCTGCGCGGTGTGCAGGATCAAAGGCACGATGAGCAGCCCGAGCGCGCAGGCAGCAGCGATTGCAGCGATCCATCGACTCTTCATTTATTGATCCTTGTACTCGCCAGTTCCCGGTTTCCAGTTAATGGGCGGTCTGCCGGACATATCCGACAATCGGCGCGAGTTCGGTCGGGCGCGCACGCGCCAGCAGCACGTAGGTACGATCCTTCCCTGACCAGATCACGGCCTCGTGCCCAAACTTTTCCACGAACTCCTGTCGATCGGGAACGCCGCGGATCGTGCGCGGGACCACGAACATCGACAAGGGCTGACCGTGCCACCTGTACATCAGGTGCGCGACGCGCCCGCTGCTCATGGCACAGCGACGGACGCCGAGCAGTTCGAGACCAGCGCTCGCCGAGCTGTCGGGAACGTCAATCGTCCAGCCCTGTTTCTCGGCCCATTGGTGCGCGGCCGCTGCCGCGTCGGTATGCTTCAAACGCTCGGGCGCGAACTGAAAGCACTTGACGTGATCGATCGTCAACTGGGCGGCGATGGCTTCCACCTTGTCGTTCACGCCGACGATGAATGCAGCGGCGACGGCAATGACCAGGGTGGCGGCGAGCGAGAGGGGGATCCAGGGTCGCTCGACCAGTCGACTCGCGATCGAGCGCCGGCGGCGCGTATTCCCGGCATGGGCGGCGCACCGCGCGCGAAGCTCGTTCGGCGCGCTGCTGCGAAGCGAAGGACGGCAGGCCGCGACCACCGCCCGGACTGTGCGCTGCTCAGCGACGTTTTCGCGGCACGGCGGACACCGATCGAGATGCGATTCCACGGAGGCGCGATCGGCGGGCGCGACCGCGCCGTCCGCATACGGTGCAAACAAGGGATCCAGATCGCGGCACTTACTCATCGCGCCTCATACGACATCTGCCTTTTGTTTTCCGCCAGCCGATCGCGTCACTGTTTCCGTCCCCGTTTCGCGTAAGCCCGCTGCTTGCAGCCGTTCATACAACGCGCGTCGTCCTCGAGAGATCCTCGACATCACCGTGCCGATTGGCACGTCCAGGACCTGGGCAATCTCTGCATAACTGAGCTCCTCGACGTCTCGCAGCCAGACCGCCTGGCGGAAGGCGTCGGGGAGCGAATCGAGCGCGGCCTGAAGATCGACGTCCAGGGTGGCGCGCGTCAGCAGCTCCTCCGGCGAATGCTCGGTCGCTGCGTACGCAGGCGCCTGTTCCACGAGCTCGCTGTCCACGTCGATCGGGTTGCGTCCGTCGTGACGGAGCATATTCCGGAACGTGTTATGAAGAATCGTAAAGAGCCACGCCTTCAGGTTCGTTCCGCGCTGAAACTGCGACGCGGCGCGAAACGCCTTCAAATACGTGTCCTGGACCAGATCCTCCGCGTCTGCGGGCCGTCGCGTCAACCGCAACGCGGTGCCATACAGACTGTCCACGTATGTGAGCGCCTCGCGAGCGAACGCCTCATCCACCCCTTCGCTGTGCTTCGGCGAGGTCTCGCCGGCAGGCGGATCGGACGAGGTCGCTCGGCGGCGAAACACCATGCGTTGAACTTCAGGCCGCCCAACTAAAGGAAACACCGACGGGGCCGCCCTTTATTCCTTGTATTGTAAGTTCTTTCCGAGTTCGTCCACCTCGGCCTCAGGCCTTCGGCCTTCGGCCTCGGAAGGGCAAAGGGCAAAGGGAAAAGGGAAAAGGGAAAAGGGAGAAGGGAAAAGGGAGAAGGGAGAAGGGAGAAGGGAGAAGGGAGGCTGTCCGTCGATTGGGACGGCGCGTTCCCCGGGGGATGACAGCAGAGACGCAAACCAACGCCACAATCGCGGGGTTTGCCTGCGTTCCCGATGCCGCACAACGGGTACATGGCTTGCTTCGGCCGCCCACTGGCGATCGTTTCGCTTCGTTGCCGGCACCCGGTTCGGGGACGCGAACGTTGCGACAACCGTCTCAGCTACAGTAACATCGGCGACGAAGCAGCTGACGATCTACGTCGCCGCGTTCGCAGGAGCGGACGGCAGTCCGTCTCGCTGTGCTTCCGAGGTGAAATATGCGTACGCGTCCGCCGCGCGGCTTTGTCGCGCCGATGGCCCTCACACTCCTCGTCTCCGTCTTCCTTCTGGGCCCTGTCGGGGAGGCGTTCGGCCAGACGCCGTACATCCCGTATTTCGGCAAGAACCGGATCCGCTACAACGACTTCAAGTGGAACATCTACAAGACGGATCACTTCGAGATCTACTACTACCCGGAGATCGAGAAGCAGCTCGAGCGAGTGACCTCATACGCGGAAAGCGCGTATCAGCAGGTCAGTTCCGATCTCAAACACGATCTCGCGTTCAAAGTTCCGCTCGTCCTCTACAAGACGGAAAGCGAGTTCCAGCAGCAGAACATCGAGCCCGGGGAGTTGCCTGAAGGCGTTCTCGCGTTCGCCGAACCGTATCGCGATCGCATGGTGCTGCCGATCGATGAACCGTCGGATGCGCTGTATCGACTGATCACGCACGAGCTGACGCACATCTTCGAATTCGACATCATCCCGCGCTCGCTCCTTCACCGCCAGTTGCCGCTGTGGGTCGATGAAGGTCTTTCGGACTACATGACCGGCTACTGGCAGCCATTCGATCTGATGACGGTCCGCGACGCGGCGATCGCCGACATCATTCCTCCGATGAGCGATTTCGAGGGGGTGCAGTTCGCCGACGGCCGTCTCCCCTACAACCTCGGTCACGCGGCGTTCGAGTTCATCGAATCGCGCTGGGGCAAGGAAGGCTTGCGGCAGTTCCTCTTCGCGCTGCGCAAGGCGGTCATCGGCGGCGGCGAGAGCGCGTATGAAGAAGCCTTCCGGCTGAAGCCGGAGGAGTTCGACGAACAGTTCGACAAGTATTTGAAGGATCGGTTCAAGCCGTTCCGCGACAAGGAACGTCCGCAGGATTACGGACGCGATCTCGCCCCGAAACGCGGCAAGACTCAGTACACCGTCGTGGTCTCGATCGAACCGTCGCCGTCAGGTGATTTGATGGCGGTCGCCGCCGGCAATCGCAAGGAGCAGGAACTCGACATCGTGCTGATGTCGACCAAAGACGGCAAGATCATCCGCAACCTGACCAGCGGCTTCAATCAGAGCCACGGCTACGAGTACATCGCCACGCCGGGCGGATTCCGCAACAACGCGGTGTCGTGGATGTCGTGGTCGCCGGCAGGCGATCGCATTGCCTACTTCGCGCGAACCGAGAAGAACAAGTCGCTGATCCTTCAGAACGTCGTGACCAAGAAGATTGAAACGCGAATCGAGCTCAAGTCGGTCGACGGACCCGAGTCGCCCGATCTCAGCCCGGACGGACGAGAAGTCGCGTTCGCCGCCATGCGCGGGGCGGTGGCCGACATCTTCACCGTCAATCTCGAGACCAAGCAGATCCGCAACATCACCAACGACGATTTCGGCGACTATGCGCCGACCTACGCGCCAGACGGCAAGTCGATCATCTATCTCGCGCGGGTGAGCGGAAACGACAAGCTGTTCCGCGTCGATCTCGAGACCGGCAAGAAGACGCAAATCACGTTTGGCACCCACGACGACGGCGGCGTGCAGTTTATCGATGCCGACACGATTGTGTTCCCCTCGACCGCGACCGACCCCAATCTGCCGATCGACCCGGAGGTCGCGCGCAACGGAAACATCTACAACATCTGGACGCTCAATCTGAAGAATGGCGAGCTGAAGCAGTACACCGACACGTTGACCGGCAACGTCTCACCGATCGTGCTGCGCGATCAGAAGCCCGCGAAGATCGCTTTCGTCACCTACTACAAGGGTGAGTACGGGATTCACACCCTGCCGCGTGAGGAAGCGCTGCACACCGTCGCCATGTCGGACTTCGGGTCGGCGGAAGCCGGGGCTCCGATCGACTTCAGGGCGCCGCAGTCGCACACGCTGGTGCCGTCGAACATTCACAAGAAGGGCACGTTCGAGAAGCTGTTCCTCGAGGGACGGCCACCGGTGGCGCTCGGCGTGACGAGCGGTGGCGATGTCTTCGGCGGCACGGAAGTGACGTTCAGCGACGTGCTCGGCGACAAGCAGTTCAGCATGTTTGCGTCGTCGGTCTCCCAGTACCGGACGATGAACTTCTCGTATGTGAACCTGTCGCGCCGTTTGCAGTACGCCGTGCAGGCGTATTCACAAACGCAGTTCTACTACGGCTACGATCCAGGGTTGCTTTACGGAGCCGAGTACGCCTTCGTCAGCCGCGATCAGGCGATCGCGACGCAGACGGCGCGAGGCGCGACGATCTTCGGCATCTATCCGATGAACCGCTACAGTCGCGTCGAACTGTCGGCAGGCGTCTACAACTACGAGCAGAGCTACAACGATCCGAACCTCCAGTCGGTCGCCGATGAGTATCAACAGGAGCAGTACGGGCGCACGTTGTTTTCCTCGGGCAGCTTCATGCCGTTTGGTGTCGCCTTGACGCGTGAAACAACGGTGTTCCGCGAATACGGTCCACTTGCCGGCAACACCATGCGGATCGGATACGAGTACGCGCCCTCGGTCGGGAGCTTCCTGTCGCGGCAGACCGCGGACGTCGACGCGCGCTACTATCTCCGACTGGCCACCAACGGTGTCCTCGCGTTCCGCGCCCGCGGATTCAAGAGCTGGGGAGAATTCCCGGGCTACATGTACTTCGGCGGCAACTCCGAACTGCGTGGCTACGACTATCTCGAGTTCCTCGGAAACAAGGCGTTCTTCCTGAACGCCGAACTGCGATTCCCGCTGATCGAAGCGGCACTGACGCCGCTCGGCGTGATTGGCGGGCTCCGCGGGATTGCCTATGCGGGTCTCGGCTCGTCCGGCTACGAAGGCATCCCGATGAACGTGTGGACCCACGACCCGATCACGGTCACACCGCTGCTCGGTTTCCGTCCGAACTACGAGACGTTCACCTACGATCCGATCTACGGGGCGCCACAGACGATCAACGGATTCAAGTTGGTCGACGGACGGGCGTCGTATGGAGTCGGCCTCGAGACGTTCGCACTTGGATTCCCGATCCACTTCGACTGGTCATGGCGAACGCTGATGAACAAGGACTACGAAGATTATGTGTTCGCGTATCAAGGCATCCTGGAAGGGGAATCGGGAAGCAAATGGTTCAGGAAGCCGCGCTTCACGGTCTGGATTGGCTACGACTTCTAAGCTGATCTGACTGACTGTCTGTCAATTTGTAGGGCCAGGGTCCAACACCCTGGCCCTACGAACGTACGCCGGTTTCAGTTTCAGCTTTTCGGGGTTTTGGGTTAGGGTAAATTGGTGCCTGAGAAACGTCGCTGCAACGATCTTGTCGGGCTTCTCGCAGATTTCGTCGAGCGGCACCTGCCGCCTAAAGAGCATGCGGACCTGGAGCGCCATCTCGCCGCGTGCCCACGCTGCGTCGCACAGTTGAAAACCTACCAGTCGACGGTCTCGCTTCTCCGCTCGATCAGAGAAGACGATCTGCCGCCCGAGCTTCGCTGCACGCTCAGGGCCTTCGTGGACCGAAATTGTAAAAACTGAAATTGACGGGCCTTTTGGCGCGTTGCGGCGGTTGACATACAGTACGTCGCGATGACCGGTATTCTGCCAGGCAAAAGGCCCATCGAATCAATGACCGAGATGGTGCAAGTCGTTCTCCCGAACGATGCCAATCCACTGGGATTCATCCTCGGCGGAACGGTGATGCATCTCATCGACATCGCCGGTGCCATCGCCGCTCTCCGGCACGCTCGTACTGTGCTGGTGACGGCGGCGGTCGACGGGCTGCAGTTCCTGCACCCGATTCGGGTCGGTGATCTGATCATTCTCAAGGCGCGTGTGACCGCGACGTGGAAGACGTCACTCGAAGTTGAAGTCGAAGTGTTTTCCGAGGAAACGCTGACCGGACGTCGTCAGCTAACGAGTCTCGCCTACCTCACCTTCGTGGCAGTCGATCGCGGGAGCGATCGTTCTCCGATTCCGCATCTCATCCTCGAAACCGACGACGATAGAAGGCGCGTCGCGGAGGCCGAAGCGCG
>Ga0065715_10089257_pt1 | contig 11835 bp, 10 predicted proteins | sample MisBulReplicate1_FD_59102 | JGI IMG/M metagenome (GOLD analysis project Ga0065715, IMG submission 59102) | Miscanthus rhizosphere microbial communities from Kellogg Biological Station, MSU, sample Bulk Soil Replicate 1 : eDNA_1 v2 (version 2) | ecosystem: Host-associated > Plants > Roots >...
GCAAAATTATCAATGCCTCTGCGGCGTGTGCGCGGATCGGGAATATCCTCCGGGTCCGGAAACCGGTCGCAGGAGCGCATCGTCGCGGCGGAAATGCCGAACGCCGCCTCGAGCGGGAACAGCGCGTTGGTAATTCCCATCTCGTTTCGATAGGCATCCGCGCCAAACGCGAGAAGCGTGGCGTGCTGAGCTTTCCATCCGAAGCGGCCGACGCGTTGGTTGCCGGTCGCGATGTCCGTGACGACAGCGGCCCTCCCTCTCACGCCGTCGCCGTTGCGGTCGAACGGATCCTCCAGCGCCCGAATCGTCTCGTCGGGGATGGCCTCAACGAGCCCCGCACCAAAGAGCGAAATCGGCACCCGGCGCGCGAACACGTTGGCATCCTCAGGCACGATGGCCTGACATGCGTGGCTGGGAACAGAGAAAAGATGAAAGAGCGTTTCGCCCGACGCATCCAGAGTCTCGAATTCCCCTTGTGCGTTTCGGCGCCCCGCGCGCATCTCCGCGATGGTGCCCGCACCCCCAATCGCGGGGACGTTGTGACAGACCGCACAGCTGGTCGCGTTGAACGCGGGCCCTAACCCCTCCTCGGCCGACTCAACCTCCATAAAATCGTCCAGTCCGAGCCGGAACTCCTCGAACTCGACGGGAGTGATGCCTTGGAGCGGGCTGCCGGGGGTCGCCAGACGCGTCTGGGCGATGGACGCCGCGGTCGCGAAACATGCGATGGTGACCGATACAAGCAGCAGGACCTTTTTCATATTCATTCCGCGATGATCTGCCCACGCATGAACTCATGCCCGGCACCACACAACTTCGAACACTCAAAGACGTACTTGCCGGCAGCGGGCGGCTGGAAAATGATGGTGGCGATACCTTTTCCGCGTTTCGGGATCGTCACGTTGACGTTGGTGCCGACGATGCGGAAACCGTGGTCGGTATCATCGCTTCGAAGCCGGATTTCAACGGGCGTGCCGGCGGGCACATGAAATTCTGACGGCGTAAAACTGAAGCGCTCGACCACAATATCGACCACTCGAGCTTTTTGCTGCAACCGCGCAGACAGTGAGGCCCCGGTTGTTCCAGCGACAACGCCGGTGAGCGCTGCGATCGTGAACAGAACGGTTGATGTGCGTGTCATCAAAACCACCATCCCAGTCCGATGTTGAACGAGTTGAGGGCACGATTCACCCTGCTTTGATTCCTGATCGCCGAGTAGTCGAATTTCACCGCCACATCCGGATCGGGCCAGTAGGTAAAACCAAACACGCCGGCGTCGCGATCGAATTCCTTGAGCGGCAAGTGGCCGGCCGGCATGCGGAACTGGGTGTCGAAATTCTCATAGCGCGCGAACACACCGACATCGCCGAACGATCGGCCCGACGCCACGCGATATCCGGCCTCCGCATAGAAACCACGCAGCGCGCTGGCCACATTCGGATTGATGCCGACCGCCCGTCCAAGCGCGTCATTCAGCTCGTCGGCGTTGCTGATGGCCACTTGCGCATACTGCGCGCGCAGCTCGAGCCGGTCGCGGGAGTAGCGCACGTCCGCCTCTCCCAGCTTCACGGGCACGTCGAACCGCGGGCGGAACCGGAATCCCGAGCGGCCGGTCCAGAAACTCGCGGCCACCGTAAGTCCGCGGACGCCGACATACTCGACGCGGCCGGTGGTCGCTGGCCGGCCGATGTTCGTGTCCGAGCCCTTCTGGCGGCCGTTGGCAAGGCCCTCCTGGGCGCTGAATTCGAGCGCGTCCAGGGGCGACGAGATGTATGCCCGATAGCGCCATCCTCTTCCGACTTCACCGTGGACGCCCACGCCGACGTCGAACCATGTTGTCGGGATGATGAACGTGTCGACAAACGGGCGTTCCACTCCGTAATAAATCGGTGGCTCGTGCCGCTCGTTGATGATGCCGACGGGCATCAACATCATGCCCGCCCGTATGTTGAAGCGGCGCGAAAACAGGAAGTCGACGTATGCCTGCTCCAGCTCCAGTTCGCCGGACTCCTCGAGGCTTTCCACGAGCGCATGTTCGACTTCGAGCTCGCTGACGAAACGAATGCGATCGCTGAACCGGTGAGAGACGAGCAGCACGAATCGATGAAAGTCGAGCCGGCCGTCCGACAGCTCCTGCTTGTTGAAATGAAAATCCATGTAGCCGGAGATGCTGGTGGTCCGTTCGGGAGGTGCTGAACCATCACTGGTCTGGGCCGCTGACAGGGCGGGCAGTGCCCCCGACAGCAGGGCCCCGATGCCGGCGCCAATCATGAGCCGCGAAATTGATGTCAAAGCTTTAGAATGTAGCACATACTACATTTGCCAGGCGCGCTTGTCAACTCTCGGGAGATCTGTTCTATTGAAAGCCTCGATGCCGCGACGACCGGCGAGAAGACGCCCCATCAGCGTGCCCGTGCGAGGGCATTCTGCACGTGCCCGCAAGGATCACGAGCAGGAGCTGGCCCAGGATTATGTCGAGATGATTGCTGAGTTGATTGAGAAGAGCGGCGAGGCCCGGCTCACGGCCCTTGCGAGGGGCATCGGCGTCACACACGTGACGGCGAATCAGAAAATAAAGCGGCTGCAGCGTCAGGGACTCGTCACCACCGAGCCATATCGATCGATCTTTCTTACGACAGCAGGACGCCATCTCGCCCATGAATCGCGCCACCGCCATGACATCGTTGTCCGGCTGCTGAAAGCACTGGGCGTACCGTCCTCCGCTGCCGAGTCCGATGCTGAGGGCATCGAGCATCATGTCAGCCGCGAAACCCTGGCGGCATTCGTGAAGTATCTCGCCGCGCGCGAGTGAAGAACTCTACTGAACGGTCACCGGGACGGTGAAGTCGTGAAGCTTCGGGGGAATACCCTCGCGAGCTTCCTCAAGGTGGACGGTCACGCTGTACTGACCCGGGGTGGTGGTCACCTTACTGAAGAGACTGTGATGCGTTTCTTTGCCGTTTGATGTCACATTCACGTCGTTCCGATATTGCCGGGGATCCGGGTCATTAAGGTATGTCGCCAGGAGCCATCCTGAGAATTTCGTCGGCGCGGGCCCCCAAAGGTGGAGCATAAAACTGGCAAACTTCGGCCGCTCGTCGGTGCTGTGGTCCAGGACGCATGGTTTCGGCTGGCTCGATTGACACACTGGAGACGCCGGACGATCCGGAGCGTCGGCCTGACCGAGAGACATTGAAACGGGAATGTCTCCATTCGTGTGAATATCGGCCCCGGCACAACCGACGCACAACGGGATCCACACCAAGGCCCACGCGCACCGCACCAATTCAGGTTATCACGCGGATGCGATGCGCAGATCGGCACACGTTTGACTCGCCGGACGGTACAGTTCACAATCAATTCGTGATTCTTCGGCGAGCCGCTTCGGCGTCACTCCTCCTTGCTCTGCTCGTGATGCCGTGTCTGAGCTTGTGCTCGGGCTGGAGCAGTTCCGCCGGTATGCGGATGGCGTGCTGCGTCGGTTCAGAGGATCACAGTTCGCAGACGGCCGCGGATTCGTGTTGTGCTTTGGGCCAACAGCGTCAGAATTCGGAGTCCGCAGGCAGACTCTTCGCCGCCGCAGTTCCGGCGGAAGATGTCACCCTCCATACGATGAGTTTCCTCTCCGCAGTGCCAGTGCTTCGAGGTTCGCGAATTGACGTAGGTGAACGGGATCATGTGACCTCCACGTCCGATACGCACCTTCTGCTCTCTGTCTTCCTCATCTAGTTCCGCAACAGTACGGGTGTCTCTGCATTCACGTGGCTTGGCGCGCGTGTGAGGACTGTTGCGCATGATCAATCGATTGATAGAACTTTCGCTGAGAAATCGCGTTGTCGTGGTCGTTCTCTATCTGGCGCTTGCCGGATGGGGATGGTGGGCGCTGACGGCCACGCCGATTGACGCGATTCCAGATCTGTCTGACAACCAGGTGATCGTCTTCACCGACTGGCAGGGCCACAGCCCTCAGGAGGTGGAAGATCAGATCACCTATCCGCTGACGGTAAACCTTCAAGGGCTCGCGGGCGTTCGGGTTGTGCGATCGCAGTCGGCGTTCGGCTTTTCGATGATTTACGTCGTCTTCGAAGACGAGGTCGATTTGTATTTCGCTCGTGCGCGCGTGCTTGAACGGATGAGTCTCGTGACGAAAGCCCTGCCAGCCGGCGTCGCTCCGGCACTCGGCCCGGACGCAACGGGCGTTGGCCACGTCTTCTGGTACACCGTTGAGAGTCCCACGCGCTCCTTGCGCGAGCTTCGCACGCTGCAGGACTGGTTTGTGCGCTATCAATTGAACTCCGTGCCTGGCGTCGCGGAGGTTGCCTCTGTCGGGGGGTTTGTCCAGCAGTACCAAATTGACGTCGACCCGAATCGCTTGCGGCAGTACAAGGTGCCGCTGAGCGCGGTCGTCAGCGCGGTGCGCGACAGTAACTTGAATGTGGGCGGAAACGTGGTCGAGTCCAACGGCGCCTGGCTTATCGTCCGCGGCGTCGGGCTTATTCAGTCGATCGACGACGTAAAGCGAATCCCGATTGCCGCTGCAGGGGGTGTGCCGGTCTACGTCGAGCAGGTGGCGAACGTTCATATCGGCGATGCATTCCGTGTCGCGTCGCTCGTGAAAGGCACAGACGAGGCGGTCGGCGGCGTGGTCGTCGCGCGAACGGGCGTGAACACCAAGAACGTCATCGACGCCGTCAAGGCGCGAATCGCGCAAATCCAACCAGGATTGCCAGCGGACGTCCGCATTGTGCCTTTCTACGATCGATCCGAACTCATTGAGCGATCGGTCGACACCCTGCGAATGGCGCTGGTTGAAGAAATCATCCTCGTGACGCTCGCCCACGTGATCTTCCTGATGCACTTCCGCTCGATCCTCATCGTGACGGCGCCCCTCCCGCTCGCCGTCCTGATCGCATTTCTCGGCATGTATTACGCCGGCATCTCCTCGAACATCATGAGTCTTGCCGGGATCGCGATTGCCATCGGAGTGCTCGTGGACGCCGGCATCGTCGTGACGGAGAACGCTTTCCGATTTCTCGAGCAGCGCCAGGTCGATCCTCGCGATCGGCCGCTGGTGTGGCAAACGGTGCTGGAATCGACGCGTCTGGTCGGCCGTCCGGTGTTCTTCTCGATGGCCATTATTCTGCTCGCGTTCGTGCCGGTGTTTGCCTTGACAGGCCAGGAAGGCAAATTGTTTCATCCGCTGGCATTCACGAAGACGGCGGCCGTTCTTGCCGCGACCGTCATCGCGGTGACGCTCGTGCCGGTGCTCTGCACGTTCCTGCTCGGCGGCAAATTTCACTCGGAAGACGACAATCCAGTGATGCGCGTTCTTCGCCGCGTGTATCGGCCGGCGCTGGCAAGCGCGCTCGCGCACCGTGCTCTCACGGTTGGGGTCGCCGTGTTGCTTTTTGCCGGAGCGTTGTTTGTCGCCACCCGCATCGGGAGTGAGTTCATGCCGTCGCTGAACGAAGGCGATCTCATGTTCATGCCGATCGCCGATCCGAGCATCTCTCTGACAGAGAACACCGAGATTGCAAAAAAACAAAACGCCGCGTTGATGAAATTTCCCGAGGTCGAGCACGTCGTCGCGAAGGTCGCCAGAGCCGACACGTCGACCGATCCCGCGCCGTTGAACATGACAGAGACGGTCGTCCATCTCAAGCCGCGCGCACAGTGGCGAGCGGGTATGACGGTTGACCGGCTCAGAGCAGAGATGGGGCAAGCCGTCCAGATGCCTGGCGTCTCGAACATCTGGACGATGCCGATCATCAACCGCATCGACATGCTGACGACCGGTATCCGATCGGAAGTGGGGATCAAGATCTACGGCGCCGACCTATCCATGCTGGAGTTGCTCGCCCGGCAGGCCGCGCAGATCGTTCGCACCGTTCCGGGCGCCTCCAATGTCTACCCGGAGCAGGTAACGAGCGGCCAGTACTTGAATATCACCGTGGACCGGGCGTCCGCGGCGCGCTACGGTTTGAGCGTGGGCGACATTCAGCAGGTCATCGAGAATGCGATTGGCGAAACGATTCTTTCGACCACGATTGAAGGGCGTCAGCGATTTCCGATTCGCGTTCGGTATGCGCCGGAATTCCGTGCGGATCCCCAGGCATTGGGTCAGGTGCTCGTCACATCTGCAAACGGTGCACAGGTCCCATTGTCCCAGGTCACGAAAATCGAGAATGCCCGCGGTCCCGCCATGATTTCTTCCGAGAATGGGTTACTGCTTGCCACCGTCTTGCTGAACGTGCAAGGCCGCGATGTCGGCGGTTTCGTAAACGACGTCAGGGAAGTTGTTGCAAGGGAACTGAAGCTTCCCGCAGGGTACTTCATTGGTTGGAGTGGCCGATGGGAGAACCAGGTACACGCGCGCCAGCGATTGCAGGTCGTCCTGCCGATCGTTCTGGTTGTGATCTTCGTGCTCCTGTACTTCACCTATCACTCCGCAGTTGAAGCCGCACATGTCCTCTTAGCGGTGCCATTCGCGCTGACCGGCGGCATGTACCTCCTCTGGTTCCTGGGCTACAACTTTTCCGTGGCGGTGTGGGTCGGGTTTATCGCCTTGTTCGGCACGGCGGTGCAGACCGGCGTCGTGATGGTGATCTACCTCGAAGAGGCGGTTCACCGAAAACGCGAAGAGCTTCGGGGCACGCTCACCATTCAGGCACTTCGGGAGGCTGTGATGGAAGGCGCGTTATTGCGGCTCCGCCCCAAGGTGATGACCGTGTCGACCGTGGTCGCGGGTCTCTTGCCCATCATGTGGAGCAGTCGCACCGGAGCAGAAGTCATGAAACCGCTCGCCACGCCGGTGCTCGGCGGGATGGTGTCTTCGTTGCTTCATGTCTTGATCGTCACGCCGGTGATCTTTTTCTGGATTAAGCAGCGACAGTTCGGCCTGGCCGATGACCGATCGTTGGATGCGATTGACCGGTCGCGTGTGAAATGGCCACCGATCGTCATTGGCGCCGCGGTGGCGGTCGTCCTGAGCGCCGGCGGTTGGATGGTGTGGAATCAGGTAAAGAGTCGTGGAGGTCGCCCGGAACAACGCGCGGCCGGCATCGTTGTGCGAACGATTCGCTCGGGCAATCTCCGCATCCTTCTCCATTCGCGTGACGGGATGCTCCATCAAGGGCGCAACACGTTCACGATCGAATTCCGATCCGTCGACCGCGATGCCCTCGTCGATGTCGGGGTCGTCCGAGCAAGCGCGAACATGGTGATGCCGGGGATGGTGATGCCCAGCGGGATGCAAATCGAAGCGAGCGGTACGCCCGGTCGGTTCGAAGGAACTGCGGAATTCGGCATGGCTGGCGGGTGGCAGATGGCGATTGAGTGGAATGGTCGGGCCGGTCAGGGTTCGGTGTCATTTGAGGGAGCGGTGCAATGAGAAAACAAGCTTTCGTCGGCGCGCTGTGCGCCGTGCTGATATTGCGCGCCGTCAGCGCGCACGGTCAGACCAGTCAGGCCGGACAGTATGTGGATCCGGAAGGGGGCGTTTCGCTGGCCACAGCCCTGGCGATGGCCATCGAGCGGGAGCCGTCGCTTCGCGCGGCACGCTCGGAAGTGGAGGCCGCCCGTGGAATGCGCGTGCAGGCGGGACTCCGTCCCAATCCGACGGTATCCCTCGATCAACGCCAGCAGCCGGGCGGTTCGGACAACCAGTCGGCTGTCGACGTCGAGTGGCCGCTCGATCTCTTTCGACGGAAAGCTCGAGTCGAATTGGCCGATCGCGAGGCTGAAGCCACCGAGCAATCCGTAGCGGATCGGCAACGGCTGCTGACGAGTGAGGTTCGTTCCCGCTACGGACAGGCCGCCGCCGCGGTTCGCGATCTGGCGACTGCGGAGACTCTGGCGATGTCGGCTCTTCGCGATCTGAATTTGCGTCGGTCACGGGTCGACGAAGGGGCGTCGCCGCCGCTCGAGCGTGACTTGCTCGACGTGGATTGGCGAATGCTCGAATCGGAACAGTTGATGGCGATCGGCAAGGCTGAGGCTGCCATGATCGACCTGAAGCGTATCCTCGGGTTGCCGGCCGCCGCGCCAATGAAGCTTCGAGAAACACTTGAGACGCTAGTGGCTGCGGCCGACGTCACCCCAACTCCAGCCTCGCCACCCGGCGAGCGCCCCGATGTCCGGGAAGCCGAGGCTCGCGTGCAAGTCGCGGACGCACGGATCGACCGCGCCCGAAGCGACGGGCGTTTCGATGTCAGCCTGAGAGGCTCATACATGCGTATGGCAGCGGGATTTTCTCAGCGTGGATTCAACACTCAAAACGTACTCGAGCCTGTTCATGGCGTGTTTCATTACCTCGCCGCCGGCGCGATGGTAACTGTTCCATTGCGTAATCGGAACCAGGGAGAGATTGCTGCGGCCCAAGCCGAGCGCGCAGGCGCGGCCGCACAGCTGGAGGCGGCGAGATTGACGGCCCAGGCAGAAGTGGCGGCAGCGGTGGCGCGCGAGAACCGGGCGCGGCAAGCGCTCGCCGTGGTGGAGGGTGCGGTTGCGCTTTCACGGAAGAATCTCGACGTCGTTCGTCAAACATTCGAGCTTGGCCGGACGACCGCCTTGGAAGTTCTTGCGGAACAGCGGCGATATCTGCAAATCGAGAAGGCCCACACGGCGGGGTTGCAGGCCGTCTTCGACGCACGTGCGGCGCTGCTGCGAGCGCAGGGAGAAGTGCGATGACTCAGACGCTTCAGATCGGGCGTGGGCCGCTGGTGCTCGTGGTCGCCGGGTGTCTGGCGGTTGGATCGCTGGGCACTTACTTTCTGTTGAACCGTCAGGCCGTCAACGCGCCGCCATCGCCGCACGCCGCTGCACCACTGGAGCCAGCGAGCGCTGGCGCAAAGGGTGATGCGGTGATTACCTTGACGCCGGAAGCCGTCGCGCGGGCCGGAATCGAAATTGCGGCGGTGACCACATCGACCGGCGGTGGACGCCTTCGCATACCGGCCATCGTGCAACCGAATGGGTACCGCGCCGTCGTCGTGACGCCAGTCGTGGCCGGTCGCATCATGCGTGTGCTTGTCGAACTCGGCCAACACGTGCAGCGCGGGCAGACGCTCGCCGAAATCTACAGTCCGGAGCTTGCCGACGCGCAGACGCAATACATTTCCGCGAGGGCTGAACTCGACGCTCATGAACGTGATCTGCGGCGAACCGAGAAACTGGTCGAGATCGGTTCGGCAAGCCGGCAGGAACTTGAAAAAATTCATGCAGAACATACAGCAGCTGAGTCGATGCTGCAGAGCCGGCGGTCACGCCTGATGCTGCTGGGCATGACGGAGTCGCTAGTGGCCAATCTGTCCTCGAGTCCCCAGGTGGCCTCGACCGTCCGGGTGCCGGCGCCCCTCGACGGCGTCATTACCGTTCGCACGGCGAACATCGGGCTCAACGTCGATCCGTCCGCGTCACTCTTTACAGTCGTCGACCTCTTGAACGTGTGGCTGGTTGGCGAGCTCTATGAGCGCGACCTTGCCCGTGTGCGAATCGGAAGCACCGCTACTGTCACAACCAGTGCATTTCCGCAACTGAGACTCGCAGGGAAGGTCAGTTATATCGACCCGGAAATCAGGGGCGACACGCGCACGGCGCAGCTCAGAGTTGAAGTGCCGAATCCAGGCAGGCAGCTTCGACTCGGCATGTACGTCGATATGGAAGTCGGAGAACCCGGCGGTGTTAGCGATGTATTGATGATCCCGCGCACAGCGGTGCAGATGGTTGGCGACCGAACGGTTGTCTATCTGGCGAATCCTGCGATGCCAGGGCAGTACCTCGAACGAGAAGTGAAATTGGGCGACGCCAGCGGCGATGGCATTCAAGTGCTTTCCGGCGTCGCGGTCCACGATAAGGTCGTGACCAAGGGAAGTTTTTCCGTTCGCGCCGAGCGGGATCGTGTCGGCACTGGCGCTGCGTCGCCGATCGGAAGCGGTGCGGTCCAGACGATACGGGTGATGGTTTCAGAGAAAGGTTTCGAGCCCGCTCGGATGTCGTTGCGCGCGGGGGTCCCGGCGCGCCTGACGTTCGTGAGGACCACCGACGCGACATGTGCGACCGAAGTTGTGATCCCTTCTCTCGACATCAAACGACCTTTGCCGCTCAATCAGCCGGTGGATATCGAGTTCGCCCCGAACAAAGCGGGCGACGTCGCGTTTGCGTGCGGAATAGGAATGTTCAGCGGGACTCTCGTTGTGCAATGAGTTGAGATCTATGTATCCAGTCGTGTTTCGCATCGGTAGCTTCGAGGTGACGTCATTTGGGGTGCTCGTGGCGTTGGCCGCGCTGGTCGGGCTATGGATCTTTCGTTCTGAATTGAAACGTTCCGATTTACCTATTGAAGGCGTGGACGCCGCACTTATCGGCCTTATGGGCGGAATGATGGGTGCGAAGGTCGTGTGGGCTGTCGAGTTTCGTCACGAAGCGCCCTTTCTGTCGCTGCTCTTGAGCCGAGGCGGATTGAGTTGGTTTGGAGGATTTGTCGGGGGCCTGGGTGCCGGCTTGTGGGCGCTCCGCAGGCGGCGGATTCCGATCATCGCGGCTCTCGCCGCGGCGGCACCTGCGCTGGCCATTGGCCATGCGATAGGCCGCATCGGCTGTTTCCTCGTCGGTGACGACTACGGCCGTCCGACCGATCTTCCCTGGGGCGTGGCGTTTCCGGAAGGGCTGCCTCCGACGTCCGTTCCAGTGCACCCGACTCAGCTGTATGAAGCGGCGGTGTTAATAGTCGTGGCCTGGACGCTCATCAGATGGCGGCGCAAGCAGATGCCTGATGTCCTCGTGTTCGCGCGGTATCTCGTGCTGGCGGGCACCCTGCGGTTCCTGATCGAGTTCATCCGCATCAACGCCCGCGTGATTGGTCCGTTTACGGTTGCTCAGGTCTTTTCATTTGCCGTCGTCGTCACGGGTCTTTCACTAATGGTCGTAAACCGACAGGAGGGTCGCACGAAGAAAAGTGTGTCCCGTGCATCAAAGCCGGCGGGAAAGACGTATTTGTGACCGGCGGGAAGGTCTATCAAAATTGCGGATACGAAGGACAAGGCGCTCGTGACTCATGCCGGCCACACGGTGCTTCGGATGGCGCGCACCTGACACGAACCTTTCTTCAAGCCGCCGTTTGAGCTCATGGTCGAAGAGCAGCCACCAACGTAGCGCGGTGAGTGTGAAGTGGCCGAGACCGAAGGAATGCACCTCGGCCACTTCCGCAGCACGTGAGCTACATGCAGGAGGTGGAAATCATCTTCAGGGCGGTCGGCGTCATATGGTGCTCGCCTGCCTCTTCCTTTTGCTGAGCGGCGGTCGGTTTCTTGGCGCCCGATTCCATACGCGCCGCCGCCCTCGTGCTCACGGACGTTCCGGTGATGGCCACCTTGTGGCCGACATGTGCGTCGAGTTTCAAGCTGGCGGGGACGTTCATCAGTTCAGCCTGCTTCGGGCCACCGCCTTCAATCGAATTCAGCATGTACGTGTTCGGCTCGCTGCCCTTGGCCAGGCACCCGGTCATCGTGTGCACGCCTCCAGCCTTGGCGACCTTCTCTTTCGCCTCTTTTGCCGCCGTTGCGGGCTTGGCTTTCGGTTGATTTGATCCGCCGCCGTATTGGTTCGCTCCGAGATGGACAGAGAACGCAAACGCTCCGGCGACCAGAATCGCGACACCGTGTTGCAACCTCATACGCGCACTCCTTTGCCTAACCGAAAGTTTCCGGAAGATATGTTATGGCGTGCGGGCAAAATGCATAGCGCGTGCCGCCGGCTGGATGTCGCATAATACTTACAAACGGTGAAAGGCGCGCTCATCGGCATCGCCGTCGTTGTTGTGCTCGCGGTGGCTGGCGG
>Ga0065715_10000844_pt1 | contig 11829 bp, 8 predicted proteins | sample MisBulReplicate1_FD_59102 | JGI IMG/M metagenome (GOLD analysis project Ga0065715, IMG submission 59102) | Miscanthus rhizosphere microbial communities from Kellogg Biological Station, MSU, sample Bulk Soil Replicate 1 : eDNA_1 v2 (version 2) | ecosystem: Host-associated > Plants > Roots >...
ATTTCAGGTCCAGCCTAACGGCAGATGATCGACGCCCTTTGCGCTCTGGCGAACGAACGTTGAATCAAAGAACTCAACCTTTATTCGCCAGCGCGCAAAATCGTTTGGGGCTTTCGGCGTAGGTCGGATCTGAACAATCCCCCGACTACCGTCAGCCTTTCGAACATGGTGCGCTTGCGTTGAGCCCTCATTTCTAATAGCTTTTCATACCGATAAATAGCTCTTCAAACTCCTGCTGCCCCGGTTTCTTTCTCCTCGGGAGGGTATGTTTTCCAGTTCGCTTCAGCTCCTGCCAATCGCGGTGTCGTTTGTTCTGGCGCTCGTTCTGACACCCGTCGTCGCCGCCCTCGCGCGTCGCTACGGTGTCGTCGCCAAGCCCAAGACCGACCGGTGGCACAAGAAACCCACTGCAATGCTGGGCGGCGTGGCAATCTTTTTGTCCGTACTCATTCCGAATCTTTTTCTCGTTCCTGATACTACTTACGAATACGTAATCATTCGGGCAAGCACATTTCTCTTCGTCGTCGGACTCGTCGACGATCTGATCCATTTGAAGCCTTATCAGAAACTCATTGGCCAGGTACTCGGCGCCGCGTACGTCGTTTACTACGGACTCTCATTGCCGTGGACCAGGTCGGTTCTCATCAACATGGCGTTAGCGATCTTCTGGTTGATAGCAATTACAAATGCGATCAACCTGCTCGACAACATGGACGGCCTTGCCGCAGGCATTGCCATCATCGCGGGTGGCTTCCTCGCGCTGAGTTTTGTTAACACCGGCCAATACATCGACGCGGTGATCCTCCTTTGCTTCGCATCAGCACTGCTGGGCTTCCTGATTTACAACTCGAATCCGGCATCAATCTTTATGGGCGACTGCGGTTCGATGTTTGTCGGATTCTTTCTTGCGAGCTCTGCTCTCGTGAACGTTAGTGGCGGAAGATCGAGAAGTTTCCTGCCGGTGCTCGCAGTTCCGATCCTGGTTTTGTTCATTCCGATCTTCGACACGACGTTCGTCACGATCTTGCGAAAACTTTCCGGTCGGGCAGCATCGCAAGGGGGTCGCGATCACACTTCGCACCGACTCGTTGCACTCGGCATGTCGGAACGACATGCGGTTTGGATGCTCTACGGATTCGCCGCGCTTTCGGGCGTTCTTGCAGTCGTCGTTCAGCGCGTAAAGCTTGACGTTAGCCTGGCGGCGATTGCGGGCTTCACGATCCTCCTGACGTTGCTGGGGGTTTATCTATCCGGAGTAAAAGTCTACGACGAGACGGCCGACGAGCAGGTACTCAAAGGAAAGGCGCTTTACACCTTTCTCGTCGACGTCTCATACAAGCGACGCATTTTTGAAGTGCTGCTGGATCTCGTTTTGATCATTCTCGCGTACTGGAGTTCGTACGCCATCAAGTTTGGTCCATTCTCGGCCAGCCCTCAATGGAAGCTTTTCATTCGCAGCATTCCGATCGTGCTGTTTGTGAAGATGTCGGCGTTTCTGGTAATGGGCGTGTATCGCGGGCTTTGGAAATACACAAGCATCGATGACCTTATAGTTTTTGCGAAGGCGGTGATGCTGAGTTCGATTGCCAGCGTGATCATTATTCTCTTCACGTTAAGGTTTGAAGGGTTCTCGCGCGCGGTATTTGTGATCGATGGCGTTCTGATGTTTTTCTTTCTGGCGGGCAGTCGTATGGCATTCAGACTGTTCCGGCAAGTTCTGCCGGCGGCTGGAAATCCCAATGGACGCCGAGTGTTGATCTACGGGGCTGGTGATGGTGGCGAATTGCTTTTGCGTGAATTAATGAATAATCGCGACCTGGCACTTTCTCCGATCGGGTTTCTCGACGACGATCCTTCAAAGAGCGGCAAATTGATCCACGGGTTCAGAGTTTTTGGCGGCAACGGGGATCTTGGCTCGGTTTGCGATCAGCAACAGGTGGACGAAGTTGTAATATCAAGTTTGAAGATGACTGACGCGAGAGTTGAAGAGGTTGTACGCTGCTGCGCCGAGCGTGAGATCGTCGTGAAGAGAATGCGCATTACGATGGAGACGCTCGATCTGCAATAGTCTGGTCATGCCCCAGGAACTGATTCACCTAACAACACGCAAGCCGGTAGTCCGCATTTTGATGATCGTGTTCTTGATCATCGCGGCCGTCTGGTCTTACTTCGTCGTCAACTGGTACCTCGGCAATACGTTCGCGGAGAACCTTGGTCCAAGCGAGCGCGACCTCGACATCGCTCGTATGGCCGTCGCGATGGCACCGGACGATCCTCTCACGCATTGGCGTCTCGCCCTTGTCTCGCAGAGAAAACTTCCACCAGATCAAATCGGCCACATCATTGCGGAATACGAAAAGGCGGTCACCCTTTCGCCAAACGATTACCGGTTCTGGACCGCACTCGGTGTTGCCTATGAGCAAGCGGGAGAACATGACAAAGGCGAAGTCGCGCTAAGGCGAGCGGTTACTCTCGCACCTAATTACGGTCATCCCCACTGGTTTTTGGGAAACCTCTTGCTGCGCCGTTCGCGCTATGACGAGGCGTTTGCCGAATTACGACGCGCGAGTGAAGTAAATGATGAGTTTCGACCGCAGTTCTTTCTTCTGCTTTGGGAAATCTTCGGCTCAGATTTTGACGCCTTGGGTAAAGCGATAGGTGACAATCCCTCGACTCGCGCTGACTTTGCCAATCATCTATTGAAACAGAAGAAGTACGACGAAGGACTGCGGCTCTGGTCTACGCTCTCACCAAGTGACAAAACGGCTAACAAAGCAGCTGCTGATTCAATGCTGACCGCTCTAATTGCAGCTCAGCGTTATTACGCCGCGGTCAGTGTTTGGAATGACGTTGCGCCGAACGCGGAGAGTCGCGCCACGATCGATCGAATCACTGATGGCGGGTTTGAACAAGTGGCGAACTATGGACCAGACATGGTGTTCGCCTGGCAAGTAAAGAATGTGTCGCAGGTGCAGATCGGCGTCGATCCGCAAAGCGGTCACAGCGGTCGTCGCAGCCTCCGTCTGGTGTTTCAAGTGCGCCAAAAACTGGAGGGGTTGAGCGCGACACAACTTGTTGCTGTGTCGCCCGATACCGAATACGAGTTGGAGTTCTTTCAAAAGTCGCAGAAGCTGGAGAGTGGATCCACTCCTTACGTCCGTGTGAGTAACCCAGCTGACAACGCTCAACTCGCGCTTTCCGATGGCGCGGCCAATGGCGACAGTGATTGGCAACGAGTTAGTTTGACGTTCAAAACACCACCCAAATGTGAAGGGGTGACTATCACGATCGAGCGTGGGAAGTGTCTGGACATAGATATTTGCCCGATTTTCGGCACTGTTTGGTATGACGACTTCAGTCTCAAACGCAGAAATTGATGTTGTCTCTGTCAACGCGACGGAGCTAACGCGCGCCCGCGCGGAACCGATCGTCTATCGGATCCGACACACGCTCGCAAGTCGATTTCTGGTGTTACTAATCTGTGTCGCGATTGTCCTTTCGGCGCTCGCGTACGGCACGGTGCATTATTGGTCGCTGAGCGTATTCACGCTGGGTGCATTCACGATTCTTTGTCTTTGGGTGGTCGATGCCTGGTCCATCGGGCAGTTCAGGATTAGCAGAAATCTCCTCCAGGTACCTCTTTTAGGAGCAATTCTTCTGGGAGTCGTTCAGTTGCTGCCACTGCGACCGGCCGCAGACAGTGGGCTCGGCATTAGTCTCTCGCAGTCGCTCTCGCTTGATCCGAACTCAACGCGCCTTGTCATCGTGCAACTCGTTAGTTTGTTCATCTACTTTGCGGCTGTTCTCGTGTTTATCGATACGCCTCGACGNCTTCATCTGATCGTCCGCACGATAATGATCTTCGGNTTCTGCCTCGCGATGTTCGGATTGACGCAGTCGTTTACGAGTCCNACNAANGTCTACTGGATTCGTGAGCTAAACCAGAGCACAGCCTTTGGTCCATTCATCAATCGACATCACTTTGCGGGCTACATGGAATTGACTGTCGCGATCCCTCTGGGCTTGTTGTTCGGTGGAGCGGTCGATCGAGAGAAAAAACTCCTGTATTTATTTCTCGCCGGAATGATGGGCGTTGCGCTCGTCATGACGACGTCAAGAGGCGGCGTTATTAGTCTTGTTGCCCAGGTCCTGTTCTTTGTCATAGTCACCGCGTTGTGGAGCAAAGAAAACGAAAGGACTAGAAGACGAGTCAGTCGGATTCGCGGGGCGATAGTCCGACTTGGATTAGGCGCGGCGTTACTTATCGGATTAGTTATCGGCGTACTAATAATTGGAGGTGGCGACCTTCCGCTTGATCGTTTGGTCGATAGCGTTAATACAAACGATCCGACCACCGGTCGTGCTCACTTCTGGTCAGTTACCGTGAACATGATCAAAGCTCATCCAGTGCTTGGCACAGGCTTGGGTGCTTTCGGCGTGATCTATACGGGCTTTGATACGCGTAATGGTTTGCTCCGATTGGAACAAGCGCACAACGACTACCTTCAGATTCTTTCAGACGGCGGAATCGTCGGCGCCGCTCTCGGGCTCGCGTTTGTTGTTCTGCTTTTCGCCCGCGCGTTTTATCGAATGGGGACGCGTGATCCATTCCGACGCGGCGTTGCCCTCGCGGGAGTGGGCGGTTGTTTTGCCGTCCTGGTTCACAGCTTCTTTGATTTCACGCTCCACACCACGTCAAACGCGTTGCTATTCCTTGTGCTCGCTGCGCTGGCGACCTTGAACGGTCGAGTGGAAAGTGTTCCGCGCCGGAAACGTCGGCGCACGCCACGCTTTGAGAGGACCACAGAGCCAGAGGGTTCCGGTGCTCAGGATTCACCAAACCGTGAGGCGGATTTGGCAAGCTCGACGGTGTGACGGTTAGTCTGTTGAATCCTGGAATACCTGTCTCAACCCGCAGATTTGAACGATGTGGTCGTTAGGTAATATGATGCGCGCAACTCGGTCTATCGCCCCCTTTCTGAACTTCACTTCGAAGCGCGACCTAAGGAGAATCCAAACGACTTGGCTTCAGCTGCTTCCGCAAAAGACGACTCGACTGCATATACAGCGACCGAAACGTCCTCTATTCCCGGTTTATGCCTGAGCGCTTCGCTCCGACACGCTAAGCCGGATGCTCTCAATCACCGTGAAAGTGGGCGCTGGCTGAATATTACTGCCGCTCAGTTCGTTGAGCGTGTTAAGAACGTAGCTCTTGGGCTAGCAGCACTCGGTATCCGGCCAGGCGATCGCATTGCGCTCTTCTCGGAGAACCGCCCGGAGTGGTCGATTGCAGACATGGCCATTCTCAGTCTGGGCGCGATCAATGTTCCGATTTACACCACGCAGGCAGTCGAACAGATTGAGTTCATCCTTGCCGACTCTGGTTCGCGCGCGATCTTCATATCAAATCGCAAACTACTGAGACATGCCCGACCGGCACTGAATAATCGACATCTTGAACGGTTGATCTTCTTCGACGACGACGTCGCCGAAGATTTGGACAACGCAATCAGTTTGGAGCAATTGGAACAGAGCGGCAGAGAACAAGCGAAGCAACGACCCGAAGCATTCGACGCGTATTTGCATGCTGTGCGTCCTGATGATCTCGCGACGATTATCTACACCTCCGGCACGACAGGCGAACCCAAAGGTGTGATGTTGACGCACAACAACTTCATTTCGAATGTGCTGTCGATTGCGAAAGGCCTACCAATCACCAATACCGATGTTGCCGTGTCAGTTCTTCCTTTGTCCCACATCTTCGAGCGCGCTGGTTTCTACGTCTTTTGCTATACAGGAGTCTCCGTTTACTACGCAGCGTCGTTCGATCAAGTGGGTGAAAGTCTGCGCGAAGTGCGTCCGACAGTGATGACAGCTGTGCCTCGTCTCTTTGAGAAGGTGTATCACCGGATCATCAAGAAGGGCATGGCGGAGAAGGGCTTAAAGCGAAAAATCTTTACCCGATCTTTGAACGTCGGTCAGCGATTTGGTGAACTCACTGATGCGCAAAGACGAATTCCCGTCCGCCTTAGATTCCAGCAGAGAATGGCGAGCAAGCTGGTGTTCTCAAAATGGCGTGAAGGTGTTGGCGGTCGATTGCGTTACTTCGTGTCAGGTGGAGCCCCGCTAGCGCCGGCCCTGTCCTATTCCTATATCTCCGCGGGAATTCCAATCCTTCAGGGCTACGGTGCCACAGAAACGTGCATCGTTTGCGCGAACCGTCCAGAGAATAACCATGTGGGCTCTGTGGGTGTTCCGTTCGAAGGGATTGAACTGAAGATCGCTGAGGACGGTGAGATCCTTATCAAGGGTCCGAACGTGATGCGTGGATATTACGGTCAACCTGAAGCGACTGAAGCGGTGTTGAAGGATGGGTGGTTCGCCACGGGCGACGTGGGCCACCTGGACAAAGAAGGTCGGCTATACATAACTGACCGAAAGAAAGACTTGTTCAAGCTATCCAACGGTAAGTATGTAGCGCCGCAACTGATCGAGAGTCTACTGAAGGAAAGTGAATACGTGAGTCAGGTAGTCGTTGTGGGTTCCGGTCAAAAACAACCTGCCGCCTTGATTGTTCCCGATTGGGAGAACCTGAATCAGGCACTCGCAGCAACGGGAGAGAAACTTCCGAAGGACCGCACCGAGCTAAGTAAACATCCTTCCGCCGTCAAAATAGTTCAGCGCGACGTCGCCAATTTGACGTCCAGCCTTGCAGATTACGAACGCATCCGTCACGTGGCTCTGCTACCGAACGAGTTTAGTATCGATAGCGGCGAATTGACCCCCACACTAAAAGTGAAGCGCCGCGTAATCGACGAGCGTTACAGCGATCTCATCGAAGCGCTTTATTCCTGAGTTCACTCACGTAATCGATAGCAAGCCCTACCTGATTAGTCTCAACTTGCTGCTTTGACAAAGGAGAGACTCGGCCAGGATTCGGAGATTCATGGGAATCTCTGGCGATCTGTCGTCGCGCTTGGTTGGGGCGGTGTGAAAGGCGAGCAAGGCGAGTTCGGCGGTGCAGAATTCGCAGGCCGTCAAGTGAAGTCGAACTAGCGCAACAAGTTCTCTAGGCAGGCCTTTGGTGCGGTACAAGAGAAGGGTACTGGACGACGGACATGCCACCGTTTTCTGGAAGACTGACTCGTCTTGTGGGTTCATCCTGCCACCTGCGAAACAGAGACCGCCAGGGAGAACTGCCTGGAAAAACCGTCAAACTCTGGGGTCGGGCCAGGGGAAGCAGAAGTAGCCTCCAACGGAAAAAAGTTCTCCTTGTTCGACATTACAAAATAGCCAATGGAGCCCTCATTCCAGAGGTTTTTCACCCCCTAAAGATCTGTTTTCTCTCGTGTTTTCAATAGCTTTACCGTAGTGTAAAAACTTGTTGCCCATATCCTGAATTGCTGCTAACATGCCTTCGTCGTCGTTGCAGCGGATCGCTCAACGACTCATTCCAGGACGGCCCACCTGCTTTCGTGCGGAACATCGGGCACACGTTAAGACATATTCCACAGCTCGCCTCAGGCCAGCATTAAAGTCTCCATTACAGAAAAACGCAGACTTCATTAGGTCTTAAACCACCAATTTGACCTCTTGTGCTTAGCCGCTGACAGGCAGCGATCGATCCAGATCTCCTTACCAGACGTCGAAGGCGAACTACCCGCACTTTGAATTGAACCGCCCCGGAACTCACCGCAGAGAAACCCTTAGAGGACATAGGGTCATTACGGACAATCCTGTGAAATCCATCAGCGAAGATTACGACAAAGCAATCGAACCCGGAACCCCTGACAAACGACAACCTCAGTCGCGCGGTCGTCGGACTTACGATCGACCAGGCAAAAACGCGAAATGGGTTGAGAGCCTTCGTTCGTCTGATGTCGGTCGTCTGTGGTCCGAACTACATCGAATCGTTTCTCATCACCCGTTGGTGAGAGCGTCTCGAAGCGCCGGCCTGTTGGTTGAAGAAGGCGGTTCGGGAGCCTACACAGATCTTACGCAGGAACTGTTCGTTCAGCTGCTTAGCAAGAACCGGTTTGAGCACTATCTCGAGACGGCGATGACCGACTACGAGATTGAGTGTGAAATCAGTCAGATCGAACTTACCAACCTGCTTACAGCGGAACTCCGCAAGCGTCATCCAGAGAGCTATCGACTCGCCCGCCGCATTTCGACATTGATTCAATCGAGCACTAATTTTCGAAGGTTTGATTCAAGCGGCATCGACGATGAACCTCACAGACGATTGGCAGACCGCGTCTATGGACTGAGTGAGTGGGCCGCCGACAAGACGCGTCGGGGTTCACATGAAGTTGAACAGCGTGTTCACGTGATTCCCGTGCGCCAGCGTGACACGCGCATGGTCGGTTGTACAGGCGATTCCCAGGTTGTTATCAGCAACGCGGATCTTGAAGATTTGATCGTGTCTGTTTTGGACGCCGTCGATTCACCCGTTGATGTTCGAACTCTGCGCAGTCTCGTTATGTCGCGGTTGCCGGTCATGGACATCTATCTTGTTCCCCTCGATGGCGACGACAACGACTCCGACAACTCGAACCATTACGAGCCGGTCGATAGGCGTGAGAATCCTGAGGAGGGCTTGCTGCGGCGCGAATCAGAGCGCGAGGCAGCCGGTTTTGTGGATGAGTTTTTGAAGAACCTGCATGAAGCTGTGCGGGGGAAGATAAAGCAGTACAATCGGATACTCGGGGTGTTATGGCTATGTTATTTGAGTCCCGAGCATCTGACGCAATTGGAAGTTGCGGCGTCATTGGGAGTTTCGGATTCTTTGGTCTCTGACTACCGGCGGCGCATTGAGCAGGAATTGAGATCGTTGTCGTTTTCTGAAGTGGAAGAGGCAAAGCAGTTCGAGTTGGCTTTGCGGGAGCGTGTGAAGACCCTGGTGTTTCAGATGGAGGAGAAAGCGCTACCGGTGTAAGGACAGTGCTTTGTTTGCCTGCACCCGGATTCGATTAGGCATTGAGGGAAGCTGCCATCTATCGGCAGCTTTTGCGTTTTTTCAGGCCCCTAAGATTTAATGGAACGGTCGCAAACGCGAGTGATACTTCCTGAAATGCTTCCGACGAATCGCAATCGCGTGTAAAGGCAAGACAAGATGAATTACAACTAAGATATGCGATTGGATGTCGTTATACCCACTTACAATCGGCAGCAATCCCTGTCCAGAACCCTAGGTAGTCTTCAAAAAGCCCGCGTTCCTAGTGGTCTAAGTGTCGGCATCACAGTGGTCGATAACAATTCGAGTGACGACACTCGTTTGGTAGTCGAGCGATGGGGCCAAGAACTATCAGGAGTTAGTTACGTCTACGAGAAGAAGCAGGGTAGATCGTTCGCTTTGAACGCGGGAATACAGGCGACGTCCGGTGACCTGATTGGGTTTATCGACGACGATGAAGAGGTAGAAGAATCGTGGTACGAAACTGTTTACGATGCATTTACGAGTGGTGACGTCGACTTCATCGGTGGGCCTTATATCCCGAATTGGGAGGTAGAGCCGCCCAATTGGCTGCCCAGGAAATACTGTGGTGTCATCGGTGATATTCAGGCCGGAGATCAAATCGTACCGTTCGATGAGAGCTATCCGGGTATTCTCATGGGTGGCAACGCGGTTCTCAAACGCGCAATTCTGAAGAGAGTCGGCCTTTATATGACATCGGTAAGTAGGAAGGGGAAGAAGCTTTTGGCTGGCGAAGACGAAGACATGTACCAGCGGTTATTGAAGGCCGGGGCGAAGGGCCTCTATCTCCCGCACCTAAGAATCTTTCATCACATACCCGCTGAGCGACTAACGAAGAGTTATTTCCGCCGTTGGTGTTTCTGGAGAGGTGTTTCATCGGGAGTACTCGACCGCCAGCAACCCGCTGACGTCCGTTATCTGTTTGGCGTTCCAAGGTACCTCTATGGTGCCGCCGCGCGTGGTATGTTTAGCAACGTGGCGAGTGTGTTCAGCAGCACAGACGCAAGCTATCGCTTCACTAACGAACTTGCCAGCTGGGACTTAGCCGGGTTTTTTTATGGCAAGCACTTTTACTCGCCCGAGGTCTAGGAGCCAAGCGATTTGAGTCTAGTAACTCCGAAACGAAGCTCCACGGCTTCCCTGGTTGTTTGGCTAATGGTCGCGAAGAGTTTCGCGTTTGTTGTAAGCCTCGCTTTGCCGTTGCTCCTGGTCCGACGGTTGAGCCAGGCTGAGTTCGGCTCATATAAGCAGGCATTTCTGGTCATCGGTACTGCCATCGCCATTCTGCCGTTTGGCTTCGGCACTAGCACGTTTTACTTCCTGCCACGCGAGACCACTCCACGCGCCAAAAAACAGATCATCTTGAATGTTGTGCTGTTCAATCTGATTGTTGGTCTCCTGGCCTTCTTAATATTGTGGACGCGCGCGGATCTGTTCGGCCGACTGTTTCACGACTCGCAACTAATCGGACACCAGGCGTTGATTGGATTAGTGATTCTGTTTTGGTTGTTTTCGTCGTTTTTGGAGACGATCGCTGTCGCGAACCAGGAGCCGAAATTTTCAACAGCGTTCATTGTCGGCGCACAACTGTCGAAAGCGGTGCTGCTCTTGTCCGCGGCAATATTGGTTGGCACAGTCTATTCGCTGATAGTGGCTTCCTTGATTCATGGTTTGATTCAAACGGTGGTGATGGTCGCTTATCTCCACACGCGCTTCAAAGGGTTTTGGTTTTCCTTTAGTTGGCCTATGTTGCGAACTCAGTTGAGCTACGCACTGCCCTACAGTCTTACGGCTTTGCTCTACACAGCACAGACGGATTTGCACAACTATTTTGTTTCAAATCGCTTCAATGCGGCCACATTCGCTATTTATTCTATCGGGTGCCTCCAGTTGCCGTTCCTGGGAATTCTGACAGAATCATTGGCGTCAGTGATGATCCCTCGGCTGAGTCTGCTTCAGAGGGACAATAATCATCGCGAAATTGTACGGTTGATGGCGGAAGTGATGCGGAAGCTTGCATTCGTTCACTTTCCGGTCTATGCGTTTCTAATGATCAGCGGGAAGGAATTCATCCGATGGCTCTTCACGGACGCTTACCTGGAGAGCTGGCCAATTTTTGCCATTAACCTGACCTTGATTCCATTCTACGTGATTATGTTGGACCCGATTGTCCGAGCCTATGCCGAACAGCGTTACTTCTTATTGAGGTTACGCCTATTCTTGTTGTGCGTGCTCGTCATTGGACTTTGGTATGCCATTGGAACCTTCGGTCTGCTCGGAGCAGTCGTTGTTGTTGTATCAATCAACCTCTTCGAGCATCTAGTGGTTACTTACCGATCGGCGACCCTTATAGGCGTTAAAAGGGCCGATCTGCGGTTACTCGGCGACGTAGGTAAGTTGGCGCTTGCAGCAATGGTCGGAGCTGCCGGCGCGCTGGTTGCACGCTCATTTGTTGTCGGCCTTAAGCCGTTCTATGTTTTGGTCTTCACCGGGATTGTGTTCGTCGTCCTATACATCGCGGCTTTATTATTGTTGCGAGTGCCGAATGATGTTGAGCGTGAACGAGTGAGAAAGATGACCGACCTCGAACGCTTTTTCTTTTGGAGAAGAGCTGCTGAGCCGTTGACGTAAGTCGCCGTAGGCTAACTCATGAGTTTACAAGTGACATTGGCAATCGTCTTTTGGCTCGCGGTTGGCGCGATCTTTTACACGTACGCCGGATATCCGCTGTTGCTCCTTCTTCTTCGGTTCGTTCGCGGTAAACCCGTGCGGCGTGCGGAACACACGCCTACCGTTACGGTCATCATTGCCGCGTACAACGAAGAGCGCGATCTGGCGGCTAAGCTCGAGAA
>Ga0065715_10000630_pt1 | contig 11827 bp, 10 predicted proteins | sample MisBulReplicate1_FD_59102 | JGI IMG/M metagenome (GOLD analysis project Ga0065715, IMG submission 59102) | Miscanthus rhizosphere microbial communities from Kellogg Biological Station, MSU, sample Bulk Soil Replicate 1 : eDNA_1 v2 (version 2) | ecosystem: Host-associated > Plants > Roots >...
TCGAAAGTTTTTCGCACGGGATGAAGCAGCGCCTCGTGATGAGCGCCGCGTTTCTGCATCGGCCCGAAGCCGTGCTCGTCGACGAGCCCATGGTGGGCCTCGATCCCCGGGGCGCGAAGTTGATCAAGGCGGTGTTCCGCAGGATGGCCGACCGTGGTGTCGCGATTCTCATGAGCACGCACACACTCGAGGTGGCCCAGGAGATGTGCGATCGAATCAGCATCATTCTGCGGGGAAAAATCATCGCAAGCGGCACCGTGGACGAGCTGAAGTCCTTAGCGGGCGATAAAGACGCCGAGCTGACGCCGGTCTTTCTGAAGCTTACTGGCGGCAGCGCGTTGCAGGAAATCGACGAGGTCCTGTGACAACCGTTCCGTTCCCCTATCTTCTCCTGCCCGCGTTCCGGTCGTCGCGGAATCGCGCGCGGCGAGCGAGGCGAAGCGACCTCGTTCGAGCGCAGGTTTTCGCGGCTGTCGGGCTACTGATATTCGCGGCGCTGTTTTACGGGGCCTTCTGGATTACGACGCAGCTCGACGACTATGCCGAGCTTGGCGACTTCCTGTTGAGGATCGGCCTTTCGTGGCTGTTCCTCACGTTCCTGTCGTTTCTGGCGTTCAGCGGAGTCGTCACCGCGCTCTCCACGCTGTTCCTGTCGGAAGATTTGCGGCTGCTGCTTGCGGCGCCAATTGCGATCCGCCGCGTGTTCTACGCGCGGTTCGCAAAAACCGTAGGCCAGTCGTCGTGGATGGTTGTCGTATTTCTGATGCCGGTGCTGCTCGGCGTGGGCGTCGCACGGTGCGCGCCCTGCACGTTTTACGTGACGGCGCTGCTCACGGTCGCACCCTTCTGCGTGATCCCGGTCGCTATCGGGACCGCCGTCACGCTGCTGCTGGTCAACGTGTTCCCGGCGAGACGCGCGCGCGACATTCTCATGCTCATGGGCTTGCTGTTCGCGGCGAGCATCGTGTTGCTGCTGCGCTTCATTCAGCCAGAGCGGCTGCTGCGCGTCGAGTCGCTGCCCGACGTCACCGGGTTCTTTGCCACGCTGCAATCGCCGATCACGCCGATGCTGCCGTCGTTCTGGGCCGGGGAAGCGCTTTTTGCCAGTCTCGTCGGCGCTCGCGACCTGCCGCATGCAGCCGCACTCTGGACGACGGCCATGGCGTTCACGGTGATGCTGGGTGCCGCAAGCCAGCGCTGGTATTTCGCGGGCTACAGCAAATCGCAGGAAGCACGGAAAGCACGGTTTACGCGCCTGCTGGTGCTCGATAAGGTGGCGCAGGCGCTTCCCATTTCGACGGTGAGCCGGAGCCTGTTCATCAAGGATCTGAAAGTGTTTCTCCGCGACGTCACGCAGTGGTCCCAGCTTCTGCTGCTGCTTGCGCTGGTCCTCGTCTATCTGTACAACTTTCAGGTGCTCGACCTGGACCGCATTCCGTACATGAGCGGCGTGGTGAAGAACTTTTATGCATTTCTGAACCTTGGCCTTGCCAGCTTCGTGATGGCTACCATTGCCGTTCGATTCGTGTTTCCCGCCGTGTCGGCCGAAGGCCATGCGTTCTGGATCATTCGGACCTCGCCGATCTCGTTCAAACAGTTCTTGTGGTCGAAGTTCTGGATGGGGCTTATCCCGGTGCTGATCTTCAGCGAGGTGCTGACGATTGTCGCGAACGAATTTCTCGGCGTGGCGCCGTTTCTGAAATACCTCACGGCGACCGCGATCATCTTCATGAGCGTTGCGCTGGTCGGCCTCGCCACCGGCATGGGCGCGCGCTATCCACGCTTCAATGCCGACAACGCCACGCAAGTGGCAGGCTCACCAGGCGGCGTGGCATACATGATTGCGGCCGTGTCATACATCATCATCATGACGGTGCTGCTGGCATGGCCTGCATCGATTTATCTGTGGCACATGGTCCGCAGCCGGCCTCTCGAGCTCTCTCAAGTGGCGTTCATATCCGCCTGTTTTACCGGCGCGGCAATCCTCAGCGTGGCGATCGGTGTGTTGCAGATGCGCTCGGGCGTGCAGGCGCTCGAAGAACTAGGCTAGCCAGAGGCGAGTCGACTCGATCGCGGCATCCGCGTCGGTCGCGCGATCGTCCGCCAGCGCCGACCAGTAGAACGCTCCGGCATAGCCTGCGGCGTGGGCCACGTCCAGGATGGCGGACATGCTCCGGTTCGAACCGAGCGTCGGGAACTCGCCGAGAACGACCGGCCGATCGAAGCCAAGCGCCGACACCGGCGTCTCGAGCGGCGGCTGTCCCGTGAGCGCGTCGTACCAGTGCACCTGATAAAAATCCAGACCGAGCCCCTGATAGAACGTCCGCCATCTCGTGCCGGCCGACCCGATTGTCACCGGCTGCATCGCGTTCGCGTGGACAAGCGAAACGGCCTCTCCGAGAAAGTCGTAAAGCTGATCGGAGGTCAACGTGCGGATCCATTCGGGCTCGTTGATGATGTCCCACGCCATGATCGTCGGCTCGGTTCCGTAGTGTTTCACTACGGGCCGCAGAATCTTATCGAGCAGCGCACGCCGGGCCTCTGGATCCTGCAGGACCGCAGAACGGCCGCCGATCTGAACGCCGTTGATCATGCGCGCCGGGTCGCTCCACACGAAATCGAGCAGCACGAAGAGCACCCGCAAGCCATGGCGCGTGGCAGCCGCAAGCGCGGCGTCGATGTCTCTGAACACAAACGGATCGAGCCGGCGTGGGCGGCCGCTCGCATCGAACTCGATACCCGCGCGCCCGTCGCAGAAGAGAAACCAGCGGATGGCGCGCACGCCGGAGGCGGCGAGTTGCCCGAACGTCGTGTCGAGCTCGCGGGCCTGATCCGGCTCGGCGATCCCGCCGTTCAGCCGCCACGCGTTGGCGCCGAAATCGATTCCGTAGTGGAGCCACGGCAGGTTCGCGCCGACGAAGAATTCCGGCCAGCCAAAGAGGCTCATTGGTGCGCGTGCTGCCGGACTCTTTCCATCAGCCGCTTCTGGGCTTCGTCGGCCAGACGATACTCGCCAGGCCTGACCGCCTCGCCCGTGTCGAAGTTCAAGTTCGGAAGCGACAGGGATCCGGATTTCGAGAGGGCACCGAGATATCCGCGATACCGCGCGGCGGTCTTGTCGAAACTCTCGAGAAACACGCGTTCGGCTTCCCGTGTTGGAAGCTTGAAGGCGAGCGAGGAAAATGGTCCCACTTTAGGGATGACGCGCAGCACNACTGCCAGGATCTTAGAACGAATCCCCGGCCGTTCATACGTCGTCCCCCATTCCTGTTCGAACTTGGCNCGCGGGACGGCNAAAAGAAACTGTTCNCGGCTGACGGTGGGCATCTGCTGTCTGATGTCTTTCTCCCTGGTCTGCCACGCCACCTTCGTCATTTGAGGAATCATCGTGCTGACGGCGTAGCGGAACGTGCCGATCGACATGTCGAAATTGGCGAACACGTCCTTGAGCTGCAGTCCATAGGTCGCGAGAAACGCGCGCTCGAGCACATCCTTGGCGATCTGGAAACCGATGAAGCTGTGGTAGCTCGTCGGGAGATACGCACCGCGCGCGATCTGAACGACGTCCAAACCGAACTCGGTCTTGAGATGCGCAGCCCGATCGTCCGCATAGGTGACGACGCTGCCGTATTTTTTGCTCAGCTTCGGATAAATCAACGGCACCGCGCGATTCACGCCGATCGGATGACCGGTGTTATCGGCGGCGTAATGAGCGAGCGCCCCCAGCGCGAACGCGTACTCGTTGACATCTGACGCTTCGGTCAGCATCGACGTGATGAAGTCGCCGCTGCGAACATAGTGCGTCAGGTTGCCGAACGTGCGGCTCGAAAACGGGTAGTAGCCGAGATCCTGAATAAGACATCCGCCATACGCAAACGCTCGTGCCTCCGTCAGCGCGGCATCTGATGCGTGGAATTTCGCTCGCAGCAGAGGCGCGATGGACGAGTCCCATGCCGTGTCGATGATGGCTTCGTGAGACAGCACTCCGTAAGCCGATGTCACGCGCGGAACACAGAACATACACAAAATGACAATGCCGCGAGCCGCTACCCGGATTCTGTGTCGCATCTCCTTGTGCTCAAGCAATCCGGGTACCATATAAGGATGAGCGCCCGGGTATTTCTTCTGTCGCCCGCCAATTGCCGCGGACGGCGTGCCCTGCAGGTCCTCTCGCCGAAAGCGACATTCGCCGTTGCTGCGCGCCTGCGATCGCAGGACGGCGTGCCAATTGGCGAACTGTTCTCGCATATGAGCGGGCTGTACTTCCGTGGCAAGCTCACGTATGCTCGCCGGTTCGGCCGGGCGTTCGTCATCACTCCCGATCAAGGATTAGTGCCCGCCGAGCTGCCCATCACACGTGATGTGCTCGTACGTTATGGCGACGGCGAGATTCATCTGGAAAATGCGGCGTACCGTGCGCCGTTAGAGGCGACCGCGCGGTCGTTGGCCGATCACGTTGGGACTGATGCGCAGTTCGTGCTCCTCGGCAGTGTCGCCTCGGCTAAATACGTGGACGTGCTGGGCGCCATTTTCGGATCCCGGCTGGTCTTCCCTTCAGATTTCGTCGGACGCGGAGACATGAGCCGGGGCGGGCTGCTGTTGCGAGCTGCGGACGCAGGACAGGAGCTCCGTTACGAGCCGGTGCTCGGCGCCGTGCGGCATGGACCGAGGCCGGCAAAGCTGGAGCCACTCCGTCGTCCATCGTCGATCGTCCATCGTCCATCGTCAGCCACTAACGACTGACGATCGACGATGGCCGATTGACGATCGACCACACTGAGCCTTTTTTCCCCTCGTTCTCGCATCCGTAAGTGTGAGGATCAGTTTACGTAGATGGGGTGTGTTCAGTCTCGTGGGCGTCGGGGGATTCGTTCTGCAGCTCGGCACGATCGCCCTGCTGACGCGATGGCTGGGATGGCCCTCGCTGGTGGCCACCGCAGTCGGCCTTGAAATCGCGGCCTTCCACAATTTCGTCGGCCACAACCAATTCACGTGGAAAGAGAATCCTCCCCGCTCGGTTCGCGAGTGGATCCGCCGATACCTCCGATATCAGGTCGCGAAGACGACCTCACTTGGAGCAAGCCTGGCGTTAACGATGATCTTCACGGCGACCACGCCGCTTCCGCTCGAGATCGCCAACACCATCGCGGTCGTCTTCTGCGCGCTGCCGAATTACCTGCTGACCGAACGGCTGGTATTCAGCGCCAGGGCCAGCTAAGAACGGATCACGAAGGCACGAAGGTTTTAACCACACAAGGCACGAAGAACAACAAGTCTTTTTTCTTTGTGCCTTGTCGGGTTCCACTCTTGGGAGAATCTGAACTTAGTGTTCCGCGTTCTTAGAACGCTACCTTCGCGACTCCAACGTCACAATCGGCGAATAGTCGCCCAGCCGTTCTCTCGTCCACACGACGCCATTCGACCGGCGAGCGCTGACGCTGGAGAAGTGATACCGATAAATTTGGCAGCGTACATAGCGCGGGGGCGTGCCGTTGAACGGATCGACGGCGATGAGACGCAGGACATCGGGTGAGCCCTGGAGCAGCCGCGACAGAAAACCCTGCAGCCACGGCTGCGTATCGAATTGATCGAGCGCGGCAAACCACATCTGCCAGTCCAGGCGCGGCTGATGAGGCGCAACCCACGGAGGACGCCGCGCAAGGTCGCCCGGTTTGTCCTTGAGCTCGTAGGGCTGCCAAGTGACTCGATCATTGGATCCTTCCACGACGATCTCGTCTCGCGTCTGCGTCATCACGGCGAAGAGTCCGTAGCCGTTGATGCTGCGAAAGGGCGAGACGAGCGCGGCCATCGGGCCGATGACCGCCGCGGCTGGCGCGCGAAATCCCATTTGAGCGGCGAGAATGCCGGCCGAGATCGGAACCGTCACGATCGCCGCCGTGATGGGCATCCATTTCGGCCAGTAGCGCGCAGACAGCACCGGGACACCAGTCGCCGATCGTTGCGGCCAATCACCGGCGACATGCCGCAGAGTCTCGTCATCCAGCAACAGAATGCAGAGAGCGATGGTCAGCAGATTAAAGAACGCGTAGTTGCCGGTCAGCGCAATCAGCACTTGCAGCGAGATCATCGTCATGCACGCGGCCGTTCGCAGGCGCCGCGGAGTGGGAATCAGCCACGGCGCCACCAGCTCGATGGCGAGGACGGCTGCCGTCGACGCTTTATGGAACCAAACCGGCAGCTGATGGACGTACCAGGCGATAGGTGTTGGCAGCGGCTGCGTTTCGTAGTGAAAGACCAGCGCCGTCAGGCCGCGCCAGGCCGGATCGCCACTCGCGAGCTTCACGATCCCCGATCCGAGCGTTAGCCGGAACAGCAGCCACCAGAGAAGCCATCGGCCGAGCCGCGGCGGATCAGCTGCACGATCGGCACGCGCTCGCCACGTGAGCGGGGCGATAACGATCGCAAGGAGACCTGTTTCGAGCAGCAGCATGTCCCATTGAAATTCGAGAAAGTCGCGGCAGACGGCCGACAGCGACAGATAGAGAAACCACAACACGGGGAGTACCGCTGCCGGCGCGATCCCCGCAATCAGCATCGATGCGAGCCCCGCGCCTGCAATGCACACCGCCTTCAGCAGCGTGTCGCTCGCGCCCCACCAGAACAGCGTCGGCATCCAGAAGCCGCGGCTCAGCGCGTCGAGATGATTGGTGTTTGCCCACTGCCGCGCCGCACTCATGTACGCGTCGGCGGGCAGGATGCCGCTGTGGCCGATGAGGCCGATCACTTGGGTGCCGAGCGACCAGAAGGCCGCCAGGTAGACGACGCCGAGTAGTCGAAGGAAAAGCCAGGAGCTCAGCCGGTAAGTATCCGGCTGCGTGCTGCGTCCCCAAAGCAGCGTCGTGATCGCAGAAAACAGCGGGCGATGATCGGCCACGAGGCGGTACGCGGCCTCGCTGACGAACGCGAATCCCGGGACATATCGATACGCCCAGTCGGGGATGCTCGACCCGCCTAGCGCGAACGTGCGGAACACGGCGTGCGCGCCGGCGTACACGGCGCCGTCCGGCTCGACCAGATGCACCGCACGAGTCAGTCGAGCAGTTGGGAGATGTGGAAAGCGTCCCGCGACCTGAGGATCCTGCAGCGGAAGGTACTCGACGCGATCGCCAAGCCGCCGGCGCCATCGAGCAAGCCAGAACCGGCAGAACCCGCAATCGCCGTCATAAAGCAATACAGGTTTTGGGCTGTCAGACTCCATTGCCTGCGGGTTCCGGCTCCGATGGCCGGAAAACCGGATCTCGCGTGTTTAGCCCCGGCGTGTCGCCTGGCGCAACCTTCTCGATGTCTGGCTGGCTCGAACTGATGCGGATGCACGCGGCGTAATGATGCGGCGCGATCTCGACCAACGCAGGCTCGACCTGGCTGCACGCGGCCACGGCGTAAGGGCATCTGGTGTGGAAACGGCATCCCGATGGCGGATTGATCGGCGACGGCACGTCGCCTTCGAGCACAATGCGCCGCCGCTTGGCCTCGATCGCCGGATCGGGCACCGGCACCGCCGAGATCAGGGCCTTCGTGTAAGGCATCAACGGCCGGCGGTACATCTCTTTGCCGTCGGCAAGCTCAACAACTTTCCCGAGATACATCACCGCGACCCTGTCCGACGCGTGGCGAATCGCCCGGAGGTCGTGCGAGATGAACAAGTACGTCAATCGGCGATCGCGCTGCAGCCGCTCCATCAGGTTGAGAATCTGCGCCTGAATCGAAACGTCGAGGGCCGAGATTGGTTCGTCGGCGACGATGAAGTCGGGGTTGCCGGCGAGCGCGCGCGCGATGCCGATCCGCTGTTGCTGGCCGCCCGAAAATTCGTGCGGATAGCGATTGATGAATCGCGCGCTCAGACCGACGGTTGCCATCAGTTCCTGAATCCGGGCGCGCTTCTCTTCACCAGCCGCCAGGCGGAAGGTTTCGATCGGCTCGGCGATGATCTGTCCCACCGTCATGCGGGGATCGAGCGCCGCGTACGGATCCTGAAAAATCATCTGCATGTGCTGGCGGATTTTTCTCAGGTTTGGACCCGAGAGCTGCGCGATGTCGGTGCCGCGGAACAACACCTTCCCGTCGGTGGGCTCGACGAGTCGAAGCACGGCCCGCCCGAACGTCGTCTTGCCGCAACCAGATTCCCCGACGAGACCGAGGGTCTCACCGGCGCGAATGTCGAGCGACACGCCATCGACCGCCTTGACGACGCGATGTTTGCCGAGATTGAAGTGGACCTTGAGATCGACGACGGAAACGAGCGGCGCGTCGGGCGTAAGGCTCATGACGCGCCCTTATAGACTTCTTCGGCGAAGTGACAGAGGGACTGATGATCCGGCGTCAGCTGCACCATCGGCGGAAACTGTTCCTTGCAGATGGCCTCCGCGCGATAACACCGCGGCGCAAACGGGCAGCCGGGACCGAGATGCGCGACGTCGGGAGGCAGGCCGGGAATCTGATAGAGCTCCTTTTGATCGTCACACGTCGGGTCCGGGACCGAGAGCAAGAGCCCCTTTGTGTAGGGATTAGCTGTCCGAGCGAACAGCTCCACCGTCGGAGCGCTCTCGAAAATCTTGCCGGCGTACATCACGGCCACGCGATTCGTCGTCCCCGCGACCACGCCGAGATCGTGGGTGATGAGGATCTCGCTGGTGCCGGTCTCCTGCTTCAGCGTCTTGATGAGCTCGAGAATCTGCGCCTGAATGGTGACGTCGAGCGCTGTCGTCGGCTCATCGGCAATCAGCAGCTCGGGTTTGCACGAGAGTGCCATCGCGATCATCACGCGCTGGCGCATGCCGCCGGAAAACTCGTGAGGATAGCCCTCGGCGCGTTTTCTGGCGTCCGGGATGCCCACCATCTCGAGCATCGCGATCGCATGCTCGTGTGCCTCGGATTTCGAATGCCCGAGGTGAAGCCGCGTCACCTCCATCAACTGGCGCGACACGCGCATGAACGGATTCAGCGACGTCATCGGATCCTGAAAGACCATCGCGATGCGGCGGCCGCGCATCTTCCGCATCTCCTCGTCGGGCAGCGCCAGAAGATTGCGTCCGTCGAACGTCACCTCGCCGCCCGCGATTCGGCCGGGAGGCGACGGGATCAATCGCATGATCGAGAGGTTCGTCACCGATTTTCCCGATCCGGATTCGCCGACGATGCCGAGTGTTTCGCCGCGATGCAGGTCGAAGCTCACGCCGTCGACCGCCTTGACGACGCGCCCATCCTCGTCGAAATACGTGCGGAGGTTCCTGACAGATAAGAGAGGCGTCAACTTTTTCTCATCTGAGGATCGAGGGCGTCGCGCAGGCCGTCGCCCATGAAATTCAGGGAGAACAAGGTGATGGCCATCGTGATGCCCGGGCAAAGCAGCTGCCAGGGAAAAATCGCGATGTTCTGAATCCCGTCGGCGGCCAGGCTGCCCCACGACGCAAGCGGCGCCTGCACGCCAAGGCCAAGGAACGACAGAAACGCTTCCAGCAGCATGACCGATGGAATCGTCAGCGTCGCGTACACGATCACCGGCCCGAGCGTGTTCGGCACAAGGTGCCGCGCGATGATCTTCGTGGTGCTCACGCCGGTGGCGCGCGCCGCCAGGATGAACTCCTGGTTCTTCAGAGAAATGACTTGTCCGCGCACGATACGCGCCATCGTCAGCCACGAGACAGCGCCAAGAGCGGCGAACAGCAGAAACAACTGTCCGAGCGGCGACTGGCCGCCGAAGAACGCGAGCAGCACGATCACCACCATCATGTAAGGAATAGCGTAGAGCACATCGACGATGCGCATCATCACTTCGTCGACTTTGCCGCCCAGATAGCCGGCCGTGGCGCCGAACGTGATGCCGATGATGAGCGACACCAGCGTCGAGATGACGCCGACCATCAGCGAAATGCGGCCACCGAGCAGCACCCGCGCGAGAATGTCGCGCCCGGCGATGTCGGTGCCCATCGGGTGAGCCCACGAAAACGATCCGTCCGGCGCCGTGAACGGCGGAAACGACTTAATCAGCGCCGAATCGGCCGGGATGGAGTCGTAGGTGTAGCCGGTGAGCCCTCGAATGATCGGTGGCCCGATGATCGATGCCGCGATCACAATTGACACGACCACCATGCCGAATATCGCGAGGTGATTCCTCCGCAGCCGGCTCCAGGCATCCTTCCAGAGCGATGTGCCGACGACGGCTTCCTCGGCCGGGGCAGTCACGAGCGGTTTCGGCTCGATCATTGCTCAGTACCTGACGCGCGGATCGATGAATCCGTACGCGATATCCACGAGCAGGTTGAAAATCAGGATGACGATTGAGATGAATGCGACGATGCCGATGATGAGCGGTTCGTCTCGATTGAGGTTCGCGTTGATGAAATAGTTGCCGAGCCCGGGCAGCGCGAAAATGCGCTCGACCACCACCGTGCCTGTCAGAAGAAACGCGAGCGCCGGCCCCGAGAACGACACGACCGGCAGCAGCCCGCCTCGGAGCGCATGATGCATCAGCACCTGGCGTTCGGGCAGGCCCTTCGCCCGGGCCGTGCGAATGTAGTTGGAGCGGAGCACTTCGAGCATGCCCGAGCGAGCGAGCCGCGCGATGTACGCCATGTACAGACCCGACAGCGTCAGGACCGGCAGAATCAGGTGTGACGGACCTCCCCACAGTGCCGGCGGCAGCACGTACCACGTCAGCGAGAACAGGAGGACCAGCGCCGGGCCGAGCACGAAGTTGGGAACCGAGATCCCGAGCATTGCGGCGGCCATCGACGAATAATCCAGCCGCGAGTTCTGCCGCAGCGCAGCCAGCGTACCGGACAAGATGCCCACGAAGAGCGCCAGCAGGTACGCCAGCAGGCCGAGGGTCGCGCTCACCGGCAGCGCGTTCTTCAGAATCGAATTCACCGGTTGTCCCTGGTATTTGAGCGACGATCCGAAATCGCCGTGCAGCGTGTTCGAGATCATCTTTCCGTATTGCACGTACCACGGCTTGTCGAGCCCGTACTTCTCTCGCAGGTTCTTTTCGATGGCCGGAGGGATCGGCTTCTCGCCGGTGTAGAAATTTCCCGGTGCGAGTCGAATCAGGCCCCAGGTGAGGGACACGACGACGAGAACCATCGGTACCGTGACGAGGAGGCGGCGGACGACGAATCGCAACATGGGGTGGGGCGGCTCTAGTTCGTCGACGCAGGGGGATCGTCGCGATCCCACTTCGAGCGATCGTGCTCGATGTAGACGAACTTCCAGGCGTGCAGCGTCAGCGGGTTCGCGTACATGCCTTTCACATACGGCTTTTTCAGCCAGTCCGTGGCGTTCGTATACAGCGGGATGAGCGGTTGCGCGGCAAGCAGGAACGCTTCGGCTTTGGCGAGAAGCGCGTACCGCTTGGCAGGATCTTGCTGGGTGTTCGCGGCGCGAAGCATGGCGACGTACTCCGGCGGCGACCACCCGGTGCCGTTATCGCCGGTTTCCGTGGAGAAGAGATCCAGGAACGTGTACGGATCCATGTAATCGCCGACCCATCCGGCGCGCGAGGCCCCGCTGTACTGCAGCTTCGCACGCGAGTCCAGGAAGGTCTTCCATTCGATGTTTTTCAGCGGCACAGTGAGCTTCAGGTTCTGCTTCCATTGCGCCTGAACGAATTCCGCGGTCTGCTTGTTGCTCTCCGACGTGTTGTAGCTGATCTCCATCGCATCGATCGGAAATTTCGATGGATCGTAGTTTCCTGCCGCATCACGGTACCCGGCTTCGGCGAGCAGCTCGCGGGCTTTCTGCGGATCGAAGGGGTCGCCCTTCGGCTGTGGATAGCCAGGGTAGATGCCTTCAGGCGTGAACGCCGTTAACG
>Ga0065715_10089259_pt1 | contig 11804 bp, 8 predicted proteins | sample MisBulReplicate1_FD_59102 | JGI IMG/M metagenome (GOLD analysis project Ga0065715, IMG submission 59102) | Miscanthus rhizosphere microbial communities from Kellogg Biological Station, MSU, sample Bulk Soil Replicate 1 : eDNA_1 v2 (version 2) | ecosystem: Host-associated > Plants > Roots >...
CCTTGGCGGTGCCGGCGAAAGCTTTTCCGGGCGACGTCCACCAACAACGCGGCTTTGCCTGCGTCGACTGCCATGGCGGAGACCCCGCCGCAGATCAGAAGGCCCAGGCGCACAGCGCAGCCCGCGGCTATCGCGGCAAGCCCGCGGGCCAGCAGATCATTGCCGTATGCGCGCGCTGCCACAGCGATGCGGAATTCATGCACAAGTTCGCTCCGAGGCAGCGCGTCGACCAGGCGGCCGAGTATGCCTCGAGCGTTCACGGCAAGCGGCTCGCCACGGGCGATACGCGTGTGGCGACGTGTATCACATGCCACGGTGCCCACGGCGTCCGGCTGGTGAACGACGCGCGCTCGCCTGCGTATCCAACCAACGTCGCCGCGACGTGCGCAGCCTGCCATTCGTCGGCCGAACACATGAAGCCGTACACGCTGCCAAATGGGAACCCGCTCCCGACCAACCAGCGGTCCGAGTACGAACGCAGCGTTCACTATACGGCGCTCGCCAAGGCGAACGACATGGCGGCGCCGACCTGCAACGATTGCCACGGCAACCACGGCGCCGCGCCGCCCGGCGTCAGTTCGCTGACGACGATTTGCGGGACCTGCCATGCCGTCTTTCAAACGAAATTCGCCACGAGCGTGCACGCGCAGATCTTCGAGAAGGCCTGCATCGAATGTCACAGCAATCACGCCGTCCTCCAGCCGTCGGACGGCATGTTGGGAACCGGTAAAGGAACAGTGTGCGCATCGTGCCACGAGGACAAGGACGATCCCGGCTTTGTCGGGGCGGAAAAGATGCACGCGACCATCGAGCGGCTGAAGAACTCTATCGGCGCGAGCTCCACGCTGATCGCGCGCGTAAAGAACGACGGCATGGAGGTCGGCGATCAGGAGCTGGCATTGAACGAGGCCCGCAGCAAGCTCGTACTTGCGAGGACCGAGGTCCACACGTTCGATCCGGCCGTACTCGACGCGGTCGTCAACGACGGGACGAAGATACTTGCCGGAGTCGATCAGGCTGGCGCGAAAGCCCTTGATGAACTCGCCTACCGCCGGCGCGGACTGTTTCTTTCGCTGGGACTCATCCTTATCGTGGTGCTGGCGCTCGTTCTGAAGGTCAGAGATCTCGGCAAGGAGCATTAGCCGTGCATCCCATCGCCGCGAGTGCGCTTCGCAATCGAATCGCCGCGGCTGGCGTCGCGCTGACGATCGCAAGCAGCGTTGTTTTTCTTTTCCTCATCGGCCTGGAGCTGCTTGGCCTGCTGCACAGCCCGTATGCGGACCTGCTGGTGTTCGTCCTGGTCCCAGCCTTCCTTGTTCTCGGGCTCGTTCTCATACCAATTGGTCTGTGGCAGGGTCGCCACACAGCGGCTCCTGCGGGCGTAGGCGGTCCGGCGCTGGTATTCGTCGCTGCGGCCACGCTGGTCGCTGTGGCGCTGATGTCGTTCGCGAGCTACGGCGCTGTGGAGTACAGCGAATCGCAGCAGTTCTGCGGGCAGTCCTGTCACGTGATGGAGCCCCAGTTCGTGGCCCATCGAAGCGGGTCACACGCGAGCGTGCCGTGCATTTCCTGTCACATCGAGCCGGGCGCGCAGAGCTTCGTCAGAGCGAAACTCAACGGCACCCGGCAGCTCGCGCTCGTGGTCACCCATCGTTACCCCACGCCGATCCCTTCTCCGCCGACGACCGCCATGCCCAACGTTCACACTTCGTGCGAGCAGTGCCACTGGCCGGACAGGTTCATCGGCGATGTCATCAAGGTCGTTCACGAATACGCCGATGATGAGAAGAATACCGAAACGAAGACGGTTCTGCGAATGCACGTCGGCGGCCCGATTTCCGGCACAGGTAACGGAATGGGTATTCACTGGCACATGAATCGCGGAAATCGCGTGGAGTACCTCGCGCTCGATCCCCAGCTCGAGCAGATCCCGTACATCCGCGTGTCGACGCGAGACGGTCGGACGACCGAGTACGTCGCAAAAGGGGCTGGCGAGCAGAACTTTTCGGGGAAGGCCTTACGGCCCATGGTATGCATCGATTGCCACAATCGTCCCGCGCACCGATTTGGCTCCAGCCCCGAGCGCGCCGTGGACGCTGCGCTTGGTGCAGGTCAAATGAGCACCGAGATTCCATTCGTCCGTCGTGAGTCCGTTCGAGCGCTGAAGGCTACCTATGCCGGCCCGGGGATTGCCGCAACGGAGATCGACAAATCCATGCGTGCCGCCCTCGAGCCCCGGTTGGGAAGTGCGCCGCCGCGGGCGCTGCGCGACGCGATCGCCGTCACGCAGGACCTCTATCGGACCAATGTTTTTCCCGCGATGAAAATCGGCTGGGGTACCTACACCAACCAGACCGGCCACGTAACGACACCGGGATGCTTCCGCTGTCACGACGGCGAGCACACGAGCCGGGACGGCCGAACCATCAGTCAGGAGTGCGAGTCATGCCACACAATCGAATGAATCCAATCTTCATCATGTCGCTCGCCGCCGCAATGTTCTCGGGAGCCGCCTACGCGACGCAGCAGAAGACTGCGGCCCCGGTCGTTCAGGTTTTCAAGTCACCATCCTGCGGATGTTGCGCGAAATGGATCGAGCACATGCGGACGAGCGGCTTCGACGTCCGTGCCACCAATGTGGACGACATGACCGCCGTCAAAACCTCCTACCGCGTCCCCGAACAGCTCCAGTCGTGTCATACGGCGACGGTAGACGGATATGCAATCGAAGGCCACGTGCCCGCGTGGGATGTGCGTCGTGTTCTCAAGGAACGGCCGCGTATTGCCGGTATCGCCGTGCCGGGCATGCCTGTTGGCTCGCCGGGAATGGAGACACCCGGGACCAAACCGCAACCATTCAACGTCATGTCGTTCGACGGCCACGGCAAGACGTCGGTGTTCGCGAAATACTGATTGAATCAGCCGTGCGCTTCGGCCTGCGCGTGCGAAGCTCTGCGCGGTCGCGACGGCACCAGGAGATAGACGACGCCCCACAGGATTCCTGCCGTCGGCACAAAGAGCGCTGCCAGAAACAGATACTCAGCTATTGGATTCGGCACGATGTCCTCCCAAGCCGCAGTGCTTGATGCGGTCGCCCAGCGTCGATCGTTTGACGTGAAGGAGAGCCGCCGCTTTGGATTTGTTGCCGCAGCTCGCTGCGAGAGCCCACGCAATCAATCTGGTCTCGTACGCCCGCAGCCGGTCGTCGAGCGAAATGGGGCCGTTCTCGTTCGGAGTCACGAAGCCGTCATCACTTGGCGCCATAAAGCCTCCCGACACACGCGCGGTTCTAAGGCAACGCCTATGCCACGGCGATTACCGCCGGAATGTCGTGAATTACTGGAGAACTGTGCAGTACCCGGTGTTTCGGGCATCGGAGAGGCCGGACCGATTGGGGACTGTTTCCCAGCACTGAGGATTTTTTCGAGGCTGCCCGATAACAGGTGTACATGCCCCGCAAAAAGAAGGAACCCGCCGTCACGATCGAACTGATCGTGCGGCGGGGCGCGCAGCAGCGATTCCAGAAGCTCAAAGCCAAAACCGCCGCCCTGCCGGTAAAGGTGTCGTGGGATCGACGTGAGGCCGACAGGCGAACCGCATCGAATACGATCGACGAGGATCGCCGCCAGAAAGACCGCCGCGACAAGGTACCGTTCACATGGGATGTCAGCGATTTCGTCGTTGTCGAGAAGACTCGAAGACGGAAGAAGAAGACGTAATGAGCGGAATGAGATCGTCAGGGACGCGCACGACGCCGGCGAGCAGCGACCATGCGATCAATCTCGGTCCGAGATAGAAGCCGGCCGCGCACGACGACAGCCGCAACGCGTCGCGTGTTGTGTATGTCCACCAACGGGTCACCCTCGAGCAGCACCAAGTCTGCGCGCTTTCCCGTTTCTACTGTGCCCTGGTCCTTCTCTCGCTCCAGAAATCTCGCGGCGTTGATTGTCGCGGTTTGAATCGCCTGCAGCGGCGATAAGCCAGCCTCGGTCAACCACTGCAGTTCGTCGTGAAGGCAGAAGCCGGGCACCCACGCATCACAACCAGCCAGGAACCGAGCGCCACTGGAAAGAAGGTCGTGGACCGCCGTCAAACGCGTCGCATTCTGCGACCTGAGAATTGCCAGTGTCCGCTCATCCAGGTTCGCCGCCCTGATGTTCGCGCGATTCAACTCGAGTGCGCGATCAGTGGCATATTCCTCGTTGGGGAAGGGTTTGCCTGAGAACACGTCGGGGATCAATTGATAAAAGGCCCCAGTCGGCGTTTGCCACACACCTTTTGCGGCAATGCTCTCAAAAATCGGCTGACAACGTGCCGCGCTATACGCGCCCTTCCCAGGACATTCCCGGAATATACGGGACTCGGAGAGGTGCTCGATACTCTTCATACCCGAGCTAATCCCCTCTTCGATCGTGACCTTCAACGGAATGTGACCGGCAAACGGCAACCCGAGCTTGAGGGATTCATCCGCGATCGCAAAAAACGCCTCGCGCGGCGTGTTGTTGTGCACCTTGATGAAGTCCACTCCGCGATTCTTCAGGTCTCTGACCGCCTCGCGAGCGTCCTCAGCGTTGGTTACGCGGCGGCGGAACGGCCATTCGGGTGGAGCGTCGTCCAGTATTGGGCCGGCGGCGACAATTTCCGGGCCGAGCAATTCGTTGCGATGGATGCGATCTCGCAACGGCAGGATGAAATCCAGGTCCGAGCCCATGTCTCGCGTGCCGACCACGCCATTGGCGACAAACAGATCCAACGACTCGACCCCCGACGCCTGATTATGCGAGTGCATGTCCCAGAGGCCAGGAATGAGAAATTTGCCGGCACCGTCTACGCGCAACGCGCCGCGTGGGACGGCGATTCGCCGGCCAATCTGCTCGATCCGGCCTTCTCTCACGACGACTGTCATGCCAGGCGTTCGTCCGCCGGCAATCACGTCGACGACGGTTGTGTTCGTAATGACGATCGGAGGGGCAACTGATGGGCTGCGTGTGACCTGAGCTTTTGGAGTTTGTCCCAGCGCGGCGATCAGAACGACGAGAGGGGCAACGAACGAGACGCGCCGTTGTGCGTCATTCATTAAAAACACCCTACCACGCCCCGCTCCCGGCGCAAATGATATGCTTTCAGTTCGATCGGGATGTGGCGCAGCCTGGTAGCGCACCTGACTGGGGGTCAGGGGGTCGCAGGTTCGAATCCTGTCATCCCGACCAATAACATCAAGAACACTTGAAGGGCACGCGATCTCTTCACATGTGATATGAAGCGCGTATGACAATAGAACGCAGCCGTCGGGACGTGCTCAAGGGCACCCTGGCCGTCACAACTCTAGCGCTGTTCAACATCCCGGAATGGGCGCTACCCGCACTCGCACAGGGCGAAACACTGGTGCCATTTGCGGACGCCCCGCCGACGTTCCCTGCTCCGGGCCCGGTGAACCGCCAGTACGACATCCGCACGATCGACGGCCCGTTCAGCCCGGCCGATCGTTTCTTTACGACACAGCACTACGGTCATCCAGTCGTCGAGCCGGCGACCTTCCGATTAAAACTCACAGGACTGGTGAATCGGCCCACGTCGTTATCGCTCGACGAGTTGCGCAAGGTAGGCAGCATGGAGCTGATCGTCGGCTTCGAATGCTCGGGCAATCGGCGGCCGCTGCAGGGGCTGTCGGGTAACGGTCGATGGGCCGGCGTGCCTCTCCGCGCGGTGCTCGATCGCGCCGGCGGCCTGCGGCCGCAGGCGCGCGAGATGGTGTTCTTCGGCGCCGATCGCGCGCAGGAAGAGGTGGAATTCCGGACGCAGAAGTTCACCGTCGAACAGCAGTACGGCCGGAGCATGACGCGCGAGCAGCTCGCCTCATCCGACGCGTTCCTGGCGTGGGCACTCAATGGCGAACCGCTCACGCGGCATCAGGGCTCGCCGCTTCGCCTCCTCGTGCCCGGCTGGTATGGGATGGCGAACGTAAAGTTCCTCGCGCAGATTCACGCGCAGGAAGACGCCTACCTCGGCAAGTTCCAAGCGCGTCATTACCGCACGCTGCGCGGCGAGACAATCGACGGCGAAGTGAAGTGGACCGAGGCCGCCATCACGCAGATGCAGCTGAAATCGTTCCTGGCGCGGGTCACGAAAAACGGGAGCCGGTACACGGCGCTCGGCGTCGTGCTGCACGACGGCACACCGCTGAAGGCCGTTGAAGTCCGTGTCGACGACGGACCGTGGCAGCCGGCGACCCTCGATCCGGCTACACGCGCGAAGTATTCGTGGAAGCTCTTCGCCTACGTATGGAACAATCCCGCGCCCGGCGAGCACACGCTGGTCTCGCGCGTCATCGATGTCAACGGTCGCGTGCAGCCGACGCTCGAGGAGCTGGAATCGAAGAAGACGTTCCTCGAGGACAACTCGCAGCATCCGCGCAAGGTGACGATCACCTTGTAACTATTCGCTGAACGTCAGCGCCGAAGAGCGCGGCAGCCTCGCTGCCGGAATGCCGAGATCGTCGGCAACCTTCGCGCGGCGTTCCGTGAATGGCCTGCGCGTTCTTCGGGTCCATGCACCGGAAACAAGGCACCTGCGTCGGTTGACATCTCCACGAGTTAGTATTTGTTCCGCCCTCTAACCGAAGATTCGCGACCGACCGGGGCCTGAGCTTCTCGCCGCCCGGCTCCACAGCTTGCCGTGCCGCGATCACGGATGTCCACATGCGGCACATCAACAACAGGGAAAATTTCATGGTTCGGTTTTTGCTGATGGAGGACGAAAGGGAGAAGGTGTTGGCAATCATGCATTCGAAACGCTATCACTCACGGCCAGCTTTCTGCATCCATGATAGGGGGAGCGATGGAAGAAACACGCTACGGGTTGAAGATCTCCGTCCAAATGGCCTTCGAGGACGCGGTCACACGCGCGACCGAGGCGCTGAAGTCGCAAGGCTTTGGCATCCTGACCACGATTGACGTCAAGGCGACGCTCAAGGCGAAGCTCAATCGCGATTTTCGGAAGTACGTAATTCTCGGCGCCTGTAATCCGCCGCTCGCGGATCGGGCGCTGCACGCCGAACTGGAAGTCGGGGTGCTTCTGCCGTGCAACGTGATCGTCTACGAGACGAGCCCGTCATCGTCAGTCGTCACCGCGATGGCGCCGCTTGCCGCCCTCGGTGTTGTCGGTGAGAACGTGGCGTTGGCGCAGGTGGCGCGTGAGGCCGATACCCGCCTGCGCCAGGCGCTCGCGTCGATCGAATCGCCGGTTACGACCTAGAAATGGACGCGTACGCGCAAGGTGGTATGCGTTGCTGGGGCCACCGATCAGCAGGAACTGTCACGCGAAGGCGCGCTGGTTGAAGCGCGAAACGTGTCCGGTGCATCGTGCGCAATGCGCTACGCTCAGGACTGACTATGACCTGACCCGCGACAGCCTCGTAAGCCGACACGGCGAGGATTGCGTGACGCGATTCGTCATGACATCGCCTCCCCCTAGAACGTGAACCGGGCGCCGATGCGCGAAATGAGCGGGGGCGTGACGCCCTCGGCATAGCCGAACGTCGGACCCGACGAGAAATCGGCGTCGGTCGGCGTCGCGGAATTCAACAGATTGAACACGTCGAAGTCGATGCTGATCCTTCGACCGCCGGTCATCCGGAAATCCTTGCTCGCGCGGAAATTGAGGATGTTGAAGGCCGACAGGCTCTGGCTGCCGTAGGGTTCGAGACGGAGAGTCGTGTTGCCGGCATTGGCGATCGAGGGGCCGCCATCGGGATCCGCCGTCCGGAAGATATTGGTGCGCTGCCCTTTGACGCCGGCCTTGCTCTGGAGGAAGCCGGAAACCGAGACGTCCCATGGCAGTCGATAGGAAGCGCTCACATTGCCGGCCCAGGACCACGTTTCGTCCAGCGGGAAGAACTCGGCGTTCGGATTCGGAAAGACTCCGTCCAGCCACCGATGATTCTTGACCACAAAATACGAAACCTGTCCCATCCATCTGTCTGACGCGCGCTTGGTCAGCGTGAATTCCATCGAGTTGAACCGATCGGTGTTGTCGGCGTTCACGCGCTTGTTGCTCACGAAGTTGGCACCTCTGTACGACGCTGCATAGTCGTACAACGTGACGCTCCCGGCATCGTCCGCTGTGCCGAGCCTTCCGTCCGGACCCGGATCACGGCGGGTGATGGGAACGCTGTATGCGCCGTACGGTCGCCGCGCGTTCACGGTTTCCAGGCTGTCAGTGACGATCTTATTGAGGTACATCACGCGGAATCCAAGGCTGTTCGCGAGCTCGCGTTCGTAGCTCGCGGTGGCTTCCCACGTGGTGGGTTGTTTCAGCTGCGGGCTGAGCTCGTAATTGGAGGCCGCCGTGATGCTGACGAAATCGGCGCCATTCACATTCAGGTTCGTCTCATTCGGCGTCCACAGCTTGTCGCCGTTCAGGTCGTGCCACAAGAACAAGGCGTTCGCGGTGGCTGTGGCCGCGAAAACGTCGCCAAAGGTGTCGCCGAGGATGTAGTTGTATTGTCCCCACGTCGCCTTGACGACCGACTTGTCGCCCAACTCGTAGGCGAGGCCGACCCGCGGGACGAGGCGGTTGAACGTGTGCACGTCAAGCTTGTCCACGTGCCTGGCAGGGAACACCGTCGGAAAATCGCGGGCGCCGGCGTAGTCCTGCTCGGGCAGATACGAGTGCTGATATTCCCATCGCATGCCCAGATTGAACGTCAGTTTTTCGGTGGGTCGCCAACTGTCTTTGAAATACCAGGCGTAGATATCCTCGTTGTCCTTTGGTCGTACCGGGGTGTTGTAGGCGCGGATGCGGAACGGCGTGCCCGAGACCCCGTTGATTCTGTCAGTGATAAGAAGATAGTTACCCGCGAGGTTGTTCCGCCAGCCATCGGATGTGCGGTCCCAATAGATGGAAACGCCGGTCTTCAAATCGTGTTGCCCCCCAAAGGAACGCGCCGGGAAGAAGCTGGCACTGGCCTCGGCCTGATAACGGTCGCGCGTCTTGTTCTGATTCTGCACGTGCGAGCCCGTGAACAGCCCCGTCTCGAGATCCTGGCGGCTCGGAGCGTCGGCCCGCGCAAAGGAGCGGCCTGCATCGTAGTCGGTGAAGTAGCCGGCGTATCCGCCCATCGCGTTCAGCAGCACGTGAGGTGTCACCGTGCTCTGCCACTCCGCCTTCTGAATGCCCGTGGGGTTCCTGTAGTCGCGCGTTGCCTCGAGCGGCCGGAAGCGACCGCCGCCGTTCTGCGGCTGCGTCTTGACACCCCGCTGCCATGCATATACGAAGCGGTTGTTCTTCGACATCTGATACGAAACCTTCGCCGAGTACTGGTACAGAGTGCTGTCGAAGTACGCTTGCGGTTCGTCGCCGGTCAGGTACCGGCCGTCTGGTCCAGGATCCGCCGCGAAGCCGAGCGTCCCCTCACTCTTTGTCTGTTTGGCGTATCCGCCGTAGAACCAGAGCTTGTCCCGAATAATCCTGCCGCCCAGATCGCCTGCGAAATCGTAAAAGGTCTTCAGCTTTGGGGGGGCGCCGATATCCTGCCCCCGCAGTTCGTCGTTGAGGTTGCTTGCCTGGAGACTCCCCGGCTGATATGAGCCTCGGTACGCGCCATGGAAGGTGTTGCTACCCGATTTCATGATCGCCACCATGGAGACGCCGGGCGTCGACACTTCGGCGTCGTTCCCGGATGTCCGGACCTGCACCTCTTCGAGACTGTTGTCGATGAAGTAGATGGGCGTATTCTGGTCGGCGCCCATGGTGATATTCATCCCCTCGTACTGGAGCTTCGGCTGCGCCTCGACGCCGTAGCTCGCCGTATCCTGGCGCTGTGCGAGGGTGCTGCCGCCAACGTCCATGGTCTCTTGGGTCACGCCCGGCGCCATCGCAAGGACGTTCTGAAGATCGCGGCCGCGAGGTACTGCGTCGAGCACTTCTTTGGTGAACGCCACGCTTGCGCTCGTGCTCGTCATATCCACAACGGGGCTCTGACCGCTGACCGTGACCGATTCCTCCAACCCGCCGACCTTCATGTTCTCGTCGATACGCGCGACAAAGCCGATGGTCAGGCGAACGCCTTCGCGATTGATCGTGCTAAAGCCCGGCAACTCGAACTTCAGCAGATAGGTGCCGGCCGGCAGATCAACGAATCGGTAGGCCCCTTCGGCGTCGGTCACCTGCACGATCTGTTTCACCTGGAGCGCGGGACTGGAGAGCGTGGCGGTCACTCCCGGCAGAACGCCGCCCGACTGATCCCGGACGACTCCGTGAATGGTACCTGACGACACGCTTTGCGCCAGCGCCGCTCCAGCGCCGGCCAACAGGATAAATACCGTCCGCAAAAGTATCCGCCACGATCGTTGGTCACTCGACATCGTCATACCTCCTGTTCGGCCACTTTCCAGGGACGATCAACACCCGACAGGCCACCGCCCTGAAGAGGGCGGTATATCGACAGGCACAGACCGCAGCGTCTCACACAGTAGATAACGTGGCTGTAGCCGAGAACATCCTCGCTCGACAGTATTTGCGGTCGTATTTCTGTGGATCAGCCGTTGCGCGACAAGAACTGTCCGGACGGTAAGAGGTTTGCATCGGCTGTGGAATGTTCACGCGAAGCGTTTCCCGGGATGGGAGAATCTCGGCAGCGTACTCCGTCACCTCCGTTTTGTGAGAAACCATCACGCAAAATCGCGCGGGTGGCGCTGTCCACCGATGCGGCGATGGCCGGCACTAGCCGGGCTGGTCGATCATTTCATGAACGCGAAATTGAAGCGCTGCGATTACAAGAATCTCGACTGCGTGATGACGTGGGCCGACGGCTGCACGGAAGCCGCCGGCCCACGGATGCCGCACAGCGGTCTGGGCTTGTATAGCGCTCGCGATCAGCGCCCTCCGCCGTCACGTCGAGATCGCATCAGCGGCGACGCTGATGCAGACCTCTGCCCACTCCGCTCTCAAAACGTCAGCCGCAGACCCACCTGCCCCGTGCGCGTCGACGCCACGCCGGTAATCAACCCGAAAATGGGCGACGTGACAGTGGTGTTGGGGTTGTTGTATTGCCGCCAGTTGAACACGTTGAACGACTCAAAGCGAACCTGAAGCTGGGTTCGGCCGCCCAGGTCGAACGCCTTCGCAATCGTCAGGTCCACGCGCCGGCGGCCTGGCCCTCGCACCTGAGAGGAGTTCTGGTTGCCCGGCCGCACCGTTGCGCGCGTGATTGGTGACGTCGGCACCAGAGTGTACGCGCTGCGGTCGAGGTACTGCATCGTATCGCGCCAGTTGTCGAACACCTGGTTCCCGCCGTTGTAATCGGGCCGGCTGTTCCCAATGCCCGACGCCTGGGTGATGCGCAACGGTTCGCCGGTTCGAAAATTGAGAACGCTGGAAACCTGCCACCCGCCGAGCGTGCTGCCCACTAGATCTTTGCGGTCAATCAGCCAGGGGATGTCGTAGACGACCGTGCCGGTGACGCGATGGCGGACCTCGCCGATGAGCGGCGAGTAGTCGACATCGAGGTTGGGATCGAAGAAGTCCTGTGTATTGTTATAGGTGGCGTCACCTATCGAGCTGTTGAAGTTGCCAACCAGATTGGCGCCCTGTTGGGACCAGCCCTTCGACAACGTGTAGTGCAGCGCCATGTCCAGGCCATGGAACCGGTTGAGCCTCGCGTTCCCTTCGAATGCGTTGTATTCCATGGTCTGGCCGCTGGTGACATACCACCCACCAGGGTTAATGTTGGGGTTGGGGCGGTCGCCAGTCACTCGATCGTAGGCGAGCGCAAAGTTCCCCAGGATCGGAAGGTTCTTCCCGCT
>Ga0065715_10001367_pt1 | contig 11802 bp, 12 predicted proteins | sample MisBulReplicate1_FD_59102 | JGI IMG/M metagenome (GOLD analysis project Ga0065715, IMG submission 59102) | Miscanthus rhizosphere microbial communities from Kellogg Biological Station, MSU, sample Bulk Soil Replicate 1 : eDNA_1 v2 (version 2) | ecosystem: Host-associated > Plants > Roots >...
AGAGCTTATCAATAAATGCTTGTGCTTCTTTTTTTGTATCGGCTGGTAAATAAACAACTAAGTCTGCCTGCGCATAATTTTTACGAACCTCATAACCGGAAGGAGAATAGAAGCTCACGGCAATTTTATATTCGGGGTGTTGCTGTTTCCATGCTTCAATAACGGGCCTGGCTTGTTCAAATTCACCTAAGGAAGCACAATGAAATAATGCTACCGGATCTGTTGCTGATTTTTTAAAGTTGGCAATTTTTGAAAAGGTAGAATTTCTTCCTTCCGAAATAAGTGCAGCTTTCTTATTGCCTCCTAATTTGGCCAGTGCAATCAGCCAATTGTATACATGAATCGATAAATCGTATATGAATTTCATAAGGATTGCAAGGTACGAAATTGTATATGTTTGATAAGCATCTATCTGTTTTGTATTTTGCGAAGATTTTTATTGAAAAGTAACATATATATGATCTCAGATACACCGAATTCTATTGTTAAAAATGCCATCACTACAACCGTTTTAGTAGCTGCATTGGGCTATTTTGTAGATGTTTACGACTTAGTTCTATTTTTAATTATAGGCGTTAAAAGTATAAAAGGGATTGGCTTTCAGGAAAATATTATTGAAGAATTTCAAACCCTGTTAGATATTCAAATGATTGGAATGCTTTTGGGAGGGATCTTTTGGGGCATTTTAGGTGATAAAAAAGGTCGTTTGTCTGTTCTTTTTGGTTCAATCATCATGTATTCGTTGGCAAATATTGCAAATGGCTTTGTGGATGTATTTCAGGACAAAGACCAGGCATTTATGGCCTATGGCATTCTTCGATTTATAGCGGGCTTTGGTTTAGCAGGCGAATTAGGAGCAGGGATCACGCTGGTAAGTGAAGTAATGAGTAAAGAAAAACGCGGCTATGGTACCATGATCGTGGCTTCTGTAGGGGTAACGGGTGCTATTGTTGCAGCCTTGGTCGGAAAATTCCTGTCATGGCAGGTGGCTTATTTTATTGGNGGCGGTTTGGGNCTGTCGTTGTTGGCATTGAGAATAGGNGTGTTTGAATCNGGTATGTTTGAAAAATCGAAACGTTCAGATGTAGCNCATGGAAATTTCTTCGACCTATTTAANAATAAAAATATCGCCTTGAAGTATTTGTATTGCATCATTATTGGTTCTCCAATTTGGTTTGTGATTGGTATTTTAATTGGTCGTGCACCGGAATTTGCAGCAGAGATGGGAATTGTAGGTACTGCAGTATTGGAAAGAGAATACAGCATTATGTTTTGTTATACAGGTCTTGTATTTGGTGATATTGCAAGTGGTGCATTATCTCAATTATTGAAAAGCCGAAAAAAAGCATTTTATATTTTTTACGTATTCTGTATCATACAGATTTTAATTTATTTGAATCTGTCTAATGTATCAGCAACGGTTTACTATACCATGATTACCTTGTTGGGCTTCTCTGTAGGCTTCTGGGCAATGTTTGTAACCGTTGCATCCGAGCAGTTTGGTACCAATCTACGTTCAACAACAGCTACAACGGTACCTAATTTTGTTAGAGGTTCACTGGTGCTGATTGCAATGTTGTTTGATTATTTAAAAGGTCCTGAAAAATTAGCCAGCCTAACTTCGGCAGCACTTGTTGTTACAGCATTCCTATTTATTATTTCCTTCCTTGCGATCTATCGTTTGCCTGAAACGTTTGGGAAAGAGTTGGATTATGTGGAAGAGTAACAAGTGAAATTCCAAATAACAAAAGACAAATTCCAAACGAATAAAATATCATTTTGTAGGAAACGAAAAAGGCTCTGTAAAATTTACAGAGCCTTTTCTTTATAAACATTTTCCGCTGTTTGGAATTTGTCTTTTGTTATTTGGGATTTCCCCAAGGGGATTAGTTTTTAGCTAAGTAATCAGAAACACCTTCAACAGTTGCTTTCATTGCTTCTTTACCTTCGCCCCAGTTAGCTGGACAAACTTCGCCGAATTTCTCAACGTGTTGTAATGCTTCAACCATACGTAACGTCTCGTCGATGTTACGACCTAATGGGAAGTCGTTAACTGTTTCGTGACGAACGATACCTTCTTTGTCAATTAAGAATGTTCCTCTGTATGCGATTGGTGTTCCAACGAAAATCATTTGTCCATTATCATCAATGTCAAAATTACCAGCTAACACACCGTAGTTCGTTGCAATTGTTTTTGCTGTATCGGCTACAAGTGGATATTTCACTCCTTGAATACCACCTTTGTTTTTAGGCATAGACAACCATGCAAAGTGAGAGTTCTCTGTATCTGTAGAACATCCAACAACAACTGTATCTTTTGCTTCAAATGCAGCAAGTTTTTCCTGGAAAGCTAAAATTTCAGTTGGACAAACAAATGTGAAATCTTTTGGATAGAAATAAAACACAACATATTTTTTACCCAAATACTGGTCCAATGAAAACTCTTCTACAATTTCGTATCCGTTTAATACTGCGGGTGCAACAAATGACGGAGCTTTTTTTCCTACTAATGACATATTGATTTTATTTTATAGTGAACGATTATTATGTGTTACTGAATTGAAATTCCTTTATCGGGATTAATGACTTCTGCTTTGATATGCACTTGTAATTCGTGTATGGTAAGATTGGTAAGCTTCTTTTTCTTTAAATAGGCGCTTAACAATTCTTGCAATTCCGGATCGTGGTAATCAATAATCTCATCTGTGTTTGAGATGTAAATATGGTGATGCTGTAAGGTGTTAAAATCATATCTGCTTTTACCTTCTTCAGATAAAACGCGTGTGATTAATTTTGCTTCAACAAAACTATCCAAGGTATTATAAACAGTTGCTAACGAAATAGACGGATTATCAGAATGAATCAGGGTATATACTTCTTCTGCTGAAGGGTGTAAATGCGTTTTTTGCAACGCATCATATACAACCAATCGCTGATGTGTGGCTTTTAAACCAAACTCAGTTAATTTGCTTTTAATTTCTTCTAGTGAAATTGGTTGTGGAATGGCGTTTTGAATCACTCTTTGTTAATAATTATTATCAACTAATAATCTTTTGTAATGATAGCAAAACATTGAGGGGAAACAAAATTATTTGAATGAAATCGGCTTATTATTCTGCCTCAAACTTCGCCAAAGGGGCATTGGCTTAATTATTCGACCCTATGCTCGGATTTAGCCGATTGGGTTGTTGTACAAATTGTGAAAATTAACGTGCTTGGTGTGGTGTAACTGGGTAGTGTAATAAATCATCAATTACCATCAAACGATCACTTGCCTTTACTGCAATACTCCAGTTATGGGAATTACTGGATGTATAAGTTTTCAATAAAAAACTTATAAAAATAAGTAAATAGAGCGTGATAACCTTTATGTAAAAATTTGTGCCTTGTTTCATTTTCTAAATAAAATTAACATTTGTTAATGATATTAACTATTTAACGGTGAAATTTCCAAAAGGATATACTAAGTTTTGAATATTCCAATAAATAATTGGAATAAATTTATGTTATTTTTGTGGGATAATAAACTTAATTTATGAACAAAGTCAATGTACTATTTGTCTGTCTTGGCAATATTTGTCGTTCTCCAATGGCAGAGGGTATTTTTAAAGATATTGTAAAGAAAGAAGGGTTGGAAAAATATTTTTCAATTGACTCGGCAGGAACAAGTAGGTATCATATAGGTAAAAATCCAGATAGCAGAGCAGCCGAAACCTGTGCACAAAAAGACATTATTTTGAATCACAAAGGGAGAGAATTTGTAAAAGAGGATCTACTAAATCAAGACTTTGTACTCGCAATGGATCATGATAATCTCGCAAATATTAAAAAGCTTATTACACCTCAGATGGATACGAATAAGGTAGGGATATTCTTGATGCGTGATTTTGATACGAAATTTAAGGGGCAAGATGTTCCGGATCCATATTATGGTGGTATGGATGGATTTTCTGATGTTTTTGAGATGCTCGAACGTTCATCCTACGAATTATTACACTATATTCGCACTGAACATTCAATCTAATATAAGAACACTGAAAATTGTGTACTAATGAATAAAGAAACGATAGAATCCTTATTAATACAAGTGGCAGGCGCAGACGTAAAAGTCAATGAAGTGCGCCCTATCGGAGGAGGAAATACAAGCAGAGCGTTTGCAGTAAAATCTACTCAAGGTAATTTCTTTATTAAGACCAATCGTGCAGGTTTGGTAGATATGTTTGAAAAGGAAGTTCTGAATTTAGAAATACTAAGAAAAGTACTTCCTCATAATACGCCCGAAGTGGTTGGTTTTGGTACGATTGACCACATCAGTTATTTTATTTTAAAATTAATTGAACCTGGTAAACGTGTACCTGATTTTTGGGCAGATTTTGGAAGGACACTTTCTGAATTACATAAAGTTACGAGTACTACATTTGGTTTAGAGTATGATAACTACATCGGTTCTTTGCCTCAATCAAATAAACAAAATAGTAATTGGGTTGATTTTTTCTTGAATGAACGAATCATGCCACAAGCGAAAAAAGCAGAGAAGGTATTAGGACCTGAGATTATGGTCATGATAGAAAAGTTAGGAAATCGTTTGCCTGATTTATTGACACAATCACGACCAACGCTTTTACATGGTGATTTGTGGAGCGGTAATTTTACGTTAAACCAAAAAGGTACAGTGTGCTTAGTGGACCCTGCTACGTATTATGGTAACCGTGAAATTGAGATTGCCTTCACGAAATTATTCGGTGGCTTTGAAGATGAATTTTATGATGCCTATAATGAAGTATTGCCTTTAGACAAAGGCTTTTTTGATACACGTGCAGATATCTATAATTTATATCCGTTATTGGTGCACGTTAATTTATTCGGAGGTTGGTATGTTGCTTCTGTTAGAGAAACCTTAAAGCGTTTCATCTAAGTCTGAATTCGAAGAATACTTTCTTCGGATATTCATTTTCTGTATAAGTCGCTCTATTATTAGGTTGCAGAGCTTTTGTGCGATCTCACCGCTGTCAGGGACTCCTATAAAAATTTCTTTTACTTTATTTTCGGATACATCAATTCGATACAAGCCATTCCATAATGTTGCCGTATCTTTTTCTAATAAAAAATGCAATTGCTTTGTTAGCTTGGCCTTAAAAAGAGAAACATCCGGAGTATCGAGCTCCGGATGTTCAGGTATAGGAATTTCAAATATTTCTAAGGAATTATTCACCTTTTGCTTTAGCAGCTTTTTTGGCTGCTGGTTTTTTAGCTGCCGGCGCTTCTTTGTCAGCAGCAGGTTCTGCTTTTTCTTTTTTAGCTGCCGCTTTCTTTGCAGGAGCAGGTGCTGCTTCTTCAGCAACTTCTTTCTTTTCAGCCTTTTTTTCAGCTGCTTTTGGAGCTAATACTTCTGGGAAGTTTGCCAATAAAATCGCGTACCAGTTTGCTAATTTTTTGATGTCAGAATGGTATACTTTTTCACGGTCATACTCAGGTAGGATAGAAGCTAAGAATGCACCTAGTTCATCATCCGTTGATTTGCTCGTTATTTTAGTATCAGCACCATATTTAGCATTGATCTTTTGTAAAATTGTTTCCAATGCAACAGAACCTTCTTTATCGGTTGTGTAAATTGAAATTTCATTCAAGATAGAAACGCGTTCATTTGCACCTGCAACAAAACGTTTTTTTGAAGCATCAATTGCTTCAAGGATTACACCATTTTTTGTTGGTTTAAGTATTTTGAATAAACCACCTCTGCCTGATACAGCTGCTACTTCTCTTAACTCCATTGTAATTTTAATATGATTCTGTTGATGATTAATTATAACTTGAAATATACTGGAATACTTGTTTGCTGTTTAAAACCAGGTGCCTTAAACTTTAATAATTTAATGACACGTGCAGCTTCTTCGCCACAACCACCGCCTATATTTTTTACAACATTCAGACCAGTCATTGTGCCATTTGCTTCTAATGTTCCAGCAACAATACATTCGCCTTGAATTCTATTTCTTTTTGCATTAGGTGGGTATACAAGCTGTGAATTGATAAATGTATACATTGCTGTTTGTCCTCCTTCATAGTATTGTGCTGCAGGTACAGCTTTTGTAGGCGTACCTTGTGCCTGAAGCTCTTTGTAAGAAATCATGGCAATGACACCTAGGGTAAGTACAAATAAGAACTTTTTCATAATCTGGAATTTGGTTACGGTTTAGTTTGCAAGTATAGGGAAAATCATTGTAAGTATTTTCTTTAATTTGAAATCTGTTTATTGATCTGAGTTATGTATTCTAACAACTCCTCTTTGCCTTTTCCTGATTCAGAAGACGTTATAATCATTTTAGGTAACTCTTCCCAATCTTTGCTCAATTCAGCTTCCCAAATAGCAATGTTTTTGAGGGCTTGAGAATTTGATAGCTTATCAATTTTAGTAAGAATTAAGCTAAAAGGGATTCCGTTGCTAGCCAACCAGGTAATTTGCTCCAAGTCAGATTTCAGAGGCTCATGTCTAGAGTCTACAAGTAAGAATACGTTAGTTAGGTTGCTACGGTTTTTCAAATAGTCATGAACCATTCTTCCCCATTTGATTCTGCTTGATTGACTGGCTTTTGCAAATCCATAACCAGGTAAATCGGCAAGAATCCATTTATCTTCAATATTGAATAAATTGATTAATTGCGTTTTTCCGGGCTTTGACGAAGTCATTGCCAGGTTTTTAACACCTGTAATAGAGTTTATTAAAGAAGATTTCCCAACGTTTGAACGTCCAATGAATGCATATTCAGGGGTAGGTACTTCTGGGCACTTAGTATAATCATCGTAGCTACTGATGAATTTAGCATTCATTTTCATAAGGACTCTATTCTTAATAATGGGTCTACAATTTACTAAAATAAATGCATACCATTGGTTTCAATTGGTATTATTAAAAACAAAAAAGGAAAAAATGAAATAAACTTTTTTCAGAAAATTGTATAAATCAAACGTAACCTTTACATTTAAGTTCCTGTTAAAGAAGAAATATAGATTATTTCTAGAAATTTTAAAATACTATGGAATCGACAAATTACAGATCATTCATATCCAGAATCTTATTTTTAGCTTATTTACTTTTAAGTCTTTCGTATTTTACCCAGGCTCAGAACGAAAAAAGGTATATAAAGGATGGAGACGTAGCTAAAGAAGCCGGCGATAATAAAACTGCGTTAAGGCTTTATTTAGAGGCATATAAGTTAAATCAAACAAATGCGAGTTTGAACAATAAGATTGGTCTTCAATATTTGAAATCAGAATATCCGCACAAGTGTTTATCCTTTTTTGAAAGTGCCTATAAACTGGATCCGAAAGTAGATGTCGATATTTTATTCTACTTAGGCGTTGCAAACCAAGAAAATCATCGTTTTGCTGAAGCATTGGATTTTTATAAGAAATATCGAGCAACATTGCCAACTACAAGCCCATTGTTGGTAAAAGTGGATAGACGTATATATGAATCTGAAAATGGAATTGAATATATGGCAAAGCCGGTTGATGTTAAGATTGAATCGGCTGGTAATGTAATTAATTCTAAGTTTCCTGATTTTGCACCGGTTATTTCAGCAGATGAAAAAGTGATGATCTTTACGTCAAGAAGAACAGGTAGTACTGGTGGTTTGATTGATGAAACCGGAGAATATTTTGAAGATATATACATCTCTAAAAAAGTAAACGGTCAATGGGGAACCCCACAAAACATAGGTGCTAACATCAATACCGATGGACATGATGCAAGTATCGCCTTATCTGCGGATGGTTCGGAATTGTTTATATACAAAGATGATGGTGCCGGAGATATCTATTATTGTAAGCAGCGTTCAGATGGTTCTTGGTCTAAGCCATTGCCAATTGAAGGTTCTGTAAATAGCAGAGCATCGTATGAAAATGCTGCAGCTGTATCTCCAGATGGTAATACATTGTTTTTTGCAAGTAACAGAGAAGGCGGCTATGGCGGTCTGGATTTGTATATGGTTAAAATGAATGATAACGGCTATTGGGGTAAACCAACAAATTTAGGACCTGTTATCAATACAGCAGACGATGACGAAGGTCCGTTTATGGATTTTGATGGTATGACTTTATATTTCTCTTCTCGTGCACACAAAGGAATGGGAGGCTTTGATATCTTCAAAACGTATTACGATTCTACCAAAGCTGCATGGACAGAGCCAATCAACATGGGCTATCCGATCAACAGTGCGGATAACGATATTTATTTTGTATTGTCTGGTGATGGTTCTCACGGGTATTATGCATCTGCAAAAGATGATGGGGTAGGCGAAAAAGATATTTATATGATTTCAATGCCTCCAAGAGAAGATAAGCAGGCATTGATTGAAAAAATGAAGGCGATGAAGTTAGATGTACAACCAACGGTGGTTGCTGCAGATCCTGTTCCGGATGTTCCGATAGTGTTGCTTCCAATTACAATTAAAGGTGTAATCAAAGATGCTGAAACGGGTGCGACAATTGCAACATCGATTCAGCTTACAGATGCGAATGGAGAATTGGTATCTGTCGTTCAATCGAATGAGAATGGCATGTATTCATTTATTGTTCATAATGCGAATGCTACTCAATATACATTGTCTGCTGAAAAAGACGGCTACGGTTTTGTAAACAAAACCTTCAATGTACCTGGTAAAACATCGAACAGTCAGGAAATAACTCAAAATTTAGTTTTGAAAAAATTAGCTGTTGGAAATATTTTTGTTCTTCGAAACATTTATTTTGACTTTGATAAGTCGGTATTGAAACCTGCATCTAATAAAGAATTGAATAACTTATTAGAGTTGTTACAAAAGAACCCGAACATGGTGATTGAAATTTCTGGTCACACGGATAGCAAAGGCTCGGATGAATACAATCAAGTGCTTTCAAAAAAACGTGCTCAGGCAGTTGTAAATTGGCTTGAGTCGAAAGGCATTTCGAAAGATCGATTATCTTATGAAGGTTATGGCGAATCAAGACCTCTGGCATCAAATGACGACGAGGACGAAGGCCGAGAATTAAATAGAAGAACAGAATTTAAAATTATAAAACAATAAATACCTAGTGTAATGAGAATGTTAAAATATTTTTATACTGTTTGTTTATGTGTTTTGATATTCTCATTACAAAGTGTTGCTCAGGATACAAAGGTTTTAATAGGGCCCGGTGAAAAATGTTTTAAAAAGGAACAGTATAAAAATGCGTATCCGTATTTTGAACAAGTCTTAAAAACAGATCCTGAAAATTTAAATGCATTATACAAAAGTGGCGTATGTAATTTACATCGATTCTCGAAAGAGCAAGCGCTGGTAAATTTAGAAAAGGTATATGCGAAGGATTCAACATACAACAAATACCTGTATTTTTGGTTGGCAAGAGCATATCATTTAAACTACGAGTTTGATAAAGCGTTGATTTTTTATAATAAATTTCAAGAGAAAATTTCCAAGAAAAAAATTCAATACAAAGAAGTTGAAAGGTATAAGTACCAATTGATTTGCGGCGCAGATTATATTTCAAATCCCGGAAATTATAATGTTCGGAATGTAGGCGCAACAATCAATTCAAGCTATTCAGAACACAGTCCTGTATTATCACACACAGACACGTTACTTTTATTTACTTCAAGAAGAGCGAATGTAATTGATAAAAAAGAGGAGTATGATGGAGAGCCATTTGAGAATATTTTTTATTCACATAAAATCGATTCAATTACCTGGTCTACGCCGGAATCGTTTCAATTAAATACTTCTGGCCACGATGCATCCATTCAATTGTACGACAACGATACAAAATTATTTATCTATAGTTATTTGCATGGCGGTGATATTTATACTTCAGAAAATGTAAATGGAACATGGAGTGCGCCTGTTTCATTGAATGAAATTAATTCAATAGATTTTGAAGCAGATGTTTTTCTTACCGCTGATGGTAAAACGTTGTATTATGCGACCAATCATTTTAAGAGAGACGGCGATTTAGATATTTATTATCTTACTAAAAATGCAGATAATAGCTGGAGTAAACCTCAAGCACTGTCGTCTCTAATCAATACAGACGAAGACGAAGATGCACCATACATCAGTGCAGATGGGAAGACAATGTATTTTAGTTCCCGCGGACATACAAGCATGGGAGGCTATGATATTTTCAAATCAACATTGGATACTACAGGTAATTGGACGAAGCCCGTTAACTTAGGATATCCTGTAAATACTCCGGATGAAGATTTGTATTTTATACTGAGCCATACATCTGCAAAAGGATATTTGTCGTCTTACAGAACAGGTGGATATGGTGAGAAAGATATCTATGAAGTTACACCAATTGAAGTGGTTGGAATCAAAGGTTTGTTGGTAGATAAACATAATTCTCCGGTTAAAAGAGAGGGCCTGCTTGTACAGATTATTCCTGTAGAAACGGCCTCTAAGAATGCGAAGTCAAATCAAGCTGCTGTTGCAAACGATGGTACATTTGCAGCAGTTGCATTGTCTGACAATCAGTATACGGTTGTAGTACTTGATGGACGAGATACAGTTGCAACGGATACCTTGCATGTAGCATTGGCGGGCGAAAAAAATCAATTTGTAAATTACACCTGTGTTGTTCCAGATAAGACAATCAGTGATACAACAACAACGATAGCAACAGATTCAATTGTTGCTGTACCGGTTTCTAAAACCATTCAGCAGACGGTTTATTACGCTAAAAACATTTTTAGTGTGGGGCCAGCTACAAAAGCAGAATTACGCAAACTGGTTTCTTTTTTAGAAGCGAATCCGAATGCAAGTATTTCTATTAGCGGACATGCCGATGGCTCTGGTTCGGAATCTGTCAATAAAGTCTTGGCTTTGAAAAGAGCGAACAGTGTAAAAGAATATATAGAATCAAAAGGGATTCTTTCTTCCAGAATTAAAGTAAGTTCATTTGGTTCATCACAACCGGTAGCCACCAACAATACGGAAGATGGTCGTGCTAAAAATCGAAGAGTGGAAATTGTAGTGGAGTAGGTCTGAATTTGGATTTTTTGGATTGATTGGAAAATTGGGATTAATTGTCTCAACTTCAGCAGTAACGTTTTCATTTGCACAGTCGTCAGACCACTTTTTCCAGTGGTCCGACGACTTGATTGAGTTAAATAGCATAATGCACTTGAAAATTTATGTGCATACCCTTTTATACTCAGTACTTTTTTCTGACAACTGACCACTGTCCACTGACAACTATTTTGTACATTTGTGCTTATGTCAGTAACAGTTAAGCCTTATCAAGAAAAGGAAAGTGAAAAACGTGAGCAAGTAGAGCTTATGTTTAATAACATTTCTCCAAAATACGATTTATTAAACCGTGTATTAAGTTTAGGAATTGATAAAATATGGAGAAAGCAAGCACTCAATTTGCTAAAAAAAGATAAACCTGCATATATTTTAGATGTTGCTACAGGTACTGCCGATCTTGCCATTGAAGCTGCAACACGATTAAAGCCTACAGCCATTGTGGGAATTGATATTGCAGAAAATATGCTGCAAATAGGTAGAGAGAAAATTGCGAAAAAGCAGTTAGATAAAATCATTACGTTGCAAAAAGGAGATTCAGAAAAAATTGAATTTGCAGACAATACTTTTGATGCTGTAATCGTTTCTTTTGGTGTGCGTAATTTCCAACATCTTGAATTGGGTTTGTCTGAAATACATAGAGTTCTTAAGCCAGGCGGCAGTATTATGGTTTTAGAGTTTTCTAAGCCACAAAAGGCCCCTTTTAAGCAGGTATATCAGTTTTACTTCAAAAATATTT
>Ga0065715_10000539_pt1 | contig 11779 bp, 15 predicted proteins | sample MisBulReplicate1_FD_59102 | JGI IMG/M metagenome (GOLD analysis project Ga0065715, IMG submission 59102) | Miscanthus rhizosphere microbial communities from Kellogg Biological Station, MSU, sample Bulk Soil Replicate 1 : eDNA_1 v2 (version 2) | ecosystem: Host-associated > Plants > Roots >...
CCGGCAGTCGGCAAAGTCACGAAACCCATTGTCCATCCGCTCCATCAGGTAAGGTATTGCCCCGCCGAGATGACCGATGATCCAGCGAATGTCCGGCAACTCTTCGAACATCCCGTCATAGCACATGCGCGCCACAGCCAAACTCGTATCAAACGGAAAGCCAATGATTGGCCCAAGCACATACTCGCGAAACGCGTCTGAATTCGCAGGAATCATCGGATGCAGAAAGATGCACAACTTCATCCGGTTTGCTTCTTCAAAAAACGGGCGATATTCGGGCGACGTCAGAGGCTTACCACCGATGTTACTGAGCAGGACCACGCCATTGAGTTTCAGAGTGTCGATGGCACGGTGAAGTTCCTCGAGTGCAGCGTCGGGTGCATCCATCGGAATCGACGCGAAACCTTTGAAGCGCTTGGGATGTCGAGCGATCAGTTCGGCGTACGAGTCGTTCATCATTCGCGCGACAGCAGGTTGATGTTCGGCGTCAGTGAAGAAGACATTCGGCGTCGAGAGTGAAACGACTTCCACGTCGATACCCACGCGATCCATGTCTTCGATACGTTTACCGACGTCGGTCATCGCGGGCGTGACGCCAAAAAACCGCGCGCCACGATACGTGATGATCGTCTGACCGCTGGAACTCGTGCCGAAAGAAAACTCCGACGGCAAATCGCGAATGGTTTTAAAAAATTCTTCTGTGTAAAAGTGCGTGTGCAGATCAAATTTCATTGTGTGCTTTTTGTGCCTCTTTGTGGCTACAATGTCCTGATCATCTCAAACTGCCTTAGAACTACTTCAAACCCACAAGCCTTAAAAAACGCCAGCGTCCCCTTCAACTCCTCGTCTACATTATTGATCTTCAGAATCTCTTTTCCTGAAAGTGCCGCCAAGATCTTTCGCCCAATTCCTCTTCGCCGAAAGGCGCTGCCTACCGCCATTTGCATCAACAGTCCACTCGGCTGATGAACAATCCCGTAGCCCACGCACTTCTCGTCTACAAACGCGCCCACAATCTCTCTTTGATCTCTAACACTTTCAACCGCATCGATCGAACTCTGCCACGATGGTTTCCCGTCCCAATACGCGCAAAACACGTCCCAGTCAGGTTCCTCCATCCGGCGAATCGAAACTCCCTCCACATCGCCGCTCGTTTTCATGATTGCCTTGGACCGCAACACGGCGAGCCGTCGAACCTCTTCAAACCCAATCTTCCGGTACAATGCCACCGCACGCTCATTCGAAGTCAAGACCTCGAGCAGATACTGCGTAATCCCGCGTTCCTTCAGTTGCGGCATCATAAAATCAAACAACTCTTCTGCGACGCCGCGCCGTCTGTAATCAGGAACAACGCCTGTGCCCGCGTCATACGCCGTCTGCTTGCCTTCCCAAACGCCGCGCCCGTTCATATAGAAGCCAATCATTCTGTCTTCATCGAACGCGCCTGCACTGCTTTCGAGNTCGACCCGATCGCGCACCACTCGTTGTCGAAACTGCTCCTCAGACATTTGCATGTCGACCTGATAGTCTGAGAACGCCTCGAGAAAGCACTCGTACAACGGATGGAAATCAGCTGTCGTCAGCAGTCGATACATGGATAAAGATCTCTGAATGGCAATCTAATCGTAACATTCCTGAATGAGAAGCAAGTGTTATAGTGCGATCAGTCAGGTAATTTCTTCTTCTATTCCCGATTCAAAAAGCAGCGGCGGCGGCGCGAAAGGCAGCAGCCAGTGACTACTCAAGCGGTTCCGAGCAGAGACGAACGCGGCCAACCTAAACTCGTCAATGGCCACAGATCCAACATCAATAAAGATAACTGGCTGGGTTTCGTCGGCGACGTGGTGAATTTCACGGGCGAGGTGTCGTTCAAATCGATGCTTCGCATCGACGGACATTTCTCCGGCGCTGTAACTTCACCGGACGGAACGCTGATCGTCAGCACCGGAGCGGAAGTGACAAAAGCTGTCATCAAAGTCGCAGTGGCAAAGATAAACGGAACCGTCGAGGGCGACATTCTCGCCAGCAAGGAACTCGTGCTCGGTCGGACGGCGAATGTGAAGGGCCAGGTCGCCGCACCCGCTTTGATAGTTGAAGAAGGAGCACAACTCAACGGCAGCTGCCGCCGTATCTAGCTGTTTAGAATCCACAGATTACGCAGATTTTATGCATCAATCTGTGTAATCTGTGGATAAGCCCATGGGTGGGAATGATTGTTGTTGTGTCCTACATCGTGGCCATTTCCTGCGACTCGTTGATAGATATTCAGTAACAGCGGCACTACGACCGTGGGCGCGAAAAGTTTTTGCTGTCGTTCTCGCGCGGCGGCGCCCATTTCGTTGCGACGTTTAGGATTCTTCGCGAGAGTCGCCATCGCGTCGGCCAGTGCGGCTGCATCTCCGGGTGGAACCAGGATGCCGGAGTCGTCATTGATGATGTCAGGAATGCCGCCGACGGTTGTGGCTATCACTGGAATTCCGTGAGCCATTGCTTCGATGATGCCGTTTGGAGTCCCTTCTGCCAAGGACGGCAACACGAAGACGTCGAGGCTGTTCAGGAAAGCGCTCCTTATCCGTGGATCCGAGTAGTATCCGACTAACTCGCAAGCATCGCGGAGATCTGACTCACGCGCACGGGCTTTGACGTCCAATAATTGTGGTCCCATGCCGGCGATCCTTGCTACTGCCAAAGGCCTTTCTCGATTTACCTTCGCGAGAGCGTCCAACAGGACCAGAGGTCCCTTGCCCTCCTCGAGGCGTGCAGCGAATCCGAAAACTGTTTCTACTGAATTGTTGGCGCCATTGTCCGATCCATTAGGACTGTGTGTTGCGTCGGAACCTTCCATGATTAATGGCAGAACCGAAACTGATGGCAGGAAGGGATATCGAATGGACCACTCGGCGGCAAGCCGCGGAGACAGAGCGGCGACTTCAGTGCACAGTGGCAAAACCTTTTCCAGCCGGCGGTAATAGTCTTCGAGCATCGGCATGTGATGAGGGGTTCCCATTTCGTGATAGAGAACTGGAATTCCCAATTCATGACCGGCCCGAATCATAAGCTCAGTCCCAGTGTCTGGTGTGAAGACATGCAAAAGATCGGGGGGCTGGCCGGCAAAGTATGCTCGGCAATTGCGATAGTGAAATTTCGTGATTGCGCGAATTGCAACCTGCCAGATCTTGCGAAGGCGCGTGGGCGCGCGCTTCACGAAGAAGAGAAAAAACAGGGCGCTTGATAGTAAGCTTCGAAACAATCGCAAAAATGCGAATAAGTACGACCTTACAACGATTGTTCGAACCGGCACCCCCTTCCGTTGCAGCCGCTTGAGATATTGATCGTTGTCACTCGGCGGATATAACAACACGACCGACACATCATGCCCGCTCTGGTGAAGATGCACGGCATAGTTCAACATGATTTCGTCGGCTCCGCTTATCGGTCCAAAGATTGTAGTTTTACACAGTGCGATTTTCATGCTTTGACAAGAGTGACCTGATTTGTAACTTGGTTTTGCTTTTACTGCTGGTATACGTGTCCTGCTTCTTGACAGAGTTTCAAGTACAAAGCGAGAACCTCATCGGGCACGTTTGTCGCCGACAACCCGCTTGTCGTCATGCGGTGATGGCGCAAATCGTTCGCTATGTGAGCGGAGGCGCGGGGGATTACGCCTGATTGTACTTCCATGCCAATTCGGTTCGAGACTCTTTGCAGTTCGGCAGTTGGATCTACAAAATACGATTCGTAATGCGTGACTACTCTTTGTTGAGCCGGTATCGCGGAGAGTAGCTCGCGATAATAAGTCAGCCATAACGAAAAGACTGGTATGCCGATTAAGTCACCTCGCTTGCGCATTGAATGCGCGACCTCCAAAGGGTTTCTCAAACAGACGACGACCTTTAACTCAGGAACGATTGCTCGCCAAAACGGCAGCGTCAGTGAATTACGTGGATCCTTCCAGCCCCAATTGTGTTGTTTGCTTAACCGCTTGATTAATTTCTTTGCCTTCACAGTCAAAGCCGCGATCTCAGGCATTGTCTCCCACGCAACCGGAAAATCTGGCGGGTTGTTCCACGAGCCGCCCAGACGGCCCAGGATCTCGTCGTTGAAAGCCACGAACCGCACATTCTCGAAGTGTGGTTCACCATCGTTTGAATCGAACCCGAGTTCATCTTCCGGACCAAGAAATAAACCGCAGGTCTGAAGGAGCCTGGCAACCATCGAGGTCCCCGAACGATGCATGCCCGCGATGCAGATTGGCAACTTCGATTTTCCTTCGAAAAATTTAGCTGCGAATACTAAACGATCTATCCGCAGATTACACAGATTTTTATTTAATAGAATCTGGGGATAACTGAAGCATCTGTAGATCCCTGATCTCCATTGACGGCTGACGATAACCAAACGCGCTGCTCAGCCGACAGCGGCCCGGAGCGATCGAATAATGGATTCTTCGCCGTCCGGTCATGAAGCAGCCAGTGATAATGAACGTGCACGAGGTTTGGGAAAATTCGTTTCCTCAACCTTCTGGCGATTAGGTCGTGCAGAGTTAACTGGTAATTGTAAATTGGCTCCAACTCCTTTACGTTTCTTGTAGTGCTCCAAATCGCAAGGGACAAGGCCGCTTGATTCGATCCCCAGAGCCTGCTGGCCGCTGAGTCGACCCAACCGGCGCCGGTACGAAAGCGCCGATCATGCGCGTAAGGTCGCAGTTGCTGCCGGACTGAAGTGAAGAAAAAATCGGACCAGCGGTGCATGATCCCCTTATGCCCACGCACAATCACGAGGCCCGCATTGTAACTGGCCTTGATCCGGCAACGATCGGCAAAGGATTCGGTCCAGGGAATCTGGTCGTAGTCCACCCCACAGCATCGACAAAGCTCTCGCCAGTATGCGTCGAAGGGATCCGTGGGACCGCTCGTGCACATTCCCTTAACGCCTACTGGTCTTAAAGCCACATCGACGTCCGGCAACAGCAGGACTTCGTCAGGTTCGCGCAGAAACAGAGTATCACTATCAAGGATCACCAAAATGTCATGTGGGTGTTTTTGTTCGACGTAGGCTGCAGCAGCAACTCGGTTGGCAGAGCCATATTCGGGACAATCTGTATTCAGAATCTCGTCAATATAGACGACACCCAATTCGTCGAGCCTGCTTCGGGCGCTCGCAGAAATACTATGTCCTTCGCGAGGTGAAAGGGCATAGATGGGGCAGTTGCGAAAGCGGCCTGTGTAACGTCTAATACTTTCGAAAAGGAGCAACGCTTGTTTCTCGAGCAAGCCCCGTTCAATACAAGCGACAAAGGCAGTGTCCATGCTGAAAGGTTGGATCAGGCGGTTTCTTGTTGCTGACGAGGTTTTTTCCTTTAACACTTCGCGGTTGCTCCAACTGGCGAAGCAACATCGTTCCGCTTACTCTACAAACTCTCCGTATCCACACACGTTGATTGACAACTTTCTGCCTGCTGGCGTGGCCGAACGGTTGCTGTTGGTTTTTCCAAAACCCAACGATTCTGTATGGTTAGACTGGCGAAAGCGGGACACGATTCATCAACCGCGCAAACAAGGGATCGGAAATGCCGAGCGATTGGACGAGGTTCACCCATTCGTTCAAAATATCATCTTCGCTTTTAATTCGCATCCAATGATTCGATTTCTGGAAACGCTTACGGGCATTGAATGCCTGATTCCGGATCCGCATCTCATTGGCGGCGGACTGCATCAGATTCTGCCACAGGGTAAGCTCGCGGTTCATGCCGACTTCAATTACCTGAAAGATTTAAAGCTGTATCGCCGCATAAATCTGCTGTTGTTTCTCAACAAGGATTGGGACGAAGCATATGGTGGACATCTCGAACTGTGGAACCGCTCGATGGAACGGTGCGAGAGAAGGATCCTTCCAGTGTTCAACCGGTGTGTCATCTTCAACACCAGTCGAACGTCCTTCCATGGCCACCCTCAGCCACTCAATTGTCCACCGAACGTCACCAGAAAGTCGTTGGCGTTTTACTATTACACTCGCGACGCTGCTGTAGGTGAAGATCAGATCCACTCGACACTCTGGCAAGATCGACCCGAATAACTTTCTGTGACTGTCTGCTTTTGCACACTCGCGATTCATGCGCCATACCGGCAAAGGGCGCGCCTTCTTTGCGCCGATGCGCCGCAAGTTCCATGGATAGTGCTGACGGATGAGCCGGAAGATTTTGCCGACCTTCCGGTCCGTGCGGTTCGCCACATCCCGACGGGGCCGATGGCCGTTGATTATCTGGCTCACTTGCCTAAAACCGGAGAAGGTCGCGGCGCCGCAGCCTATCACGACAAACGTTTTGCGCTCTTAGCCGCGCTCGAGGAATTCGACACCGCAATTTATGTGGATGCCGATTCGCGCATCATTAAGCTTCCCACGTTATCCATCCTCCCGGCGGATCTCGCAGTGCTTCCAGTCGTGCGGAAAAGCGTTGCCGAACATCTGGCCGCTTGCGGATCGTGGCGGCTGCCCGTCTTCGAAGCGTTAGCCCGACAGCTCACAGGTGACGTTGAAATTTTGCGCCGGGCGCGATGGTGTCACGAAACGTTGATTGCGGTTACCAGGGGGAGATCCACTTCCGACTTTTTCGCAGCCTGGTCGATAGGAGCGGAGTTCTTACAGGCTCGCGGTGTTTACTCGGGTGAAGGTGGCGTGATAGGCATCGCGGCAGCCCATGCCGGATGGAACATTGACTACACCTCGCTCAAGGAACTCGCCGATTTAATTCAGCACGAAGGTGGCGGACCTAAAAAGTCTGAAATCGTTCTTGGACCGGGTCAGTACAGGGAGCGGTAGCGACCTGGTCGGTGATAAGCATCAGATTTTCCGAATGATTCGTGACTCTTGAGGTTTGACCAGGTCGCTACCGCTCCCTGTACTGACCCGGTCCAAGTGTGGAGTGGTTATACTCAGGCAACAATCCAGCGCCATTGCAGAGACGACCACGGCTTTGCGTCAGGCAACAAATCTCGTACAGCTGCCACAACCTCAGGCCATTTGATGTTGTCATAATCATCACCGGAGATCCAACCACCTCTCTTAACCTTCGGTAACCAAGCCTCGATATCGTTCTTAACACTCATATAATCATGACGCGCATCCAGATGGACCCAGTCGAGCGAAGCGTTCGGGAACAAACGAGACGCTTTCACCGAATCGGCGATAATGAGCATGATCGAATCGGCGTATCCGCAATCCAGAATGTTCTTATGAAGCGCACCCGCGAAAGTACCGCCACCGCGGGTCACCGCTGCCTCGTGATAGTTTTTCTGTTGTGGTCCTTCCGGACCGCTGCCGCGGCATGTGTCAATCCCGATTACGGTAAACGTTTTTCCGCTTCTCTCGGAGGCTTCCACCAAAGAGCAGAGGCTGCGGCCGAGGTAAGTTCCGACTTCAACGAAACAACTGCCTTCGGGGAAATAACGAGTCGCCTCTTCCTGCGCAGATCGCCACTGAAACCAGCCGTCTATTTCGTGCCACTTCATATTAGTTTGAAACAACGTTAGAACTTCCGATTGAAGGTCGTAATGCGTGCCTAAACGCTGCGCGAGGATGCAAGCGCGCCATCTCGAGCGCGATGCGAATCGAGTCGAGCGTGCGGCCGGCTCTGTATCTTGAGCTTGCTTCTGAAATCATTTGTTGCGTGGCGCGATCTGCGAAAGCGCGTGAAGCCTGATTGCGGCATTCCTCAGATGCTTCCATCGCACGAGGGAGTCGAAGCCACTTGTCTCGGTGCAGCCGGTGTGCGAGACGATGCATCCTCTCCGTTTGGAAAGAGAACTGTCCCGACGTTGGCGTTGGCTGTCGCCAGATCGCGACCGCCTGTTCAGTCGCCAGCACGGGATACAATTCGCTGATTCGAACCCACAGGTCCCAGTCGTCAACACCGGCGCCTGACTCGTCGAGCAGCCCCACGCGCTCAAGCCACGCGCGACGAAAAATGACGGTCAGGCAGGGGACGAAATTCCATTCCATCAATTCCCAGAAGATGTCTCCCTGTGGACATTCGTCCGGATACGACCCACCTTTCGGGCGGCATTGCTCGTCACCGTAAAGCGCGCGGCCGTAAACCATTCCTGCGTCCCTGTGGGCCTCGAGCAGCTTCACCTGCGCGTCTATTGAATCGGGAAGTCGCAAGTCGTCGTCATCCAAAAAGCCGATGTATTCCCCCGTGCTGGCGCTGATTCCTTCATTTCTCGCGCCAGCGACGCCACGATTAGAATCGAGCCGCACGTACTTGATGTCTCTGAGCGTCCGGCAAACACTCGCGGTCTCGTCCGTCGACGCGTCATCAACAACAATCACCTCGACCCCGGATCCCGCCTTCAGCGCACTCTCCACGGACCGCGGCAGCAAATGCGGGCGACTAAAGGTTGGGATAATCAGACTGACTTTCGCCATAGGTAAGACTTTACTTCCATCGCAGGTAAGCCACAAAGAGGAACAAAAAGCACAAATTAGTTTTGTGCTTTGAACTCACTTCCATCGCTTGCCATGACGGATCACGATGTCGACGTTCTGCAGCAGATCGATGTGACGAAGAACGTCGCCGCGGACGGCGATGATGTCGGCGTATTTGCCCTCGGTGACCGTGCCGACTTGATCTGAAACCTTCATGGCGACCGAAGGCCAGTAGGTGGCGGCGCGGATGGTGGTCATGGGGTCGATGTTGAAGGTGTTGACCCACGCGTCGAGCTCGCGCCAGGTGGTTTGGCTGTGGAAGTTCATCGGGATGCCGCTGTCGGTGCCGATTAGGAGTACGACGCCCGATTCCTGAAGCTGAGCGATCTTGCGTGCGAGCGTGGGACGGCGTAGCGGTGTGATTTGGTAATAACTGAGCTGACCGGGATTCTTGAGAGATTGTTTTATGTCGTCAACAATCGACTGCGGCAGACCGACTTGCCATGACGGATCGTCGAGTTGTTCAGGATTGTCGCGAACGTATTCGTAATTCAAGAGTCCCTGAATCGTCGGCGTCCAGAAGAGTGGGCCAAGACTCATCTTCGCTGTTCGCTCGCGAATCATCGCGATGATGTCAGACGGGTACTCGGGTGCAGTGGCGAGCCCGGTGTGTTCGAAACAATCGACACCAGCTTGAAGTCCACGACGAATCTCTTCCGGACGATGCGAGTGAGCCACGACTGGAAGCTTACGCTTGTGCGCTTCGTCAACTACGGCCTGCACTTCCGCCATCGTCATCTGATCCTGATCGATCAGCTTGATCACGTCGACGCCCGCGTCAGCCAACGTGGTCACCTTCGCGCGTGCGTCATCAACGCCGTTTACACCCCAACGCACGTACTCCGTGCCGGGATACGGCTCGTGCTGGATAAACGGACCAGAGATGTACAGCGTTGGCCCAGGTATCTCGCCTTTTCTGATGCGCTCGCGGACGGCGACACTCGCCTTCAGTGGCCCACCAAGATCACGCGCACTCGTGACGCCGGCCATCAATAGCTGTCGCGCTGAGGCGGGCATGATCACTGTCTCCATCAGCGGCGGATACGTCTTGTCCCAGTGCGCGTAGTCGCTATGACCATTGATCATGAGGTGCACGTGCATGTCCCACAAACCCGGCAGCACGGTCATGCCCTCGGTTGAAATCACATCAGCACCGGGCGGAATCGCAAGCGTTCCGACCTGGCCCACAGCCTTGATCCGCTCGCCTTCAATGATCACGACGCTGTTGCGAATCGGCATACTGCCGTAACCATCGATCAGCGTTCCACCAACGAGAGCCTTGACGATCGTGGATCGCGTTTGCGAGAACGCGTTGAAAGAAAGAAGCAGCATCAGGAAAAGAGAGATGATACGGTTTGAGGAGAGTTTCATGTTCATTCACCGTCATCGCGAGAATCGCCGCACGATCAGAGCAATCGGAAGACCAACGCAGAACATGATCGTCAGTATGCCAATCGTGCGTCCTGTGATCGTTGCCGGACGTGGCGTAACTCGTGAAAGGAACGGGACGACCACAAAGGTCATGAATAAATAAACCGCGATTCCGTAGAGCAGTCCAAACTGTACGGGACGTTCGATGAGAAACAACCACTTGCGACTCGCTAAATAGAAGACGGTTGTCCAAATCGTCGCGATCAAATAGTGAAGCACAAGGCCAACGAGCGCAGTCTTGATGCCGCCCTGGAACGCCGCTGGACCAAGTGCGCCGCTGGCTACATATTGCAACAGTCCAATCGGACCAACGCCTGCACGCAACCACGCCGTTAGAAATGCCGCGCAGATGTCGAGAGTTCCAGCGATCAGCCCGCCCCAAAAAATTGGCTGAAAGTTCATAGTGTATTCCTGTCTGTCAGAACGTTAGGCTACTGCCGGTGTAGCTGCATCCTTATACAGCGCCGCGCCGGCAATAGTTGCAATTATCGAAGTGATCAAATGAAGCGCGCCCACCTTGAACCACAATGTATTGGTAAAGAAACCCAGCGGAATGAACTGCGCCGGTCCTGCCACTGAAAACGCTATCCAGCCTACGATGCCGGCCAGCACCGCAGTCTTTGGTCCAGCACTGAAGGTCGAACGCATCAAGACGTAGAACATGATCGCAGTGAAGCCCCGGCCGATCTCGAACAACGCAAAATAGACCATGCTGAACCCGTGCGGTTCAGGCTCAGCCGCTCGCAGGTTAGCGTAGACTGCCTGCCAATCGGCCTTGGCGATGGTTTCGTGGATGAACCCATCCGTGAAAAACATGATGATCGAAGCGATCAGGCAGCCCAGAACAAATCGACCCCAGTTGATCTTTGACATAGTCTTGCCTCCTTCATTGCTCAGGTTGTAAAGCCACAAAGAAGCACGAAAGATCTTGCGCAGGTTGGACGGCGCGAATTATCCGCCGGATGGCTTTACAATTACAACCTCCAACTCACGTATCGTTGGTGGTGGAAGTCGAAACCACTGATGTCGTCCAGTGGCGACTGCACGAAGGCGGGCGGTGCCGGGTTGAAAGCTCGAAAGTATCTCCCGATTTAATGTGACTCTGCTAGAGTCTTCTTGAGCGCGTGGATCAAAGAAGCCGAAATTGTTGCCGGTGAGGTGCAGTTTTAAAAGTCTCTCCGAATGTGCACCTTGAATCAGTTCAACATCAACATCACATGCAGTCCGCCCCGAACTAACAACAGAGGTTTGCACAACCGATCCCTCAATCAACAGATCAGGCGCATTCAACTCGAGACTGCGTATCTGAAAGTAAGCACGATGCGCCGAGACCATACCGATCGCCAGTAACGCAACGATTATGGCGACGAACAGACGTTTGAGCCATAAGATAGGCCACGCGTCTCTGATGGTTAGGCTGTCGAACATGTCAGAGCTCGTAGTCGAATTCGTACGAGTGTTTGCCGTCAGCGATGATGATGTTCATCTTGCCTTGCAGGTTTAACAGTTCGTCGGTGCCGGAATCAGGGATGACGGTGATGGTGAGATCTCCAACGCCGCGCGTCATTGTGGCGCTATGCTGCAGATAGAAACTGCCGCTACGACCGTTGAGGGTTCCGGTTACTTTCTCGATTGCGACGTAGCCGGCGGAGCCGTTCACGCTGGGGCTACTCGACATCAGCATCTGGCCTTTGCTCGTTGCGGAAAGATCGCCCTGGAATTGTTTGTCGATCGTCATACGACCGACAGGCGCGTCTGCTCCATCATCCTGCGGGTTTAGTTTCACTTCAAATGTTCCACTCGCTCGATTCGTCATAGAATTAATCCCTTTTGAACGTACTGTAGGGGCGGCCCTCCGTGGCCG
>Ga0065715_10089262_pt1 | contig 11773 bp, 13 predicted proteins | sample MisBulReplicate1_FD_59102 | JGI IMG/M metagenome (GOLD analysis project Ga0065715, IMG submission 59102) | Miscanthus rhizosphere microbial communities from Kellogg Biological Station, MSU, sample Bulk Soil Replicate 1 : eDNA_1 v2 (version 2) | ecosystem: Host-associated > Plants > Roots >...
AGGAATCTCTGCAGCCCGCCAGTTTTGACCCCTCCCCCCCGTTGTTACAAGCGCGCGGCCGCCATGCCTGACAGCACACAACCGCAGCGTGCATCAATGGCATGGCCTGCCGATGCGGTGGAGCGTCGACCGATCGAAGGCCTCGTGCCTTACGCTCGCAACGCGCGCACCCACAACGAGGCGCAGGTGGCGCAGATAGCCGCCAGCATAAGGGAGTGGGGCTGGACGAACCCGGTGCTGGTGGATGAGGACGGCGGCATCATAGCGGGGCACGGCAGGGTGCTGGCGGCGTACAAGCTGGGCATCACCGAGGCGCCGGTGATGGTGGCAACAGGCTGGAGCAAGGCGCAGCGCCAAGCCTACATCCTGGCCGACAACAAGCTGGCCTTGAATGCGGGATGGGATGAGGGGCTCTTAAAGATCGAGTTGGCTGACCTTTCCGATCTAGGGTTTGATCTAGGGCTCACCGGGTTCAGCGAAGACGAGATACAGGCGCTCTCGCCTGGGTTCGAGGGATTAACCGATCCTGATGATGTACCCGAGACGCCGGCAGAACCGGTCACCGAACCGGGCGATGTCTGGGTGCTCGGCCGGCATCGTCTGGTCTGCGGCGACAGCACGAATCCGGATTGCATCGAGAAGCTGATGCAGGGAGCGCAAGCCGACCTGTGCTTCACGTCGCCGCCGTATGCGCAGCAACGAGATTACAAGAGCGGCAGCGTTGCCGATTGGGACGCTCTGATGCAGGGCGTCTTCTCTGTTCTGCCCGTCAAGGAAGATGCGCAAGTCCTAGTTAATCTGGGCCTCGTGCATCGCGACGGCGAATGGATGCCGTATTGGGACGGCTGGATCGAATGGATGCGGTCTGCGGGTTGGCGGCGCTTCGGTTGGTACGTTTGGGATCAAGGGCCAGGACTGCCCGGCGATTGGAACGGGCGCCTTGCCCCTTCCCACGAGTTTGTTTTTCATTTCAACCGGGTCGCAGAGCGAGCTAGGAAGACGAAAGACAGCAAGATGGCCGGAGTCGTCAGCTACGGCGGCCTGCGCGCTAAAGACGGAAGCATCGGTGGCCGCAGCAAGGGTGCCGCCGCCACTCAAGATCGCAAGATCCCCGACAGCGTGATCCGGGTAATGCGACACAAGGGCGGCCTCGGCAGAGCAGGGAGCCACCCAGCGCCCTTTCCTGTCGATTTGCCGGGCGAGTTCGTGCTCGCGTTCTCCGATCCAGATAACCTTCTGTTCGAGCCCTTCTGCGGTAGCGGCACGACTCTGATCGCAGCCCAGAAGAATGGCCGGAGTTGCTACGCGGTCGAGATCGCGCCCGAGTATGCCGACGTCGCGGTTCGCCGCTGGCAAGCCTTCACCGGCCAGTCCGCGACCCGCGAAAGCGACGGATGCACCTTTGACGAACTCTGCTCACAACGACGCGAGGCCGCATAGTGCCGGGACGCAGCACGGGCAGGCGCCCGAAGCCGACGCATCTGAAGCTCATCACCGGCAACCCTGGCCTGCGCAAGCTCAACGACGCCGAGGCGATGCCGGACCCTGGCATGCCGGACCCGCCGCCGGGTCTCGGTGTGGTGGCGCAGCTCGAATGGGACCACATCAGCAAGAAATTGCACGCCGCCGGATTGCTCACGATGATCGACGGCTCGGCGCTGGCGGCCTACTGCCAGGCGTTTGAGCGCTGGCGCCAGGCCGAGGCGGTGCTCAAGGATTTAGCCGACCGTGACGCCTTGGGGCGCGGGCTCATCATCCGCACCGCCAACGGCACGCCGATCCAGAACCCGCTGGTCGGGATCGCAAACAAGGCAATGGCCGACATGATGCGCTACTGCGTCGAGTTCGGCATGACGCCGAGCGCCCGCAGCCGAGTAAAAGCTCACCTCCTTGCCACGCAAAAAGACCCCGCCGAGCAGTTCTTCGGCTGACCCGGCGACGCGCTATGCGTTAGCCGTGGACAGTGGCGAGACGCTGGCGGGGCCGTTGGTGCGCGCCGCCTGCAAGAGGCATCTCGGCGACCTCGACAACGCAGCGGCGCGCGGGTTGCATTGGGACGCTGAGGCTGCGACCCGCATCGTCAATTTCTTCGCCACGGTGCTGCGCCTGCCGGACGGCAACCACGCCGGCGAGCCGTTCGTATTAGAGCCGTGGCAGGCGTTCGTCGCCGGCTCCCTGTTCGGTTGGCGGCGCGGCGAAGGCGGCCCGAGGCGCTTCCGCACGGCCTATGTCGAGACCGGCAAAGGCAGCGGCAAAAGCCCGCTCGGTGCCGGCCTCGGCCTTTACATGCTGACAGCGGACGGCGAATGGGGCGCGGAGTGCTATGCCGCCGCGGTGACGCGCGATCAGGCCAAGATCCCGTTTCGCGATGCCGTGCGAATGATGGAGGCGAGCCCGGCGCTATCGAAGCGTTTGCAAAAATCCGGCGACCGCGATGTCTTCAATCTGGCTTACATCGACACCGGCTCGTTCTTTCGTCCCATTTCGTCTGAGGGGCGCGGCCTCGACGGCAAGCGGGTTCACTTCGCGCTGATCGACGAGGTTCACGAACATCCGACCGATGTGGTTGTTGAAAAGATCACGGCGGGCGTCAAAGGCCGCTCGCAACCACTGATCCTAGAGATCACCAACTCGGGCGTTGATCGCACCACGATCTGCTACCAGCATCACGAGTACAGCCAGCGCGTGATCACCGGCCAAGTGCCCGACGACGAGTGGTTCGCGTACATCTGCGCGCTCGACGAGGGCGACGAACCTTTCGAGGATGAGAGTTGCTGGCGTAAGGCCAACCCCTCGCTCGGCCGCACCATCCAACTCGACTACCTGCGCAAGCAGGTGCGCGAGGCCAAAGGGATGCCGGCCAAGCAATCGCTGGTGCGCCGGCTCAATTTCTGCCAATGGGTCGATGCCGCCAATCCGGCGATCGACGGCGATTTGTGGCGAGAATGTGAAGCGGAGTTCGACGAGGACGATCTCGCCGGCCTCGAATGCGTCGGCGGCCTCGATTTGTCCGGCACGCGCGATATGACGGCACTCGCGCGGCTGTACGAGCCCGACAGCCACGACATCGTTCACGCTGTCGTCGAGTTCTGGACGCCCGGCGACACGCTGGAGGAGCGCAGCAGGCGCGACCGGGTTCCATACGCGCTGTGGGCCGACGAGGGCCACGTCATCGCGCCGCCTGGCCGTAATGTGGACTACGGATGGGTCGCGCAGCGGATCAGCGAAATCCAGGCCGAGCGGGGCCTGCGCCGCATTGCTTACGACCCGTACCGGATCAAGTACCTCGAACACGACCTCGACGAGTGCGGGGTCGAGCTGGAATTGATCCCGCACGGGCAGGGCTACTTCAAGGCGGCCGAGAGTGGTCTGTGGATGCCTCGCAGCGTCGAGGTTCTTGAGGATCTGATCGGCAAAGGGCGCCTGCGGGTGCGCCGTAACCCGGCGCTCACCTATGCCGCGGCAAGCGCGATCCATGTCGCCGATGCCAAGGGCAATCGGGTTTACGACAAGCGCCGCAGCACCGGCAAAATCGATGGGCTGGTGGCGCTGGCGATGAGCGCCGGCGCGATGTTCGACGACACCGGAATCGTGCTCGACGTACAGGCGATGGTGGCGTGATCGGGCGAAGCACGCTTCGCCCTGTGTCGCCGCGCCAATAACCGACTAACGGACCCGAGAACCCCTCGGGCCGGTGGAGTTTCCCCATGTCCCTGGTCGTAAAAACCAGCGCCGGCAAGCGCGCCGGGACGCTCTCCTATGTCCTGTCGGACGCGACGATCGACCGCTACGGCGACACGATCGACCCGCAGGGATGGGAGTTGGACGCCTTCCGCCGCAACCCGATCGCGCTGTTCAACCATCAGCCGATGCTGCCGATCGGCACCTGGCGAGACGTGCGCGTCGAGGACGAGCGCCTCGTTGCCGACTTCGTGCCGGCCGAGCGCGGCACCAGCCGCCGGGCCGACGAGATCCTGAGCCTCATAGAGCAGGACATCCTGCGCGCGACATCAGTGGGGTTTCGCTCAATCGAGCAGGAACCGATCGACCCCAAGCGGCCGATGGCGGGGACGCGCTTCCTGCGGCAAGAGTTGATGGAGACGAGCATCGTCTCGGTCCCCGCCAACCCGTCCGCGCTCGCCATCGCGCGCAGCATGAACATCAGCAACGACACGATGTCTTTCGTCTTCGGCAAGAACGCCATTCAAACGAATGACACTGCACCCGGCAAGCACGCCGACACGAAACGCCTCTTAGTGAAGGCGCACCCGATGAACATCTCCAAACAGATCGAAGACGTGCAGACGAAGCTCAATGCCTCGCGTGATGAACTGACAGCGCTGGTGCAAGACCCGGAGCACGATTACGAGCAGGCCGAGGCGCTGCAAACCGACATCGAGGCGCACGCCCAGCGCCTCGCCAGCCTGGAGCGCAGCGAGAAGGCGCTGGCGGCCAGGGCGGCGCAGAATGCGCAGAGCCTCACGGGCACCACGCCGCAGACGACACCCGCCCGCCGCCCGCTCGGCGTACCCGCCAAGGAGGTGGCCCCGCGCGACCTGCTGGCCCGCGCCGCCGCGGTGCATCTAACCAGCTACGTCCGCCGGCAGTCGCTCGAGCAGGTGCTTGCCGAGCGCTACCCCGATCACGAGGCGACGGCGATCGTGACCCGTGCCGCGGTGGCGGGGGCGACAACGACGACGACGGGTTGGGCCAGCGAGCTGGTTCAACAGGCGAACGCGGATTTCCTCTCCAACCTCGACCCGAACGCGATCTTCCCGCGCCTCGCCGCGCTTGGCACCAGTCTGCAGTTCGGGCCAGGATCGGGAAGTATCAAGATACCAAGCCGGGCGACGACTCCATCCATTAGCGGATCGTTCGTTGGCGAGGCTCAACCGATACCCGTCCGCCGGTTGGGCCTGACCTCGATCACGCTGCTCCCCACAAAGGTCGGCGTCATCAGCGTCTTCTCTCGCGAGATCGCGATGTACTCCAACCCGGCGATCGAGGGCATTGTTCGCGAGGGCATCGCCGACGACACAGCGGTCACGCTCGACACGTTGCTGTTGGACGCCATCATCGGCAGCGCGATCCGACCGGCGGGCCTCACATATGGCGTTGCCGCGCTAACAGCCACGGCAGGCGGCGGCTCGGCGGCGATCCTTGGCGATCTAAAGAAGCTCACCGCGCCGTTCTATGCGGCGAATGCCGGCCGCCGGCTTGTCCTGCTGATGAACCCGGCCGAGGCGTTGAGCCTCTCGATGACCGCAGGACCGGACGGCAACTTCGGGTGGACGACCCAATTCACCAACCGTTTCACTGTGCTTGAAAGCACGACCGTCCCGGCCGGTCACATCTACCTTATCGACGCGGCCGACTTCGTGGCGGTGAACGGCACGCCGGAATTTGAGGTCAGCGAAACTGCCACGTTACATCTAGAGGACACGACTCCATTAAACATCGCGACGGGCGCGCAGGGTTCGGGAGTGCTGGCGACACCGACGCAGTCCATGTTCCAGACAGCCCAGATCGCGATCAGGATGGTCGCAAGCGTTACGTGGGCAATGCGTAGAACCGGCATGGTTCAGCACATCTCGGGCGTCACCTGGTAACAATGGCGCTCCAGGTTCTGAACGGCCCGGTCATCGCGGCTGGGCAATCGTTGTCGGCGGGGCTCGACTGCACCGCCGGCAATATCGTGCGCCTGACGATGCCCGCGAGTTGGGACGGCGCGAATTTGTCGTTCCAGATTTCATCGGACGGCGCCGGCTACAACGACCTCTTCACGATCGACGGCAAGGAGGTCGTGATCCCGGTTGTGGCCGGGACGGCTGTCGTGATCGCGCCGCTCAGCGATTACCTCAAAGCGGTGGCGTTTCTCAAAGTGCGATCGGGCTCGCGCGCGTATCCGGTGACCCAATCGGCACAGCGCGATTTCGCCGTCGCTATCGAAGTCCTATGAGGAGTTGAACAATGGCAGAGACGACACGAACGAGCCCGGCACCGGATCGGCAACAGCCGCGACGGCAGGCCGACGAACCCGCGACCCGTGAAGAGCGCGAGGAGGCGCACCGGCAATCGGTCGAGGCGCTCTCGTCGCCGGAAACGCCGACGCCGACGCAGGAGGAGGCCGACGCGATCAAGGAGGGCGCCGTGACGGGCAACCCGCCGCCTGAGGGCACGCCAGTCGCGGGCGAGACCGAAGCGCAGCGCCGCACGCGCGCCGAGCGCGAGGCAAAGGAGCAGCGCGACCGCGAACAGCGCGACGTAAAACCCGGCGAGACCCGCAGCGGCTACCAGACCCGCTGATGCCGAACTGGCTGGCCCGCGTCATCCCGTGGAAGGCGCGGCAGCTCGAAGGACAGTACCGCCCGGGCCCCTACATGCTGTCGTCCGGCTGGCTGCCGGCCGGGGCGCCGTGGAACTTCTGGCAGTCGGGCATGAATGTGCAGCCCTACGGCCAGCGCAGCGCGATGGTCGAGGCGTGTGTGAGCGCTTACAGCCAGACCTGCGCCATGCTGCCCGGCGACCATTGGAGGAAGCTCGCCAATGGCGGGCGGGAGCGGGTGAGCACGAGCGCGCTCAGCCGCATAATGAAGCGGCCAAACGATTATTCATCAATCTCCGACTTCATGCTCAATCTCGTTCGCCGCTTGTACGAGCGCGGTGAGTGTTTCGCCGTGGCAGTGCGCAACAGCCGCGCCGAGATCAGCGAGTTGCACCTGATGCGAGACGGCGCCGCCCGGATCGCCGACGATGGCAGCATCTTCTACAGTGTGTCCGGCAACGAGATCATCGAGCAACGGCTAGACCTCACGATGCCGATACCCGCGCGCGACGTGCTACATGTGCGTCTGCACACGCCGCGGCACCCGCTGAAAGGCGAGAGCCCGATCCTCGCCGCGGCTCTCGACATGGCGATGAGCGGCGCGGCGTTGAACCAACAAATCGCCTTTTATCTTAACCAGGCCCGCCCGTCGTACATCCTCGAAACCGACGAGAAGCTCAACCGCGAGCAGACCGACGCGCTGCGGGAACGGTGGAACCAGCAAACCCAAGGCGAGAACGCCGGCAATACGCCGATCCTGTCTTGGGGTCTCAAAGCAAAACCGGTAACCATCACGGCAAACGACGGCCAGCTCGCCGAGATGCTGAAAATGACGGACACGAATGTGGCGCTAGCGATGCGCGTGCCGCTGCAGATACTCGGCCTCGGCGGCCCGACATACGCCAGCACTGAACTACTAATGCAATCGTGGATCGCTTCCGGCCTGGGCTTCACGATTAACCACATCGAGGAAGCGTTCGGCCAGTTGTTCCAGCTTCGCGGCGTGCCCGATGAGTATCTCGAGCTGGACACTCATGCCCTACTCCGCAGCGCTTATCGCGAGCGCATGGAAGGGCTGGCGCGCGGTGTGATATCCGGGATTTACAGCCCCGACGAGGCACGCGCGAGCGAAGACCTGCCGGAGGTGCCGGGCGGGGTAGGAGCCGAGCCGCGGACGCAAATGCAAGTCGTGCCGCTCTCATACGGCGCGGACCTGCAGCCGCCGGCGCCGCAAGCACAAATACAAGCGCCGCCACCGGATACACAAGACAACGCGAAGCCCGACACCGGCGACGCGCTCGACGCCGAGAAGGCCACTGCGCTGCGCAGCAACTTCAGAAATGCAAATGCCCGACACTTACTCGCCGCTTGACATCCTCGCCGAGGAGCTTGGCGCTGTCGCGGCCCGCATTGAGCGCGAGGCAAGGCTGAGCGTCGCGACCGGCATCGCCGAGGTGCGGCAAGCGCAGGCCGAGCTGCGCGCCCTGTTTGCCGAATCCAGGCAACAGATCGAGGCTCTGGTGCGCGAGCGCCTCGCCGAATTGAAAGATGGCCCGCCAGGCCCGGCCGGCGAGCGCGGGGAGATGGGGCCGCCCGGTCCCGCCATCACAGGCCCGCCCGGCGAACAGGGCGTCCCAGGCCCGCCCGGTGATGCCGGCGCCGATGGCCGGAGCTTCAACATGCGCCACACCTACGACGCGATGAAGAGTTATCACGCTCTCGATGTTGTCGCGCTGAACGGTGCCGCGTTCGTGGCGCGCATCGACGACCCCGGCCCCTGCCCCGGTGACGGGTGGCAGATGATCGCGCGCCAGGGCAAGCCTGGGGAGAAGGGCGACAGAGGCCCCAAGGGCGACAGGGGCGACCCCGGCGCGGCGCCGGTCGCCATCGACATATCGGACGATGGGCTCCTGACCCTGCGGCTCGGCGACGGCGGCGTCCTGACGTGCGATCTCTACCCATTGCTGGTCAAGCGATGACGGCGCCCTACCGGATAAGCCGCGTCATTCTGCCTGCCACGTCCCCCGCGCTGGTCACCATCGATCAGGCCAAGGAGGCGCTTGGCATCCCGCTCGACGACATGACGCGGGACGCCGCGGTGCAGGCGCAAATCGACCAAGTCTCGGCGGCCGTCGCGCGTTACTGCGACCGGCAATTCGTCGTGCAGACCTACCGCGACCAGCTCCGCGCCGTGTGCTCATGGCTGCGGTGGGGCGAGCCATTGCCGACGATGCAAAAGCCGATCGCCGAGGCCGAGGGCGTGCCGCTGATTACAATCACGGAGAACGGCGCCGAGCTGGACACATTGCTATACGAGGTCGACGCCGAGCGCGGGCTCCTCTACCGCCTCGACGGTGCCGGGGCTGTCGCGGCGTGGACCGGCACCGCGGCGACCCTCGACTACGACGCCGGGTACGACCCGATCCCGCCCGACGTTCAGGCAGCGACCCTGGAGTGGGTCAATGCCCGATGGAGCGCGCAGGAACGCGACCCTGCGTTGCGGTCGGAAACCATCCCCGACGTTATCTCTCAGGTCTATGGAAGCGTCGGCGGCGGCGACAGCGCGGAAGGGTCGTCCCTCCCGCCGGGCGTGCGCGAATTGTTGGCGCCGTACCGGATCATGTCGATTTGAACGCCGGCGAGATGATCGTCCGCCTCGACGCCGCGCTGGCGCAGACCGGGCAGACGGTGACGCTGCAGCGCACCACGGTCGACAGCGCCTCGGGCGAGGTCACGGTCGGCGAGACGCTCCAGTGCCCGGCGCTGGTGCGCGCCTCGGGGCCGCAGGATCTGGAGGCCGGCGAGGTGCTGTCGATCCGCATCGTGGTCAGCCCGACCGGGCTCGGAAACTGGGGCCTGCCGATCCGCGACGACCGCATCGTGATCGACGGCGATGAGAGCAACCTCGAGCAGGTGGTCCCGATCTACTGGGAAGGCCGCCTCGTGCGCGTGAATCTCTTAGCCCGTGGCTGACCCGCGCGAGGCGATCCTCACCCGTCTGGTGGTCGTCTGCGCCGCCGTCTCGGGCATCCAGGCCGCTGTGCGCAACCGCCTCGATGCCGCCTCGCTGCGGCGCCCCGCGGTGGTGGTGCACGACGGCGCCGAGCAGCTCCTCGACGCACCGCAGGGCGAGCGCCGCTCGCGCCTTCAGCGCATGGAGCTGTCGCCCGGCATCACGGTCGTGATCCGCGGCGACGACGGCGCCGAAGCCGGCGCGCTGATGACGCTGTACCGCTCGCGCGTCGTCCATGCGGTGCTCAACGACGCCGAGTTGATCGGCCTCGTCGGCACCAACGGGGGCATCCGCTACGAGAGCGCAACCGTGGCGCTGCCGGATGCCGAGGCGCGCGAGTACCGCGTCACGGTCGAGATCGTCTTTACCTACCCCTTCTATCTCTCCGACCTGGGAGCCTGACGCATGGCCGCATCGACTTTGAGCATTGGCACCGCCCCACAACAACGAGGAACGCTCACCTTTACCGGGGCCAATGACATCGGGCCGCAGCTCGTCATGACGCTGACGCTCGTTCAGTTCTCGCCGTCGGGTTCTATCAACATGATCGGCGACGAGTACGGCACACTGGAGCTGACCGGCGAGGCGCTGGCCGACGAGGACGGCTCGTTCGGGACCATCGTGCATCCCGACGACGCCGCGACGACGCCGGATATCGGCAATTACTACGTCGGCACCGGCACCGTGACGTGGACCCCGGAAGCCACCACCGCGGTGCCCACGCCCACCGCGCTCGACCTTGGCAACTGCAATGCGTTTGAGTTCACCCAGGAATACGAATCGTTGGATCACTGGAACCGACGCGGCGGCACGAGGTACAAAGACTTCCGCCCGGTGACGCAGCAATCCGCGAACGTGCGGGTCGAACTCGACGAGTGGACCGCCGCGAACCTGCGCATTGCGATGTTTGCGGGCACCGCCGGCGCGATCGGGACGGCACGGGCGACACGTCGGGCACCGCCGGCACGGGCGGCCTGATGCCATCTCTTCTCGATATCGCGCCGCCGGAGATCGGCGCCAAGGAGATCGAGATCCGCGGCACCGTGTTGCGGGTGCGCGGCATCGCGGCGGTCGATTGGGCGTCTCTTTACGCCCGCTTTCCCGAGCTGCGCGCGATGGTGGGCGGCGGCAGTGAGGACATCGACCGGCTGCGCGCGATGATGGCGCAATCCGCGCTGATCGCCGCCGGCACCGGCCAACCCGGCGACGCCGACGTCGAGCGCGCCGCGATGTCCAACTTGTCCGCCGACGAGCGCCAGTCGCTGATCGAGGACATCATCCGCCTGTCGCTACCGGGGGATGTTTTCTCCCCTTTGCTGGACGCCGCCCCAGGTCCAAGCAGGGCTTGGACCGAGCCAAACGGGCACGACGCGCAGCGTGGCGCGGAGCCGGCTACGAGCTAGCCGAGGCGATAGAGAGCTTGATTGCCGCCGGTCACCCGCCCGCCGCCGTGTGGCAATACACGCCGCGCCAGATGCAGGCGTTTCTGTTTATCGCCGCCAGGCGTCGCCAACGCGAACACAGGGAGCTCTTGGCACTGCACGCTATGGCCGCGCGCGGCGAGGGGAAGGACATCAAGAAGGCGCTGCGCGACGATGGCTGAGTTCAAGCCGATGTATAGCTACCTGGAGGCGCTGGAGGCGCTGAAGGACGGGGCTCAGACGGCGGAAGAAAAGATGGCGAAAGCCATCACCGGCGCCTTCCGCGATCTGGCTAAGGACATCGAGAAGAAGGGGCGCGCGCACATCGCCGCCGAGGGTTTCGGCAAGCGCTGGCAAAAAGGATTCCGCGTGCGCGCCAAGCCCCGCGTCGCCTGGTCCCTGCACCCGAGCCTGCGCGGCTATCTGTACGGCATCAGCGGCATGATGAACATTTTCGAGCGCGGCGGCGCGATCCACCCGAAGGACAAGCCGTACATGTGGGTGCCGCTGCCAAACGCGCCGCAGCGGATCGGCAGGAAGCGCGCGACGCCGGCGCAGTACAACGCGCAAATCGGGCCGCTGTTCATGGTCGAGCGGCCCGGCCAGGCCCCGCTCTTGATGGGCCAAGCGACGCGGCGGCCTGCCGGCAAGGTGTCGGTCGGCGTGCTCAAGACCGGCGCCAAAAACGCGGCCGCGCGCAAAGGCGGGGGCAAGGGGCGTAAGACCGTGGCGGTGCCGATATTTGTCGGGATCAAGACGGCGCATGTCCGCGACCGGCTGAACATGGACCGCATCTACCGGGAGGGGCGGGGCGAACTGCCGAAGTACTACTTCGCGCGCATGTCGAAAATCAGGGCGGACGCACGCTGATGGCACAAGGCGGCTCGGGCGGTATCCGGCAGTTTATCGGCCTCACCGGCGAAGAGGAGGTGCGGCGGGCTTTCAAGAGCCTCGGCGAGGTGGGCGAGAAAGCATTCCAAGACATCAGCCGCGCGGCCGCCGCATCCGCCGGCA
>Ga0065715_10089265_pt1 | contig 11762 bp, 13 predicted proteins | sample MisBulReplicate1_FD_59102 | JGI IMG/M metagenome (GOLD analysis project Ga0065715, IMG submission 59102) | Miscanthus rhizosphere microbial communities from Kellogg Biological Station, MSU, sample Bulk Soil Replicate 1 : eDNA_1 v2 (version 2) | ecosystem: Host-associated > Plants > Roots >...
ACTTGAGGTCGCAATGGAAGTTCTGTTTCCGTTTACGAGTTTTCACGAGCGGTCGTTTGACCTGTTTCTCAGATACACCGAGGGCAAACTAACGGTTGAAGAGGAACAGATGCTGGAAGCGCTGGGCGTGAAGTTCTAAATTCTTCCCTTTCCCTCAAAGTCGGGTTGACCGCGATTCGCGGTTCGGAAGATCGGTCAACCTGATTTTTGAGGCAAACGGTTCGATTTAGACCTTTTTGAGGCAAAGCCGTAACCTCCTAACCTCGTAACCTCGGGCTTTGCCTTTTTAATGTGAGTTTCCATTTTAATCCGTGAGTTTCAGTAAAAATGCTTTGACCACAAGCGGATCAAGCAGCCATTGCGTGAACAAGCCATGAGCAAGAAGACACCGAACAAGTCAGACCTTGAACTCAGGGCTGAAAGAATCAATTACGAGGGCGACCTCTCGCTTTATAACCTCAAGCGTTTCTATGACAGGTCGCCCATCGCTGAAAAATACGCGGAAGGCCACGCGTCGCTCCAGTTCCACGTCGGATCTGCCCGGCCCTACGCCTTTGAATGTTTCTCGCGTTCTGCCGGGAGCGCCGAGGTGAAGGCGACGCCCGCTTTTATGTCGAATGAGTTCCCGGTGTTTGTCTGGGTTGGAAATATCACGCAAGGTTTCCGTCCAGTTGAATCCTTTATACGGCTGGTAAGCCTCGATAGCGTCTACGTGCGCGTCCGTAAGGTGAGCGAATGGCCCCTTGCCTTTCAGTCGCGCTTTCCGATGTTCGACGAATTTATCCTCGACAGTGATCGGGAATTGTGTGCCATTCGGATCGGGCAAACCGGAGTCCAGTTTCGCCAACTCGTAGACGATGTAATCGAGAGCAGCGCGAAGATTATGAATGCAATCGCTGACGATCAAAGCCAATTCATCAGGTCGCGGAGTCTTCGGCGCAAGGATGAAATTGGGTTGATCCCGAATCTCGTCATACTCGACGCGAATGTTATTCGCCTCGCTCGCGGCATAGGTATCAACGAGGTTCATGAAGTCCCGGAAATGCTTATCGGCGCGTTCGACCCTTTTACGAGCGCCGTCCAAGGGGTGGTCTAACATGACCCGAAAGCGTATCTCAACTAACTGGATTACACCACCGATGAAAAGCAGGACAACCGCCGCTTTTGTGTGTCCGCTTCAAAGTAAATTAGAGTGACAGATCGACCTTATCATCCACGATCTGATTCATGGTGACGTTCGCAATGTTGGAATAAGCAAGTACCACTTCAAGAGGCGGTACACTCTTGCCGCGTTCATACTTCGAGACATTTCTGTCAGTGAGTTTGACCCCGGCCAACTTACCAAGCCGCTTTGCCATTTCCTTTTGAGACAAGCCAAGTGCCTCGCGGATCTGCAATAGCTTTGCTGCTAATCGTTTTGGTCTTCTTTTCTGGCGCATGTGAGTAAGGGCGTCGCCCCAAACGAACCCACGGACAGGGCGACGCCCCGATGCCCCACTGCCGACATGGGGCAATCTGCGCGGCTTTATAACGGCGTGAACTAGCCTTCACAACACTTCGACGAAGGGCTAGATTTTCGGAGCTGATGCAAAAACTTTCTATATAGCAAAACACACACGTATACTCTCTCGCCGTGAGGCAAGGTCTATATAGCTAGGTTGAAAGCAAAACTTAGTAGATCACGCTAACAATCGTGGTAATCACTTCCGTAGTCGTGTCCGTCGCGGCCACGCCGGGACAATCAATGGTGCCAGTGGTACTAGTAGGCGGCTGTACAACAGGAGGGCTATCGACATGTCCAGCGAATGCTGAGACAGCGAGCGCCAGACCTAGTAGGGTTGCACCGCATAGTTGAAAGGTCTTCATTTCGATCCTCCATGCAAAAGTTTTGCATGCACTATCACCTTCCAAGTGTTCTTGCAAGACGTAAAGGACTGAGTTAGAGTGAGCGCGCAGTTTTCCTTGCATTTCGTTGTACTATTTTGTACTTTCCGATGACCTTACGGGCCTCACACTTGCGCGATTCAGTCAATCCCGGCCTTAGCGTGGGACAGCGAGTAACCCTGTTTTGTGAACTCGCCAGGGAATTTGAAGACAGAGGCGAGTATGAGGAAGCACGCGAAATACTCTGCGGTCTGTGGCCTCGCGGAGCACAACGCCCTAACCTGACAGACTTAGATCCTGCCAGTGCTGCCGAAGTTCTCCTGCGCGCCGGAGTCCTAACTGGATTGATTGGGAGTAAGAATCAAATCCGCGAGGCGCAGGAAACAGCAAAGAATCTAATCAGTGAAAGCCTCTCCGAGTTTGCATCCCGCAAGTATCAAAAGAAGATTGCGGAAGCGCAAAGCGAGCTTGCGATGTGCTACTGGCGCGCTGGGGAATTGAATGAGGCTCACGATCTGCTCGACACCGCGCTTTCTCTGCTCACGATTGAAAATGAGTTGAGAGCTAGAACTATTGTTCGGATGGCGGTTGTCGAGCGAGGCAGAAACAATTTCGACAATGCGTTTCGTGTCCTCACGGATAACGAACCACTTTTCCAGAAGATCCATAACGCGATGGTGAAAGGCACTTATCACGTCATCCTGGGATCTGTGTTGGTCCACCTATGGGAGTCAAAGAGACGCGGAGATTTGCTGGATCGCGCTTTGATCGAATACGCCGCCGCTACGTATCACTATGAACTGGCCGGAAACGAAAGCTACATAGCGAATGCCGAGAATGAACTCGCTCTGCTCTACTACAGCATCAATCGCTGCGATGAAGCGCATGAGCATCTAGATCGAGCGCGACGCATTTTAGTGCGATTGAAAGTCCACGGCACCGTGGCTCAAATAGACGAAACTCGCGCTTGCGTGTTTCTGAAACAGGGACGCATTGAGGAAGCCGAACACGCGGCGCGTTCTTCCGTCCGCAGACTAGACAAAGGTGATCGACCCGTAGCTTTAATTGAAGCACTGATAACGCACGGCAGAGCACTAGCCCGGCTGGGAAGCCACAGCGTGGCCCTTGACGACTTTCGCCGGGCCTTTTACTTGGCAGAGAATAGCGACAGGACTGATTGGGCGGCAGATGCGGCCCTCGCAGCGTTTCAGGAGATTGGAGATCACTTAACTGTAGTCGATAGCCAGAACCTACACCTGCCACTCAGAGACAGAAAACACATGCGATCAGTAGAGCATGAGGTTATCAAGGATGCCCTGGAAAACGCCAAAGGCAGCATCACCTATGCCGCGCGGAGCATGGGAGTGTCGTATCAGGCACTGACCTACATGCTGAATACGAGGCACAAAGACTTGCTCACCTTGCGGACTCCAGTGCGGAGGCGTCCACGAAAACAGTAAAGATACGTGCGCTCCTCGAGGGAGGTTAATAATGAAGGATTGGTTGAAACCGATTCAAGCTTGGCGCTCTAAAAGACAGCATAGAAGACAACAACGATTACTTGAACGGTGGGAGCGAGTAAGAGCGAAGGGAAAGACGCGATTTGTTTTGCGTATCGCTCTCCAATTCATGCTGCTACCCGCCTTGAATTGCGCGATATTGTCCCTCATTGAGGGAGAAAACAAGCAATTTCTTTGAATGCCTAGCGGATTTTATAGAGCAGACTCAGCAGGGCCACAAGTAAACCAAGGAGGCCAACCAGCACCGTGAGGACGGGTCCAATAACTCTAACCCACCATTCTACATTTTTGCGCCGCTCATCTCTAAGAAGTCTCCTAGCTCGGATTTGACCCAAGCCAGTGAGCAGACTTTCATAGCCTGATTCGGAGTAATACCAACCTTCCTTACCTTCGGGCAACTCAATCCCAAGACGCGCCGCTTCTGCAAGCAATATCAATGTTTCATTGTAGTCATACTCTATTTTCAAATTTCGCAATTTGCCCTCAACGGTTGCGGCTATATGTGCTGCGGATGTGTCACTACCACTTGTTTGCAAGAGCTTGCGAACCAGCTCTTTTCTACGCCTTAATCGTCGTCGCTTTATGGAATTAGAAAGTCCCAGAAGATGTGCCCATTCAAACTGATAAGGCCGAATGTAAGGTGTTGGCATTTGTGACGCTTATATATCATCATTCGGTCGCTGGCTAAAGCACGTCCTTACCCTCACCAAACCTTACCAAACCATGCCTCACCGCATCCAAACCCTACCGCACCGAGCCTAAGCCTTGAAGGATCGGCATTTCATCACATGCCGTTATCGTTTGATGCCTTTGCGCGACTTCGGACGCCCGACCTTTCGATCCTTCACCCAGAATTGCAAGGGTGATCCAGCCGTTGGGTACATGACTCTTAAAAAAGTTGTCGAAGCTGTGGGCCTAACAGTAGTAGAAGTGTCCACAGATTTTTGAGGCAGAACTCTGATTTATGAGGCAAAGCCGTTCCACGGCTTTTGTCTTTTTCAAAGCTCATTAAAGTGGGAAACTATCGTCCTGCCCGCAAAATAAGGTCCTGCCTTTGATGTCTCATGCTCGGTCGCGAGCAGTTGTGGCAACTCGCAGCAGCCGCGGGATAGTCCTGACACGTGTTTTCAACGATTTAGCACGGCCAGGCGCTTGCACACCGGCTCTAGGTTAATCCCAAAACCTCGACAAAGGACTCATTTCCCTGTGTCAGCAAACAGCCTCTACTTCGGAGACAACCTCGACATCCTACGAAACGAGATCAAGCCTGAGAGTGTTGACCTGATCTACCTCGATCCTCCATTCAATTCTAAGGCCAGTTACAACCGACTTTTCCGGTCTCCCAACGGGCGCATACCGCAAGCCCAGGTAATAGCCTTTGAGGATACGTGGCATTGGGGCGAACAGGCTGAACAGGAGTTTGGCGAACTAATCCATCAGTCAAATACAGATGTTTCCGAAATGATGCAAGCGTTAAGACGCTTCTTAGGGGAAAACGACGTGATGGCCTACCTCACAATGATGGCTGGCCGATTATTAGAGCTTCATAGGGTACTGAAACCGAATGGATCAATTTTCCTACATTGCGATCCTACTGCATCACATTATCTAAAAATCGTGCTAGATGGAGTCTTTGGAAAGTCCAACTACAGAACAGAGATAAGCTGGAAGCGTTCAAGCGCCCATAACGATGCAAAGCAGGGTCGAATGCAACCGGGTAACATCCGCGACATCATTTTCTTCTATACAAAGTCTGATAGGTGGAAGTGGAATTGGATATACACACCGTACAGCGACGAATACGTAAATTCTTTTTACAAGTACATCGATAAGAAAACGGGTCGCCGCTTTCGACTTGGCGATCTGACCGCCGCGAAACCCGGTGGCGATACCTCATATGAGTTTCATGGTACGCGTCCTTACAGAGGTCGTTACTGGGCCTATTCCCGCGCGAACATGGAAAAGTATATGGCTGAAGGGCGCTTATACTTTCCACCAAGCGGCGGCACTCCCAGTTACAAGAGATACTTGGACGAAATGCCGGGTGTGCCTCTACAGAACGATTGGGGAGACATTCGTCCCGTGCCAAGCGACGAAGCCCAAGGCTATCGAACACAGAAGCCACTAGCCTTGTTGGAACGTATTATTACCGCTGCCAGTGATGCTGGCGATGTGGTGTTAGATCCTTTTTGCGGATGCGGGACAGCGATACACGCGGCAGAGAAACTAAAACGACACTGGATTGGCATCGATATAACGCACTTAGCGATCAGTCTTGTCGAAGATCGATTACGCAAGGCTTTTCCCGGCATTGACTTTCAAGTACATGGAACGCCAAAAGATCTAGACAGTGCTCGCGATCTAGCGACACGGGATAAATATGAATTTCAATGGTGGGCCTGTTCACTTGTGAAAGCTGAACCATATCAGGGAAAAAAGAAAGGGGCAGATACTGGCATTGATGGCGTGATCTACTTTCAGGATGATAAGACAATGCATAGATCATTGTCTCAGTGAAGGCCGGGGACCATGTAAGTGTGCCGATGATCCGAGACTTGGGCCATGTGGTTAACCGTGAGAAGGCGTCGCTAGGATTATTTGTGACCCTCACCAAGCCCACCACTCCAATGCGGCAAGAAGCAGTCAAGGCCGGATACTACGAGAGTCCCGTTGGTGCTAGCTTTCCAAAGATTCAAATACTCACAGTCGAGGGCTTGCTCAAAGGAATCGAGCGGGCGCGTTACCCCGACCTAATGCAAGGTGGCTTAATGGCACGTAAACCGAAGCGCGAAATGGCTGAGGTTCAACTCAACCTTCCTTCCGCCAGTGCTGACTCGGTTAGCGTTCAAACAACGGAAGAGGTCGCTCACCGCAAAGGCGCTCGCGTTGCGCGATCCGCCCAACGGGCTAAATCACACCCGGCGAGGAGAAAAGCTAGTTAAGCATACCGCGAGCCGCTTAAATCACGAACGAAAGCGGTTGTTCAAGTAAAAAGGTTTGAGGCAGATTTTTGTGGCTGGAAGACTTTAAGCAAAGTCGTTGCCGGGCGGTGAACTTCGCGTGCTTCATTCTATCAGTCCCGGACAACGTCCACTAGCACAATGCGTGCAATTACTCCAAGCGCAGGTCGAACCTGTTTCGCCAAAGCATTTCTCACATTGGTCTTGGTTACTCCAGCCGCATTCTTGATTCTGGCAGCCCAGGTCATCGGTAACTGCCGCCGGCCGGCTTGCAACTTCGACGACGCGGGTGGTCGGATTCATACTCCAACCGCGCACCAGCGGGTTCGCTAATCACGCGCTTTTCGCCTGGGGCTAAGGCCACACCAAGGAAATCCGGAGTTTCACCCGTCAACAAAACTGCTTGCCGATTCGAACGCTCGTAAAGTTTCCAACCAATCTTTACCGCAGTTTATAACAGTCTGGCTGATAAAAGTCGCACTCTTGATTTTGACATCCGAACTCATCATCAGGCGCGGCTGGTTTGCTGAAAACCTTGAGAACGTGAGCCCTTGGGTTTCGATTCCACGCAATTGCAAATCGCACGTTACTTTGGTTAGCGTTGACATCGTCGAATTTGACGTCTATTACCGAAAGCTCGATTTTGTATCGCCCCTCGAGTTTGCCTGCTCGAAGCAGAGGGTGGTAGATCTTTGCAAATGAAAGCACTGGAAACGTAACCTGCCGCTTCTCCCCTGCCATTAGGACCACACCAAGAAAGTCTGGAGTCTCACCTGTCAACAGAATCACTTGCGGAGAAGATCGTTCGTAAAGCTTCCATCCTATCTTTACGGCCACGACGTCTTGACTCGAACGATTTTCAAGCCAAATATCTGTAACAGTGAAGCCCTTTGAGGAATCTATGCCAACTGCGTACAAATCGACCACGGCGCCAGGAGCCTTGGCGGGGCCACACGACAACCCCCAATTCCCTGCTGGAAGCTTCGCACTTTTATTCAGAGCCGAAATGCTAACGCTGGCAAGTACGGCGAGGAATATAGGTATGAGAAACGTGAGTCTTTTCATGCGGTCGCTCCTGTCTTGAGGTTGAAAGGTAATCCCGCGAAATTCTGTGGCTTTGTGTTATCAAGTTGAGCACCGTACTCCCCCTCCCTTTTTGATGTCAAGTACTAATTTTAGAATTATGCATCATGGTTGAAGCACGTTAAGATGTTTCCATTGTAATCGTCTCCGCAAGTGGTCCAGGCGTTTGGGATTTAGAACAGTTGTCGTGAATCGCTTTACACAAAACGAATTCTTAGCACTTGCCGTTATCATCGCTCTGCTAGTCACAACTTCCCTGGCGCAATCGCCACCCAAAGAAAAGCCGAAGCTCAAAGACTTTGGCTCCAGCCTTAAGAAGCTCAAATGGGATCCACAGAAGAATGAGAGTAGCAGTCAGGCGAGCCACACGAGCACCGACGACGATGTCGTTCGAATCGAAACTTCTCTCGTAACGACTGACGTCCTGGTAACTGATCGGCAAGGACGCCCCGTGCGAAATCTTAAACCTACTGACTTCGCGATCAGCGAGGACGGTGTGCCTCAACAGATTGGTCACTTTGTTCTAGCCGGCGATACGAATATTTCCCGTTCCATTGTTTTGATCATCGACTATAGTCGCAGCCAGTTTCCATATATCACCGACAGCATCGAAGCGGCCAAAGTCTTTGTTGACAAGCTTGGCCCATATGATCAGATGGCGATTGTCACCGACGACGTTGAGCTCTTAGTCGATTTCACTGGGGATAAGCGAGAGCTTAAGAAGGGATTGGACTCGCTGGTCGCAAGAAACAAGGGCAGCAAAGGTTTTTTAGGCGTCGGCAACAGACGACCGCAGTTTGGCCGCAGCGCTCAGTACAGCGCGTTGATGGCCACGCTCAACGAGGCCTTTGACGATGAAGATCGAAGTCCAGTGATCGTGTTTCAAACTGACGGAGATGAGATCGAATACCTGCGCAACTCGATCATTGTCCATGAGGTTCCTCCTGGTCTATCCCCTGAGTTGCGCGCCGAGGTGCAGGAGGAAATCGAACAGAAAATAAAGCTGCAGCGTGCAGGCATGACTGAGTTTAGTCTTGACGACGTATATCGCGCCGTCGAGAAATCCCGCGCTACCATCTATTCGATCATTCCTCGAACCCGTCTGCTTGGTCTATCATAGGATGAGCAGATACAACGATTGACGGCCGAAGATGAAAGAGCGGTGACGACGTGGGCAGAAGCATCATCCCCTAAATTGAAAAGTATCCTGCTGGCTCAGGATGAACAACGTCGAAAAAAGCTTGCACTGGAAGTCATGCAAGCGAGAATTGAACAGGAACTCAAGATACAAGGAGCACTGGTGGAACTGGCCAGACTCTCGGGTGGTTGGAGCGAGTTCCTCGAAACAAAAACACAAGCAGCCGACATCTACAACCGCATCGTGCAAGATCTAAATCAGCGGTACATCATCGGTTACTACCCAATAAATAAGGACCACGACGGCAAAAGACGCCGCATTACGATCGCGGTGAAAGACCATCTGGACTACTCGATTACGAGTCGCAAGTCGTATTACGCGCCTGAACCATAACCCTGCCGCAATCTGTTTCACTGCATCGCCCGCGATGACTAACGACATCGAGGGAATCTAAAAAAATGGAAGAAGATTTCGTTTTCCGGACTGTTGAATACAAGTGTATACGCAAAAAGGAAGGCTTTTTAAATGACGGCTATTTGGCACGAGCGATGCAAACCCGAAATTCCTAAACGCCTGAACATCTTTTGAGCGAAGGAGGTAATTCAGAGATGAGAAGGTTGATTCTTTCTATGTGTGTTTTCGCGAGTCTAACAGGTATTTCGTATGGACAAGTCCGGCAGGGTTGTGGCTGCTCACAAGTGCGAGAGCAAAGAGTAGCCATGGGCAGAGTGATTTACGAGGTCGTAACTTCACCCGAGGGCCGAAGAGCTGCCGTTGATGCCGCTGATATAGGATTGCGGGCTTATGAACGCATGAGGGAGGTGCAGGCCCAGAGAGAAGCGGCGCGAGCAAGAGATAGTTACATGGATCGCATGGCCGCTCGTACTCCGCGCGAATGGCAAAGTCGCTCTCGTGTGGAGGTATTTCCAGATTACGGTGCACGCGCCAGGGACGCCTACGACAGATACTCTACCGCAGATGCGAGAGTGAAAGAACTTGGACAAAGGTACATTGAGGCAACACGAAGGTCTGCTGAAGCGGGCCAGCGATATGTTGAGACTATGAGCAGCAGGGCGCGACGGGATTGGATCGCAGCAGGTGAGGCGCGAGATCGAATATGGGCCGACAGAGAAAGAGCAAGAGAAGCCCGCGACACAGCGGCCCGCGAGACAAGAGAGTCGAAGGACAAGGCTAAAGACATACAGGATTGGAGGGACCGTCAGAGAGAGATATTTGATAGTAGACCCTGAGGCCATGCATTAAAAATATCTGTCTCCAGGCAAGCGCCTGACAAGACATTCCAAATCACAGCTACGCCTCAAGCCGAGAGACCGGCGGGTGCTTTGGCTTGGGGCTGTGGTTGAGCCGCCGAACCACCCGGCGCACTTCCCTTCCTTCAGTAAGATCACTGGCGAATCTTGCTGTCCACACTGGGCGCCTCCTTCCCTGCCCGATTTTGCGGAAACTGAATTCTCGGATTTTCTACAATATTTCGTTCGGGAAATTGTGCAAAAATCCGCACAGGTCGCCATTTTACTGAAGAGTTTCTTACTGCATGGAACTTGCAACAAACACGCCGACAAGGTTGGAGTCTCCCCCCAACTCCAAGGTAACACTCAGGTTTCGCTTTCAACTGCCTTAACCCTTAAATCGGAGGAGCTATGAAGAATAACCTTATTCGCCTCGTGCTCTCGTTTGGCGCGCTCTTCGTATTTACGTCGGTGGCGCTGGGACAGAACACGGGCACCATCAGCGGAACGGTGCAGGACCAGTCTGGCGCCGTAGTCGCGGGTGCGAACGTGAAGGCCCAGAACCCCGCCACCAATTTCAGCAGGGAGACTGTGTCGGCTACTAATGGGTTTTACCGGTTCGATCAGTTGCCAGTTGGCACTTACACGATCTCGACCGAAGCCGCCGGCTTCAAGAAATCAGTAACTCAATCAATTGCCCTCAGCGTCAACGACGCGCTAACACTCGATATCAAACTCGAGGTAGGGCAAGTGTCCGAGGTGGTCACTGTGAGTGAAGCACCTTCAGCCGTCAACACCGAAACATCAGTCGTCGGCAGAACGGTTGACAACAGAACTCTCAACGACCTCCCGATATTATCTGGCGCGGGCGGTCGCAATCCCCTGGCCTTGGCGCCATTGCAAGCCGGCGTGATGCCGGCAGGACAAGTTGGTCCATTCTCAGTGAATGGCCAGCGCGCTCAGTCGAACAACTTTTTATTGGATGGTGGAGACAGTAACGACCTCGCCATCAACGTTCCTGACGCAGTCAACGGTTTCAGTCCCGATGCGTTGCAAGAGTTTCGTATCCTGACAAATACTTACTCGGCTGACTACGGCCGTAACTCCGGCGCCGTCGTTGCGCTGATCAGTAAATCAGGTACGAACGAGTATCACGGAAACATTTTTGAGTTCTTCCGCAACCGCGCGTTGAACGCAACTCCGTTCTTCAACAACGCGGCCCCGACGTTCGTCGGCCTGCGCAAACCGCAGTTCAACGTTAATGAATTCGGCGGAACGGTCGGTGGTCCATTGCACCTGCCAAGATTCGGCGAGGGTGGCAAATCGTATATCAGTGGTAAAGATCGCACTTTCTTTTTCTTCAGCTACTTAGGTTTCCGCCGCCGGCAGGGTGTCTCGCAAACAGCAACTGTACCCAGCCAGGCGCAAAGAAACATCATCAACGCCGTTGGTACACCGGACGCCAAAGCGCTGCTCGCGTTGATTCCGCCGGCCAACTCCGGCAACACCCTGTTCTCCTCGGCTTCGAACAGTTTGGATCGCGATCAGTTTTCGATCCGCGGCGATCACCGGTTCTCCGAAAAGAACAGCATGTTCGTAACGTTCTTCAACGAAGACCAGACGTTCACCGATCCGTTTGCTTTTGGTGGTTCGACCATCCCCGGATTCGGCACCACCGGCAACCTTCGTTTCACGAACGTTATCGTGAGTGACTTCCATACCTTTAGTGCACGCTCAGTCAACGAGTTTCGTTTCTCATGGCACCAGCGCGATACACTCAGCGTTGTCCCCGTGAACAAGACGACTCCTGCTCAACTGGGCATCGAGGGTATCGTTCCTGACGATCCGGCAGCCGCTGGTCCACCGCGAGTTGACATCACCGGCTTCTCGACGTTTGGAAACACTATTCAGGGACCACAGGGTCGCG
>Ga0065715_10089266_pt1 | contig 11762 bp, 7 predicted proteins | sample MisBulReplicate1_FD_59102 | JGI IMG/M metagenome (GOLD analysis project Ga0065715, IMG submission 59102) | Miscanthus rhizosphere microbial communities from Kellogg Biological Station, MSU, sample Bulk Soil Replicate 1 : eDNA_1 v2 (version 2) | ecosystem: Host-associated > Plants > Roots >...
TTCGACCGCGGCGTTCACGACCCCGGAAATCAACGCAACGCGGGGTTTCTTCCGGACAATAAAGGCCATGGACTACTGGCGCGTCATCGAAATGCACGACTCGGTGGGTGCCACAATCCAGACCGACGATGCAGCTGCGGTCACGGACATCAGATGCAAGGCCGCAGTTCTCACTTACATCGCGTCCCTGCTCGACAGCGCCAATGCGGATTTCACGGCGGCTGGTGCCACGACGGTAGTTCCGTTTACACTGCCTTCAGGGTTTACAGCATTCGGACGCGACTACTCGGTCGTCTCCAACCTCGTGAAGTTCAATCGTGGTCTGAAGGGCAAGGTCGACTTCTACCGTGGATTGGACCGCACGAATCCGACGCCAGCCTTGTTCGCAACCGCGATTACGGAGTTGACACAAGCTCTTGGTGGTGCTGCGGCAGGCGCGGTGCCGAAGACGGATTTTACGAAGGGCCCGTATTACGTTTTCGTGCCGGGTGGATCTGAAAACACCCCGAATACCCTTTCGGACTCGAAGGTCGGATTGAACCCGCTGGTGGGTGATAGCGTACAGGCGGGTGATACACGCGCCTCGAAGATCGTACCGCGTACTGTGCTGTCCGGTTTTGGTCTCACGACCAGCATCACTTACGTCGGGGCGGTGGCCAGCACTGCGAACCAGGCAACGCCACTCGGCATTCTGCGGGATGAAGAGCTGGTTCTGCTGAGAGCGCAGGCTTACAACGAAGCGGGTCAGCTGGCGAATGCGATTCTAGACATCAACGATGTCCGTACCAACTACGGGTTGGGGCCGGTTGCGCCGGTCGACAAGACATCTGCGATCAACGCCATTCTTTACGAAAAGCGCTATTCGCTGCTTTTCGAGGGACCGCAGCGGCTTGATGATCTCAGGGAGTACAAGCGTCTGAACGCCACATACCTCAGAAAGGAGACTGCGACAGATCCATTCAATGCGGCTCTTCCGATTACACGGGGTGAGCTAAACGCTCGTGGGTTGACGACGAACCCTGCCTGCACTCCGTAATTTGGAGGAGGCGAAGTAGTGTAGTATAGTAATGGCCGGCTCGGGATTGTTTGCCCCGGGCCGGCTTGCTTTTGCGGGGCTTGGATTATGCAACGCCAGCCCTGAAACGTAGTTTCGCAGGGGAGGTCTATGAACGCGCGCTGGGTCGCCACACTAACGCTCGCCATCGCAATTGGCTGCTCGCATCCCCAACTTGGTCCTGGCGATGTATACAACTCCCAAGTAATCACCGAGGACGAGATCGTTGCATCTCGAGGCTCGAACGCCTACGAGGTCATCCACAAACTGCGATCGAATTTCCTCACGAATCGGGGCGAGACAAGCCTCAACAAGAATCAGTCGAACCCGTATCCGACGGTATATCTCGACGATCAGGAGTTTGGGCCCATCAGCACGCTCTCGAGCATCCCAGCCGCGCAAATCACGATGATTCGCCTCTACCGTGTCTCGGAGGCTAACGCGAAATACGGCAGTCACAACCTGAGTGGCGTGATCTCGATCTACACCCGACATTAGGATTCGCCCTGATCAGTCAGATCTTTAGTACGACTGCGGGTCTCTAGCCGCGCTAGACATAAAACGAGACGCGTCGGTACCGACGGAACCCCAGGCTTCTAAAAAGCCTGGGGTTTTTTATCCCTTGCCATCGACGCCGCTAGTTCATACGTTTTGCCCCCCGCACGAAAACCACAGATTTCGCGCGGAGCATTAGTTGACGCGACTCGTTTCGCGTAGCATCAAACAAATTGATTTTGGAGGTACGATGGCGTTGGGTCGGGTTATGAGATTTCTCGCACTCACGTTGCTCGCATGTCCCGCACTCGCTGCAGGGCAGGGAACGGGCATCATTCGCGGGCGAATCAGCGATGCCGCAACGGGTACTCCGCTCGTGGGGGTCGCGGTACGGGTCGATGGAACCACAATTGGCGCGCTGACAGGGGAGGACGGTACCTACACGATTACCGGAGCTCCGGCAGGGGCGCGGATCCTGACCACACGGCGACTCGGCTACGCGCCGCAGCGCCTGGCGGTGACGGTGCCGGAGGCGGGCGATGTCACGCGGGATTTTGCGCTCGGCAAGGTCGCTACGACTTTGAACGATGTGGTGGTTACGGCTTTGGGACAGACCGCTCAACAGAGGTCTTTGGGAACCGCTCAGCAGAGCGTCCAGGGCGCCGTCATCGCTGAGACGCAAAGAGAAAATTTCGTAAACGCGTTGCAGGGGCGCATCGCCGGCGTCAACGTGACCAGCACCTCAGGCGTGCCGGGCGCGTCATCATCGATCACCATCAGGGGCATCAGTTCGATCAGCAGCAGCAACCAGCCCCTAATGATCATCGATGGTCTCCCTATGGACAACAAGACCCTCAATACCAACGTGCTGGCGGCGGACGCGCCCGGCTCGGTCACCGCATTCAACAATCGGGGACTGGACTTCACCAACCGCGCGGCCGATGTGAACCCGGAAGACATTGAGAGCATGACGGTACTCAAAGGCCCCGAGGCGGCTGCTCTCTACGGCATTGATGCTGCGAATGGCGCGATAGTCATTACCACCAAGCGTGGGAAGGTAGGCGGAGGTTTCCAGTACGACAACAGCTTCCGCATCGAGAGCACTCGAGCCGAGCCTGCAACCCAGCACGAGTTTGGTCCGAGCGGAGTCGGGAGCACCACGTTTCTGTATTTCGGTGCGCCATATCCCGCCAACACGACTTTTTTCGACAACGTCAAAGGCTTTTTCCGCACTGCACAGACGCAGAAGCACAACCTGGCCTTCAGCGGCGCCGCGGCCGATAACCGTCTCAATTACCGGCTCTCGACAGGAATCACGAACCAACAGGGTGTCATTCCCGGATCGGACTACCGTCGCGTAAACCTGACCGGCGCGTCCCAGGGCCAGGTCACACGCTGGCTTAGTGCTGATCTCTCGATGAACTATTCCTACACGAACAACGATCAGGTCTTCAAGGGCGACGCTGGTCCGCTGCTCGGCCTGCTGGTATGGCCAGCGACCGACAACGCATCGGACTGGCTGACGCCCGCCGGGACCAGGCGGCGAATCACGACGCTGGGTCAGGGGCTGGAGGTCGATAATCCGTACTTCAACATCAGCAAGAACAAGATCAACGGAAAGAACAACCGCCTGCTTGCGACCCTTGGCATGACGGTCACGCCGTTCGCATGGGGCAGCGTGAAGACGATTCTCGGCACCGACAACTATACCAATCAGAATCTTATTCTCCGCCATCCGGAGAGCACCTACGGATTCAGCAATGGGGGAATTCTGGACATTGCGGACGACATCACCCGCAATCTCAACATGCAGACGCTTCTCAACTTCAACGGACACTCCCTGACGCACGGCCTTTCCATCAGTGGTCTGCTGGGCAATGCGGTCTCTGACTCCAAGTCCACCGTTGATGCTGCACAGGGCACGAAATTTCTCGATCCGAATTTCGTGTCGATCAACAACACCAACATCAGAACGAGCCGCACGTCGATTGCTCAGCGGCGGCTCGTAAGCGCCTTCGGTCAGATGGTTCTCGATTACAACAAGTATCTCTACCTCAATGTCACCGGCAGAAACGACTGGACGTCAACGATCCCGCAGGGAGCCAACTCTTTCTTCTATCCCTCGATTTCGTCGAGCTTCGTCTTTTCGGATGCGTTCCCGTCGATCGGCCGCCACATGACCGGAAAGCTCCGTGCGGCGTACGCTGAAGTTGGTAAGGATGCGAGGCCGTATGCATACCGGCCGTCACTCGAGTTCAAAACGACCTCTTACGGCGGCTACGGCTATGGATTCACCGGTCCTAACCTCGACCTCAAGCCGGAATTTGCCCGGTCATACGAGTTCGGCACCGAAATGAGCTTTCTGCAGGATCGATTGGGTATCGACTTCACGACCTACCGGAAGCAGACGAAGGACCAGATCGTCAACGACATCCGTGGCAGCTACGGCACCGGCTTCATCCTGTTCAACCTCAATGGCGCGGTCACCCGAAACCAGGGTGTGGAGATCAGCCTTAGAGGCACACCGGTCGTTCGCGACAACTTCACCTGGGACTTCCTCGCCAATTACGAGCATTCGACAGGCAAGGTGCTGGCGCTGCCGCACGCACTGCCGGAGTCCTACGTTTCGGATACCTGGCTTGTCGGCAACGTTCGTAACGGCGTATCGCCGGGAATGTCGACGATGTCGCTCACCGGCTGGTACTACCTGAGAGACACTGTCCCGGGCAGACACAAAATCCTGATCGATCCGACGTCGGGGCTTCCGCTGAAGTCGAGCGTCTTCATCGATCGGGGCTATGACCGCCAACCGAAGTACACCATCGGGCTGACCAACACGCTCAAGTACAAGAGTGCGTCGCTGAATTTCCTCGTCGACTTCCGAAGGGGCGGCGACATCTTCAACGCCACCGAATGGTATCTGACGACGAGGGGTCTGGCGCCCAGCACACTGGACCGCAACACACCGCGGATCATTGATGGCGTGTTGAGAGACGGCAAGGAGAACACCGCCAATCCGACCGTGAACAACATTGTTGTCGTCCCGGCGCTTCAGACGGCGTACTACACGGGCATGAGCGAAGAGCTCTTCATCGAAAAGAACATCAATTGGGTCAGGCTGAGAGACATAACGCTGAACCTCGCCCTGCCCGAGAAAATGATGAGGAACGCAAGCATTTTCATCACGGGCACCGACCTGTGGCTCAAAACCAACTACACGGGACTCGATCCAATCGTCAATGGAAATTCAGCGGCGGTGGGGGGCTCGGGTGGCGTAGGCATTGACTACGGCAACTTCCCGATTCCCCGCGGTCTCAACTTCGGCCTCAAAGTGGGATTCTAAATATGAAGAGAATAGTTTACGCCACAATTCTGGCGGCCGCTGTCTGCGTGACCGCCGGTTGTAGCGATTACCTGGATGTAAATACAAATCCAAACGCTCCCCAGACAGTCACGGCCAACCTCTATCTGCCGCCGATGGAGCACTGGATGGTGACAGCACCCGAGTATGACGGACGCTACGTGGGCGGATACACCCAGGAGTGGATCTCCACTTCCGCCTCTGGCAACGGCATTGGCTTGACGTATCAGCAAGCCTGGGGTCGAATGGGCTACGATCCCGGCAGCGACAACGGTGCGGAGCAATGGCGCGATGTCTATTGGTCGTTGGGCCAAAACCTCATCGACATGAACAACAAGGCCACGGCCGAGCAGCGGTGGGACCTCCTTGGTGTCGGTTTGATTATGAAAGCGTGGGGCTGGCAGGTCCTCACCGATCTTCATGGTGAGATCATCGTCAAGGAAGCTGTAGACCAATCGAGATTCTCTTTCGATTACGACACGCAGGATTACGCGTATCAGGAGGTCAAGCGCCTTCTTGACAGCGCGATCGTGCTGCTCCAGCGCACCGACGGCGCGGTCGACGCCGGCTATCTCGCCGTTGGCGACCATATCTACAACGGCGACCGGACCAAGTGGCTCAAGCTGGCATATGGCTTCCGCGCGTTGAGTCTTAACCACTACTCCAACAAGGCGTCGTACGATCCGGCCGCGGTAATAGCGGACGTGGACAGATCCTTTGCCAGCAACGCCGACGACGCGCTGCTCCAGTACCCGTCGCAGCTGCCGAACGATGACAGAAATTTCTACGGCGCGACTCGCCAGAACATTCAGCTCTATCGGCAGACGCAATTCATCGTCAACCTGATGAACGGGACACAGTTCGGCGGTGTCGTAGATCCGCGCATGAGCCGGATGCTCTCACCCGCGCCGGACGGACAGTACCGTGGCCTCGATCCGAACCAGGCGGGATTTGGCGCGATCACGGACCCCACGCAGCGGCCGAACAATTTCTGGGGCTATGTGGGAAGCGCCGGTGCCGGTCTTCCCGCGCGCTACATCTTCAGCGATAAGACGAAGATGCCGCTCATGACGTATTCGCAGCTCCAGTTCATCAAAGCGGAAGCGGCTTTGCGGAGCGGAAACCAGCCGCTTGCCTTGACTGCCTATACCAATGCGATTTCGTCGCACATCGATTTTGTGAATGCACGAAACACCGATGATGGGCAGACGCCTACCCAGATCAGCGCGGCGGAGAAAGCGGCATTTCTCGCTTCTCCGCAGATCGTGCCGCCGGTGCTGGACCTGTCATACATAATGTCCCAGAAGTTCATCGCCCAATGGGGCTGGGGGCACAACGAGCTATGGATGGACATGCGCCGGTATCACTACACCGATCTCGATCCCGTGAGCGGCGTCGAGATATTCCGTGGCTGGACGCCTCCGACGACGCTCTACATCGATAACGCCGGGAAACTCGTCCAGCGCATTAGACCCAGATACAACTCTGAATACGTATGGAACATACCCGCGCTGCAAGTCATCGGTGGAACGGCGCCGGACTATCATACGAAGCCGTTGTGGATCACTCAACCTTAATGACCATGAACAGATATAGATCAATAGCGTCCCTGCTGTGCGTCGGGTTGCTTTCAGCGTGTGGCGATAGCGCCGTCCAGAAGATCACGACAGCTGTGCCTGGGTCGGCAATCAAGTTCTACAACTTTGGCGTCTGCGGCACGACTCCGACGACCACGACGAGCTGCATGCCCAGCGTGAATTTCTACGCCAATGACAGGAAGATGACGGCGATCAACTCGACATCGGGCACTGAATCCTCGTTGGGTACTGCGTACACGGCGGTCGGGAACAACGGCATCTATTCCGGAATTGCGCCGGGCCAGTACACGATCAGCGGAAGGATGTCCGCCGCTGGCCCCGACAAGGACGTGCCGGTCTCGAATACGGCAGTGACCCTCTTGGACGGGAAGTATTACTCGTATTATCTAAGCGGTTTCTATGACGCCACCGCGAAGACTGTCGATTCATTCATAGTCGAGGATGACTTTCCGGCGATCGATTTCAGCACGACTTACGTGCGGTTCGTCAACGCGATCGCCAACTCCAACCCGATGACGTTGTTCGCGAAAAACACGACCACGGCAGCCGAGACCCCTATTGGCGCCGAGACGGCCTACAAGGGCGCCGGCGCGTTCATCTCGCTGCCCGGCGGGACCTACGATCTGAGCACGAGGTACACCGGATCGTCTACCAATGCCATCAGCAGAACCGCAGTCGCGTTCGTACCCGGAAAGGTCTACACCATCAGCGCGAGGGGCGACATCACGATCACGTCGACGACGGCGATCAACAGACCGTTTCTCGATAACACCGCCAACAGATAACGCGAACTTACAGCCGCGAAACAGAAAACCTCGGCATGCCGGGGTTTTTTGTTGCGCAGATGTCGAAAAGGAACGTTACAGCAGTGATCCGAGTCGATTAATTGTCGAGCCTTGTGGTGTCATACCGATAGAAATCGCAATACGCCTCGTCGCAAAGGAGGCCTCGAAGCACGGAATCCTTGAGTACGTCGATGTAATCCATCGGCTTGCCGTCGATATAGACGGTCCTGTCGACGAGTCGGATGCCGTGGCTGTAATCGACGTACCAGTTTACGTGGCCCGTGTACAGAGACTGGATCGGCGTACCGTCGAGTTTGTGCCACCCGTATATCGCGACACGATCAGGTTTCGGATCGCGCGGGATTTGGCCAGTGATCACGACGTCCTTCTTGATGCCCGCGATCAATCCCTTCCGCAAACGCCGCTGCCCCTCCACTATGAGATTGTGGTGATACATTGTGATGGCACTGTCCCGCAACGCGTACATCGGAACGGGCTCGAGTTTTACGGAAGCCGCTCTGTAGATGTCATCGACCATCTTCCTGGTTGGCAGGAAACAGTGAAGACTGTCGGCGATTGCCTGCGCCGTCATCGGCGTGAGTGGGATTCTCGCGAAATCCGTTTCAGAGCCGATCGCGAGATAGTCGGGAAGAACGAAATAGACTGCGTCTATCCGTTTGCCGCCGGGGGTAGATATCGACGTCCTGATCTCTGTGAACGAGCGCAGAAATGGCGGGACATTTCCTTCCAGAATCTCTCGTTCGGCGAGCTGCTCGCGCTGAATGCGGTCAACGGCGAATACGGTCTTGTAGAAGTCGCTCCCCGTCGCGGCGCTGGCGCGGCGCGGCGGCAGCGAAAGGTGCTTCGGCGGACTACACGCCGCCGAAGCGAGCGAGCAAAGCCAGAAGGCGGCAATGCGTCGCGTCCTTAACACGGCGGCTATTGCTTCTCGGTTTTGGGGAAGAGCGACGAGCCTTTCTGCACTTTCCAATCTGTCGGATCGAGATTGTCGAGACCGCTGAATCCGGTGTTTGCCGGGGAGCCGGGAGCGCCAAGCGAGCTCCAGAGCTCCTCCGATTTCCCGGGCATGAACGGCCACAGGTACACGGCCTGACGCGTGAGCTGTCTCATCAGGGTCGCGAGTGTGCTCTCCAGCTCAGCCCGGAGCGCGGGATCCTTCGCGAGCTTCCATGGTGCCTGACGATCCACGTATTCGTTCCCGCGGGCGATGGTGAGCCACACCGCCCTGAGCGCGTCGTGAAGAAGAAATCCTCTCGGGCCGATAGAGTCGTGATATGCCTCGAGATCCTTTGCATCGGCTTCGTCGATCTCATTGCGCTCGCCCTTCGGAATGACGCCATCACAGTAGCGCTCGACCATCGATATCGCGCGGCTCGCGAGGTTCCCGAACGCGTTGGCGAGATCGGCGTTGTACCTCTCGGCGAATCTCTCCCATGAAAAACTGCCGTCGCCGTCGAACGGGATCTCGCGCATCAGGAAATAACGGAACGCGTCCGGCCCGAAGCGCCCGATGGCGTCACGCAGATCGAGATTGCCGCCCGTCGATTTGCTGACGCGCGATCCGCCTACGAGGACGAAGCCGTGCACCCAGATCCGTTTGGGAACCTCGAGCCCGGCCGCCATCAGCATCGCGGGCCAGATCAAGGCGTGGAAGCGCGTTATGTCCTTTCCGATCAGATGCAGATCGGCGGGCCACAATTTTTCGAAATCCGGATTTGGAAATCCGGTTGCGGTGAGATAGTTCGGCAGCGCATCGAACCAGACGTAGGTCGTCTGGACGTCACCGGCGCTTCCTTTGCGGGGGAAGGGAACCCCCCACGAGAAGCGGCTGCGACTGGCGGAAACGTCGTCGAGGCCAGAATCGATCAGCGACAGGATCTCGTTGCGCCGTGACTTTGGCTGCAGAAACTCCTCGGTCGAGACGAGCGCCTTCAAACGATCGGAGTAAGCGCTGAGGCGAAAGAACCAGTTTTTTTCCTCAACCCACTCGAGTGTGCGCGTCGGGTGCAGGATGCATTTCCCGTCGACGATCTCGTCGTCCTGCTTGAAAGACTCGCAGCCGACGCAGTACCAACCGGCGTAAGCCTTCTCGTAGAAGTCGTCGGGCGACTTCTCGAAAATCTGCTCGAGCAGTCGCTTCACTCCCGCCTTGTGCGCGGGATCAGATGTGCGGATGAACTGATCGTAGGAGATTCCGAGCAGCCGCCAGATCTCCTCGGTGCTGTCGGCCACGGCGTCGACGAGCTCCTGGGGCGAGACTTTCCGGTCGGCGGCCGTCTGCGCGACCTTCTGGCCGTGCTCGTCCATTCCAATGAGGAAATGAACGTCGTCGCCCATGAGGCGATGATAACGGGCGATTACGTCGGCGCCGATTTTCTCGTAGGCGTGACCCTGGTGGGGATCAGCCGTGGCGTAGTCGATCGCTGTGGTGAGGAAGTACTTGGCCAATTACTGACCGCCAGGCGAATTTGGCTCGTCATTGCCGCGGCCTCGGCGACCGCCGCGTCTTCCACGCCGACGCTTGGCAGACGCTTCTCCCTCGCGAGCAGCTCCCTCTCCGGGCGTGTAGCCATTCGGCTTGCGCGGGGGAAACCCATTCGCCGGGGGGACGAAGACCGGATGCTCCGCCGTATACAGCAAGTCAGGCGAGATCTCGTCGGGAGCGATTCCTTCCGCTCCATTCTCTTCCTCGTCTCCATTCGTGACCACAGCGCCGACTCCAGTCAGCTCCTCGGTCTCTTTCTTGAATTCCGGCAGAGTCACCAGACGCACCTCACCCTCGACTCCGCGGAGCGTGATTCGCTCGCGGAAGATATCCACGCTCACAACCTTCTCTTCGCCGAGGCTGGTGACGACGATCTTGCCTTCCTTGGGGAAGCGCTTGCGGCTCTGGACGTAGAATTCGTGCTCGTAGCGGAGGCAACACATCAGCCGTCCGCACGCCCCCGAGATCTGCGAAGGATTCAACGAGAGACGCTGGTCCTTGGCCACACCAAGGTTCACCGGCCTCAGCTCCGGCAGCCAGGACGCCGAACAATACTGCCTGCCGCAGCGGCCAATGCCATCCAGCCGCTTGGCTTCGTCGCGGACCCCGATCTGCTTCAGCTCGATGCGCGTGCGGAAGAGAGACGCGAGATCGCGCACGAGATTGCGAAAATCGACGCGCTTGTCGGCGGTGAAATACAGCGTCAGCTTCTTGCGGTCCCACTGCCACTCGGCGTCGGAGAGCTTCATGCCGAGTCCATTGGCCTTCACGCGCTCCATCGCCTTGCGACGGGCTTCCTCGTTCAGCCTGTCGAGGTCCTTTGAGAGCCCACGATCCTTCTCGCTGGCGAGACGGAGGGCCTTACGCTCGGGAAGTGAAGTGCCGCAGCCGTGCGAGCATCCGCCATTTCTCTTCTGGGCCAGGTCACCCAGGGCGTGGATGTAACCGAGATCCTCTCCGCGATCGACATCGACGATGACCGCAGCGTGCAGCGGCGGCGGATCGGGATAATCCCAGAGAAAAAACTCCTTACGGTTGCCCTTGAAGGCGACTTCGACGAGGTGCGCCACCGGCTACTCTGTCCACGCGCCGAGACGGAGAAACTTCTGCCTGCGACGCCTGACCAGCTTCTCAGGTCGCATCTTGCGGAGCTCTTCCAGGTGCTTGTTCACAGCAGCCTGGAGTGATTTCGCGGCGGCCTCGTGATCAGCGTGCGCGCCACCCCTCGGCTCCGGAATCATTTCGTCTACGACCTTCAACTCGAGCAGCTCCGGGGCGGTGATCTTGAGCGCAGCTGCCGCCTTCTCGCGCATCTCCGGACTCTTGGCGTCCTTCCAGAGAATTGCGGCGCATCCTTCAACTGAGATCACCGAGTACACGGCGTTCTCCATCATCAAAACCCTGTCGGCAACACCAAGCGCCAGCGCGCCCCCAGATCCACCCTCGCCGATAACGGTCGCGATGATTGGGACCTGCAGCTGGCTCATCTCATAGAGGTTTCGCGCGATTGCTTCGGACTGACCACGCTCTTCAGCGCCAAGTCCGGCCCACGCGCCCTGTGTGTCGATGAACGTGAGCACGGGAACGTGGAATTTCTCGGCGAGCTTCATCAGTCGCAGCGCCTTGCGATAGCCTTCGGGATGGGGCATGCCAAAGTTCCGCTTCAGCTGCTCCTTGGTGTCGCGACCACGCTGGTGTCCGATCAGCATCACCGTGTCGTCATCGAGACGCGCCCAGCCCCCGATTATCGCGGCGTCGTCGCGGAAAGCGCGGTCACCGTGGAGCTCGATGAAATCTGTGAACGCGAGCCGGATATAATCCGCGGTGAAGGGCCGCCTCGGGTTGCGGGCGACCTGGACGCGCTGGAAAGGTGTGAGGTTCTTGTAGACCTCTTCGCGCAGGTCTTCGAGCTTCCGCTCGAGCGGCTCGATCGCTTCGGCAACGCTGAGCTGACTGTCGCCCG
>Ga0065715_10089263_pt1 | contig 11761 bp, 13 predicted proteins | sample MisBulReplicate1_FD_59102 | JGI IMG/M metagenome (GOLD analysis project Ga0065715, IMG submission 59102) | Miscanthus rhizosphere microbial communities from Kellogg Biological Station, MSU, sample Bulk Soil Replicate 1 : eDNA_1 v2 (version 2) | ecosystem: Host-associated > Plants > Roots >...
CCGCTTCGGCTGGTTCAAGCTGCACGGCGCGGCGATCGAAATGCTCGGCGCCGTCGCGCTGGCGCTGTTCCTTGCAGTGGCGCTCATGGACCTGAAGCTCTGGCAGCTGGCGGAGCTGGCGGTCCCCATGGTGACGATCCTGATTGCACAGGTGGTGATCACCGTCGCCTATGCGGTGCTCACGACGTTCGTCCTGCTCGGACGCGACTACGAGGCGGCGGTGGCGACCACCGGGCACATCGGGTTCGCCGTGGGCATCGCCACCAACGCGGTCGCGAACATGCAGACGCTCATCGGCCGCTACGGCCCGGCGCCCCGCAGCTTCGCCATGGTGCCGGTGGTGTCGTTGTTCGCCATCGATTTCGTGAACCCGATCATCATCGTGCTGTTCGCGCGATTCGTCACGTGATGACCATCCGTCGGTAGGCGCCCCAGGTGTGCAAAACGAAACAGCCTCGCTCCTCATGAGCTGTCAAAATCCCTGCATGGCCCCTCGGCGGGAACTGCCCAAAACCCTTACCGGCATCCGTGGTTTCGACGAGATCACCCGCGGCGGACTGCCGACCCACCGGCCGACGCTCGTGTGCGGCGGACCCGGGTCCGGCAAGACTCTGCTCGCGCTCACCTTTCTGGTGAATGGCGCGCTTCAGTTCGGCGAGCCAGGCGTGCTCCTCACCTTCGAAGAGAACGCCGAGGAGATGGCGAGCGATGTCGCGTCACTCGGCTTCGACCTGCCCGAGTTGATCGCGGCGAAGAAGCTGGCGGTCGACTACGTACGCGTGGAGCGCGCCGAGATCGAGGAGACCGGCGAGTACGATCTCGAAGGGTTGTTTGTCCGGCTTGCCTATGCGATTCGCACGGTCGGCGCCAAGCGCGTGGTCCTCGACACCATCGAGTCGCTGTTCGCGGGACTGAAGAACGACGGGATTCTCCGCTCCGAGCTGCGACGGCTGTTCAGCTGGCTGAAGGATCAGGGTGTGACCGCCATCATTACGGGCGAGCGTGGCGACGGGCTCCTTACCCGGCAGGGCCTCGAGGAATACATCTCGGATGCCGTGATTCTGCTCGACCATCGCGTTCATGATCAGGTGTCGACGCGCCGCCTCCGCGTGGTCAAATACCGCGGCTCGCACCACGGCACGAACGAGTATCCCTTCCTCATCGATGCCGAAGGGATCAGCGTGCTGCCCGTGTCCTCGTTGGCCCTTCAACATCACGCGCCGCTGGCGCGCGTATCGTCCGGGGTTGCACATCTCGACGGGATGCTCGGCGGCAAGGGCTTCTACCGCGGGAGCACGATCCTCGTGTCGGGCACGGCCGGGACGGGAAAGACGAGCCTCGGCGCCCACTTTCTCGACGCGGCCTGCCGTCGGGGCGAACGGTGCCTGTGCTTCCTGTTCGAAGAGTCACCGCAGCAGCTCCTGAGAAACATGCGCTCCATCGGCATCAATCTGGAGCCGTGGGTGACGGCAGGGTTGCTGCAGTTCCACGCCGATCGCCCGTCGCGATACGGCCTCGAGACGCATCTCGCCACGATGCAGAACGTGGTGGCCGCCTTCAGGCCGACGATCACCGTCATCGACCCGGTCACGAACCTGATGACGGTGGGCACCTCCGCCGACGTCCAGGCGATGCTGACCCGCATCATCGATCACTTGAAGACCGAGAACATCACGGCGATGCTGGCGAGTCTGACGCCGGCACTGAACGCGGTCGAGCGGACCGAGAGCATCTCGTCGCTCATGGATACGTGGATCGTACTGGCGAACGAGGAGGTCGGCGGTCGTCACCGCCGCGGACTGTACGTGCTCAAGTCGCGGGGCATGGCGCACTCGAACGAACTCCGTGAATTCGTGCTGACCGATACCGGGCTACAGGTGCTCGACGCGACCGGTGAGCCGCCCGCACCGTCGCGCGTCGAACACGTTCCGGAAGGTCCGGAAGGGTTGGTTGAACATGCCGGAGCTTGAGCCGGCGACCGGGATCGCGGCAGCTGCCGGGCAAACGTATGAGCTGAGGCTGTACGTTGCCGGACAGACGCCGAAATCGATCCTTGCCCTCGCCAATCTGCGGCAGATCTGCGAAGAGCATCTGCAGGGCCGATACGAGATCGAGGTCATCGATCTCATGGAGAATCCCCAACTCGCTCAAGGCGACCAGATCCTCGCGCTGCCAACGCTCGTACGACGGCTACCCGAGCCGATCAAGAAGATCATCGGCGATCTCTCGAACACGGAACGGGTACTCGTTGGTCTGGATCTCCGTGTCCGCACGTGACCCCGACGCGCCGCTGGATTCGGGCGATGTCTCCGCGACCGGCGACGGCGCCGCAGGCGCACCCGCCGCGGAGCAATACGTCCTCAAGCTGTATGTGACCGGCATGACGCCTCGATCCGCGCGGGCGATCAAGAACCTGCAGGCGATCTGCCGGGAGTATCTCGACGGACGCTACGAACTCGACGTGATCGACATCTACCAGCAACCGGTCCTCACCAAGGGCGAGCAGATCATCGCGGCCCCGACGCTCATCAAGAAGCTTCCCCTTCCGATGCGTCGCCTCGTCGGCGACATGTCCGATCGTGAGCGCGTGCTGCTCGGACTCGATCTCGTGAAGGCGGCAAACCTTGCAAAGTAAGACCATGACCGCACGCGCGCCGCACCGCCCTGAATCGTCGTCGACGCTGGAGATGCGTCTCGCCGAAGCCGAAGAGATGCTGCGCGCGATTCGTCACGGCGAAGTGGACGCCCTCGTCGTCGATGGACCGGATGGCAGCCACGTCTACACGCTGCACAGCGCCGATGAGCCGTACCGCACGCTGGTCGAACAAATGCAGGAGGGCGCGCTCGTCCTCACCGGTCGTGGTGACATCGTGTACGCCAATGCCCGCTTCGCCGCGCTCGTCGGCGAACCGCTCGAAGGCGTCGTCGGCAGCCGGCTCGCTCGATTCGTGCTCGAGTCCGACAGACACGACGTGGAAGGTCTGATCAGCCGGGGCAGCGGTCGATGCCCGGCCCGCCTGGTCGCACCCGGTTCACGGAGTATCGAGGTGAGCCTGTCGCTCACCACGACGAGGTCCGTGACGGGCGATCGCCGGAATCTGATTGTGACGGATCTCAGCGATCTACTCGAGGCGCGCAGCAACCGGGACGTCGCTCAGCGCGAGAACCGCACCAAGGACCAGTTTCTGGCAACATTCGCGCACGAACTGCGGACGCCTCTGGGCACGATCGGCGTCGCCGCGCAACTCCTCCAGGTCAGCGCCCTCGCCGGAGCCGCTTCCAGCCGGCCCTACGACGTGATCGTGCGACAGGTGGATCACATCTCGCGCCTGATCAACGACCTGCTCGACGTCGAGCGCGTCGTCTGCGGCAAGGTCCGATTGAACCGGCAGCCCATTGACATGGGCGACGCGATTCGCCAGGTGGTCGATGCGACGGTCAGCGACGTTGCCGGCGCCGATCGGCAGATCACTCTCAGCGCCGAGCCGGTCTGGGTCGAGTGGGACGCCGTTCGGCTTCAACAGGTGGCGACGAACCTGCTGACCAACGCCGTCAAGTACACGCCGGCGGGCGGGCAGATTCGGGTGACGGTGCGGGCCGAGGGCGACGCCGCCGTGCTGAGCGTCGAGGATACGGGCTTCGGCATCGCGCCGACGTTGCTCCCTGTGATCTTCGACATGTTCATGCAGGTCGACCGGACCCTGGATCACTCCAAGAACGGTCTCGGGATCGGTCTCGCGCTCGTCCGCCGCCTCGTCGAGATGCACGGCGGGACGGTCGTCGCGGCGAGCGACGGAGAGGGGCGCGGCAGCACGTTCACCCTGCGACTCCCCCGGATTCCTGCGCCACACCAGCCCGCCGCCAGCCCGATCGCAGAGAGATGCCGCACGAGATCCAGACGTGTGCTGGTGATCGAGGACAGCGGCCACGCCCGACAGCGGCTACGAATGATGTTCGAGCTCGCCGGACACGTCGTCTACGACGCCCCCGACGTCGAGCGCGGCCTCGAACTGGTGAAGACGGTCAGTCCGGACGTGGGGATCATCGACATCAGTTCTCCGGTCGTGGACCGGCGCCTCGTTGCGCGGCGTTTTCGCGAGGCGCCCCACGGACGCATGATGGTGCTGGTCGCCGTCGGTCCCCAGGCGTGCGCCAGCGGCGCGAACGGCCCATCGGAGGATGGATTCGATTTTCACTTCGCCAACGCCGTCGATGTCGAACATCTCGCGCGCCTGCTCAGTAGCGGAGCCCCGCAGTCCCAGGCCGGGGCCCACTGACGATGCCGTCCGAAGGCGGTGTTCAGGCGGTCGTCTCCCTGGTGGACGCGGGACGAAAATGAAGCGGGTCGCGCAGGCTCTGCAGTTCCCGGTAATAGTAAAGGGCGGTCGGCCGCTTGCGCCCGAAGCGCAGCGTCCTGAGAAACTCGATTTCTTCCGCGCTGGCATCCCCCCTCAGGGACGGATCCTGGAGGAACGCCCGGAACCCCGCCTCCTCATCCCCCGGCGCGGCGGGTTGCCGTTCGACGAACTCGAATCTTTTCGGGTGCCCGGGCGCTAGCCGTCGGTTCAACACGATCTCCATTCCAAACGTGGCGAGGTCGATGTCCCACGATTCGATCAACGGATCGAGGAACGCGACGCAGTTTTCCGCCGAGACGTTGAAGATGTCCATCTCCAGGAACTCGAGCGCAACGACGCGCAGCTGCTCGTAGCTGCGGCCGCTGAGCCGGGCGACCAGCCGAAGCCAGGTCTCGTCTTCCATCTCCTCTTTGGCCATGCGCTGGACGACGTCCAGGAGCTTCTGGGCAACGAGGCGTTCGAGGGCGCCGAAGGGCTCCCGCTCAAAGATCGCCGCGATTGCGTGCGTCTTGCCGGCGACGCACTTCCGGAGGATCAACTCCCGCACTTCTTGAAACAAGGGTGCTGGAGGAGCGGCCAGTTTTCTCTTCACCACTTCCTGGCGCTGGAGATCCGCCAGGTGCGCCAGCTTCCCCGCGGGCAGCCTCAGAAACGTCTCCATCCTGAGGTAGATATCGGTCCGCTCGGGGGCAGGGGGGGCCTTCTTCCCCGTAAGCAACTGGGAAATGTAGGACTCCGTGACCTGGGCAGCCGCTGCCAGGTCCCTCTGCTCGGTCTTCAATTCTTTCAGCCGCTGTCGGATGAAGAGCGGGAAGTCCATGACAAGAGCCGTGAATTAACTCATTTTGTTAATCAAAGGGGCGAATGCGAAGATCATCGCATATCTTGCTTGACAAGAAAAGTTAATTCACCTATTGTGGTTAATGTGATTGCGGCCTGACTCCCCAGTCTCCAGGTTATCTGAACTAATTTAGGTTATCTGACGCCCACCTCCTCAGCCAGGAACCAGGGAGATTTGACATGTTTGCACGCAGCGTTTCCTTCCATCTGAAACCCGGGCGATCGGCGGCCTTCACTCAGCTCTTCGACAAGGAGATCGTGCCGATGCTCCGGAAGCAGACAGGCTTCCAGGACGAAATCGCGCTCGTGACTCCGGGCGGAGCCGACGCCGTCGCTATCAGTGTGTGGGATCTGAAAGAGAACGCGGAGAAGTATGCCCGCACGGCGTATCCCGGTGTGCTGACCGCGCTGAACACGGTTGTCGAGGGCACGCCCCAGGTCCACACCTACGACGTCTCGAACTCGACGTTCCACAAGATCGCCGCGCCCGTTATCGCTTGAAAGCCGGAGTGCCGGCCGTCCCGGTCCATGCGATGGGCCGGGACGGCCATCCGCCCCGCCCGCGAGACATCGGGTCGCACTACAGGAGAAACATCATGACTATTGTTGGTTGGGATCCCGTGCGCGAAATTGCCTCGTACCAGGAGCGGATGAGCCGAGCCATCGAGGGCTTGTACGCCCGGCCTCAGGAAGAAGTCGCCCCCGGCTCCTGGATGCCGGCGGTCGACATTTACACCAACGACAAGCGCGAGTTGGTGCTCAAGGCCGAGCTGTCCGACATCAACGAGGAGGACATCGACCTGACGATTGAAGACAACACCCTGACCCTTCGGGGCGAGCGGAAGTTCGACACCGAGGTGACGAAGGAACAGTTCCATCGCATCGAGCGAAGTTTTGGTTCGTTCACGCGGACGTTCGTGCTGCCGCCAACCGTCGATGCCGGGAAGGTCAGCGCCCACTACAAGGGGGGCGTGTTGAAGGTCCTGCTGCCGCTGCGCGAGGAAGCCAAGCCTAAGCAGATCAAGGTGCAGGTCGCCGCGTAAGTCTCGTCTGTGGGGCGGGTCGAAACCCCCCGCCCCACCCGCCGCGTGTCTTCCCCAGCGGGTGCAGCACGGTTTGACCGCACCACTTTGCGACACTAGAATCGTCCGCCACACGTCGCAACGAGGACTCGTCAATCATGCCGCTCTTCCGCGAGTCGGTCGCGCTCTTTCTGTTCGCCACCCTGGTGTATCCGACCTCGGTGTTCGCGCAAGGCAGTACGGCGACGCTGGCCGGCTCGGTTCGCGATCAACAGAGCCTCGTTGTCCCCGGCGCCGCCGTCGCCATTGCCGGTACGGAGAACCACTTTGCCCGCACCGTGGTGACCGGCCAGGACGGCGCCTTCGAGCTGGCCGGGCTTCTCCCTGGTGAGTATCGACTCCTCGTCGACTCGAGCGGATTTGCCCGGGAGGAAGTGCACATCCGGCTCGAGGTGAACCAGCGCGTTCGACTCGACGTCGTACTCAAGCCGGCGACACTGGCGCAACAGGTCGACGTGACCACGGCGGTGCCGCTGCTGCACGCCAACGATGCCGTGGTCGGCGAAGTCATCGATCAGCGGCAGGTCGCCGAATTACCACTGAACGGTCGCCAGTTCCTGGAACTGGCCCTTCTCGTGCCCGGCGCACACACGTCGCACGGCGCGCAGATGGGCGATATGAGCCCGCTGTACTGGCGTCCCGGCCAGAACTCGGCGATCACGATCGCCGGCGCGCGGCCGAACTCGAACGTCTACCTGCTCGACGGCACCGTCAACACCGATCCGAGCTTCAACACCTTCGTGATCAGCCTGCCGCCCGACGCGATCCGCGAATTCCAGATTCAGACCGGCACTTACACCGCCGAGCTCGGCGCCGGCACGGGGCAGATCAACGTCGTCACCAGATCCGGCACGTTGAAGCTGAGGGGATCCGTGTACGAATACCTGCGGAATTCCAGGTTCGACTCGCCCGAGTTCACGAACCCGGACGAATTACCGCCGTTCTCGCAGAACCAGTTCGGCGGCACGCTCGGCGGGCCGGCGCGCGGCGGCATCTTTTTCTTCGGTGGCTACGAAGGGCTGCGCACGACGCAGCACATGTCGAACATCATGTTCGTGCCGAGTACGGCCGTGCGCACGGGGGACTTCTCGGGACTCGCGCCGATCTACGATCCGCTGACCACTCGCCCCAACCCCTCGTTCAATCCGGCGCTGCCGATCAGCGCGGCGAACCCGCAGGTCATTCGCACGCAATTTCCCGACAACAGGATTCCGGCCAACCGGATCAACCCGGTGGCGTTCCAGGTGCTGCAGAACCACGTGGTTCAGCCGAATCTGGACGATCCCACCGACAACTACCTCGATACGCGAGCCCAGGAATTCCGCAACGACGCCTTCAACGTGCGCCTCGACCGTGCCTGGTCCAACGGGACGTCATTGTTCGGACGATACAGCCTCAGTAATGAAACGGGATTCACGCCGGAGAACCTGCCGGGGTTCGGCGCGCACCACGACAATCGCGTGCAGAACCTGAGCGTGACTCTGGTGAATCCCACGAGGCAGCGTCTGTTGACCGAGACGCGGTTCGGCTTCGCGCGCATGCGGCTGCACCGGTTTGGCGAGACCGCGAACGGCCCCGATCTGGTCACCCAGCTGGGGATTCCCGGCGTCGGCTTCGGGGGAGCGGACGCATTCGGCCTGCCGCGGTTCGACGTCCAGGGCTACGACCCATTTGGCGACTCGCTCCTGTGCACGCCGTGCCGCTACGACAACAATAACTTCCAGTTGGGCGAACGCGTCACCTGGAGCGCCGGCAAGCACTCGGTGCGCTTCGGCGGCGACGCGCGCAAGTTCAACTGGGACATGCTCGGGTTCTTCCAGAACCGCGGCTACTTCCAGTTCACCACGCCGATCACCAGCCAGACCTCGCTCGTCGACGGCACCGGGAACGCGCTGGCCAGCTTTCTGCTCGGCATGCCCGCGCTCGCCCAGCGCCAGGCCGGCCTGCCGTCCATGAAGATGCGGCAGATGACGTATGCGCTGTTCATCCAGGACGACTACCGGGTGACGCCGGCGCTGACGCTGAACCTCGGTCTCCGCTACGACCTGCAGACGCCGCTGCATGACATCAGCAAGATCCTGACGAACCTCGATTTCAGCAACGGCGCGCCGGTCGCGTTCGTCGGCGGCCAGAACGGCTATCCGCGGGGCCTGGTCTACACGGACAAGAACAACGTCGGCCCGCGTGTCGGCCTGGCCTGGGCGCCGGGGAACGCCAAGAACGTGCTGCGCGCCGGCGCCGGGATCTTCTACGCGTATCCGGACATGAACCTGTGGTGCAACCAGGTGCACAACGTGCCGCTGGTGTTTCCGGAGATCCTGACCAACAACGCGGCGACGCCGACGATCAACAGCTTCGGGTTTGCGCCGCCGGTGCTGGGGCGCACGCTCGTCGGCTTCACCGCGATCGACACGCATCTGCAGATTCCGCGCATCGAGCAGGCCAGCGTCAGCTTCGAGCGTGAGGTCGCGCCGAACATGATGGTGCAGGTCGGCTATCTCGGCGCGTGGGGATCGAGCCTGGATCGGTCGCGCCTGGTCAACAACGCGCAGCCTGGTCCCGGCGGCGTGCAACCCCGCCGGCCGTACCAGACGATCTCGTTCGTGCCAAACACCGATCTCGGCACGCTGCCGCCCAACGTCACGGTGCAGAGCATGACGTTTCCGGTCGGTCCGATCAATCTGCTCGAGAGCAGCGGCCGATCGCAGTACAACTCGGTCTGGGCGCTCGCCAAGCGCACGTTCTCCGGCGGGCTCAGCTTCCTCGCGAGCTATACCTACGCCGACAGCCTGACCGACTCGCCGACGTTTCGCTCGCCGGCCAACGAAGCCGAAGTGCCGCAGAACAGCTTCGATCCCGGCGCGGACTGGGGACCGGCTGGATGCGACATCCGTCATCGGTTCGTGAGCAGCGTGATCTACAAGGTCCCGTACGCCGCGACCGGCGGGAACAGCCGAGGGGAAAACATCCTGCGCGGGGTGTTCGGCGGCTGGCAGGCGTCGCTGATCTATCAGCGGCAGAGCGGGTTTCCATTCACCGTCAGCGTCTTCGGCGACACCGCCAACGCCGGCGCACTATTGAATGTGAACCCGATCCGCGCCAGCGTGGTCCCCGGCGTCTCGCCGAACGTGTCCAATCCGACGGCCGACATGTGGTTCAACACGGCGGCGTTCACCACCCCGGCGCCGTTCACGTTCGGCACCGCCACGCGCAACAGCGTGGAGGGCCCCGGCCTGAGCAAAGCGGATCTCGCGCTGGATCGTTCGGTTCCCCTCGGCGACGCGGTGCGTTTGCTTCTGCGTCTCGAGACGTTCAACCTGTTCAACACCGTCAACTACGGCACGCCCAACCGGTTCGTCAACACGCCGCAGTTCGGCACCATCACCGAAGCCGCGACCGCCGCCCGGCAGATTCAATTCGTCGTCCGGGCGACGTTCTAGACGCGGGGCATTCGTCGCGGCCGGCCTGTGCGAAATGGCACAGTCGCGCTTCTCGGCGCCTGATAGCGTCTGAAACAGGAAGCCAAAGATGGAACCACTCGAAATCCAGGCGCGAGCGACAATTGCTGCCGCGCTGATCGTCAGCCGCGCCGTAGAAGTACCGGCGATACCGATGAGCGGCGACTGGTCGCATGACACCGCCGCGATTCGGTTACGTGATTTGACCGACTACGTCTATCAGATGATTACGAGTCCGCAGAATCGCTGACGTCGGGCGCATCAAGGATGCCCCGCGTCAGGCTGTTGTCCGCTCGAAGACAACGACTTGTGCCATGAGTCTCGGGGTCGCGGTCCGATCGGCCTGGGTCCAGGACCGCGACTGTGGCGATGGCACCCCGTTGACATCGGCGTTCGCCCACCACCCCGGCTCGACGCGCGCGGCGTCCGGCAGGCTGAAGCCAATCAGGTCTTCGATTTCGCCAAACGTCATGACGATTGTGTCCGCATACCGGTCATGCAGGTACTTGTGCAGGCACCGGTAGTCGCCGGTCATGGCTGCGCCGGCCTGCGGCAGGCCGGCCAGCCCGAGGATGTTGATCGATGGCACGCAGTTCCTTTCACCGTTGTCGAACGCCCACGCCGGCAGCATGACACGGACGGCCCCTGCGGTCTGTGCAGTTGTGCACACGCGTTGGAGACCGCCGCGAGCTAGAGTGGCGGCGGAACTGCTGAGGGAGTTGTCCAATGGACCGGAATTTTCGTGGAGGCGACGGAGAGGTTCGTGGCGGCGATTTGATCGTTTGCCGGGTGAACGGGACCACCGACTTGTACGTCGTCGGCACCGTGGTATCAGGCGAAGTCGGCGAATTCTCTCTGCGAGGCGTGTCGACGACGATCGGCCGGGACGTGGCGCTCGTCCGTGCATACCGTGACCGGCTGGACGTTCAGCGGGTCTGGCTGTTCGACGGTGCGGCTTCCGGATACGTCAAGACGTCGGCGCCCGCGTAACGAGGGGCGCGACCCGTTCTAGATAGGTTGACGGCTCGCTGTGGAGCGGCGTGGCGCGGAGGCGACGGTCGGGTCTGCCAATCGGTCGCTGACGAGCGCCCGTGCGGCGATCGTGACCAGCAGGATCGCGCCTATCGAGTAGGTCGACGACGTCATCGTCTGCGGCACGGCCATGACCCAGACGGACGCCACGGCGGGGACGAGCAGTGCGACCGCGAGGATGAGGAGCGACCGGGTGCTGAGAGCAGTCATGCTGTGGCCATGGAGGGAGCTTGACAGCTCGTGGGGAGCGGCGCTGTAACGTTTTGCACAGCGCAGGCCGCCAGTCGCTCGGCGCTGACGCGCATCATCGGTGCATGGCGTGCGGCAAGCGCGCATGGCGCGTCCTGTTCAGGACATCTCTCGTGAGGGACTCCCTGCTAGTCTGGCCGTAGGTGATGTCATGAACGAACGGCGTCAGGACGAAGTGGTCCGTGGACTTGCGAAAGACTGCTTGGCCGCGGAGGCTGCCCGGAACGAGGCGGAACAGGTCAGGCGCCTGGCGGAAGAAGCACGTGAGGTCCAGGATCACCATCGCGAGGCGCTCGAAACAACCCGACAGGAGCAGGAGCAGCTGCGGGCCACCGCTGAGACGGCGCGTATCGTCAGCGAAGAAGCACGCAGTGCCGCCGAGACGGCGCGCATGGCCAGCGAGGAAGCACGGTTTGCCACACACGCGGCGCAGGCAGCCGTGGTCGATGCGGTACGCGCCACGGCCGACACGATGAGCGCTTCGCTCGAACAAATGAAGGTCGTGGAGGACATGCGGAGGACGCTGCGCGAGATACGGGACGTGATCAGGTCCGACTCCAACTAGCGATCGTCGTGGCGCTCCCTCGCGCTAATGCGGCGACCGCAGGGGACGATGCGGACGATCGATCGACGGCGGGGCCGCGCTCGTCTGCACGGCGGCCTCGTCGGCCGGAGGGGGCTCGACCTCGTCAGCGGACAGCAACTCGGAGAGCCCGGCGACCGCCGCCTGATGGCTCTCGAA
>Ga0065715_10001418_pt1 | contig 11734 bp, 8 predicted proteins | sample MisBulReplicate1_FD_59102 | JGI IMG/M metagenome (GOLD analysis project Ga0065715, IMG submission 59102) | Miscanthus rhizosphere microbial communities from Kellogg Biological Station, MSU, sample Bulk Soil Replicate 1 : eDNA_1 v2 (version 2) | ecosystem: Host-associated > Plants > Roots >...
AATTGTCAAAACATATAGGCAAGAAGAGAATAACTTTTTTTGAGGCTAACAAAATATGCCCATGGACTTTAAAAAAATGCTAGAACACGTACTGGAGAAGAAACCAGAAATGAGTCTTGAAGATTTGAAAGAGCTGATTGAAGAGAAGAAGCGAAAGATAGGTGCCGGCTATCTTACTGATCAAGGAGCTTTATTTTTGGTGGCAGCTGATTTAGGGATATCTTTCGAAACTATTCCAAAAACCGAGTCTGGAATCAAAGACCTTTACGTGGGCGCAAGGGATATTAGCGTAACAGCGAGGGTACTTTCAGTTTACCCACTTAGGACTTATGCCAAGAAAGATTCTACAGAGCAAGTAGAAAATAGAACCGTTACAGTATACGATCAGGACCGCTCTATTCGACTAAAGCTATGGAATGAAATAGCACATATCCCAGACAAGATTCAACTTAAACCTGGAGATCTAATTAGAATCACTGGCGGTTATATTAAAAGTGGATTGGACGGGAAACCCATAATTAATCTTGGTGAGGGAAGCAACATAGAACAATACGATAGCAAAGAAGTGTCAATTCCACAGTTAGAGTCCATTAGTATGAATGTTGATCAGGTGGTAGCAGAACAAGACAACATAGTTATTATCGGAATTTTGAAGTCTAGTCCAAGAATTATTGAGTTCTCTGATCCTCGAGGCGTCGTTAAACAATCTCTTCAAGCCACGCTATCAAACGATGATTCTAGCAGAAACCTTAGAGTTGCTATATGGAATGTTAATGAAGAAAATATTCCTAGAATTTTGAAGCACAATTCCCAAGTAAGAATTATCGGCGCAAGAATAAAACAGGGAAATGTTCAATATGGAAATGGAGATTTTGAAATTCATGGGGACGAAGGTACTGTTCTAGAGTCAACATCCGCACAAGAAGATAATAAAGTTACTACCGTTAGGATACTATCTAATGGGAGGGCAGATAATTTAGGAAGAATAAATTATTTTTCCATAGACAAGAACAAGAATTTATACTCAGTAACCATAGATGAGAAATTAAATTCTCCATCAATATCGATTGACTCAGTGATAGAAGGAGTTCCAAGCAGGGTCTTCGGTAATTCTTTGATTTTTTCTCAAGATGATTCGGAGATCAAAATTGTCGAAGGAAATTCTGTCCCAAAAATTGAGGAAAGTATTACAAAAATCAGAGACATGGATACTATTGGTGAAATTTATGTTCTTGAAGCAATTATTCTTCAACAGCCAAATTCAACAGAAGTAAATACTCGTACAGGGGATTTAGTAAGCGTTGCTGATACCTTAATTGGTGACGACACAGGAGAAATTCGTTTGGTTGGATGGCGTGACAACAGCAGCAATGTTGCTAATCTTAAGGTGGGTGAGAGGGTAAGGGTTGTGGGGGCTGCCTTAAGCGCAGGCAGAGATGGAAGATCTGAAATGACATTGAGAAAGGATTCCGTTATAAATAAGATTTCCTGAAATATTCACGTACATTGATGAATCGCTAGGGCAGTGATTTCTGATTAGACGATCCAAAATGATCTTGTAGCCTAATTATATCAATAAAAATGTGTTAATTTACTACGTACCATTAATCCTTCCAAAAAGCCCTGGTAGTTACATACTGTCTTTCAGCATTATAAATTGTCTTGAGTATCTCATCATCATCAACTAGGTTGCGTAGGATTCTAGCGGCAGTGTCAACGCCTACGCCATATCCTGACAGGACGAATAGCGCCTTAGAGCCAAAATTATGTATCAGTGACGCAACCTTCCACGCTCTTTCAAACTTATGGTTTTCTTCAGTACTTATCTTCGCTCCCTTTAGCTTATTTGCTATTATTTTAGTTAGGTCATAATCTGAGGAAAATGTGGCGGTGATTAACCTAGACCCGCATAATTTGCAAGAAATTTTACCTGTTATCTCTTTGGTCTCAACTAGTCGCTCCCATTTTCCGCATCTAATACAAATTAGCCTATGTTTTGTCTTTTCCAATCTTTCTTTCAGAAGTTCTATAATTCCACGTTCAACGCTCATCGGAGAGGAAGTGAATTTTGACTCGTGCTCGGTAATTGGAAAGGCCAATGGCGTAAAATTTTCAAGATCAAACCAATGTAATTTAGTAGCACCNTTTCGAACATCCNTCATTACCGAGTTTGTTNGAAGAATGTCATATTTATCATGCATTAACTCACGAATNGATTCTTCACTAAGNGGAGTTTTTGAATACCTCTCGTAGATCAAACTAGCAAGTCTCTTGTCATATGTGGCTTCTTTATCCACAATCCCAAACTTTTTTGCCACATTCCACACCCTCCAATTAAGGTTATATGTACCACCCAAAGAGGTAATCAAAACAGCTTCGGTATCATACTCTTCAGAAAAGACATTTTGAATATGGTTTCTTCCAATCCTTGCGGTAGAGCTTAACATAATTCGATAGGGGTCGGTTTTAGCTTCAACGAAGTAACCTACCTGTGAAGAGATTATAGTTGAAAAAAGTGAAGCAAGTGTGTTATTTACCTTGGTTCCAAACGTGGAGTGTATTATAATACTATTTTTTGTCGATACACTTTCTATCACTATGTTTTTAGAATCAGGAACAATCGGTAAGTTTTTTAGCATTTCAGAATATCCAGGAATACTATTCGAATTCCTGTCATTTAAGATTGAATTCCGTAAAGAGCCAACTTCCTTGGCAGTATCGTAGTCGACGGGTATCATCTCGCCAACCCAGTGGGGTATATTCACAAGAGATCCTTGTATTTGTTCAACGTGTACCTGCATTTTCTTTTCGTCAATGTTAATAATACGCCATTGAGAGCCCTTGAGTACGAAGACATTTCCCTTCTCACCATATTCGCCTACAAATTGTTGGTCTAGTGTTCCAATCCTTCTTTTTCTAATGATATCCATAACTTCAAATTTTAGAATATGTGGAATTGTTGATAAATTATTAAAATAATATGTATAAGATTTCATTCCGCCTCTAAACGTTTGGTCGGCTTCTTGGTATCGAATTATTCTGCATCTGTCAAGTAGGGTGATAACATTTTGTAGACTATCAACCGTCAAGTCTCTGAAGGGATAAGCCCTACGAAATAGTCGAAATGCATCCTGCAAAGATATTGGTTCTCGATTATTTATGACTAAACCCACAAGGTGATGGGCAATGACGTCAAGCGGGCGATCGTGTGGTAATTGAGATTCCAATGAATGACGTTTTACCCTTTTTAAGATAGCCATAGATTCAATTACATCGTCAAAATTGCTAGAGACTATCAGACCTTTTGCTGATGAAGGACTGTTATGGTTACTGCGTCCTATTCGCTGTACCAGTTTTGAGACCTGTCTAGGAGACCCAAAATGTATTACCAATTCAACAGAGCCAATATCCAGGCCGAGCTCCAATGAGGATGTACAAACGACAATGCTACTCTCACCTGACCTTAGTCTCTTCTCTGTTTCTTCACGCATCTCTCGAGAAAGAGAACCATGATGTACGTCCACCACGACGCCTTTCAAATTCCTTAAAACTGAACCAATGTATTCTGCTTCATCCCTAGTATTAGTAAAAAGTAATACAGAACCGCGAATATGGTGGTTTTTTATATAACCTATAATAGAATTGGCAATATTGCTGATTGACCCTTCTACATACTTCACTTCAACTTCATAATTGCGAATGGCCTTGTCGACCAAGACTGCACAGACTCTATCTATGCCACTGACGAATCTAGCTGCCTCGTCAACGTTTGAAATGGTAGCTGACAGACCAATCCTTACCACTGGTTTAGAGCTAATATTTTCAAGTCGCTCTAAACTGAGGGACAGATGGGTACCGCGTTCATTCGATATTAACTCATGTACTTCATCAACAATGATCCACTCTAGAGTTTTAAGTAATTCTAATAATTTCTGATTCGTTATTAGTACGCCCAAGGATTCAGGTGTCGTTATTAAAATGTCTGGCGGGTCAGAAAGAAGTCTTCTTCTTGCCTTTTGAGTTGTATCACCATGTCTTATCTGGACTTCAAGTCCCATTTTATTTGCATAGTCAATAATTCGCCTGAAAACATCATTATTCAGTGCTCTCAAAGGAGTCACGTAAATTGCTCTAATTGATTTTGATGGCAGATTGGATTCTTTTAACAGTGAAAAAATTGGAATTACGGCAGCCTCCGTCTTACCCGAGCCAGTGGGAGCAACCAATATACAATTTTTTCTTCGATTTATTACGGGAATAGCCTTCTTCTGAATTTCAGTCAATGAATGGAAGCCGTTTTCGTTAAAGACCTTTAATGTCGATTCGTCTAAGTTCATTGAATTATTTTTCTCTGTGGGCTCCAGGCTTAGACTCTTCGCCAGTACCAGATTTAGGGGAAGATCTTTCATAGAGCATAACAGCTGCGACACCCAATATGAAGAGCCCTATAGCAAGGTTAGCAAGTATGTCAAAATCCATTTATACCTAATCGTACTACTTTTTCCCTTCAGATTTATAAATCGATTGCTTAACAGTCTATTTGCAATTGCTTCTCATACAAATTGAAGTAGCGGGTTAAAAACATTTGACCGGAATGACTATCTGTCAATAAACTGTCTCTGATTTGATAAACCTTAAAGAAGGCCTTTCTCCATGCAAAAAGAACCTATTTATCTTAAAGCAATAACGCTCCGTGATATTAGCGACCTCAATGGCATCAAAGAGGATGCACGTAAACACATCATACTTATAATTAGGGTTACACCGCTGGCTCAGAAAGATACTGACAATTTAAGGAAAGCGATAGAAGACTTGTACAACTACGTGAAGTCTTCAGGAGGAGATATTGCGAGGCTAGGTGAAGAAAGAGTGGTAATCACGCCACCCAGCGTAAAGATTTGGAAAGGAGCATACGATCTTAAGTAAATTCTTAAAGTTTTAGTTATTTTGAACTACCACGACTCACAGTAATTTTATTGACTCGTGGACGGAAGGATGTTGCGTAGAAATTTTGAATATTTTGTTTAAATTTGTTGCTAATGTATGACACTTATTTCCGGGACCATGATTGGTAATAACCTTCCTAAGCTTTGGCTTCAGTCTGCTAACATATGCTAAAAGTTGATTGTAATCGCTGTGATCTGTAAAACCCTTTATTACGTCTACAGAACATTCCAATTGAATCTTTCTCTTACCTAAGAGGATACTGCGTTCCCCATTTGCTATATTAAAGATTGGGGAAAGTGGTAAAGGATTTCCAACAATAATCAATTTGCTAGTTATATCTGCGGAAATTTCTTTTAGAAGCGTAGCTGCCTTACCACATAGAAGATCAGCGGATGTCGCTAATACGATACATTTGCTCCAGCTTTCTTGCCTCTTCTCGAGAGGTACAAGTGCATCTGTAAATAATGGATCCTTCTCCCCTCCAGAAATTCTAAGTTTTAGATATTTTGACAAATATTCTGAATAGATTTCATAAAAGTCAAGGAGGTCGAGTATGCTCTCTTCGACAAAGATCATTTCTGGACTTATCTTGCCCACAGAGTTGAGCATACCCAATGTAATACACAGCTCTTGGGATAAGCCTAAGGAGGGAACAGGAATTAGAATTCTGCCGCCTGATGCGAGAGTAGAATTAATGCTATTGACTAAATTATTTTCTACCTCCTCCCTTAAGGGAAAAATATCATCCCGAGTTCCGTGTGTACTTTCAATGATCAATGTTTCCACTCTGGGAAAGTTCCAGACAGAGTTATCAAGGGCAATTGTTTTGCCAAATTTAAAGTCACTTGTGTATACTAAATTGTGGTCACCATTTCCAATGTGTAAATGCATTGAGGATGATCCTAAGATATGGCCAGAATTTGTAAGCATAAGGCGCACGTCTGGTGATATATCAGTAACAGAGCCTAAATTTACGGGGATCGTGTGAAGAATAACTTCATCTATTTCATTCTTCGAATAAATAGAGTTATTCTTTTGTTCCTGCAGATAGTTTCTTTGCGACGATATCATTAATGGTAAAGTAGGTTCAGTGCAATATATCGGACCTTTATAACCATATTTAAATAATAGTGGCAATGCACCGGAATGTCCTAGGTGACCATGAGAAATTATGACCCCATCTATTTCTTCTGTCTTCAAACCAGTGCTCTCTATTCGAGGAAGAGAATTAAGATTCTCGTCATTACCTACCTTCATACCAAAATCTAAAAGAACTTTACTTTCCTGAGTAATAAGAAGAATCGATGATCTCCCGGTCTCATTAAATCCACCCAAACAAACTATATTAGCTTCTGTTGTTCTACTAAGTCTTGGTCTAAATATTTTTTCTCCCGTTTGTTTATAGAAAAGTATCCTCTCAGTCGATCGCTTACTTAAAATCTCATTAATACTTTTGTAAATTCTATTATTTCTTGGCTTTCGCCTAAAGATCATTCGCCAGCCTGTTTTTTCAGTCAGGTCTATATCATTTTGTGAAAGCATTGCAAAGTTATTCGGATCACCTACAAATATCGTAACTTCGCCAAGAGCAGGATCGAAAAAAAAGTCCGAAATGTCATCTTTTGATAAACAGATTGAAGCTATAATTTGCTTAGTAGCTCTTTCAGAAGATCTGATCGAACTATCGGTCCTAATTACGATCCTTTTCTTAATAGAGTTAACTAGCTGTGAGATAAGATCTTGATGTTCTAAAAGAAATCTTGGAGTTTTTGTGTGGAGGCCAATGTAAGGTCCTTCATATTCTATTTTCGTAACACCAGTCTCTGAAGGCAAATGCTTAAGGATAGTTGCCATTATTCCTTGGTTTGCAGTTTGACCTTGACTGACTCTTTCGAACATGTTATTTATCACCGACCCAAAGCTCTTCTACAAGAAGATATTAACGTAAGTTCACTATTGACTTTAAATAACCTTTCGTTCGTTGAATTGCATCTACTCCTTACTATATACGGTTTATAGTGCCAATATGTCTACGTTAGTTGGCCTTTTATCCTATAGGTGAGGGGACAATATTGGGAGAGAATCTTAGAAATTAAATAAAGGCTATACGTAACGCCTTCTGACTGATGTCAAAATCCCCTCATTCTATGGAATTACCAAGGAAGATACTAATTGGTGAGGGAGTAATATCTCATTTAGGTTATTTTATTAGAGATCTCAACGAGAAAGTCAATAAAGTCAGTTTGATTTCGGGCAATGTTGTCAAATCGAGATCGGAAGGTGTTTGCACAAAAATCTTGAATGAGTGTTCGATAGATACTTCCTGGCATATTGCACCTGCTGCAACTATAGAAGAAGTGGAGAGGTTACGGAGTGAAATTGAGCCCCAGGATCCGGATTTTTTGATAGGAATTGGCGGAGGCCGTTCAGTAGACATAGCGAAAATGATCTCATTTAGTCTGAAATCACCTTTTATTAGCGTACCAACTTCTGCATCGCATGATGGAATTTCAAGTCCATTCGTTTCAATAAGAGGTAGGGACAAACCTTATTCACTCAAAGCTCACGCCCCTATTGGCGTTCTTGCAGATACTGACCTTATTTCCAAAGCTCCTGAAAGATTGAATGCTTCTGGTTGCGGCGATTTAATTGGAAAACTTACAGCAGTGAAAGATTGGGAATTGGCAAGAGATGAGAATAATGAATATTTTGGAACCTACGCGGCTAATCTTGCTCATTTAAGCTCAAAAATTATTACTGATATGCCTAGTTTCTCCGTAAGAAGTGAAAAGGATGTAAGAACAATTGTCGAGGCTCTCATCAGTGCTGGCGTCGCATCATGCATAGCGGGAAGTAGTCGGCCATGTTCAGGATCAGAACATTTGTTTAGCCATGCACTGGAATATGTCTCCACCGAAAACTGCGGTCTTCATGGTGAAAGAGTAGGAATTGGAACTATTATGATGTCCAAGTTACACGGATTAGATACTGAATCAATAATTAAGGCACTCAGAAATGCCGGCGCCCCTACCACCGCAGAGGAATTAAAAGTAACTAAAAAAGATATAGTAAAAGCTCTTCTAATTGCTCAGTCCCTAAGACCCGATCGATATACCATTCTTAGTAAGTTGAAATTGGATATTAATTCGGCCACTAGACTCGCTAGCTCAGTAGGCATTATTTGAAGCACGCAACAATAAGCCTATAATTTTGACATCACAATTTTTATGATAAAGTGGGTTGACTAGGAGANTAAATGACTATCGTCAATCTTGTTGTGCTTTCGGCTCCTGTGCTTTCGGCTCCTGTGCTTTCGGCTCCTGTGCTTTCGGCTCCTGTGCTNTNGNNTNNTCCTCTATAATTTGTAAGTTCTTAATGGTTGGTAAATATTTGAAGATATCATTTGCTATAGCCTTTTTGATTATCTGAATTCCATCAATCAATGTTTGATCATCGGGCAAGGTGATAAAAAGACTATTTTCGTCTATAACAATTTTGACTTTATCTGAATTTATCGGCAATCTTCTCTTCATTAATGATATTATCTTTTCTCGGTCGTCTGTTAGCATTTTTAAAATATTGACATTATAATTTAATGTCTTTCCAGCAAATCTATGGTTGAAATCGATTTGTACTCTACCAGAACCAATGAATCTAACTATAGCTTTTCTGTCATCGATATCTACGACGTCACCAGCCCTCAATTCATCGGCTTTTTCACCTAACTTTCGTTGAGGAATCATTCTTACCTTGCTGGCATCTCTAAGGCCAAATCCTTTTTCGGGTGGAATATCAATATCTATTTTATCTCCTGGGTTGGAATTTGACAATACTTCATCTAATCCTTTTATGACCCACCCCTCTCCGATGGAAACCAACCTCGGCTCATATCTCCCGGAGGGGTCGTAAGAACTAAGGTTCTTAGCCTCTTCATTCAGTGTAGTTTCAAAAATCTCGTTTGTATCTTTCACTTTAGCAGTATAATCTATAAGGACTAGCGATCCCTTCTCTAGCGTCACGGAAATTTCTGTCGGGTATCCATAATATTAAGCTTGACTAGCCTTTGTAGGCGATGAAGCTATTTCGCGGTCAATAAATCATGTGCAACTGATAATCCGTCACCTTTGGGTTTGGCATTAAGAATTTCCATAGTAGATGAAATTGCGGACAGCGTTCTCATAACATGGTAACCAGTTACCTCTCCCATGCACCCGATCCTGAAAACCTTTCCCTTTAACTCCCCAAAACCACCAGCTAGGAGAACCCTGAATTGCGAAGAAAGGATCTCTCTAAATTTTTTGTCATCCATGCCTTGTAGATAGTTGATAGCAATGACGACATTGCTCCTTGAATTTTCCTTAGCGAAGGGGGTTAGGCCAAATTCTTCAAGGCCGGCATAAATAGCCTTAGCGCATTGTCTGTGTCGATCGATCCTGCGTTGCAGCCCTTCCTCGATAATAATATCCAGCGCCTCCCTAAAAGCATAAAAGAGACTTACAGCAGGAGTAAAAGGTGTTTCAAAACTTTCACCATAGTATTTAAAATATCTTTTGAGATTAAGATATTGTGTTGGTGGTGGATTTTCAGTCATATACTTTTTTGCATCTTTACTAATGGACATTGGGGCCAAGCCGGGAGGAGCCGCTAAGGCTTTTTGGGATGCAGTAACGCAAACATCAATATTCCATTCGTCAACAGGTAAATGATCACCGCCAAGTATCGAAACAGCGTCTGCGATAAAGAATGTTCCATTGTTCTTGCATAGTTTACCTAGTTGATCCATGTATCTGAGTGTTGTTCCTGTTGATGTTTCATTGTAAATCGCGTAGAGAGCTTTAACTCCGGGATTATTGTCAAACGCTTCCTTGATTTTCTCGATCGGAGGGTTTTCACCAAAGGGCGCTTTTATCCTGATTGATTTCCCGCCAACATTGTCGACCAAATCCGCTAGTCTCGTTCCAAATTCACCATTTACCGGTACGATGACCAAATCATCTTTCTTTATTAGATTTACAACGGAAGCCTCAACTGCGCCGGTTCCCGATGACGTCAAAACTACGATGTCGTTTGAAGTTTGAAAAACTTCTTGGGTTTTTGATATTATCTCTTTGTAAAGAGTTCTGAAGTCATCGCTCCGGTGATTAATCATTGGGGTCAACATGGCGCTGGTTACGCGGTTTGGTACGTTAGTCGGACCAGGAAGCATCACTAGATAATCCAATACTATCGAGAAAATGGGAATATAAGCCGTTATTTAAAACTAATTTGGAAAAAATATAAAAGCCCATGATCCCTCAAGATTGTGTTTAAGGATCGAAGGAAAAATATCCTTCAAAACATTTCAAAAGATGGATTTACTGCGGCAATTATGTTTAACCCTGAAAACGTTTACTATTCAACTGGATTCTGGGGAGAATCAGTTTCTGTCTGCACAGCAGAAAACACGAAGCTATTTGTACCTCACTTAGAAGTTGCAAGAGCAGAAACAGAATCACATGACTGTGAAGTGATTCCTACTCAACGTGGAGTAGGTTTGATTGAATCATTGCATCCTTCACTCTATAACAGGAAAACATGTTCAGATTGCAATGATTTTAAAACGATAAGTACAATTAATTCCAAAGTTAACAAAAAGAATTTTGTGTGCGATCCTGATCGGTTTTTGACAATAAGAAGTATAAAAGATGAGGATGAAATTAACATGATTAAACAGTCCTCACAAATCCTTGATAAGTTATACAAAATTTGTATGGACGAGATAAGAATCGGAATGTCTGAAAAGGACTTACAAGCATACCTTGTATGTGAGGCATTGAAGCTAGATGGTTCCATCCCAAATTATCCATTTACTCTAAACCCTTTTATAATAGGATCGGGCCCTAACGGAGCTTTTCCACATGCGGAAACATCGGAAAGGCTATTTATAGAAGGTGATTTTATTGTGATAGACTTAACTATTCGTTATAGGGGGTACGTATCCGATGCGACTAGGACCTTTGCTTTAAGAAATGTAACTGAGGAAAAAAAGAAAATTTGTGAAACCGTAAAGGAAGCTCAGAGACGAGGGATAGAGAAGGCAAGATCCTCCGCTAAATGTAGCGACGTTGACCTCGAATGCAGAAGGTTAATCGCTAAAAGTGGTTATGGGGAATATTTTATTCATTCAACCGGGCACGGAGTCGGGCTCGAAGTTCATGAAAAACCTTGGATTCGGCCTAAAGATAATAGTGTTTTGCAGAATAACATGGCCATAACCATTGAACCTGGTATATACATAACATCGAAATTTGGTGTTAGAATTGAGGACACGATAATTGTTAACAATCAAGCTAAATTGGGCAACGAAATATTAACAAAGTTTACCAAAGATTTGATTATCATCGATCGATAATTAGAAGCATACAAAACCATCTCTAGCAAGTAAAGCCTTTTAAGAAGTTAAAAATATGAATATTTCATAGGTCGTTTCCAATTACTAGTCCTAATAATTTCTTGGCAATTATTTCTTTGTCCTGAATTGGCAAGTGTGTGATTTTTTTGTACCTATCAATAACGAAAACTTCATTGCTATCGGATCCATAGCCACCACCCTTAGTCGAAAGGTCGTTTGCAACTATAAAGTCGGCGTCGCATTCTTTTAATTTTTTTATGGCGCTAACAATAAGTGAATTGGATGAAACATTGTATTCAGCCTTAAAAGCAACCAAAATTACCTTCTTGTTCCACTTCTTTATTTCATTAACAATTTTTTTGGTTGGCTTTAACCTAATTTTGAGCTCTTTTTTGG
>Ga0065715_10000445_pt1 | contig 11726 bp, 7 predicted proteins | sample MisBulReplicate1_FD_59102 | JGI IMG/M metagenome (GOLD analysis project Ga0065715, IMG submission 59102) | Miscanthus rhizosphere microbial communities from Kellogg Biological Station, MSU, sample Bulk Soil Replicate 1 : eDNA_1 v2 (version 2) | ecosystem: Host-associated > Plants > Roots >...
CCCGTGCCGAAAGGCTCCGTGCGCGTGTCGGTTCCCGGATGCACGAAGGGTTATATCTTCACGGCCGCCCGCCGCACCGTCGATGAACCGGGTAGCGTCGACATTCCCGAAGGCACGCATTTCCGCATGAATGTGCCGAAGAAATTGATGGCCGAGATCAAGGCTCAGGAAGGTTCGATGATCTCGATCACCGGCATTATGAAGAGAAGCCAGTACAACCCCAACGGTGTCGGCATCGGTGGCCGCGTTTCGATGACGCCGGGNGCGGATCCCACGAGCGGAGGCCGGCCGGGCACCGGGATCGGCAACCAGATCTTCTTCGACGTCGAAGGATGGCGCCCCGCCGTCGGTAACTGCCCGTCAAGATAGTTACGTTGCCGCCTCAGAAATTGACCTGACAATCGGCCTGGCCGGGCCATTCGTCAATCGCGATCGACGCGCTGATCGGCCGGGCTAGACAAGCAAAAGACGTTTCGAGACATCCTCGGTCTCCTGCAGAAAACCTGTAAAGATCCTGGACTTCGCCTGGGACTTACGCCTTGGGTCACCGATATCTTAATCCTCTGTTATTCGGTATCAGGGCCGCTGACTCCACCACCGCGGCCATAGCAGAAAGATTGGGGACACGATGCTGACAAAAATGCACAACTCGCCCCTAGGCGCCACGAAACTGCCGGTAATCAGTTCAACCCTCTTCGCCGTTTCGCTCATGGTCTGCACCGTCTTTAGCAGCGCGTGCTCCTCGCCCACCACTCCCACCAAGCTCGAGCCCCCGGCGGGAGCGTATCGCTCCTCCTTTACGGTCGTGAAGGGTGAAGCGGGATTCGCGGGCATCAGCATCACCCCGAAGGCCATTCCGGAGGCCACGATGGCAGCGGACATCAGCGTCCGTCTCGTAGGGCTGAGGCGGAATGCGACCTACCTGTTACAGCGAGCGCAGGAGGGAGTCGGCGGCCGTCCGCTCGGCTCGGATGGGATCTGCCAGCGCGGACTGGGCCTCTCCCCTTGGTCTCCGAATGATCCGCCCACCGTGAATTTCCAGACGATGCCGCTTCCCGCCACGGGTCCGTTGGTGACCATCACGACCACGTCGAGCGGTGACGGCGCCGTCGACTTCGAGTTCCGCGCCCTCATGGTCCTCGCGGGCACCACCAACGATGTGATGTTCAGGCTGGTTGACGATGCGGAGCCTCCCACGGCGGAATTGCGTAGCGACTGCATGATGATCACGGCGCGTTAGCGGTTGCGAAGTGTTACGCTGGTCGCCTCGCCGAATGCTCAACGAGGACCTGAGATGGATGCCAACAGAACGACGGTGCTCGCTATCCGGCAGGCCGTCGTTCACTTCAGTATCGCCGTATGCGTCCTGGTGCCTCGAGTCGCGATCGCACAGGGATTGACCGGCGCCCTTATCGGAACGGTCCAGGACGATCAGGGCGCAGTCCTTCCAGGAGCGTCCGTCCGAATCACGTCTGCGGCGCTGATTGGCGGCGTTGCGCAGGTGATCACGAATGAGAAGGGTCAACTGCGGTTCCTCGCACTCCCTCCGGGTTCATACGACCTCGACATCGAGTTCCATGGATTGACGACCTATCACGAAGCCGACATCCGCATCGGAGCTGGAGCAACCACTGACAGAACGGTGAGGCTGACGCTGGCCGGCGTCGCGGAATCGATTGTCGTCGAGGGAGCAGGCCCCCGCCTCGACGCGCGAGATCCGGGATTCGGCACGCGCTTCGGCTCGGAAGATCTCAACGCGATCCCGACGCGGCGGTCGAGCATGTTCGACTTCATCCGGGCAGCCCCAGGCATTTCGCCGACCTCGCCGTCGAGCGGCACCACGACCACCGTATCCGCATTCGGTTCCGGCACGAACGAAAACCTGTTTTTGATCGACGGAACGAACACCACGTGTCCCTGCAACGGCATCGCGCGAGCCGAACCGGGCATCGATTTCATTCAAGAAGTACACGTCCAGTCAATTGGGGCGTCCGTCGAGTTCGGTAACATGCAGGGCGCGGTTATCAGTGTCATCACCAAGCAAGGAAGCAACCGTTTCCTGTACGACGCGGCGTACTACGGACAAACAGCTGGGCTCACCAGTCAGCCGGTGCGACTCTCTTATGGCGAATGGGAAACTGGCTATAAGCGCACCAAATACGGCGACGCGACCACGAACCTCGGAGGCCCTGCTGTTCGCGATCGGTTGTGGTTCTTCGCCGGATATCAGTATCTGCGCGACTACGACAGTCAGCCGGGTACCGATCCGGCGTACCCCAGGACGTACGAGCAGGACAAGATCTTCGCGAAGCTCACGTGGAAACTAACGCCGCGCCTGCAATTAGTGCAGAGCCTTCACGAAGAGTTCTGGGTCAACCCTGATCCCCCGACCCTCGTCACGCCGTTTGAAGCGACTCGGCGTCGAAGCGCTTCGGTGCCGGCAATGACTTTCGGTCATCTCACACACACGTCGTCCGGCAATACAGTCTGGGAGGTTCGCGTCGGGCGATTCGTGTACTCCGAGGAGCGAGAGCCGAGCACAGGCGACCGGACGACCCCAAGCCGGTTGGACCGTGTGACGGGTGTCACCACTGGCGCTCCGTCGCAGTTCGGTGGGCTCAAGTTGATGCGCACCAGCGGCAAGGCGACGATCAACCACTTCCGCCCGGGGTTGTTTCGAGCCGATCACCAGTGGAAGACCGGAGGAGAAATCGAGAGGGGCGAGCAGCGCGGGGCCAACGTGATTCCGACAGGTGTGAGGTTCGAAGACAGGAATGGTCTGCCATCTCAGGCGATCTCAAGTGAGCCTTCCAACACAGGAGGGGCGTTCGTGACCGTCGCGGCGTTCGCCAGCGACGCCATCACGTTGGGGGACGGGCTGACGATCAACGTCGGAACGCGCTTCGACCAGAGTCGGGCCATCAGCCAGGACCTGCGCAACCTCGATGGCGCAGGGCATGAAACCGACGGGGTGATCAACGGCTTGGGAACCCTTTACGTTTGGAACGTGGTGTCGCCACGACTGGGTGTGACTGCGAAACTCAGCGCCGATGGGCGAACGATGCTCAGAGGAAGTTACGGGCGGTTCAATCAGGGCGTGCACACCGGAGAGTTCAGTGGGTTTCACCCGGGAGTCACGCCGATCACGACGCTTGCGTTCGATCCATTGACACGCGACTATACGCGCTTTGTCCGGACGGTCGATCCACGAGTCAACTTGCAGCTCGATCCTGAAATGCGCGCGCCACACACCGACGAGCTCTCGATTGGCATGGATCGCGAGATCGGCAACCGCTTGGCAGTGTCGATCGCCTACGTAAACAAGCGCGCGAGCGACTCCATCGGATGGATGGATGTTGGCGGTCGGTATCGTGAAGAGTCGCGGACTCTGCCCGACGGGCACGTCGTGCCGGTGTTCGTGCTCCTTAATTCCACCTCCGAGCAACGCTTCTTGTTGACGAATCCTGAAGAGTACTCGATGACGTACAACGGCCTTGTGACGGCCGTCGAAAAACGTTGGTCCCGTGGCTGGCAGATGTTTGGCTCTTATACCGTTTCGAGAACGTACGGGCTCCAGGCTTCCAGCGGGACGACCGCCGCGGGCCCGCAGGCCAATACCGTCGCTGCCCCGTCGATGCCGTTCGGGCGCGATCCCAATGATCTCACCAACGCCCGCGGCCGCATGCCAAACGATCGGCCGCATATCTTCCGCGCCATGGGTGCGGCCAAGGTGCCACGGACCGGTGTCGTGATCGCCTCCAATCTGCAGTACTTCAGCGGCAAGCCGTGGGCAGCCACTGCGCAGATTGGGTTGCCGCAAGGCGATCAGCGAGTACTCATCGAGCCGCGCGGCACGCGCCGGCTCTCATCGCAGACGCTGCTCGATGTGCGCTTCACCAGGACGATTCGCGTCGGCCGCAACCGAAGCGTCGAATTGCTGCTGGACGTGCTTAACGTGTTGAATGACGCGTCGGGGGAGGGCCTTGCGTCTGACGATCTCTTCAGTCCGAATTTCGGCCAGCCCACAGTCTTCATGGATCCGCGGCGCGCGATGCTCGGCGTGAGGTTCAACCTGGGCAGGTAATCTGCAGGCGCTATTTCGGCAGTTCGATCAGGACGATGTTCGAATTCTGCCGCATGCGGTCGAACACGATGGACTTGCCGTCGGGCGTGATGTCGAACGTCCGCAAGGCGCCCTGATTGTCCAGGCGCGTGATCACTCGGGATGTTCCAGTCGCGAGGTCCAGCAACGAGAAGTCCAAAGAAGGAATGCGCTCCAGGTAAACCAGGCCGGCGCCGTCCGGAAGGAAACGATAGCCGCCGGGGCGGACGAACACGCGTGGCAACTTGACCGGTGTGCCATCGGGTCGCACTCCACGGAGCTCGACCTGGCCTATGAGCGACCGGCCGGCGTAAACGATGAGATCGCCGCGCGGGGACCACACCGGATTGACCCATTGGCCGTCAAGTAGCCGGATAGGTACGCGGGTGTTGATCGGAATGATGAACAATGCAGGACCTTTTTCGTCGCGACCGCCCGTGACGATCCGCGTGCCATCCGGCGACCAGTCAGCGGCGCCCTGCCCGGCGGCTCCCTCTATTCCAATGGACGGCGCGAGCGTCTGCGCATTCGTACCGTCCGAGGACATCATCGACAGGTGTCTTTCTCCTTCTTTTCTGACGACGGCGATCAGCCGGCTTCCGTCAGGGGACACTGCCGGCGGCTCGGACAGCGTTCCGTCGATGCCTCTCCGAACCTGCGACGCCCTTTCATCCTCGACTTTCCACAAGCCATCGCCGGTCCCACGCGCCGACAAATAGAACAGCGAATCCATTCCGAAACGCGGCGCGAACGCCAGCCCCGTCGGCTCGGGCAACCGGTAAGGTTTCGCGTCGCGTTCGTCGGCCAGCCGGTCGAGGATCGGCACTTGCCACAGGCCGCCACTCGGATTAGCCACCGTGGCGACGATGCGCCGCCCATCGCGACTGGCAGATACCGACACATATTGATCGACGCCCGACGGCACTCGAGTTGATATACCGCTGTCAGCATCAAGTTCCCAGAGCCATGGGCCGGACCGGTCCTCCGCACGTGCGACGTAGAGCAACCTGTGCTGATCCAGCGGTGCCAGGAAATTTATGGCCAGGTGCTGCGCCGTGACCCGCTCCGGCGATCCGCCGGAGGCACGAAGGCGCCATACGTCCATTTCCGTCTCGTCCTGAGGCTCGGATCCGCGACCAAAATAAATCCACTGGCCATCCGGTGACCAAACGGGATTCATGTTCTTCAGCGTTCCAGGTCCGAGAATTTGTCGCGCGTCGCCACCGGCGCGGTCGGTGAGGTACATCGGATCGTCGCGGTTGGCTTTATCAACGTAGACAATGCTGTTGCCGTCTGGCGCCCAGGCCGGAGTGTTGGTTCCGGCAGGAAGGAACGCTCGCGCCGTGCCGCCTGTCGAGGGCATGACCATGGGCGGTTTACCATCGCCAGGATTGAACCAGATTTGCGAACTGTCGGCCGAAAAGCCGAGCTTCCGTACGATGAATCCACTGGACGCCAGCGGCGGGATGTCGCGAGTGAGATTGTGAAAAAACCCTGTGCCCACCTGGCTTACCCAGAGGTCGAACTCACCCTCCCGGTCGGAAAGAAACGCCACCAGCTCTCCATTGGGAGAAATCTCGGCGCCCTCTTCCGCGCCCGCCCAATTCGTAAAAACCGTGAACCTGGCTGTGGCGAAATTACCGGTGGTTGGGGCTGCCCCACGGGCGAGCCAATTGCCTGCGGCGACGGCAAGGCTCAGCATCACGGCCCCGATGGCTGCGGCCGTACGCCAACGACGCCATGCAACGGTGGATCCCGACAATCCCGCTGCCTTGTCCCCCGATAGTGACTCGAGGGCGAACGCCAGATCACGCGCCGACTGAAACCGCGTCTCGCGCGACTTCTCGAGACACCGTGAGACGATGCGCGCCAGTTCTGGAGACAGATCCGCCGAGACTATCTGCTGAGGTTCCTCTTTCAGAATCGCCGTCATCGTCTCAGCTGACGTTTCACGCACAAACGCCTGTCGACCACTGAGCATCTCGTACAGAATCGTCCCGACGCTGAAGACATCGGACCGTCCGTCGACGGCTTCCCCACGGACCTGTTCCGGAGACATGTAGGCTGCCGTGCCGATCAGGACTCCGACGTCGGTATGCGTGTGCAAGGCGGTGTGCTCAGCGGCCTCATCGCTTGGCCGAGTTAGCTTGGCGATGCCAAAGTCGAGGATCTTGATCCGGCCATCGCGGGTTATGAATAGGTTATCGGGCTTCACGTCGCGGTGGACGATATGTTTGTCATGCGCGGCCGCGAGTCCCTCGGCGATCTGACGGGCGTAGTCGACCGCCTTGCGAATCGGGAGCGGCTCGGAGTTCCTCGTGTGCGGCGGCACCGACTGGCCCGATAGGGGCCGACCTATTCGAGTCAATCGGGTGCGCACCGTCTCGCCCTCGAGCAGCTCCGAAACGATGTAGGGTGCACCGCCGTGGATGCCGACGTCATAGACGGCCAGGATGTTCGGGTGATTCAGCTGCCCGGCCGCGCGCGCTTCCTGTTCGAAACGACGGACTCGGCTGGAGTTGGTTGCGAACGTCTCCGAGATCAGCTTGATGGCCACTTCACGCTCGAGGCGTGGATCGCGCGCACGGTAGACCTCCCCCATGCCGCCGGCTCCAAGCCACCCAACGATCTCATAGGGACCGATGCGAGTACCAGCTGTGATGGCCATGGAGCGGTGGATCATACCGCGGGTCCAGAAAAATCCTTATGCGAGTGTCTCGGTCGATCCTTGGGCTCGTACGTGGAAGGTGAGGAGGAGCGAACCGATATGAATGGCATCCCCGTCAACGAGCGGGACGGGCGACGTGACGCGCTCGCTGCCACGTAGCGTCCCGTTCTTGCTGCCGAAATCCTCGAGAACGGTGCCTTCGGCCGTTACCACGAGCTTCGCATGACGGCGAGAAACCGTTGACGAGTCAAGCCTGACCTCTACATCAGGATCGCGTCCGATAACGTGTTCGCCGATCGACAGAGGAAAGCGGCGGCGGCCCCACTCGAGCCAGCAGATGGTTCGTTCGGCAGCGGTTTCAGAAACGCCCGTGAGTGTGATGGCCTCCCCGCAAAACGCATAGCCGAACCCGTGCGCGGTGCGGATCCATTTTTGCTCCCGGCCTCGATCGCCGAGGGCTTCGCGAATTTCAGCCACGAGGTTGGAGAGGTTCGCCTCCGCAACAAATGTGTCAGGCCAGAGACGTTCCTGCAGTGCAACCTTTGAGAGAACTTTCGGACGATCCAATACAAGCGCCGCCAGCAACTCGAACGCTTTGGGCGCGAGGTGAATCTCGCGGTTTTCCCGTGTTAGCTGTCGCGTATCGAGATCCAGGGTGAATGGGTTAAAGCGAATTCTCACGATCGGCCCCTGATGGACTCAAATTTCGTTGCGGATTTACCAAAACGGCCTAACCGAATGAACCTAGTCGTTCGCTCTGCGGCATTTCTCGGGAATAATACCAATGCATCTGCTGACGGAGGGAGTAAATAGCGACCCTCGTCCGGACGTTTTTGTTCGAGACCATCACCAGCATGGGCTTCAGTCTGAGGCCGACATCCGCAATCCGCTCGCCGGAGGAGCGGCCGGGCGAGCTCGTCGAACTCCGGCCGCGTGGGCGACCGCAGTTCGACGTGCGCCTCCAGGCCAGTGACACCAATCGAGAGCGACATGCAAAACAGCAGTCTAACGTTTAGAGATTCGATGAGTTCTCGGTCGGGAACAACCCAACTGATACGAAGGTGGCCAGCGGCCGATACTTCGGCTGGTTCGCTTCGTGTCGTTCGCTGACGACCAGGAAGGCTTATCGGTGGCCCAGTTCTTCGTTTCGGAAGGTCGATGCCAGTTCTGTCATCGCACGGCGACTCATGTCGAGCACATGGTTGCGGGCGATTCAGGGGTCATCTGCAATCAGTGCGTCGATGCGTGCGCGGCCCTGTTACGCACGGGGAAGGTTGAGGAAGAACCGCAAGAGCGCGCCGACCGCTTCGTGTTTCAACGGCTCGCGCGGCACTTCGCGCCTATGCGGCCGCATGAGATGCTGGCAACCTCCCGGACATATCCGCTGCGCCAGCAGGCCGATCTGCAGAAGGCGCTTGATGATCTGTTCGGTGAGCGCAGTGTACCGGCCAACTTCGTGGGAATTCGGCAGGAGTATCGCCACGAGGTGGTGGACTTTTCCAAACTGCTCGAACAGAGCCGCGGCGGGCTCGAGGTCGCGCCAGCCCAACTCGAGGACGTCGACATCGGCGGCGGTGAAACGGTTCGATGCTTGAAGAACGGGCTCTGGCTGCTGCGGGATGAACGCGGCCCTTACGTCGTCGTGCTGTCCCAGCATGATGATTATGGCAAAGGCCACAGCGTGATCGTTGAAGTTGCCACGTCCCCGGGCGAGTTGGGGGCTGAGTTGGCGTCGCGGGTTTTCGATGCTCTCGAATCTCAGCTCTCGAAGGGCAGCTGTTATCGTGGTCGCGTGCTGTCGCTCGAAGCCGGACATCAGTTCACGGGTCATGCTGCGAGAATTCGCGTCCATCAGCTCGAGCCAGTGTCCCGAGAGCAGGTCATCCTTCCCGAGCAGACTCTTCGCGCAGTCGAGCGCAACGTCCTCAGATTCGCCGAACAGCGGCCTGCGCTCCGAGCACTCGGTTTATCGACTCAGAAGGGTCTTCTGTTCCATGGCGCGCCAGGTACGGGCAAGACGCACTGTATTCGATATCTCGCGGGTCGGCTGCCCGGCCACACGACGCTGCTTGTGACTGCCGAGGAGATGGGCGTGCTGCCAGAGTACATGGCGCTTGCGCGTCTTCTCCAGCCGGCCCTGGTCGTGATCGAGGACGCCGACTTGATTGCACGTGATCGCTCTGAACTGCGGAGCGCCTGCGATGAGGTGATGCTCAATCGGCTGTTGAACGAACTTGATGGTCTTCGTGAGCGTGCCGACGTGTTCTTCATTCTGACAACGAACAGACCCGAGACCCTGGAACCAGCGCTCGCGAGTCGACCGGGCCGCATCGACCAGGCGATCGAATTCCCGCTCCCCGATGAGACGCTGCGGCGCCGGCTGGTCTCTCTCTACGCGAGAACCTTGCCGGTTTCAACGGAATTGGTCGATGATCTGGCCCGTCGCACCGACGGCGTGAGTCCGGCGTTCATCAAGGAGTTCCTCCGCCGCATTGCACAGCACCACCTTGATGCAGATGCGAAGGGCGACGTCACTCGCGCCACAGCCGACGCCGCGCTGCATGAGATGTTGTTCTCGGGCGGTGCGCTCAATACGAGGCTGCTTGGTGGAGAAGCGGTTTCCGGTGAAGCCGTGCGGTCTTGAGGATGGTCATCCGATGTGACGGCCGGTCCTGAACGAGCCGTGCCGTATCAACCCAGCAAAAAGAGACGAGCAGAAATATATATAAACAAACTCGAACTCTATCGCGACCGAGTGCCTTCGTTCGACGAATACCCCTTCAATCTACCGGCTATCAGATCTTTAAAAAAACTCGAATTCACACACCCCTTAACTTTTTTTATCGGTGAAAACGGATCGGGCAAATCCACGCTGACAGAAGCCATCGCGATCTCGGCTGGATTCAATTCCGAAGGAGGGCGCCCCGCCTCACTTTGGGCGCGTAACAAGTGTAGCCACAATAAATACCCCGATGAACCAGATCACAAAGTTTCGGAAAACCTCAGAAGATTCCTTCGGATACAGACCGTATTCGATCGGGCTGTAGCCAATCCAGTCTTCAAATGCGACTATACCTGCAACGAATAATGCCACCCCGGAGACCTGCAACCATCGCGGGATTTCATCAGGCACGCTGAAAAGCTCCTAGCGGAGTAACTTCGAGTTCCGAGCCCATAGAGCGGAAGTAGGCACTTCTCGCCCCGCCGTTACCCTTAGTTGGATTTCATCACACGCCCAATCGCACCTCAAACGCCACGTTGGAGAGCAGGCGACAGCGCCTGCACTGAAAGTCGAAGATTCGGTGTAGACGCTTCTTGCGCAGCCACACCTTACCGCAGGAGGGGCACTTGCGTTTGCGTTCGGCTTGATCGCTGCGCCCGAAGTATTTCGACAAGAAGTAGTACACAGGCACGCGCACCTTCTTCTCAAGCGTTCGGGCCAGTTCGCGCCCGTCCGTCGACAACCGGCTATCGAAACGCGCGAGCTGATCATGAGCGAACCGCTCGCCGGGACCCGAGCCGATGAACAGCCAGTCCATCGCTTGATAGGTGTCCTCCCACCAGAGTATGTCCTGACGGCTTCCCGCCTCGTTGGTAACGGGCATTTTGTAGAGGGCAACTGGTCCAAAACATGCGCCACACCGCAACGGCGATTCGATGTGCTGGAACGTTGTGAACATGATCAGAAAAGGTCGTCTCCGGCACTTGCAGGGTGCGCGGCCCTCAGGGTCGGGGCCGAGATGCGTCAGCTTCGGTCGGTCGACCCCAACGGCCGCCAGTTCTCGGAGACTCCTGCGCACCCACTTGCTGGCGAAGCGGTCCGCGAGCGCATCCGGCTCAGGTACGCTCGCGGTGACGAGATAGCCGCCTCTGACCTTGGCCATGGGTGTGTCCCCGCGGAGGATTTGCCCGTTGTGCAGTAAAGCTGAGAGGTAGCTCTGTACCTTGTCGAGGACTTCCGCACGGTTCTTGGAGGTTCGCGCACGAAAGAAGAGTTGAGCGGTGTTCATAAGACTCAGCGTTGCGAGCTCCGCACGCCGTTCCGATGCATCTGGAGTTGCAGTATGCCCGACTCGGACGTTTCGGTCGATTTTGCGTGGGAAAATAAGGTGGAGTGATGCCTGCTTGCTGCGGGCCTCTCTTTATATGGCATCGCGGGCCGCACATTGTGCGACCCGCGACCTTACGGCTCAACTTTTTACTTAACCCCAAACTGGAACTGAATGTGCGTTCCGTCGTTCAGGTAGATGCGATAGACGTACGTCACGCCTGCCGTCAGATTCTTCAGACTGATGTTGAAAATCCACTGCTGGTCGGATGCCGACCACCGGAATGCCGCGTCCGGCGTGGTTGAGTCCGCAGCCAGTTCATTCGGGAACGGCTCGATCGTTCCGTTGTAGGTGCCATACAGGACGAAACTGCTGACGACGGCGACGGGCGGGCCGATCGAGACACCGTCGGCGCCGCAGACGCGGAATTTAGCCGGGACCGTGCTGCTGCCTTTCCTGGCGAAGACGCTGTTGCCGGTGAAGTTGATCGGCTGCAACATCTGGCGACCAGGCTGGCCATTGCACGTCGTCCCAGACGCCGCGTATTGGACTGTGTAAGTCGCAACGACCGGCGGAGTCGCGTTGCCGGCCACATCGGTTCCGCCGATGCATTGCGCTGTGAACGTACCCACGCCTGGCGGAACGCCGCCGGTGAGGGTGAGCGTCGCAGGTGAAGCGACTCCGGACAGACCATCGCTTGTGCCGCAGCTCGCAACCGGGACGGAGCCGAACACATACACGCCACCGTTGACGACTCCGAGCACGTTGACCGATGGGCTGGTCTTATCGATCTTGACGTTGATGATGGTGGCGTTGCTGGCATTCCCCGCTTTATCGCTGCAGGTTCCGACGACGTTTGTGCCCGCGGTGCCTGTCTCCGCGGTGTGAGCGGACGCGGGCGTGCAGG
>Ga0065715_10000608_pt1 | contig 11704 bp, 7 predicted proteins | sample MisBulReplicate1_FD_59102 | JGI IMG/M metagenome (GOLD analysis project Ga0065715, IMG submission 59102) | Miscanthus rhizosphere microbial communities from Kellogg Biological Station, MSU, sample Bulk Soil Replicate 1 : eDNA_1 v2 (version 2) | ecosystem: Host-associated > Plants > Roots >...
ACATGCTGATGGCCTATCACTGGCCGGGCAACGTGCGCGAGCTCGAGAACGCGATCGAGCGTGCTGTCGTGGTGTGCGACGGCCAGGTGGTGCACGCGCATCATCTGCCGCCGACGCTGCAGACGGCGGCCTCGTCCGGAACGGCGATGAGCCTCTCGCTGAAAGACGCGCTGGAGGCGTACGAAAAGGACCTGATCCAGGATGCGCTCAAGACGTCGCGCGGCAACCGCGCGAAGGCAGCCCGGCTGCTGAACACGACTGGCCGCATCATGAATTACAAGGTGAAGCAGCTCCGCATCGACTGGCGCCGGTTCAAGAAGTAACAAAACTGCGGCCCGCTCCAACCCATCAAACAATTTTGTCGGCCGGCCTGGCGTCTTGGATGTCCGCAGATTTCTACGCGATGCCCGCCGCGTGGCGAGGCCGGCGCTGAAATTAAAAATCAGACAGGAATGTCGCTTGGTACGGGCCGTCTGACGAGGATGTTGGTTTGAAGCGAGCTCGCGCCGCGGCCGTCGATCGCCATAAATCGCCATTTTTGTTAATGAAAACTGCCAAAACTCCGAACGGCCGGAGCAGTCGCGTACTGGCGTTCCATTTGCAGTCTTGTGCATCGACGGGGTCGAGATGGCGCCGTTCATTCAATTCGCAAGTCGCAAACTGAAGGAGGAGCGGTGAACAAGAGATTGCCAGGAGCATTGGCGGCGGGGGTGTTGCTGTTGTTGATGGGCGCAGCACCGGCGATGGCCCAGACGCCGGCCGAACTGAAGATCGGGATGGATACAGTTTGGGTGCTGATTACCGGGTCGCTCGTCTTTTTCATGAACCTCGGTTTCGCATTGGTCGAGTCAGGATTCTGTCGAGCGAAGAACACGGTCAATATCCTGTCGAAGAACTTCATCGTCTTCGCGATTTCGTGCCTCGCGTTTTACGTCTTCGGATGGGGCCTGATGTTTGGAAACGGCACGGGATTCATCGGACTCGAGGGCCTCTTGATGATGGGCGGCCTCGACAACAGCCCCGCCACTGGCGACGCCTATACAGGCGCTTACAAGGCGATTGCCTGGACGGGCATTCCGTTGAACGCAAAATTCTTCTTTCAGCTCGTCTTCGCCGGCACGGCTGCGACCATCGTGTCGGGTGCGGTGGCAGAGCGCATCAAGTACCTGTCGTTCATCGTGTTTTCGTTCCTGCTGGTCGCGTTTGTCTATCCGATCACGGGCCATTGGATCTGGGGCGGAGGCTGGCTCGCCTCTGCCGGCTTCTGGGATTTCGCGGGTTCGACCGTCGTGCACAGCGTTGGCGGATGGGCGGCGCTCGCAGGGGTGCTGATCCTGGGGCCGCGTCTGGGTAAATACGGCCCGAATGGCCAAGTAAACGCGATCCCGCCGCACAGCTTTACGTCGGGGGTCATCGGTTGCTTCGTTCTGTGGCTCGGGTGGTTCGGGTTCAATCCGGGTTCGACGATGGCTGTAGATGCGAACGCGATCTCTCACATCTTCATGACCACGAACACCGCGGCGTTCATGGGTCTGCTTTCAGCCACCGCCCTGAATTGGACGTGGGAGGGCAAGCCAGACCTCAGTATGTCGGTCAACGGCGTACTGGCCGGGCTCGTCGCGATTACCGCACCGTGCGCGTTCGTGACGGTGCATGCCTCGCTTCTCATCGGGTTTCTCGCGGGAATATTGGTCGTGCTGGCCGTGAAGCTGCTGGACATTCTGAGAATCGATGATCCGGTCGGCGCGGTGCCGGTCCATCTCTTCAACGGTGTCTTCGGAACCATTTGTGTAGGCCTCTTCGCGGTCGACAAGATTACCGGGTCGGCGACGGGCAATGGCTTGTTCAACGGCGGCGGCACAACGCTGCTGATGGCTCAGCTTACGGGTGTCGCGGCGGTGGGCGCCTATACGCTCGCCGTGTCCGCAATCTTCTGGTTTGCCGTCAAGTTCACGATCGGGCTTCGCGTCAGCAAGCAGGAAGAAGAAGAAGGTCTCGACATGGGCGAGCACGGCCAGGAAGCATACGTGGGCTTTGCGACGCCAATCTCGGCGGCAACGGCCATTCGTGAAATGGCCTGAATCTCGCGGCGCATTTAACTCGNACGATGGCCGCAACGCGCGGCCATCGTTCAACNGGAGGATTACATGAACACATCTTCGTCCTTATATTCCCGGCTGGCCCTTCTGGCGCTTTCCGGCGTGATGTTGGGCTCGGTCGGTGCTGGAATTGCCGTGGCCCAGACAGCACCGCCGGATCCCAATGCCGGCGCCATCACCCTCACATCGGGCATCGACGTGCCGTCTGTTTACTATTTCCGCGGCATCAGGCAGGAAGCCGATCCGAAGCTCACACTGTTTCCGTACGGTGACGGCGGGATTGCCTTGTTCTCGGGCGACGGCCCGGTGAAGAGCGCGAGCATCAATTTCGGCCTGTGGAACAGCCTGCATGGTGGCTCGACCGGTTCGGAAGGCCCCAGCAAGCAGATGCACTACGAAGAAGACTTCTATTCGACGTTCACGCTGGGCCTCGCGAGGGGAATCAGCGTGGGCGCGACCTACACGGCATATACCTATCCAAATCAGGGTGCAGCACCGGTAAAGGAAGTCAGCCTCAAGTTAGGGCAGGCGGGGAAGATTGCCCCGTACGGGCTCGTGGCATTCGAGCTGAGCGGCCAGGCCGACGCGGGCTCGAACAAAGGCACTTATCTGGAACTGGGTGTTGCGCCGAACTGGCCAATCGGCCACGGCATGACGTTCGCGATTCCCGTAAAGGTGGGATTGAGTCTGAAGGACTACTACGAAACGGTGAATGGGGACGAGAAGTTCGGCTTCTTCGATCTCGGCGGTCTGCTGACGGTTCCGATCGCTGGTATTCCAGCGAACTTCGGCGCCTGGAACGTTCACGGCGGCGTCGATTACCTGCGGCTCGGCGACGGTCCCGTGGCCATCGGCCTCGGCACCGAAGGGAAGAAAAATCAGTATGTGGTCATGGGCGGAATTGGGTTGAGCTACTAAGAATTGTTGATTGGAGATTGGTGATTGAAGATTGATTGGCGATTGACGATTGGTGAGTGGTGATTGACGATTGGTGAGTGGTGATTGGCGACTTCAGGAGGGTTATGTTGATCCGAATCAGTGTTTGTTCAGCGGTACTGCTGATGCTCATGAGCGGCAGCGCGATGGCGCAGGCAGCGGCCGATCCGAACCCGGGAGCAATCACGCTGACGACAGGTCTCGATTTTCCGTCCGTGTATTTCTTCCGCGGCATCCGGCAGGAATCCGATCCGAAACTGACAGCGTTTCCCTATGGAGACGTCGGCATCGCGCTCTTTTCCGGGGACGGCGGCGTGAAAAGCGCGAGCGTGAATTTCGGCGTCTGGAACAGTCTGAACACCGGCTCGTCGGGCACTGGGAGCGGGGTGAAGACGTCGCACTATGAAGAGGATTTCTATGCGACGCTCTCGCTTGGATTTGCGGCGGCCACGACCGCCGGCATCACCTACACCGCTTACACGAGCCCGAACGGATCGTTCGGGACCGTGAAAGAGATCAGCATCAAGATCGCCCAGGCGAGCAAGTACGCGCCGTATGGGTTGGTGGCGTTCGAGCTCAGTGGCCAAGCCGACGGCGGCGCCAACAAAGGAACGTATGCCGAGCTCGGCGCCGCGCCGAGCTGGCCGCTTGGCGGCGGCAAAGCCACCCTGGCGATTCCTCTCAAGCTGGGATTGAGCTTGAAGGACTACTACGAGGGCGCGACCGGCGATCAGAAGTTCGGATACTTCGACGTCGGCGCGCTGGTGACCATTCCGCTCACGGGCATCGACAGCAAATTCGGTTCGTGGAACATCCATGGCAGCGTCGATTTCCTCTACTTCGGCGGCGACAAGAGCACGACTAGAGCCTTTAATAATGGTGACGCCGGCCAGGTGATTGGCATGGGCGGCATCGGCCTGACGTACTAAAACGTATCCGCCCCTGCTGGCTGTAAGCTATGTCGGTTATGGGGCCTCTCAAAGGCCGCCCGTCGACTGGTTCTGGACGCCCGGAGCGTGTCGAGGTGCGGGATGTCGTCGTCGCGGCACTTCGAGCCCGTCTCGAAGCGGCGCTTGATGCCGCGCGCCAGGAATTGGTGGCGTCGACCGAGCGCGGCGAAGGCGGGCGCCAGGCGCTGGCTCGCTATTCCGAGGGCGTCGACGGCATCGTCCGCGAGCTGGTCGATGCGGCGCGCGCGCAAACGAGCACGCCGATCGCGGTGTGCGCGCTCGGCGGATACGGCCGGCGTGCGCTGAGTCTGCACTCGGACATCGACTTGCTGCTGCTCTTCGGCGGGCCGATCGGCCGGCCGGAAGAGCGGTTTGTGAAAGCGCTGCTGCACCCCCTATGGGATTTGCGCTTTACGGTCGGGCACCACGTGCGGGAGCTGGCCGATTTTGATCGGCTCGAGACCGACAATCCGGAATTTCTGCTGGCGCTCATGGATCTGCGACAGTTGGCCGGCGATCGCGATCTGGCGGACCGCTTCGATGCGGTGCTTCAGGCGTCCAGCGGCCAGTGGCATCCGCAGATTCTCGAGGCTCTCGTCTTGTTGACCGACCAGCGGCACAGCCAATTCCACGACACGCTCTATCAGCTCGAGCCCGATGTGAAAGAGGGCCCGGGCGCGCTGCGCGATATCTGGGCCACGCGAACAATTTTGAAATTGGGCGGCGATCGGCGGCACGTGCCGCGCATGCAGCCGGCCGATTGGCTGAGCGAGGCCGAGGAATTTCTCATGCGCCTTCGTTCGGGTCTGCACCTCGATACAGGCCGCAACCTGAATGTCTTGAGCTACGAGCTGCAGGAGAAGGCGGCGGCGCGGCTGCATTACACCGAACCGGATGGCCGGCGCCAGGCCGAAGCGCTCATGACCGATTACTTCAAGCACGCGCGGCACGTCACGCGCGCGCTTGGACGAGTGCGCCGCGCGGCATTGCCCCCGCCGCCGACGCCGATTCGGCTGATTGGCGAGAATTTGATGTGGGTCGTCGAAGGGATCACCTTCGCCGATACCCGCAGCGCAGCCGAAAATCCCGTTTCGTGGATTCGATTATTCGAAGCGGCCGTCTCGCGCAACGTACCGGCCGCCGACGACGCGCTCGCCCTCATCGAGAAAGAGCAGGAAACCCATCACTACCGGCCCGAGACCTTCCACCCGACCGCTGAAGACCGCGTACGGGTCGTGCAGTTCCTGCGCCCGAGGCCGGGCCTGTCGGCACGCTTGAGCGAGATGCGCGACAGCGGTTTGCTGGGAGCCATTTTCCTCGAGTTCAACGAAATCTCGAACCGGGTGACGCGCGACTTTTATCATAAGTATTCGATCGACGAGCACACGCTCCTGACCGTTCGGAACGTCGAGCGGCTGATGAACCATCCCCGCTTCGGCCCCGTGCTGCGCGAGCTTCGACGCCCCGAGTTGCTGGTGCTCACACTGCTGTATCACGACGTCGGCAAGGCGCGCGAAGGCAATCATTCGGAAGTCGGCGCCGAGATGGCGGCCGCCATGATGGATCGTCTCCGCCTCGATGACGAAGCGCGGCAGATGGTCGATTTTCTCATCCGCAACCATCTGAAGATGTCTCGCATCGCGTTCCGGCGCGACACCGAGGAGCCCGAAGTCGTGAAACAGTTCGCGGCGATGTTCAACACCGAAGAGCATCTGAAGATGCTGTTCCTGCTGACGCTCGCCGACGTCGGCGCCGTCAGCCCGGACACGCTGACGCCATGGAAGGAAGAGCTGCTCTGGCGCCTCTACGTGGACGCCTACAACCAGATGACGCTCGGCTACGGCGACGAGATCATCGATCGCAAGGAAGCGCTGGTCGCCGGCCTCCAGGCGAGCCGTCCGGCGGATGTCACCGAGGCGGAGATGGCCAGCTTTCTCGAGGGGCTGCCGCGCCGCTATCTGATATTGTTCTCGCCCGAGGCGATCTACCGTCACGTGCGGCTCTCACGAAACATCGGCCCCCGCGACGCGCACTTCTTCCTCGAAAAACAATCCGAGTCGTGGGAGCTGACCGTCGTCTCGCTCGACAAGCCGTTTCTGTTCTCGAACATCTGCGGCGTGCTGGCGTATTTCGGCATGGACATCCTTCGAGGGCATGCGTTGACGAGCCTGTCGGGCCTGGTGCTCGACGTGTTCCAGTTCAGCGACCGCGAGAAATTCTTCGAGCGCAATTCTCAGGGCCGCGAGCAGTTCGATCGGCGGCTCACGGACGTGTTGTCCGGCGAAAGCGATGTGACGGCGCTGTTGAGCGGCAAGGAGAGCAGCGTGCTGTTCCGGCGCGGGCCGGCCCGGCGGGAGCCGGTCGTCTATTTCGACAACGGGCATTCGCAGCGATATAGCATCCTCGAGCTGGTCGCCGAGGATGCGCCCGGGCTGTTGCACCGGATCAGCCGTGTCATTTCCGAGCACGGCATCGATGTCGATCTGGTCTTGATCTCGACCGAAGGGCAGAAAGCGATCGACGTGTTTCACATCACCCGCGGCGGGGCGAAACTTTCAGAAGACGCCGAGGCGGCGCTGAAGGCCAACCTCGAACGCACGTTGAAGGAGAGCGCATGAAACTCATCAAGGCTATCGTCCGCCCCAACATGGTGGACAACATCAAGGAAGCCCTCGGGAAGTTGAACATCGCCGGCATGACCGTCACCGAAGTGCGCGGCCATGGCCGGCAGAAGGGCCACACGGCCGTGTATCGCGGGCGCGAATATGAAGTGAGCCTGCTGCCCAAGATGGAAATCGAAGTCGTCGTACCGGAAGGCTCGGTCGACGAGGCCATCAAGGCGATTATCGGCGCCGCACGAACCGGCGAGATCGGCGACGGCCGCGTGTTCGTGATGCCCGTGGAGCAGGGATATAACATCCGTACTGGTGAGAAAGACGTGGTATAACTCGGCGGCTGAATGGAGGATCAATGAGCGCGCAAGATGTCATGAAGCTGATTAAGGACAAGGGTGTCAAGATGGTCGATGTCCGGTTCATCGATCTGCCTGGCATCTGGCAGCACTTCACGCTGTCGACCAAGGAATTTTCAGCGGATGCCTTCGAAGAGGGACTCGGGTTCGACGGGTCGAGCATCCGCGGGTTCCAGGCGATTCAGGAAAGCGACATGCTCCTGTTCCCGGACCCGGACTCGGCCTTTCTCGATCCATTCACCGCCGAGCCCACGCTGGTGCTTCTGTGCAACGTCAAGGATCCGGTCACCGGCGAAGCGTATTCGCGCGACCCGCGCTACATCGCGGCGAAGGCGGAAGCGTACATGAAGTCGACCGGCATTGCCGACACGGCCTACTTCGGACCGGAACCGGAATTTTTCATCTTCGACGATATCCGCTTCGGTCAGTCATACAACCACGGCTTCTATTACCTGGACAGTTCCGAAGGCTTCTGGAACGCCGGACAGCAGAAGGATGGCGAGTCGAATCTCGGCTACAAGATTCGATACAAGGAAGGCTACTTCCCGGTACCCCCGATGGACGCGCTGCAGGACATCCGCACCGAGATGGTGCTCGCGATGGAGCAGATCGGCATCCACGTGGAAGTGCACCATCACGAGGTCGCCACCGCCGGTCAGTGCGAAATCGACATGCGCTTCGACAAGCTGACGGTCATGGCTGACAAGCTGATGAAGTTCAAGTACGTCATCAAGAACGTGGCGCGCCGGCACGGCAAGACCGCGACCTTCATGCCGAAGCCGATTTTCCAGGACAACGGCTCGGGCATGCACGTCCACCAGAGCATCTGGAAGGGCGGCAAGAACGTGATGTTCCAGGCCGGGACGTATGCCGACCTCAGCGAAACCGCCCTGCACTACATTGGCGGCGTGCTGAAGCACGCGCCGGCGCTGCTCGCGTTCTGCGCGCCGACGACCAACTCGTACCGGCGGCTCGTGCCGGGCTACGAGGCGCCGATCAACCTGATTTTCTCGCAGCGCAATCGCAGCGCCGCGGTCCGCATTCCGGCGTACTCGCGCAGCGAGAAGTCCAAGCGTATCGAAGTGCGGTTCCCGGATCCGTCGTGCAACGGCTACCTCGCCTTCAGCGCGCTGCTGATGGCGGGCCTCGACGGCATTCAGAACAAGATCAAACCGATCGGCCCTCTCGACAAAGACCTGTACGATCTCGAGCCCGAAGATCTCGCCAAAGTCCCGAAAGCGCCCGGTGGGCTCGACGAAGTGCTCGACGCGCTCCAGAAGGATCACGCGTTCCTGTTGAAGGGCGACGTGTTTACTCAGGACGTGATCGACGTCTGGATTGATTACAAGCGGAAGAAGGAAGTCGACGCGATCCGCCTGCGGCCGCATCCGTGGGAGTTCGCGCTGTACTACGACATCTAGAGGATTGACGGCTGTGGGCTTTCGGCTTTTGGCGTTGGGCCAGGCCGAGAGCCCAGAGCCTAAAGCCTAGAGCCTCGAATCTGCGTCAGTGCCCACACCTTCCGATCTCTTCCTCTCCCCGGACCTCACCGAAGAACAGGCGCGAGAGTATCTCGCCTCGCTCGGGTTTCGCGATCCGGCCGCCGTGGATACGCATCTGCAGGCGATAGCCGACGACTTCACGGTGCGCGAGGCGCTTGGGCGCGTCGCGGCCGATCTGCTGCCGGCCCTGCTCGAATCGCCAGATCCCGACGCGGCCGTCGTCGCGTTGTCCCGCTATCTCGGGGCGAGGACCGGCCGGTCGATGTTTCTCGACTACCTTCGCGAGGATCCACGCGCGCTGCACGTGCTCAGCTACGTGCTCGGCGCGTCGCCGTTCCTCGCCGAGATTCTCATCCGCAACCCCGAATATTTTCACTGGCTGATCTCTCAATTCGAGCGGAGCGCGCCCGACCGGCAGGATCTCGAAGAAGAGATCCACGCGCAGCTCAGCACCGTCGACGATCCCGCTGAAGCACTCGATGTGCTGAAGCGATGGAAGCGGCGCGAGACGCTGCGCATTGCCGCTCGCGATTTGCTGCGGCGCGAAACCGTCGAGACCGCGACCGCGCAGATTTCCGATCTCGCCTCGGTCGTCGTCGACACGGCGCTCATCATCGTGATGAACCAGCTGCTCGCGGCCGATGGGCGCGAAGCGGCGCCCGGTGTGTTTGCCGTGATCGGCATGGGAAAGCTGGGTGGCCGGGAGCTGAACTACAGCTCGGACATCGATTTGATTTATGTGTACGACACGCCGGACCTTTCGACAGGCTCAGGGTCCCAGTCGGAGCCGACGGACCCTTCGGCAGCCTCAGGATCGCGCGATTTCTTTCATCGTCTCGGCCGGAAGCTGACCGCCGCCCTGGGCGATTACACCGGCGAGAGTTATCTCTACAGGGTCGATCTCCGCCTGCGCCCGGGCGGCGCGAAGGGCAACATTGCCTACTCGCTCGACGAGTACGACGAGTACTACAACGCGTGGGGGGAGACGTTCGAGCGGTTTGCGCTGATCAAGGCCCGGCCCATCGCCGGCGACTCGCAACTCGGCCGCCGATTCATCGATCGCGTGCAGCCGTTCGTGTACCGGAAATATCTCGATCGCGCCGCGCTCGAAGAGCTGTCGCGCTACAAGGCGCGCAGCGACCAGGCGCTCGGCACCCGGGCCGACGATCGGAACGTCAAAGCCGGGCGCGGCGGCATTCGCGAGATCGAGCTGTTCACCCAGGTCTTCCAACTCAGCTATGGCGGCCAGAATCCGTCGCTGCGCCACACGAGCACGCTGGCCGGATTGGAAGCGCTCGTGCGTGCCGGCCTGGCGACGAAGACAGTGCAGCACGAGCTGAGCCATGCCTACGTGTTTCTCCGATCGGTCGAGCACCGTCTTCAGCTCGTGCAGGAGAATCAGACCCATCGCATGTCGGACGAGCCGCAGGAGCTGGAAATCAGCGCCCGGCGCCTCGGGCTCGGCTCGTGGGAGGATCTCGACAAGCAGTTGCGCGCGTATCGCGACCAGGTGCATGCGATCTACGGCGGCTTGTTCGAGCACAGGAAAGACTCGAGCGATTTCGAAGCGCGTCAGCTGTTCCGGATTCTGAATAACGACGTTCCTCCGGCCGAGGCCGTCACCTATCTTGAAAGCCACGGCCTGCCGGACGCCAAAGCCGTGCTCGACGGCATGCTGTCGATGAATCAATCCGCGGCCTCGGCTCAAGCGCCGGCTGTCGCCCGCAACGTGCTCGCGAATCTGCTGGCCGTGCTCATGCCCCGGCTGGTCGAGTGCGCGAAGCCGGAACAGGTGCTGACGCGGCTCGAGCAGCTCGCCGCGGCCACCGGTGGACCGATCCATTTCTACCGAAGTCTGCTCGAGCATTCGGCGATGAAGGAAGCCGTCATCCTGGTGCTCGACTCGGGTGATCTTCCCGCAATGCGTCTTATCCGATATCCAGAGCTGCTCGACTCGCTGATCCTTCCGCACGAGGACATCGATACCGCGGGGCGAAAAATTGCGTCGGCGCTCGATTGGCGCGAAGACCTGGATCAGGAATCACGCATGAGCCAGGTCCGGCGGCTGAAAGCCATCGAAGAATTCAAGATGGTGTTCGAGTGGCTTGCCGGCGCCAATCTCGATGTACTACAGGAAAAGCTTTCAGCCCTGGCCGAGCTCTGCGTCGAGCGGGCGGCGCGATGGCACGCGCCACGGTCGCTCGAGCGCGAGTCGTGGGCCATCATGGCGCTCGGGAAACTTGGCGGCATCGAGCTCGGCGTCCACTCGGATCTGGATCTGGTCGTGTTCTACGACGGCGATCCAGAGGACGGGCGCACGTTCGAGCAGTACCAGGCGTTCGTGACCGCGATGACGGCGTTTCTGGATCGGCCGACATCCGAAGGAATCGTGTACCACGTCGACACTCGTTTGCGCCCGGAAGGCCGGAAGGGCGCGCTCGCGATTCCGGTGTCGATGTTCCAGCGCTATCTTGAAACACGGGCCGAGCCGTGGGAGCGTCTCGCGTGGACGCGCTGCCGTCCGCTCGCCGCGCCCCCCGAGCTCGCCGAGCGCATCCAGCATCTGGTCACCGGATTCGTCTACGGTCCGTGGGATCCGAAGATGCCGCAAACGATGCGCGATGTCCGCGCCCGGATGGAGCGCGAGCTGGCGCAGGAGGACGGCTCCCGCTTGGACTTCAAGCTGGGGAAGGGTGGCCTCGCCGATATCGATTTCATGCTGCAGATGATTCAAATCCGCGAGGGGCGCCAGCGGCCGGAGTTCCGGATTCCTGGAACGCGCAGGCTGCTGGCGTCGCTTCCGGAAACCGCGTATCTCCAACCTGGAGAAATCGATCAACTTCGCTCCGCGCATGAATTTCTCCGTTCGCTGGAGCTGATGGTGCGCATGGACACCGACACGAATCTCAGTTGGATCAGCAGCGATGCGGCCGTCATCGCGCCGCTCGCTGTTCGCATGGGGCTCGCGCGGCCATCCGCCGGCGAGCAGTTGCTCGACAAGTACCGCAACACGACCGAAGAAGTCCGCAAGCTTTACCTGCAAGTACTCGACAGGCTGTAACAGTCGACAGTCGGCAATCGGCAGTCGGCAATCGACAATCGACAGTCGACGATGGACGATCGGCAATCGACAGTCGACGATGGACGATCGACGATCGACAATCGACTTGGACGATGGACGATCGACGATGGACGATGGACGATCGACGATGGACGATGGACGATGGACGATGGACGATGGACGAT